>Ga0115029_1000373_pt1 | contig 45728 bp, 33 predicted proteins | sample SidtaG_3_FD_87297 | JGI IMG/M metagenome (GOLD analysis project Ga0115029, IMG submission 87297) | Marine algal microbial communities from Sidmouth, United Kingdom - Sidmouth_Asex1 metaG | ecosystem: Host-associated > Algae > Red algae > Unclassified | place: Sidmouth, United Kingdom | collected... | reverse complement strand
GCCGCCCCGGCCATCCTGGCCGCCCTGCTCGTCCTGACCGCTCTGACGAGCGCGCCCGCCCGGGCCGCGATCGATCCCGAGGCGGACCTGGACGATGCCTGCTGGGACGAGAGTTTCGTCGACGAGTTCGATTCGTTGGCCCTGCACCGCGCCGGCGGTTCCTGGGAACCGGGACAATGGAAGCCGGGCTACATCTGGCCGGCCGACGTCATCATCAATGAGGAGCTGCAGTACTACGTCGACCCGAACGCGCTGCGACACTCACCGTTCTCGATCGAGGACGGCGTCCTGGTGATCGAGGCGCGACCGACCCCCGGGGCGATCTCGGCACACGTCGCCGGACAGCCCTATGTGTCCGGCGTGCTGACCACCGAGAAGAGCTTCTCGCAGCGCTACGGACGCTTCGAGGCCATGCTGCAACCCCCGGCCGGCCAGGGACTGTGGTCGGCATTCTGGCTGCTGCCAAGCTTCGACCAGTGGCCCGAGGGGGTGGCGGTGCTGCCCGAGATCGACGTGATGGAATTTCTAGGACATCAGCCTCGAACGGTGCACACCACGTTGCACACCAACCAGACCGGCGAGCTGACCTCGCACCCGTACGACCATACCGTCGAGCAGGACCTGAGCGCAGGCTTTCACCGCTACAGCGTGGTGTGGACGCCCGAAGCGGTGCACTGGTACCTGGACCGGCGCCACCTGGTGTCACACCCCGCCCCCGAGGACTTCACCCGTCCGGTGCACTTCCTGCTGAACCTGGCCGTCGGCGGCACCTGGCCCGGGCCGCCGGACGACTCGACCGTGTTCCCGGCCCGCTACCGCATCGACAGCGTGCGCGCCTTCACCGACCCGGGACGTTGCTGAGCACCGCCAGCAACGGGTCGATCACCGGCGGGTACAGCAGCTTCCAGGCGGTGTTGAGCACCAGTTCGTTCGCCAGCGGTACATCGCCGATGCGCGTCGCCTCCATCGTCAGCGGATCGGTCAGGCCGGGGATGCCGGACCACAGGGCGATCAAGCAAGCCAGCCCGCCGAGCAGCGACAGCGTCAGCGCGGAACCGCCCGACAGCCGTCGCGCCAGCAACCGCCTGGTCTCCAGACGTGACAGGAAGGCAATCGTCACCAGCGCGATCAGCACCGCGCCCAGCAGCGCGGGAACCGGCGCGGCACGCAGGCCTGCCAGGACGGAGCCGGCGGCGCCGCCGACGTCCTCCAGCACCCGCACGCCGGGACGCACCCCCTCGGCCAGCCACACGGCGGGCGTGATGTACTCGGCCACCAGCACGCCGACCAGGGAGGCGGTCAACAAGGCGATGACCAGCAGCCGGGCGACGCCGCGGCCGCCATCGAGCAGCCCGAGCAGCGGAGCCGACACCACGATCGGCAGCAGCAGCGTGCCCACCAGGGACAGGTCCACGCGCAAGCCCTGAATGAACAGGTCCGGCAGCGACGGCGGTTGCGGCAGAGCCGTGAAATGCCACAACGCATGCCCGGCGCGCAGCATCGTGAGCAGGAACAGCAGCGTCAGCGCGAACAGCGCGAAGCGTCGCACCAGGTGTGTCGCCGACAGGACGTCCGCCATCGGATCGACTCGCTATGCAGGGGAAGACGGCGCAGTGTAGCAGCGTGCCAGCGTCACCGAATCCTGCTGACAATGCAAGCTCGACGAAAGACGAGTCGACTGCGGGCAACCATCGAGTTCGCCCGTGTCGAGCACCAGCCGCCAATCGCCGGCGTCCAGGATATCGTTCGACAAGGGCAGTTCCACCGCCTCGTCGCTGCCGTTGATCACCAGCAGCACGTGATCGCTGGGCGTGGACACATCGCGGGGCGAGGCCGGCGACCCCGGGCGAGGGGGCGCATCCGCATCGCCCAGCAGCAGCAGGGCCACGAAGCGCGCACCGTGGGCGTGCCAATCGGCATCGAGCATGGCCGCGCCCGAGGGTCCCAGCCAGGATACTTCGGGCAACCCGGTGGAGCGTGAATGGCGATCGCCGTGCAGACGGTGCCGTCGTCTGAGCACGGGCAGATCGTGACGCAGTCCGATCAGGCGCTCGGTGAGCCTGGCCACGGCGCCGGGCTCGCGCGTGGCGCGCCAGTCGAGCCAGCTCATGGCGTTGTCCTGACAGTAGGCGTTGTTGTTGCCCCCCTGCGAATGCCCCAGCTCGTCGCCGGCCAGCAGCATCGGCACGCCCTGCGCCAGCAGCAGGGTCGCGAGCAGGTTGCGCCGCGACCGATCGCGCGCCGCGCGCACGGCGGGATCGCTCGATGCACCTTCCGCCCCATGGTTCCAGGACAGGTTGTGGCCGTGCCCGTCGCGGTTGTTCTCGCCGTTGGCCTCGTTGTGCTTGACGTCGAAACTGACCATGTCCGCCAGCGTGAACCCGTCGTGGGCACTGATCAGGTTGATGCTGGCCTGCGGTGCGCGATGCGGATCGCTGAACGCGTTGCTCGACCCCAGCAGCGCATCCGACAGCTCGTTCAGTACCGGCTCGCGCCGCAACCAGAAGCTACGCACGGTATCCCGGAACCGGTCGTTCCATTCGGACCATTGCGTCGGATAGCGCCCGAGCTGGTAGCCACCCGGTCCGATGTCCCACGGCTCGGCGATCAGGGTGCGCCGGCGCAGCACCGGATCCTGGCCCACCGCATCGAAGAAGCCGGCGCCGGCATCGAAGCCGTGGCGCTCGCGCCCCAGCGCACTGGCCAGGTCGAAGCGGAATCCGTCGATCCGCATCTCGGAGGCCCAGTAGCGCAGGCTGTCCATGATCAGCTGCAGCACTCGCGGATGCTCGGCGGCCACCGTGTTGCCGCAACCGGTATCGTCGACGTAGTAGCGCGGATCTTCGGCCAGTCGATAGTAGGAACGGTTGTCGATGCCGCGATAGCACAGGGTCGGTCCCATCTCGTTGCCCTCGCAGGTGTGGTTGTAGACCACGTCCAGGAACACCTCCAGGCCGTTCTTGTGCAGCGCATCGACGGCTTCGGACAACTCGCGCACCGCATCCTTGCGTCCGTAGCGCGCCATCGGCGCCATGAACGCCAGCGACTGGTACCCCCAGTAGTTGCTCAACCCTCGCTCGACCAGGAACTGATCGTCCACGAACGCGTGCACCGGCAGCAACTGCAGCGTGGTGATGCCCAGCTTCTGGAGATAGCGGATCACGCCGCGCGATCCGAGCGCCGAATAGCTGCCGCGTCGCGCCGCGTCCAGTCCGTGAAAGCGCTGGGTGAGCCCCTTGACATGCGCCTCGTAGATGATCCGCTGCGAGGCGGCGATTTCCGGGCGCGCGGCGAAGCGGCGACGCCCGTGCGGTGTGCGAACCACCGAACGCGGCACGAACGGTGCGCTGTCGCGCGTATCGAACGACAGGTCCCGGTCGGCGTGGCCCACCGTGTAGCCATAGACCGCATCGTCCCAGCTCACCCGACCGGCCAGCTCGCGGGCGTAGGGATCGATCAGCAGCTTGTTCGGGTTGAAGCGGTGCCCGGACGCCGGCGCCCACGGTCCATGGACCCGGTAGCCGTAGTGCAGGCCCGCCGCCGCGTCCGGCAGGAAACCGTGCCAGATCTCGTCATCGTGCCCGGGTAACGCCAGCCGTTCCTGTTCGACACCGCTGACGGCATCGAACAGGCACAGCTCCACGGCCGTGGCGTGACGCGAGAACAGGGCGAAGTTCACCCCGCCGTCTCGCACGATCGCGCCGAGCCGGGAGGCGTCGCCCTCCTCCAGGCGGCGGACGAGCTTCGCCATCAACGCATCGCGACCGCTTCGCCCTGCTGCGCATCGACCGCCCCCGCCTCCACCGTGCCGGTATCGATCGGCTCCAGGCGCCAGATGTCCCGGTTGTAGTCGCGCATGGTGCGATCGGTGGAGAAGCGTCCGCTGAACGCGGTGTTCAGGATGCTGCTGCGGGTCCAGCGATCGCTGTCGCTCCAGGCGGCATCGACCGCGTCCTGCGCATCCAGATAGGCGCCCAGATCGGCCAACGTCAGCCAGGGATCGCCCGGATGACGGATCGCCGCGATCACCTCGCGGATGGCCGCCGCACCGGCGTTGTCCTCGCGGCCGTCCAGCTCGCGCGAGAAGCGCCCCTGATCGAAGGCCTCCAGCACGCGCGCCAGGCGCGGATCGGCCTGCACGAAGCCGTCGGGATCGTAGCCGCGACGCGTCTCGGCCACCCCGTCCACGTCCAGGCCGAAGCGAAAGAAGTGTTCCTCGCCCACCGCTTCGAGAATCTCCACGTTGGCCCCGTCCAGGGTCCCGATGGTGAGCGCACCGTTCATCATGAACTTCATGTTGCCGGTGCCGGAGGCCTCCTTGCCGGCGGTGGAGATCTGTTCGGACAGGTCGGTACCTGGGCAGATGACCTGCATGGCCGAGACGTTGTAATCGGGCAGGAACACGAATCGCAGCGTGTCGCGGGTCAGCGGATCGGCGTTGACGACATCCGCCACGTTGTTGGCCAGCTTGATGATGGCCTTGGCCAGGCGGTAGCCCGGGGCGGCCTTGCCGGCCATGACCACGCAGCGCGGCACGGCGCTCGTCTCGGGATTCTCGCGTCGCTCCAGCCAGGCGTGCACCACGTGCAGCACGCACAGCAACTGCCGCTTGTACTCGTGTATCCGCTTCACCTGGACGTCCATCATCATGTCAGGCAGCGCCCGCACGCCGGTACGCTCGAATACCAGCTCGGCCAGCCGCGCGCGGTTGAGCGCCTTCATATCACGCCAGGATCGCCGGAACGCTTCGTTTTCGGCCAACGGCGCCAGCGCTTCGAGTTTGCGCATGTCCGACACCCAGCCCTCGCCGATGGCGTCGTTCACCAGCGCCTTCAGGTCGGGGTTGCAGTAGGCCAGCCAGCGGCGCTGCGTCACGCCGTTGGTCTTGTTGTTGAAGCGCTCCGGCCACAGCTCGGCGAAGGCCCGGAACAGGCCGGTGCGAAGCAGGTCGGAGTGCAATTGCGCCACCCCGTTGATCGAGAAGCTGCCGACGATGGCCAGGTGCGCCATGCGCACCACCGAGGAGCCGTCCTGCGAGATGATCGCCATGGCGGTCTGGCGGGCGGCATCGCCCGGCCAGCGCGCATCGATCTCGGCCAGGAAGCGCCGGTCGATCTCGCGCACGATCTCCATCGGCCGGGGAAGCAACCGCTCGATCAACGGCAGCGACCAGCATTCCAGCGCCTCGGGCAGCAGCGTGTGGTTGGTGTAGGCCATCGTGGATCGCGTGATCGCCCAGGCGGCGTCCCACTCCACCTCGTGCACATCGATCAGCAGGCGCATCAGCTCGGCGACCGCCAGGCTGGGGTGCGTGTCGTTGAGCTGGAAGCAGTGCGCCTCGGCGAAGCCCTCGATCGAGGCGTGGCTGTCGGTCCACGTGCGCAGCGCATCCTGCAGGCTGGCCGATACCAGGAAGAACTGCTGACGAAGGCGCAGCACCTTGCCGTTCTCGCTGGCATCGTTGGGATACAGCACCATGGTGATGTTCTCGGCCTCGGTCTTGGCCGCGACCGCCTCGGTGTAGCCACCCGCGTTGAACGAATCCAGGTCGAACTCCGCGGTGGCGGTGCTGGCCCACAACCGGAGCGTGTTGACGATGCCGTTTCCCGCCCCGGGGATCGGTACGTCGTGCGGAACCGCCAGCACGTCCTCCGACCCCACCCAGCGCCGATGCCGCCGGCCGCCGGCGGCATCGACGTCGATCTCCACGTGCCCGCCGAAGCTGACGCGCACCGCCAGTTCGGTGCGCTCGATCTCCCAGGGATGGCCGTTGCTCAACCAGGCGTCCGGACGCTCCACCTGGTGCCCATGCTCCATGCCCTGCCGGAACATGCCGTAGCGATAGCGCAACCCGTAGCCGGTCACCGGCAGGGCGAGCGCGGCGCAGCTGTCCAGGAAGCAGGCCGCCAGGCGGCCCAGACCGCCGTTGCCCAGGCCGGCATCGGGTTCGAGCGCCTCGACGTCGGCCAGCGACACGCCCAGCGAACCGAGCGCCTCGCCCAGCGCCGCTTCCAGATCGAGTGCCATGACCGCGTTGCCCAGCGCCCGGCCCATCAGGAACTCCAGCGACAGATAGCAGGTACGCCGGCCGCCACCCTGCAGCGTGGCGGCGCGAGTACGCGTCCAGGGCTCGATCAGTCGCTCGCGCACCGCCAGCGCCACCGCGGTGTAGAGCCCGTGCGCATCGGCATCGTCCAGCTCCAGGCCGAGCGTGGCGTGGAAGTGATGCACGATCGAACGGGCCAGCGCTTCGCTGGAGTGCTCCGGCGAATGCTCGACCGCATGCCAGCGGGCGGGGTCGTCGACGAGTCGCGCGGCCAGGGGAACGGCACCTGGGGCAGGCGCGGGCGCCTGCACGTTCTCTGGGATGTCCATGCGCGTATTGTATAGCCGAGGCGTCCCGCGCTTGTCGCGACACGGACCTCGAAGCTGCCGTCACAGGTGTTGCGCCGCGCCGGCATCTTCGTCACGCCGGGCGCGTCCGGATCGTCCGATCGCCGCCCGCCGACTGCACAAACTCACACGCCGCTTTGCACGGACGCGGCCCGTCGTTACGCTGTGCGGCCCAACATGGCTGTCGGAGTCGATTCGTCGATGCAAGCAAACGCCCGCAACATCTCTCGTCTGACCGGTCAGACGCTGGCACTCATCCTGGCCGGCGGCCAGGGCAGCCGGCTGCACGAGCTGACCACCTGGCGAGCGAAACCGGCGGTGCCGTTCGGCGGCAAGTTCCGCATCATCGACTTCCCGCTGTCCAACTGCATCAACTCCGGCATCCGCAGGATCGGGGTAGCGACGCAGTACAAGTCCCACTCCCTGGTGCGGCACCTGGCGCGCGGCTGGTCCAGCTTCCGGAACGAATTCAACGAGTTCGTCGAGATCCTGCCGGCCTCGATGCGCATGGACGACGAGAGCTGGTACAAGGGCACCGCCGATGCGGTCTACCAGAACCTGGACATCATTCGTACCCACAAGCCGGAGTTCGTGCTGATCCTGGGCGGCGATCACATCTACAAGATGGACTACGGGCCGCTGCTGGCGAGTCATCACGAGCGCCACGCGGACATGACGATGTGCTGCTTCGAGGTGTCGGTCAAGGAGGCCGCCCTGGCCTTCGGCGTTGTCAAGGTCGATGAAGGCGGTCGCGTGCTCGAATTCCAGGAGAAGCCTGCCGAACCGGCCGAGATTCCCGGCAAGCCGGGTCGCGTGCTCGCCTCGATGGGCAACTACGTGTTCAACACGGGCTTTCTCTACGAGCAGCTCATCCGCGATGCGGACTCGCCCGGCAGCGCCCACGACTTCGGCAAGGACATCGTGCCGCACCTGGTCGACAACTACGCCGTGTACGCCTATCGACAGGGGGACGACCAGCCCTCGGGCCAGGGCTACTGGCGCGATGTCGGCACCATCGACGCGTTCTGGGACGCCAACATGGAACTGGTCGACTTCACCCCCGAGCTCGACCTGTACGACGATACCTGGCCGATCTTCACCTATCAGGAGCAGCTGCCGTCGGCCAAGTTCGTGCACGACGAGGGCGATCGGCGCGGCATGGCCGTGAACTGCCTGATCTCGGGCGGGTGCATCGTCTCGGGCGGCTCCGTCAACCGCTCGCTGCTGTTCAGCAACGTGCACGTGCGCTCCTACAGCGAGGTCACCGATTCGGTCGTGCTGCCAGGCGCGGTCATCAACCGCCACGTCAAGCTCAACCGGGTCGTGGTCGATTCGGGCACCGTCATTCCCGAGGGGTGCGAGATCGGCTTCGACGTCGAGCAGGATCGCGCCGCGGGCTTTCGCGTCACCGACGACGGCATCACGCTGGTCACTCCGGATCACTTCGGCCAGCTCGTGCATCGCGTGCGCTGAGCGGATCGACCGTCGTCATGAGTGAAGGCGAGAGCAGCCCATCGGTCGGCGACGCACCGCTGCGCGTGTGCATGGTCGCGGCCGAGAACGACGCGCTGCCGGGGGCCAAGGTGGGCGGCATGGGCGACGTGCTGCGCGACGTGCCGGCGGCGCTGTCCGCCGAAGGCGTCGAGGTCACGGTGGTACTGCCCTCCTACGGATTCCTGAGCCGGCTGCCGGGAGCCGCCGCGCTGGGCAACCTGACGGTGCGCTTCGGGCAGGGGCACCGCCGGGTCGAGGCATTCACCCTGCCCGATCCGACCGCGCCCGCGGTGCGCCTGGTCATCCTGCACGATCCGTTGTTCGCTCCCTGCGGCGAGGGGCGGATCTACTGCGACGATCCGTCGGACGCCCCGTTCGCCACCGATGCCTCCAAGTACGCGCTGTTCGGCGCGGCGCTCGCCGAGCTGCTCGGCAGCGAGATGCTGCCCCGCCAGGACGTGCTGCACCTGCACGACTGGCACAGCGCCTTCGTGGCCATCCTGCGCAGCTTCGATCCGCAGCACGAGCGGCTTCGCGATGCGCGCCTGGTGTACAGCATCCACAACCTGGCCCTGCAGGGAATCCGGCCCTTCGAGGGCCATGCCTCGTCGCTGATGCGCTGGTACCCGTGGCTGACCGGCAATCGTGCCCTGCTGGCCGATCCGCGCTGGCCGGATTGCGTGAATCCGACGGCCGCGGCGATCCGGCTGGCCGACCGCGTGCACGCGGTGTCGCCGAACTACGCCCGCGAGATCGTCGAGCCGAACGATGCCGGTCGCGGGTTTCACGGCGGCGAAGGACTGGAGGCCGATCTGAGCGAGGCCGCCGCGACCGGTCGGCTGATCGGTATCCTGAACGGCATCGCCTACCCGGACACCGCCGTCCCGACGCGCGGCAGCCGCCCCGGCCACGAGCCGTCGGTACCCGTGCGTGGCGATGCCGGCACGACCTGGCGTCGCTGGATGCGCAGCGTCGCCGAGGCCTTGCTGGCCACGCTCGGGTACGAGGGGCAACTGCGTGCGGTCGACTACATCGCCCACCAGCGCGCCCTCGACTGGAGCGTCTCGCCGCGTCCGAAGCACGTGCTCACCAGCGTCGGTCGCCTGGTGGCCCAGAAGGCGGCCCTGCTGCTGACCCCGCTCGAGGATGGGCGCGCCGCCTTGGAACACCTGCTCGACCGGCATGCCGATGATGGCGTGCTGGTGCTGGTCGGCGCGGGCGACCCGGCGCTGGAGAGGGCCGTGCAGGGCATCGCGGCACGATGCCCCAACCTGCTGTTCATCAACCGTTACGCGGCCGACATCGCCGATTCCCTCTATCAGCGGGGCGACCTGTTCCTGATGCCCAGCTCGTTCGAACCATGCGGGACCAGCCAGATGCTGGCCATGCGCGCCGGGCAGCCTTGCCTGGTTCACGCGGTGGGCGGCCTGGTCGATACCGTCGGCGATGGCGTCGATGGATTCCATTTTTCCGGCACCTCGCGTTCCGCACAGGCAGAGGCGATGATTGCCGGATTGGACGCCGCGCTTCACAAGCGAAGCGATGACACCGGTTGGCGCCAGATCGTCGACACCGCCGCACAACGACGTTTCGATTGGCAGACATCCGCCCGCCGCTACCTTACGGAGCTCTACTGCTCGTGATCACCCTGGATTCGACCACCGCGGCCTCGACCGCCTCCTCCGACAACGCGTCCCGTGCCGACCAGGACAGCAGTGCGCAACTGACCTGGAGCGAGGTCGACGCACTGTGCAATGCCCGGCACGGGTCCCCGTTCTCGGTGCTCGGGCCGCACGCGGTCAACGGCGGCTTCGTGGTGCGAACCCTGCAGCCCCAGGCCGAGGCGGTCACGTTGATCGACGAGCACGGCGGCCGCCACGCGATGCAGCGCCAGCACGAGAGCGCCCTGTTCGCGGCCCGGCTGGATGCCGCGCCGGGCCGTTACACGTTCGAGCTGACCGAACCGGGCGGGGTCCGCCGGATCATCGACGCGTACGCGCTGGACAGCGCGATCGGCGAGCTGGATCGTCACCTGTTCGGCGAAGGCAACCACCAGGAGCTGTGGCAGCTGCTCGGCTCGCGTCGCATGACGCACGAGGGCGTGGAGGGCACGCAGTTCGCGTTGTGGGCACCGAACGCCCAGCGTGTCAGCGTGGTCGGACCGTTCAACGACTGGGACGGGCGTCGTCACGTGATGCGCTCGCACCCGGGCAGCGGCCTGTGGGACATCTTCGTGCCCGAGCTGGCCGAGGGCACGCTCTACAAGTACGAGCTGATCGGACCGGGCGGTGAGCTGCTGCCGCTGAAGAACGATCCCTACGCGACCTACTTCGAACAGGCGCCCGGCAATGCCTCGATCGTGTTCGACAGCCGCTTCACCTGGACCGACGAGGCCTGGCTGGCCCGCAACCGGCACCGGGACCTGCGCTCCGAACCGGTGTCCATCTACGAGGTGCACGCCGCCTCCTGGAAGCGTCACGACGACGGACGCCCCCTGTCGTGGCGCGAGATGGCCGACGAGCTGGTGGACTACGTGGTGGCCCAGGGTTTCACCCACATCGAGCTGATGCCGATCACCGAGCATCCGTTCGATGGCTCCTGGGGCTATCAGCCGATCGGCCTGTTCGCGCCGACCTCGCGATTCGGCAGTCCGGACGATTTCCGCTGGTTCGTGGACAGCTGCCACGCCAAGGGCATCGGCGTGATCATGGACTGGGTGCCCGCTCACTTCCCCAGCGATGCGCACGGGCTGGCCCAGTTCGACGGCACGCACCTGTACGAGCATGCCGACCCGCGCCAGGGGTTTCACCAGGACTGGAACACGCTGATCTTCAATTACGGCCGCCGCGAGGTGGTCAACTACCTGCTGTCCAACGCGGTCTACTGGATACGCGAGTTCCACCTCGACGGGCTGCGGGTCGATGCGGTCGCCTCGATGCTCTACCTGGACTACTCGCGCAACGAGGGCGAGTGGGTACCGAACCGGTTCGGTGGCCGGGAGAACCTGGAGGCCATCGACTTCCTGAAACGCATGAACGAGCTGGTGCACCTGGAGGGCGGCACCACCTACGCCGAGGAATCGACCTCCTTTCCCCAGGTCAGCCGCCCGACCTTCGATGGCGGCCTGGGTTTCACGTTCAAGTGGAACATGGGCTGGATGCACGACATGCTCGAGTACATGGGGCGCGATCCGTCGTGGCGCAAATACCATCACCACAACCTGACGTTCGGCCTGCTGTACGCCTTCAGCGAGAATTTCGTGCTGCCGTTCAGCCATGACGAGGTGGTGCACGGCAAGGGTTCGATGATCTCCCGGATGCCGGGCGACGAGTGGCAGAAGTTCGCGAACCTGCGGGCGCTGTACGCGATGATGTGGACCTATCCGGGCAAGAAGCTGACGTTCATGGGCAGCGAGTTCGGCCAGTACCAGGAGTGGGCCTATGCCGGCTCGTTGCACTGGCACCTGCTGGACGGCGGGCGCCACAGCGGGCTGGCGGACCTGGTTCGAGAGCTGAACGCGCTGTACCGGGATCAGCCGGCCCTGCACGAGCAGGACTGCCAGAGCGAGGGCTTCGAGTGGATCGACTGCACCGACGCCGACCAGAGCGTGGTGTCCTGGTACCGCCACGATGCCGAACGCGCCTCCAGCACCGTCACGGTGATGAACCTCACCCCGGTGGTCCGCAACGGCTACCGCATCGGCGTCGACGAGGCGGGCACCTACACGGTGCTGCTGAACTCCGACGATGCGCGTTTCGGCGGGAGCGGCCAGACGCAGGGTCAGGAACCGGACGCGGGCGGCAGCCATTGGCAGAGCGAGCCGGTGCCGGTGCACGAGCGCGATCATTCGCTGTCGCTGACATTGCCCCCGCTGGGCGCGCTGATCCTGCAGTTGGCCGACTGATCGCGGCCGGAACCTCGACGGGGCGCACCGCGAGGCGGCTGGCACCAGGACGAGGCGGTGGGCTACACTCTGGCGCCATCCAGGATCCGGCCCCGACTGCCATGAAGACGCTCGGCGTACTGTTGCTGCTGGCCATCGGTCTGGGTGCCACTTACTGGACGACGCAGCGCCCGGGAGAGGGGGTCGACGCGCTGCGCGACGATGCGCGGACCGTGCTCGGGCGCGTGACGGACGCCGTGGGTGCGATGCGCGGTCGGGCCCCGGACGCCACCGGCGCCGCCGCGGCGTTGCCGGTGGCGTCCGGAGCCGAACCTCTCGACGAGGCGAGCGCGGCACTCGATACGCGCATCGATGCGCTCGAGAACGAACTGACCCGCACCATGAGCCTGGCCGAATCCACCCTGGTGCTGGATCGGCTCGACGGCGTGGACGCCCGACTGGCGCGTCTGGGCGAGAGCAACCAGGCCGATACCGACCGCAGCACCGACCTGCAGGCCACGCTGGCCCGGCTGCAGCAGCGACTGGATGCGCTCGATCCCGCGGCCCGGCTGGACGCCCTGGACGAGCGGCTCGATGCCGAGGTGACCGCGCTGAGCGAGCAGCTGGCCGCCCGGGAGCAGGCCCGGGTGCGGCAGGTGGACAGGCAGGCTGATCGACTGGCCGCCGAGCAGGCCGCGCTGGCGCAACGCATCGACACCACCAACGCCCGGCTGGCCACCCTGGTATCGCCGGCTTCCGACGCCGAGGGCACGACCGCGGACGCACCGACCGGCGCTCCGGCGGCCGGCGCTCCGGCGCCCGGCGCTCCGGCGGCGGCGATGCCGGTCGGCATCGATGCCGCCCTGGACGCCCGGCTGGTCGCCGTGGAGGAATCGCTGGCGAGCAGCCGGGCGACCGACGCGCGGGTCGACGGACTGGAGGCGAGACTGGAATCCATCGGTGAGCAGCTGAGCGATCGGGATCAACGCACCGGCGAGACGCTGGCGCGCCTGGAGAACGCCGTGGAGGCCTTGACGACCGACAACCGGGCCCTGTCGATCGACAGCGCGCAGCAGCAGATTCGCGGGCAGCTGTCCAGCCTGGACGCCGAGATGGAGGGTGGGCCATCGGCGGGCGACGTCGGTGAACTGACCGAGTCCCTGGCCAGCACGCGGCAACGCCTCGGCGAGCTGGAAACGCAGGTGCGGGATCTGCCGGCGTCGGCACGGGCCGGCGATCGCGTGCAGCAGAACCAGGGCGCGCTCGAGCAGCAGGTCGCCGCCCTTGAACGGCGGATCGAACGGATGAGCGAACGGGACGACCCGGCGCTGGCCAGCAGCCTGGACGAGGTGCGCGAGCAGGTCGACCAGCTGAGCGCCAGCGGCTTCGTGACCCAGGAGGAGCTGCGCGCCCAGGCCGAGGGCAAGCACGTGGAGTACAAGATCTACTTCGACAAGAACTCCACCGCCGTCAGCGCCGAGGCGGCGCGCGTGCTCGATTCGTTCATCGCCCAGGAAACCAACCGGACCACCGGCGTGGCGATCTTCGGCTTCACCGATCGGCAGGGATCGGCCGTCTACAACCAGCAACTCGCCCAGCGCCGTGCCGCCAGCGTGCGTTCCTACCTCATCCAGAACGGCTTCGACTACACCAAGATCGGCAACGTGGCCGGGCTGGGCGAAGACGCCGCCGCGGCGCTGCTCGAAGATGACGAGGAAGACGCCCAGCAGCGGGTCGTGGTGCTGTTCGCCTCCCAGCTGTAGCGGTTTCGTCGCGACGATGCGCACCGACGCCCTGCTCGACACGATCGCTCCGCGCGCCACCGATGCGCTGCTGGTCATCGACGTCCAGAACGACTTCTGTCCGGGCGGCGCGCTGGCGGTGCCGGACGGCGATCGGGTCATCGCTCCCGTCAACGCGCTGATCCGCGTGTTCGACACCGTGGTGCTGACGCAGGACTGGCATCCTGCACGCCACTCCTCCTTCGCCAGCGAGCATCCGGGGCACGTCCCGTTCGACAGCGTGATGCTCGAGTACGGCGAGCAGACGTTGTGGCCGGACCACTGCGTGCAGGGAACCACCGGTGCCGACTGGCACCCGGACCTGTCGGTGGATCATGCCCAGCTGATCGTTCGCAAGGGTTTTCGGCGCGGCATCGACAGCTACTCGGCCTTCTTCGAGAACGACCATCGCACCGTAACCGGCCTGGCCGGCTACCTTGCCGAACGGTCGGTCACGCGCGTGGTGTGCGTCGGCCTGGCCCTCGATTTCTGCGTACGCTTCTCGGCCGAGGATGCCCGACGCGCCGGGTTCGATGCCGTGGTGTGCGAGCCGGCCTGCCGGGCCATCGACATGAACGGCACGCTGCGCAGCGCACGCGAGGCGATGCACGATGCCGGTGTCGTCCTGCTGGGCGAGGCTTCCACGAACTGAGCGGCGGAGCCCGGCGGGCCGGGCTCAACCGCGCCGGCGCCACCCGGACGTGCGATCCGGCGGATCCTCGGGCCGGTCCCGGGTCCCGTCGGTGGTCCCGTCGGTGGTCCCGTCGGTGGTCTCGGCCCGATGGCCGTCCGGGTAGCCTTCCCCGGTCCGTTCCGCGCTCGTGAGCCGCTCTTCCACCAAGCGATAGGCCAGCGGCATCGCACCCGCCTCCCCGGGACGGATTCCCAGTCCGAGTTCGCCCCGTCCGTCGAGCACGACCGTGTCGCGCCGCACCAGCACCGGCCGGGTGCGTACCGCGCACAGCCAGGTGCCGTTGGTGCTGGTGTCGGTCAACAGGCACTGGCCGTGGGCGAACTCGATCAGCGCATGACGGCGGCTGGCGTGCTCGCTGTCGATCACGATGTCGCAGTCCAGCGAACGTCCGACCAGGCACCGGCCCTCGTCGGCGCGCAGCTGGAAGCGCCGGGTACCGCTGCGCAACTGGATCGATGCCGCGACCTCGGCAGGCTCCACATCGCGCCAGTCGGTGGCGATGGCGGTCTGCGGGCCGTCCGCCGGCTGCCAGTCCACGCGCCAGACCTCCAGCGAGCCGCTCACGCCCTTGACGCGAATGCGATTCAGCGGCGAGGCCAGCTTGCGGTTGCGATCCGACAGGGCGGCGATGCACTCACCAGTCGCGGTGATCTCGTCGATACGCGCGAACGAAGCGATGCGCGCGGCCACGTTGACCGCGTGGCCGTACACGTCACCGCCGTCGGGAATCACCTCGCCGACGTGGAAGCCGACGCGTACCGACAGGGCACTGCCCAGGTGGTCGCGCTGGATGTCGCACGCCGCCTGTATCGCCTCGTCGGCATGCTCGAAACTGGCCAGGGCCGAATCGCCGACCGTGCGCAGGACCGTGCCGCCGGCGGCCTCGATGCAGCGGCGCATCCGCCGCAGGCTGTCGGCCACCTGCCGATGAGCATCGGCATCGCCGATCCGCTCGTACAGCGCCGTGCTGTCGCCGATGTCGGCGAACAGGATGACCAGGGTGCGAACCGCCTGTGTCATTCATCGTCCCCGCCGGCTTGTCGCATGATCTGCATTATGCCGCCGAGAAGCCTGCCGTGCCGTCACGCGTCGGCAAGGGACTGCTATCCTGCCGCATCCGCCCGAGCGCGTACCGCCATGTCCGATACCGAGCCCCGCATCGACGCCATCGACTTTCGCGCCCCGGATGCCGAGACGCGCTTCGTGGCCTCGCTGCGCGACACCGGATTCGGGGTGCTCACCCATCATCCGATCCGCGAAGGCACGGTCAGCGACATCTACCGGCGCTGGCACGACTTCTTCGCCAGCGACGACAAGCACGACTGGCGATTCGACCCGGAGCGCTACGACGGCTTCTTTCCCGCCAGCGATGCCGAGATGGCCAAGGGGCGCACCGTTCGCGACTTGAAGGAGTACTACCACTTCTATCCCTGGGGGCGCTGTCCGCCCGAGCTGAAGGCCGAGCTGGACGCCTACTACGCCCAGGCGGTGGAGTTCGCCTCCACCCTGCTCGGCTGGGTCGAACGCGGGACACCGGCGGCCGTCGCCGCAGGCTTCCACGAACCGTTGTCGACGATGATCCGGGACAGCGAGCAGTCGCTGCTGCGCATCCTGCACTACCCGCCGATGGAGCGGGCGCCCGAACCGGGCGCGGTACGCGCCGCGGCGCACGAGGACATCAACCTGCTGACGGTGCTGCCCGCCGCGAACGAGCCCGGCCTGCAGGCCCGCACCGCCGGCGGCGAATGGATCGACGTGCCGTGCGACTTCGGATCGCTGATCATCAACATCGGCGACATGCTGCAGGAGGCCTCCGGCGGCTACTACCCGTCCACCACGCATCGGGTCATCAACCCGGACGGCGAGCACGTGGCGCGCGGTCGCATCAGCCTGCCGCTGTTCCTGCACCCGCGGCGCGAGGTGCGACTGTCCGAGCGTCACACCGCCGGCAGCTATCTCGATGAACGCCTGGCCCAGCTTCGCGGCGAAAGCGTCACCGCCCCTTCCGGAGAATCCGAATGAGCGCGATAGCCCTGGTCACCGGTGCAGGTTCCGGCATCGGCCGTGCCAGTGCCCGCGCGCTGGCCCGCGCAGGCTTTCACGTGGTGCTGACGGGCCGCACCCTGTCGTCGCTGGAGCAAACCCGCGATGGCGTGGACGATGCGACGCTGGCGGCGCGCCTGCAGCCGATGGTGGCCGACGTGTCGGATCCTGACAGCGTCGATGCGCTGTACGAGTCGCTGCGCGGCGAACACGGTCGGCTGGACCTGCTGTTCAACAACGCCGGTACCAACGTCGCGCCGGCGCCGATCGACGAGATCAGCGTCGAGGACTGGCGCACCGTGATCGAGGTGAACCTGCACGGTGCCTTCCTGGCGGCGCGCGGTGCGTTCGCGTTGATGCGCGGTCAGCAGCCACAGGGCGGCCGGATCATCAACAACGGCTCGATCTCGGCCTACCTGCCCCGGCCCGGTTCGGTGCCCTACACCGTCTCCAAGCACGCCATCACCGGATTGACCCGCACCCTGTCGCTGGACGGCCGCCCGTTCGACATCGCCTGCGGGCAGATCGACATCGGCAACGCCGCCTCGGACATGACCGAGAAGATGGGCAGCGGTGTACCGCAGGCCGACGGCAGCATCCGGCCGGAACCGGTTATGGACGTGGCGCACGTGGCCGACGCGGTGGTCAACATGGCCACCCTGCCGCTGTCGGCCAACGTGCAGTTCATGACCATCATGGCCAGCGCCATGCCGTTCGTGGGTCGCGGCTGACCCCGGGCTGTCCGGGTCCTGCCCAGGGGCTACTTGAACAAGCCCTTGGCCATCTCCAGCGCGTCGGTCGCCCCGCCGAACGACTCCCGCAGCGAGCCTCCCGAGCTGGCCTTGTCGAGCAGCGACGGCAGTACGTCCTTCAGCTTGTCGAGCGCCTCGCCCTCGCCCACGCCCATGCCGGAGGCCATCTCGGCGACCCGGTCCGTGCCGAGTGCATCCTGCAGTTCGCTGCCGGAGACGTCCGCATTGGCACCATCGCCCAGCCAGGACTGCACCTGATCGCCCAGGCCACCGGATGTCAGCCGGCCGACCAGTTCGCCCAGGTCCAGTGCGCCTTCGCCGCCGCCGGTCAGCCTGGACAATCCCTCCATGACGCCGCCGGCTCCTCCGCCGAGCTTGTCCGCGAGCAGGTCCTGGCCGAGTTTCGCTAGATCCATCGATGAAGCCCTCTGTCGTCGTGCGATCGGTTCACCGGGCTCGGACGAGCCGGTCCCCGAAGCATAACGGGGGCCGGGTCCGACCGTTGTGGAACACTGTGACAGGGTCCGGCGGGCAGCCGGCGCTCATCCGCCGCCCGTTCGGCACTCGGGCCGGCACTCGGGCCGGCACTCGGACCGGCACTCAGGCCGGCACTCAGGCCGGCACTGGGGCCGGCACTGGGGCCGGCACTGAAGCCGGCAGCGGCAAGGCGCGTGAGACCAGCTCGAGCCAGTACCGGCAGCCGGGGGCGATGGCCGCATCGTCGAAATCGTAGGCCGGGTGGTGCAAGGAGGCGCTGTCGCCATTGCCCATGAAGATGAACGCCCCCGGACGGGCCTGCAGCAGGTAGGAGAAATCCTCGGCGCCCATGCTGGGGGAGCGCTGATCGTCGACCTGCGCATCGCCCGCCACCGCGCGCGCCACCTCGGCACAGAACACCGACTTCTGCGCATCGTTGACGGTGGGCGGGTAGCCGTCCTCGTAGTCCACCGTGCCGGTGGCCCCGAAGGAGGCGCAGATGCCCTCGGCCAGCGCGATGACGCGTTGCTTGCCCATCAGCCTGACGCTCTCGTCGAACGCGCGCAGCGTGCCGCGCAGATGGACGCGCTGCGGGATCACATTGAACGCATCGCCCGCCACGTTCATGGTCGTCACCGACACCACCAGCGGATCGGTCGGCGTGACGCTGCGCGACACGATGCTCTGCAACGCCAGCACCAGATGGCTGCTCGCCACCACCGGGTCGATGCAATGGTGTGGCATGGCGGCGTGACCGCCGCGCCCCTCGACCACGATCTCGAACTGATCGGCGCACGCCATCAGCGGACCGGGCCGGATCGCGAAGGTACCGATCGGCATGCCCGGCATGTTGTGCAGCCCGTACACCTCGTCGATGCCGAAGCGCTCCATCAGACCGTCCTCGACCATCGCCAGCGCGCCCGCCCCGCCCTCCTCGGCCGGCTGGAAGATCAACGCCACGGTACCGCCGAACCCGCGATCGGCCGCCAGCGCGCGCGCCGCGCCCAGCAGCATGGCGGTGTGCCCGTCATGCCCGCAGGCGTGCATGTGCCCGGGGGTCAGCGACGCCCAGTCGGCACCGGACGCCTCGACGATCGGCAGGGCGTCCATGTCGGCCCGCAGCCCGACCACCCGACGCGTGTCCGGTGCGCTCGCGCCATCGACGCCCCGGCCGTGTATCAGCCCCACCACGCCGGTTCGACCGATGCCGGTGACGATCTCGTCGACACCGAATTCGCTCAGCCGCTCGACCACGAAGGCGGCCGTCCCCTCGACCGCGTAGCCGAGTTCGGGATGACGGTGCAGGTGCTGCCGCCAGCCGGCGACGTCGGCCAGTCCGTTGTCCATCAGATCGGGTGCATTCATGATGAAACGCTCGTGGGTTGATCCCGGTTCGATCCGGTGGCGGCGCGCGGATCGATTCCGCCGTTGGCCAGCGACCAGCGCACCGGATCGTTCAGGAAATCCTCGACCGCGGCGTGCGTCGCCTCGTCGAAGGTGCCTGCCGCGCGGCTCTCGGCCAGCACGTCCCACCAGGTGGCCAGGTAGTGCAGCCGCAACCCGGAGCGCTGCAGCAGCGCCGGGGTGTCCTTGAAGATATCGTAATAGAACACCACCAGCGTGTGCGCCACGCTGGCACCGGCCTCGCGGATCGCCTCGGCGAAGCCGACCTTGCTGCCGCCGTCGGTGGTCAGGTCCTCGACCAGCAGCACCCGCTGCCCGTCGTGAATGGCTCCCTCGATGCGCGCATCGCGCCCGAAGCCCTTCGGCTTCTTGCGCACGTACTGCATCGGCAGGGCCATCCGCTCGGCGATCCATGCCGCGAACGGAATGCCGGCGGTTTCGCCACCGGCCACCGCGTCGAAGGCCTCGAACCCGACATCGCGCTGCACCTTCGCCACCGCCATGTCCATCAGCGCACCGCGGATGCGCGGGTAGCTGATCAGCTTGCGGCAATCGATGTAGACCGGACTGGCGAGACCGGAGGTGAACCGGTAGGGCTCGTCGGCACGAAAGTGCACCGCCCGGATCTCCAGCAGCATGCGCGCCGTCAGCCGCGCCGCTTCCCTGTCGTCGACGATCGATCCGATGGTCATGATGTCTGCAAGGTCGGTTGATTGAGAATGGACGGCGATCCGGGCGACGGGCGCCATCGATCAGGCGTCGCTGGCCCGGTCGAGCATGCCGGCTTCCGGATCCTGGCGCGGCGTCGGTGCCTGCTCGCTCTGGGTCAGCGCGATCAGCGTGGAACCGAGCAGCAGCACCGCCGCACCGCCGATCTGCAACGGGGTGAGCGCCGCGGCGATGCCGGGCGCCAGCCAGTTGATGGTGACGGCGGCCACCGGAAAGAACATTTCGGCGATGGCGGTGGTGCGGGCCGGCAGGCGCTGCATGCCCAGGTAGTAGAGACCCATGCCGCCCAGCCCCGACAGCATGACCATGATCAGCACCTTGGAGGCGACCGGCACGGCGAAGGCGTCCAGCGGCGCGCTGAACGCGAACAGGCAAGGCGTGAGCACCAGGAAGCCGCACAGGAAACGTCCGCCCATCAGTTCCAGGGTCGAGTACCCGCGATTGCTCAACTGCTTGCCGAACACCGTGGAGGCCCCCCACGCGAATACCGCGAACAGGGTGAATCCGTAGCCGAGCAGGCGCGCCCGGGCCTCGCCGTCGGTCCAGTTCTGGATCGACAGGGCGGGCGCGATGTCGCCCCAGGCGATCATCAGGCTACCGGCGATGCACACCGCGAACAGCGCAAGGAAGCGACGGTCGATGCGCTCGCCCAGCAGCAGCGCCGCCAGCGACACGGCCACCACCGGCTGCAGCTTCTGGATCAGGATCACCACCGACGGGTTGATCAGGCCGAACGCGTGGGTGAAGGCCACGGTGCCCAGCGCCGATCCCAGTCCGCCGATCACCAGGAAGGGCCCCCAGTCGCGCCGCCGAGACAGCAGCCCGGGCAACAGCTTGCGCAGCCACCAGCCCAGCGCCAGCACCAGCAACGCATGTTCCAGCCAAACGATCGTCCATGCGCTGGTGCCGCCGAACAGCAGCGGGTAGCGGATCAGCGTGTCCAGCGCCCACAGCAGGCAGGCGCCGAAGATGAAGCCGATGCCGGTCATGCGCCGGGCAGGTGCCCGAGCGGTGTGGCACCCGGTGTGTCATCCGATGTGACACCCGGGGCGCTCTCGACGCGCCAGTGCAGCGGCACGCCCGGATCGAACGGCACGATGGTGTCGTCGTCCAGCACCAGCGGCGCGTCCGCGGGCAGCGGCGCATCGTCGCGCCACAGGCGCACGGTGCCGGCATTCGGTGCCAGCCCGTAGCGCCTGGCACCGTTCAGCGAGACGAACGCCTCCAGCCGTTCCAGCGCGCCGGCCGCCTCGAACACCTCGGCCAGGCAGGACAGCGTCACGCCGGCATTGAACACGCCGGCGCAGCCGCAGGCGGACTCCTTCGCGCCGCGCGCGTGCGGCGCGCTGTCGGTGCCCAGGAAGAAACGGGCGTCGCCGGAGGTGGCCGCCGCCACCAGCGCCTCGCGGTGGCGCTCGCGCTTGGCGATCGGCAGGCAGTAGTAGTGCGGTCGGATGCCACCGGCGAGCAGGTGATTGCGATTGATCATCAGGTGGTGCGGGGTGATCGAGCCGAACAGGCGATCCTGGCAGCCCTTCACCATCGCCACGCCTTCGGCGGTGGTGACGTGTTCCAGCGTGATCGACAGCGTGGGCAGGCGCTCGCGCAGCGGTGCGAGCACCGTGTCCAGGAAACGTGCCTCGCGATCGAAGATGTCGACCGCCGGGTCGGTCACCTCGCCGTGCACGCACAACGGCACCCCGTGCTCGGCCATCGCCTCGAGCACCGGCATCACGCGAGCGATGTCGGTGACCCCGGCATCGCTGTTGGTGGTGGCGCCGGCCGGGTACAGCTTCACAGCGATGGCGCTGCCCCGGCGCACCGCCTCGATCAGCGCCGCCGGCTCGGTGCGATCGGTCAGGTACAGCGTCATCAGCGGCTCGAAACCGTGCTCGCCGGTACGGTACCCGGCCCGTTCGCAGGCCTCCAGGATGCGTGTCCGGTAGGCGTCCGCCGAGGCGGCATCGGTCACCGGCGGCACCAGGTTGGGCATGATCAGCGCCCGGCCCAGGTGCGCGGCGCTGGCACCGACCACGGCCGCCAGCGTGGCGCCGTCGCGCAAGTGCAGGTGCCAGTCGTCGGGCCGGCGGATGAACAGCTCCCTCACGCCCGACGGCGCTCGGCGATGATGCGTTCGAAGGCCGCCAGGGTTTCGTCGGAAACGTGATGTTCCACGCCTTCCGAATCGCGACCGGCGGTCGGCTCGGACACGCCGATGGCGAGCAGGAAGCGGTAGACGAGGTCGTGCCGCGCGCGCGCGGCATCGGCCAGTGCCTTGCCCTTGTCGGTCAGGAAGATGGAACGATACGGCTCGCTGGTGACGAAACCGTCGCGCTGCAGGCGCGTCACCGTCTTGCTCGCGGTCGGCTGGGACACTCCGAGCCGTTCGGCAAGCTCCACCAGACGAGCCTCGCCGTGACTGCGGATCAGGTCGTCGATCAGCTCGACGTAGTCCTCCGTGCTTTCCATCGAGTGCGCCTGGCGCACGTGGCCGAACATCTCGGCCTGCGCATCCGGGTCTTCGGGCAAACGATCGATGCGGTCGGGGTTCATGCGGGACGAGGCAGGCGGGATCCGCCGATTATCGCACGTCGTCTTTTGCCCCGGTATCAGTAGTCGACCGGCCAGGGCGCACGCGAGAACAGTCCGCCGTCCACGCCGAGCGTCTGTCCGCTGACGAACGAAAGGCTCGCCCCGCTCAGCGTGACGACCGCCTGCGCCACGTCGTTCACCGTGCCGACGCGCCCCAGCGGCGTCAACGGACTCCAGCGCATCGCGTAGCCGTCGGTCTCCTCGCGAGTGCGTTCGGTCTCGATCGCACCGGGCGCGATGCAATTGACCCGGATGCCGTGCGCGCCCAGTTCGAGCGCTGCGCTCCTGGTCAATGTCTGGATCGCCCCCTTCGAGGCGGTGTAGGCCGACAGCATCGGGAACGCGGTCGTGTTGCAGCCGGATCCCAGATTGACGATGCTGCCCCCGCCCCCGGCCGCCACCCGCCGCCGCGCAAAGCGCTGGATCATCAGGTAGGTGCCCAGCACGTTGACCTGCAACGTGCGGGCGACCTGTTCCATGTCCGCCTCCAGCAACGGCCCCCACACCTGCATCGCGGCGTTGTTCACCAGATGCATCGCCGGGATACCGAACCGCGCTTCGATCCGTTCCAGCAGCGCGTCGACCGCGTCCGCCGCGCTGATGTCGGCGAGCACCGTCAGCACCCGGTCGCCGTGCACGCGTGCCAGCTCGGCGGTCGCCGCGCTGCGTTGCAGATCGACGATGACCACCGGATGCCCGGCCACCAGGAAGGCCTGCGCGATCGCCAGCCCGATGCCCTGCCGGGCACCGGTGACGATGACCGGCCCTTCATTCATAGATCGGGAAGCGATCGGTCAGCGCCACGACCTCGGCGTGCACCGCCCGTTCGACCTCGGTATTGCCCTCCTCGCCGTTCTCGGCCAGTCCGTCGACGATGCGCAGGACCAGCTTGCCGACCTGCTCGAACTCCTCGGTGCGAAAGCCTCGAGTGGTCGCCGCCGGGGTGCCCAGGCGCACCCCCGAGGTGACGAACGGCGAAGCCGGATCGAACGGCACCGCGTTCTTGTTGCAGGTGATGCCCGCGCGCCCCAGCGCCGCCTCGGCCGCCTTGCCGGTCACGCCCTTGCGATGCAGGTCGACCAGCACCACGTGCGTGTCGGTACCACCGGACACGATGTCCAGTCCCCCGTCCACCAGCGTTCCGGCCAGCGTCGCCGCGTTGGCGACCACCTGCGAGACGTAGGCACGGAAGGCCGGCGACTGCGCCTCGCCGAACGCCACCGCCTTGGCGGCGATGACGTGCATCAGCGGTCCGCCCTGCAGTCCCGGGAACACCGCCGAGTTGAACTTCTTGCCCAGCGCCTCGTCACGCGACAGGATCATGCCGCCGCGCGGGCCTCGCAACGTCTTGTGGGTGGTGGTGGTGACCACGTGGGCATGATCCAGCGGGTTCGGGTGCACGCCGCCGGCGACCAGGCCGGAGAAGTGCGCCATGTCGACCATCAACAGCGCGCCCACCTCGTCGGCCACGGCGCGGAACTTCTCGAAGTCGATGGTGCGCGGATAGGCTGAACCGCCGGCGATGATCAGTGCCGGCCTGCACTCGCGCGCGGTGGCCGCCAGGGCGTCGTAGTCGATCAGGTGGGTGTCGCGATCGACGCCGTAGGTGACCGCGTCGAACCACTTGCCGGACAGGTTCACCGGCGAACCGTGGGTCAGGTGCCCACCGGCCGCCAGGTCCATGCCCATGAAGGTGTCGCCGGGCTTGAGCAGCGCCAGGAACACCGCCTGGTTGGCCTGGGCGCCCGAGTGCGGCTGCACGTTGGCGTACGAGCAGGCGTACAGGTCGCAGGCACGCTCGATGGCCAGCGATTCGGCGATATCGACGTGCTCGCATCCGCCGTAGTACCGCTTGCCGGGGTACCCTTCCGCATACTTGTTGGTCATCACCGAACCCTGCGCTTGCATCACCGCCCTGCTGACGATGTTCTCCGACGCGATCAGTTCGATCTCGTGGCGCTGACGGCCCAGCTCGTCGTCGATCGCGGCCGAGATGGCCGGATCGACCTGCGCCAGCTCGGCGTGGAAGAAGTCGGTGTCGCCACGTTCGGTGGCACCGGGTGTCAGTCGTGCGGCTGTGCTCATGCGATGCGAATCTCGGTTCGAATCCGGGTACCCGTTCGAGTGGTCGGCCGGATCAAGGGCCAGCGGTGTGGCCGGGCGGATAGTGCGCCGTACCATTCTACCCGTGCCGCCCGATGCCGCTGAGCGCCTCTGAAATTCGGCCCTTGGATCGCTTCGACGAGACGCGTGCGCGCGACGGCTCGCCGCGGCCGGGCTGGAACGGCGTGCTCGACTGGCTGGCCGACCTGCCGGACGAGGCCTTGGCGCAGCGACGCCACGAGATCGACCGGCAGCTGCGCGCCAACGGCATCGGGTTCACCCCGGGGCGTCCGGATCGACCGGCCGGACCGCTGGACGCGAGGCCCTGGCCGCTGGACATCGTGCCGATGGTCATCGAGACGCAAGACTGGCAGCGCCTGCGACGCGGTTTCCTGCAACGTGCCCGGCTGATGGAGGCGCTGCTGTCGGACATCTACGGCGAGCAGCGCCTGCTGGCCGAGCGGGTGCTGCCGCCCTCGCTGGTGTTCGCGCACCCGGGCTACCTGCGCGATGCGGTCGGCCTGGATGCCGCGCGCGAGCTGCCGCTGTACGGCATCGACGTATCGCGCTCGCCGTCCGGCGAGTGGTACGTGGCCGACGACCTGGCACAGTTCCAGGAAGGGCTGGGCTACACGCTGGAGAACCGCATGGTGCTCTCGCGCGTGCTGCCGCAGCTGTTCCGGGACGCGCGCGTGGAACGCGTGGCGCGCTATTTCCGGGCGATGCAGTCGCTGGTCTTCGACACGCTGGAACCGGACGCTCGTTGCGTGCTGCTCGGCCACGGGCCGGAGCACCCGCACTACTTCGAGGTCGCCTGGCTGGCCAAGTACCTGGGCTACACGCTGGTCGGCGTCGGCGACCTGACCGTGCGCGGCGAACGGGTGCACCTGAAGACGGTGTCGGGCCTGCAACGTGTGAACGTCATCCTGCGCTTCATCGCCGACGGCTCGATCGATCCGCTGATCAGCGACAGCGTGCCGGGCGCCGGCCTGCCCGGCCTGCTGCAGGCGGTGCGCGCCGGCGGCGTGAGGGTGATCAATCCCCTGGGCGCGGGGGTGCTGAACAATCCGGCGCTGAACGCCTGGCTGCCGGCCCTGTGCCAGGCGCTGCTGGGCGAGCCGCTGGAACTGCGTGGCGCGCCCACCTACTGGCTGGGCGATCGCGGGCAGCGCGAACACGTGCTGGGCAAGCTGCCGCGCCTGCTGTTCCGGGACATCGACGAGCCCGGCGCGCTGGCGGACCCCGAACTGATGACGAACGCCGAGCGCCTGCGCCTGGACATGCTGATCGATCGCGAACCCGAGCGCCTGGTGGCCCAGGAGCGCATCGACCGCTCGGTGGCGCCGGTGCAGGCGCGCGACGGGCAGATCCTGCGTCAGGTGACGGTGCGGCTCTACGCGGCCAACGGCAATCAGGACCGGGGTGGCGATCGCCCGCCCGAGGTGATGAGCGGCGGACTGTGCCTGCTGGACAACGATGCCGGCGGCCGCCGCCAGCGCTTCGACGAGCTGGACGGCAGCAAGGATGTCTGGGTGCTGTCGGAGCGGCCGGTCGGCAACGACAGCCTGCTGCCCGGCCTGGAAGGCGCCTACGACTACGCGATGCTGGAGGGCGAGCTGCCCAGCCGGGTGGCCGAGAACCTGTTCTGGCTCGGCCGCAACGCCGAACGGGTAGAGGCCATCGCGCGCCTGCTGCGTGCGGTGTGCCGCGAGATGCAGGACGAGGATTCGCCACTGGATCAGGACGGCGCCACCGCCTCGCTGGCGGGCCTGCTGAGGGCCACCTCGTCCACCACCGGCTGCCGGCCCGGCTTCGTCGGCCGCGGTGCGGCCCGCCGGCTGGTGCGTCCCGATCGCGAACTGCACTCGCTGTTTCACGAGGAGGAGCGCGTCGGCACGCTGGCCAACATGCTGGTCAGCCTGCAGTTCAGCGCCAACGCGGTGCGCGACCGAGTGTCCCCGGAGCTGCTGCTGGTGCTCAACGACCTGGCCGGGCACCTGGACACGTTGCGCGAGGCCGACCGCCGTCCGCAGGCGGCCCGTCACCCCGGCGTGCTGATCGATCGCACCGAATTCCTGGACGCGCTGCTCGGCTCGCTGGCAGCCTTCGCCGGCCTGACCCACGAGAATTTCACCCACGGCGACGGCTGGTCGTTCCTGATGCTGGGCCGGCGCATCGCCCGCGCCAAGCTGACCGCCACCGCGATCAACGCCATGCTCGGCCGCGACCGGGACGACAGCCGGTTGCTGGAAAGCCTGCTGCGCCTGTTCGACAGCCTGATGACCTACCGGGCCCGCTACCGCACCCGGATCGATTCTCGCCTGGTGGTGCATCTGCTGGTGCTGGACGAAAGCAATCCGCGCTCGGCCGCCTTCCAGTGCAGGAAGATCGACGACCTGGTGGCCGGCCTGCCCGGGGTGCGCGGGCATCGCGACAGCGGGCCGCTGGCGCGCAAGGCCGGGACCGGCCTGAGCCGCGTCCGGCTGGCCGAAGCGGCCGGCCTGATGGGGGCGAAAGCCAATGCCCGACAATCGCTGTCACGTTTCCTGGAGGTGCTGGCACGTCTGCCGGACGAACTCGCCACCTCGTTGACTGCGCGCTACTTCACGCACGTGGAACCGCTCAGCGAAGTGGACAAGACGCCGATGACCGACCGCCTGCCCGATGCGTGAGGTCATGGATGAAAGCCGGCCGATGAAAGCTGTCCGATGAAACTTGCCGTCACCCACCGCACCGCGTTCACCTACGAACGGCCGGTCAGCCAGGCGATCAACCAGCTGTGCCTGACCCCGCGCGACACCGATACCCAGACCTGCCTGCAATCGCGCGCCGAGATAGAGCCGCGCCCGGACACCCGGCAGCAGGCCGAGGACCGCTTCGGCAACGTCATCGTGCGCTTCGACATCGGCAAGCCGCACGCGCGCTCGGTGATCACGGCGGTCTCGTTGCTGGACACCGCCGACGAGGCGCCCGCCCTGATTCCGTCGATCCAGGTCAGCGACGCCCGCCGGACGCTGTCACGCACCACCGGTGAACCGATGTTGCTGGCCGAGGACTGCCTGCTGGCCTCGCGCTACATTCCGTCCAGCGAGGTGGTCGATGCGCTGCTGAGCGAGCTGCCCCCGGCCGGCCACGACGTGCTGGGCTATGCCGAAGCGCTGATGCATCACATCCATGCAACCTTCGACTACGACCCGTCGTTCTCCAACGTGGCGACACCGCTGTCGAAGGTGATGGCCGCACGCAAGGGGGTGTGCCAGGATTTCGCCCACCTGGCGATCATGACCTGCCGGCGCGCAGGCATCCCGGCACGCTACGTCAGCGGATACCTGGAAACGCTGCCCCCGCCCGGCGTCGCCAAGCTGCGCGGCGCCGACGCCTCGCACGCCTGGTTCGCGGTCTACGATTGCGCCGGACGCTGGTTCGACTTCGATCCGACCAACGACAAGCGTCCGGACGGCCAGTACGTCACCACGGCCTGGGGCCGTGATTACGGAGATGTCGCGCCGCTGCGCGGAGTGGTCTACGGTGGTGGCAAGCACCAACTGGATGTCCAGGTCGACGTCGACCGGGTAACCCCGCCGGTCGTGATCCGCTGATCCGCCCTTGACGAATACCGCGTTCGTCGCCCCCCGTGCGAAAGCGCCCGTTCCGGCCGGTCGCGACCGCCGCCCGCCCCCCTTCCACGAGAGCCCCCGATGAACGACTGGACGAAATACAGCAGTGTCACCTGGGACGAGCTGGTGGACGGGGATGGCAAGCCGCGTCGCTGCGCGCGGGCGCTGACCGACTTCGTCGCCGCCCTGGGCACCGAGGGCCAGATCGAGCGACGGGCCGCGGCCGAGCGCGCGATCCGGCAGATGGGCATCACCTTCACGGTGTATTCGGACGAGGGCAACATCGACCGGGAATGGCCGTTCGACATCATCCCGCGCGTGATAGACGGTCGCGAATGGCGCAAGGTGGAACGTGGCCTGACCCAGCGCCTGGAGGCGCTGAACCTGTTCATCGACGACCTGTACAACGACCAGCAGGTGCTGGACGACGGCATCGTGCCGCGCGAGCTGATCGAATCGTCGAAGAACTTCCTGCCGCAGTGCCGCGGGGTCAAGCCCCCGCACGGCGTGTGGGCGCACATCTGCGGCTCGGACCTGGTGCGCGACGATGCCGGCACGCTGTACGTGCTGGAGGACAACCTGCGCGTACCGTCCGGGGTGTCGTACATGCTCGAGAACCGCGAGCTGATGAAACGCACCCTGCCCGAGGTGTTCGACGCCTGCCGGGTGCGCCCGATCGACGGCTATCCGGGCGCGCTGCAGCGCATGCTGCAATCGCTCAGCCAGCGGCGCGAACCGGTCATCGGCGTGCTCACGCCCGGCATGTACAACAGCGCCTACTTCGAACACGCCTTCCTGGCCCAGCAGATCGGCGCCGAGCTGGTCGAGGGCCGCGACCTGGTGGTCGAGGACGACATCGTCTACGTCAGGAACGTCGACGGGCTGCAACGCCTGGACGTGCTGTACCGGCGCGTCGACGATGCCTTCATCGACCCCGAGGTGTTCCGCGAGGACTCCACGCTGGGCGTGGCCGGGTTGATGCGTGCCTGGAAGGCGGGCAACATCGCGATCGCCAACGCGCCCGGTGCCGGAGTTGCCGATGACAAGGTCGTCTACTCCTACGTGCCGGAGCTGATCCGCTACTACCTGAACGAGGAGCCGAAGATCGCCAACGTGCCGACCTTTCGCTGCGAGGACCCCGAACACCGCCAGCACGTGCTCGCCCACCTGGGGGACCTGGTGGTGAAGCCGGCCAACGAATCGGGCGGCTACGGCATGCTGATCGGCCCGCACAGCACGATCGAGCAGCAGGCGGCCATGCGCGAGAGCATCGAGGCCGACCCGCGCAACTGGATCGCCCAGCCGACGCTGTCGATCTCCACCGCACCCACGCTGACCGACGAGGGCATCGAGGCCCGGCACGTCGACCTGCGCCCGTTCATCCTGCAGGGCGAGGACCTGCACGTGACCACCGGTGGCCTGACCCGCGTGGCACTGGTCAAGGGCTCGCTGGTGGTCAATTCGTCGCAGGGCGGCGGCAGCAAGGACACCTGGATCGTCGACAGCGACGACAGCGACGAGCCGGGCGATTCGCTCGATGACGACAGCGAGGACGTCGAGGCACAGCCGGTGCGCACGATGCCGCGACGCGCGCGCAACGCCCGCATCCGGCAGCGGTCCACGATGCAACCGATGAGGCAGTCCATGGACGGTCCCGGTGGCCGGATGACCCAGTCCATGGACAGTGGGTCCTCGGCACAGGGCATGAGCCAGACGATCGATCACGTTCCGCCCTCGCAGCTGATGCTCTCGCGCACCGCCGAGAACATCTACTGGCTGGGCCGCTACCTGGAGCGGGCCGAGAGCACCGCCCGGCTGATCGACATCCACGGTCGGCTGCTGATGGACCTGCCCAAGGACAGCCGCTCCAGCGGCTGGCGCTCGCTGATGGCGATCGGTGGCAGCGAGGCACGCTACGACGAGCTGCACGATGGTACCGACGAGCGCCGCGTGTGCCATTTCCTGATCGCCTCGCGCGAGCACGCCGGTTCGCTGCTCGGCATGGCCGAGGCGATCCACTTCAACCTCCGGGCGGTGCGCGACACCGTGCCGGCTGCCTTGTACGAGCGCATCAACGAGTTGTGCCTGATGCTGCGCGCCGAGGCGCCGAACAGCGTCGATTCGCGGCGCCGCAGCGATTTCCTGTCGCGCGTCGAACACCAGCTGCTGGCCATCGCCGGCATGATCGACGGCAGCATGAGCCGCGACCGGGCCTGGCTGGTGATGCGCATGGGCTATCACCTGGAGCGTGCCGACATGACGTCCCGCGTGCTCGACGTGCGGGCACAGAGCCTGCCGGCCTCGGTCGAGCAGGCCGATGCGGCCGCGCTGGCCGAACGCGAATGGGTATCGGTGCTGCGCTCCCTGGTCGCGTTCCGCATGTACCGCCAGCACGTGAACCGTCCGGTGCGCGGCAGCGACGTGCTGTCCTACCTGATGCTGGACGAGGACCTGCCGCGCGCCTATCGCTACTGCCTGGAACGCCTGCAGTTCTGCCTGGGCAAGCTGGGCCGCAACGAGATGCCCCTGCAGGCCCTGCAGACGCTGGTCGACAAGATCGATCGGGCCGACATGCCCGCGCTGGCGCGCGATCTGCCCGCCCTGCACGGATTCATCGACGAGCTGCAGATTGCCCTGTCATCACTGGGCGATGCGATCGCCACCACTTATTTCCCGCCGGCCGACCCCGTGCCGGGCGATGACGAAGACACCGACAACGGCCCCCCCGCATGAGTATCCGCGTCGCGCTCGACCACACCACCCGCTACGTCTACGACCGGCCGGTCATGCTGACCCCGCACGTGGTGCGGCTGCGTCCGGCGGCGCACTGCCGCACGCCGATCGTCAGCTACTCGCTGAACGTCTCTCCGGCCAACCACTTCATCAACTGGCAGCAGGACCCGTTCGGCAACTGGCTGGCCCGGCTGGTGTTCCCGGAGCCGGTGAAGGAGCTCAGCATCGCGGTCGATCTGGTCTGCGACCTGACGGTGATCAACCCGTTCGACTTCTTCGTGGAGGAATCGGCCGAGCGATTTCCGTTCGACTACGATGCCAACACGCGCACCGAGCTGGCCCCCTACCTTTCCGTGCCGCCAGCGGGCGATCGCCTGCAGTCCTGGCTGAAGGCGCATCGCCCGGACGGCATGAAGATCATCGATGCGCTGGTGGCGATCAACCAGGCGCTGCAGCAGGACATCCACTACCGGGTACGCATGGAGCCCGGGGTGCAGAGCAGCGAGGACACGCTGACGCTGGCCTCGGGCTCGTGCCGCGATTCGGGCTGGCTGCTGGTGGAGATCCTTCGGCACTACGGTCTGGCGGCGCGCTTCGTATCCGGCTATCTGGTACAGCTGGTGCCCGACATCAAGTCGGTGGACGGCCCGGTCGGCACGCTCGAGGACTTCACCGACCTGCACGCCTGGGCCGAGGTCTACCTGCCCGGCGCCGGCTGGGTCGGGCTGGACCCGACCTCCGGGCTGTTCGCCGGCGAAGGGCACATCCCGCTGGCCTGCACGCCGCAGCCGGGCAGCGCCGCCCCCATCGCCGGCATGGCCAGCGCACCGGCCAGCGATTTCCACTTCCACAATCGGGTCATGCGCATCGACGAGCGCCCGCGCGTCACGCTGCCGTACGACGAAGCCACCTGGCAGCGCGTGCTGACGCTCGGCCAGGCGGTCGACCAACGCATCGTGGGCCACGGCCTCGCCCTGACCATGGGCGGCGAGCCGACCTTCGTGTCCAGCGAGGACTTCGAATCGCCGGAATGGAACGATGCCGCGCTGGGGCCGCACAAGCTGGAGCGCGCGGTGGCGCTGCACGCCCGGCTGGTGGAGGCCTTCGCGCCCGGTGGCCTGGTCAGCTTTGCGCAAGGCAAGTGGTATCCGGGCGAGCCGACACCGCGCTGGGCGCTGGTGTGTCACTGGCGCGACGACGGCCAGCCGCTGACCGGCACCCAAGCCCCGTTCGTGCTGCCGGGCGAGGCCAGCCACGACGTGAGCGATGCCGAGCGCATGATGCGTTCCCTGATCGAGAACCTGGGCGTGGGCGATCAGGGACTGCGCGGGCTGTACGAGGATCCGCTGGATTCGCTGCACCTGGAGAGCCTGCTGCCGGATTCGGCGACGCTTGCCGACCTGGACCTGTCCGACAGCCGCTCGCGGGCCGCCCTGGTGAAACGGCTGGAGCGCGGCATCGACCAGCCGGTCGGCTTTCTCTTGCCGTTGGAGCACGATGCGGATCGCTGGCAGAGCGGTACGTGGCCGCTGCGGCGCGCCGAGGTGTTCCTGGCGCCCGGGGACTCGCCGGCCGGATTGCGCCTGCCGCTGGACTCGCTGCCCAAGGACGACGCGGTGGACGCCGAGGCGCGTTCGCTGCAGGCCGACAGCTTCGATCCGGACACCCCGCTGCCCGATGCCGGCAGCGATCGGGTGGCCGCCGACGCCGAGATGGCGAACCATCTGGTGCGCACCGCGCTGGTGATCGAGCCGCGCGACGGATCCCTGTACGTGTTCATGCCGCCGCTGCGCACCGCGAGCGCGTGGGTGGAACTGATCGGCTGCCTGGAGCGGGCGGCGAACCAGGCCGGCGTGCGCATCGTGCTCGAAGGGTACGAGCCGCCGCACGACATGCGGCTGCGCTCGTTCCGGCTGACCCCGGACCCGGGCGTCATCGAGGTCAACATCCACCCCAGCCACTCGTTCGACGAGCTGGTGGAGCGCACCGAGACGCTGTACGAGGCGGCCCGTCACTGCAAGCTGACGGCCGAGAAGTTCATGGTGGACGGTCGTCACACCGGTACCGGTGGTGGCAACCACGTCACCATGGGCGGGCCGACGCCGGGCCAGAGCCCGTTCCTGAAGCGCCCGGAACTGCTCGGCAGCCTGATCACCTGGTGGCAGCACCACCCCAGCCTGTCCTACCTGTTCTCGGGCCTGTTCGTCGGCCCGACCAGCCAGGCGCCGCGCATCGACGAGGCCCGGGTGGAGTCGCTGTACGAGCTGGAGATGGCGCTGGCGCGGTTGCCCTCGGGCGAGCAAGACCGGCCCTGGCTGGTCGACCGCCTGCTCAGGAACCTGCTGATCGATCTGACCGGCAACACCCACCGCGCCGAGATCTGCATCGACAAGCTGTACTCGCCGACCGGTGCGACCGGACGACTCGGCATCGTGGAGCTGCGCGCCTTCGAGATGCCGCCGCACGCGCGCATGGCGATCGTGCAGGCACTGCTGGTGCGCTGCCTGATCGCCCGTTTCGCGGACGAGCCCTACTCGGCACCGCTGATCCGCTGGGGGACGGAGTTGCACGATCGCTTCATGCTGCCGCACTTCCTGTGGGCCGACATCGTCGAGGTGATCGACGACCTGCGCCGCCACGGAATGCCATTCGAGGCCGACTGGCTGGACGCGTTCTGGGAGTTCCGCTTCCCGGTGTACGGCACCCGCGTGGTCGACGGCATCACGCTGGAGGTGCGTGCCGCGATCGAGCCGTGGCACGTGCTCGGCGAGGAGGCCACCGCCGGCGGCATGTCGCGCTACGTCGACTCGTCGATGGAACGCCTGCAGATCAAGGCCACCGGGCTGACCGACTCGCGGCACGTGATCACCTGCAACGGTCGCGCGCTGCCGCTGCGCCCGACCGGCACGCACGGCGAGTACGTGGTCGGGGTGCGCTACCGCGCCTGGGCGCCGCCGTTCTCCCTGCATCCGGACCTGCCGGTGGATGTGCCGCTGCTGTTCGACATCGTCGACACCTGGAACGATCGCAGCCTGGGCGGCTGCGCCTACCACGTGTCCGACCCGGGCGGGCGCAGCTACGAGGACGTGCCGGTCAACGCCAACGTGGCCGAGGCGCGCCGCCTGAGCCGCTTCGAACCGGATCATCACTTCGTGCCGGAAACCACCATCGCGGTACCGGTGGCACCGACCAGCGGCGGCACCCGGTTCCAGGACATCGATGCCTCCGAGACCGCACCGGTGTTCGAGCCGATCAGCGCCTCGCGCGAGTACCCGCACACCGCGGATCTTCGCAGCCTTCAGCGGGACCGGCACAAGCGCGGCTGATGTCTGCAGCACAACGCCGTCAACGCATCGATTCGGCCGCGGCGGTGGGTTCACGCCGGGCGGCGGACGGCGGCAGTGCGCTGCACCGCCTCGATCAGCGCGGCGGGGCGAAGATCCGGCTGCCGCGCCCTTCGGGTATCGCGCTCGAGGCGGTGCTGATCAATACCGCCGGCGGGCTGACCGGCGGGGACCGTATCGACTGGCAGGCCGAAGCGATGGCCGGCACGCGGCTGTCGGTGACGACGGCGGCGTCCGAGAAGCTGTATCGCAGCGACGAGGGCGACGCGTGCCAGACGACACGGCTGCGCATCGGCGCAGAGGCGCGGCTGGACTGGCTGCCGCAGGAGACCATCGTGTTCGACGGCGCCCGCCTCCAGCGTCGCCTGGACGTGGATCTGGACGAGGGCGGCACGCTGCTGGCGGTGGAGTCGCTGCTTTTCGGCCGTCAGGCGATGGGCGAGCGGGTGCTGCGCGGCCGGCTGCGCGATCGATGGCGCATCCGTCGCGGCGACCGGTTGCTGCACGCCGAGGCGCTCGATATCGACGCCGCCATCGATCTTGCCGACGGCTCGCCGGCCGGGTTCGGCAGCGCGGCCGACACACGGCCTGCCCTGTTGACCGCGGTGTTGTGCCTGCCGGATACGCGCGAAGCGGAGCGATTGCACGATCGCGTGTCACGATCGCTGCACGCACCGGGGCTCCGCGCCGGCGCCAGCGTGCTGCCGCATCGCCTGATCGTGCGGGCCATGGCGCCCGACGGCCATCGCCTGAGGCGTGGCACGATGCCGGCCCTGCGGCTGATGGCCGAGGGCGAACTGCCGCGAGTCTGGCATGTGTAGGGACTGGCCCTGTAACCTTGGCCGGTCCCTGCGCGTGCAATCGTCCGAATGATCCTCAGCTATGCCGGTCCTGACCTGTCGGCCGGCGGCCGCGTGCTGGTGCGCGGCATCGAGCGGGTGACCGGGGGCAGCGCGCTCGGCCGCGCTCATGCCCGTTACGAACGCTCGCGCCACGATCCGCACGACGTGCAACCGTTCAACACCCGGGCGACCACGGCATTGCGGCTGACGCTGCAGCCGCACTTCCAGGCGCCGGTGCCGGCGCACGGGGGTCTGCTGATCGTCTCCAACCATCCGATGGGGCCGCTGGACGGCCTGGCGATCGCCGCCAGCATCGAGCACCTTCGACAGGATGTCCGGACGATGATATGGGACACCATCGATATCCCGCCGCACGCGCGCCCGCACTTCCTGCCGATGGACCTGAGCGACGACTCCGTGCGTGCCCGGCGCCAGAACGTGCGCGTGCGACGCGAGGCCATCGCGCACCTGGGCGCCGGCGGCGCGGTGCTGCTGTTCCCGGCCGGGGCGGCCGAGATCACCCGGCATCCGTTCGCCGCCCCCGAAGAGGCACCCTGGACATCGCTTGCCCTGCACCTGGCACGCGCTGCCGACGTGCCGATGCAACCGGTGTTCGTGGATACGCACAACTCGCGCCTGTTCCACGCCGCCTCGCACCTGGGCTACACCGCCCGCCGCGCGCTGTACGTGCGCGAGACCACGCGCCGGATCGGCAGCACGATCGGACTGCGGTTCGGGCGCTCACTGTCGCTCCAGGAGCTGGAGACACCGCAAGCCGATGGTGAATCGGTGTCGGGCGCCGTGGCAGCGGACAGCCCGAAACGGGCCGCACAGGCGCGGGACCAATTGCTGACCGCCCGGCTGCGCGCCATGACGCTGGCGCTGGGCGAGTGAACCGACGGCGACCGCCCGCTGTCAGCGAACCGGGCGCCGCGGCCTGCGGCCGTCCGCCAGCGCACGGTCGCCGTGCACGATGCGGGTGTAGCGAACGTTCGCGTTCAACAGCGCGCTTGCGCCGCGCCGCAGTGCCGCGCGCAGCTTGCCGAGCAGGGGTTGTCCGGACCGGTGCATGGAATCTCTCCACTTGACGGGTCGCGCACCACGCGCAACCGCTTCGAGATCAAGTATCGGTACGCGGCCACCTCGGTTCAAACGAGCTTTTCTACTCGCTGCGAATAGCCACGCTTAACGTCAGGCACGTCTCGCCTCGGCAGGGCCGTTCGCCTCGTGCGGACCGGTATCAATCGGACACCCAGTAGACTCGTTCGCGCGACTTTCGCGCCTCCAGCACATCGACCGACTCCGTGCCGGCAAAGACGGACGGGTTGCCGGGACGCGTCTCGTCGAAGACGATCGATACCGGCGGCGGGATGCCGCGGATATCGAGCTCGATCGAGCGTTCCGGATCCTCGTCAAGTGTGTCGGGGGCCAACGCCGGGCGTGCCGAGAACACGTCCAGCGCGTACAGGTAACTGGTTCCCAGGTTCGGCGCGCAGGCGTTGCCGAGCGTTTCAGGAGGAGCGAAGCTGGTCACCAGCAGGCGTCCGTCCATCACCGCCGGTGTGCCGAGAATCTTCTCGCCCGGACGCTCCAGGTCGATGTACCAGCCGCGGTGGTGAGCTTGCAGCACGGCCGGCTCGTCGGTGGCATCGAACAGGTCCAGTTCGGTGATGGGCAACGGCGCGGCACTGACAGGGTCCAGCAGCAGCAGGTGGAGCCGGTCGGTGATCGCCTTGCCCAGCGGGTGATCGCGCCGCCCGGAACCGATCGTGACGCCCAGCGCGGCCGGGCCCGTCGAGCCCTGCAGCAGTGCCACGTCCGGTGAATGGAAGAAACGGCGATCCCCGTCGGCCGAGGCCGGCGAGGACGGATCGATCGCGACGTTCGGACGGTGAGCGAGCCGTGCGCTGTGGGACAGCGATGCCTGCGTGGCCGAATCGATGTCGATCCGCCACAGGTTGCCGCCCACGTCCGCGGCGAGCAACAGGTCGGTCACCCCGTCGAAGTCCAGATCCACGACGGCCAGGTCGGCGGGTATCGAATGCACCAGGCGACTGTCGTCGTCCGCATCGATCCGCTGGATCAGTTCGCCGGTTCGCGGATCCACCATGAACACTGCGCCGCGGTCCTGAAGCGCAAGCGTCGGATCACGCGAATCGTTCACGCTGTCGTAGCCGTTGCCGAACACCAGCACCGCCCGGGGCGCGGTCCCTTCGCCCGCTGCCGGATCGGCCGGCAGGTATGCCGGTTGCATGGCGGACCAGCTCTGGCCCAGCGCGGCGAAGCCATCGCGGCTCGGATCGATCGTCCAGGCGATGAAGGGTGCGTCCGGGTCGCTGACGTCCAGGGCGTAGTAATGCACGCCGCCGCGGCGCATGCCGGCGATGACCAACGCGGTCTCGCCCGGATCGACCGCGCCGTTGCGGTTCTCGTCGCTCAGCCAGGTCCCGAGCGGGCCGTCCAGTCCGTAGCGCCGCCCGGTCGAGGCCGATCCGGTGTACGCACCGATGTGGCCGAAGAGCTCGAACGGCAGGAACGCGAACCGCTCCCGCCCGGTCCGGGTGTCGATGGCGTGCAGCAGTCCCTCCTGCGTACCGGCGAACAGCACCGAGGTGTCGACCGAATCGGCCGAGAGGTAGTCGAGCACGGTCGGCGTGGTGTGGATCGCGGCGCCCATGGCGGCACGCGCCTCGTCGAACTGGCCGTCCGCGTCCTCGTCGAGCGCGTCCAGACCGCGTGCCCAGCGTATCGCTTCGCGTCGACGGGCCGGCTGGACGCCCAGATCGGCGGCGGTGATCGCAGGCTCGTCCTCGTGGAACGGCACCAGCGTACGCACGCCCGAGTGCTCGCCGTTCGAAGCCTGCGGCCAGGTCAGCAGCTTGCGCGCGCTCGACAGGCGGGAGGCCGCACCGCCCCGGACGACCTGGGCGCCGTCATCGGTGATGCTCCAGTACGAGCGGGCGGTGGCCGTGAAGCTGCCGGTTTCCGGATCGATGGCGGCATCGCCGTCGGCGTCGAGCAACCCGATCGATCCGTCCTCCAGCGCGCCGATGCCGTAGCGCTTCAGGTTGCCCGGCCACAGCGTGCCGGAAGCGTCCGGCTGGAACAGCCCCAGGTAGGCCTCGTCGCGGTGCGCCGCCCGGTTGTGGCGCGACACGGCCACCGTCGGCGCGGCGAAGGTGCTGGCCTGGTGAACCGCCGAGTCGCTGATCAGCGCCAGCGAGCGGCTCAGCTCGTCGGTGGAGTTGGCCTGGAAGGCACGCCCGCCACCGGCGACGGCCACGCGCTGCAGGAAGCCCGACTCGACGTCGAAGCCGATGGTGTTGACCTTGATCGGCGCCCGATCGTGCGCGCCCGCGGCGAGCCAGCGCGCCAGGTCGGTTGCGCAGGTCTGCGAATCCGGCGCCTGCTCGCAGCTGTCGACGCCGATCATCGACCGGATGGAGGCGGGCGTATCGCTGGTGATCGAGGTCGGCTCGCCATCCGTGACCAGCACGATCTGATTCGCCAGGCATTCGCCGACCGGCGGTGCGAGATAGGCGGCGTCCGCACCCTGGATGACCTCGTCGACGCAGTGTTCGGAATCCAGGTCCTGCGGGTCGCAGTCGATCGAGCGCACGATCGATCCACCGGCCCAGGTGTCGGGGTTCGACAGGCGGAACCGGGTGTTGCTCGACCACTGCTCGCCGCGCTGTCGACCGTGCTCGACCGATTCGCCCAGCAAGTACCTGGCCGACTCGTGGAACGCGTCCACCAACGGCGTTTCACCCACGGCGGGCAGGCTCTGCAGTTGCTCGATCAGTACATCCCTGGCACTCAGCAGCGGAATCGCGTCGGCAGCGTCTCCGCTCAGGCGCTCGCTGATGCGCAACGTCGGGCCGCGATGTTCGTTCGAGTCCGACGTGGCGAACGCGAATTGCTGGTCGCGCGATCGCTTGAAGCTCAGCACCAGATCGCCGCCCCGCTGCCAGCCCGGCGAATCGACGGCGCGCTGGATCAACGGTGCCAGGTCGACCGAATCGATCCGGTCGCCCTCGGCGATGAGGTCGCTGCTCCATTCGATCACCGGCTCGTCCCGCAATCGCCCCGCCAGGCCTTCCTGGGGATCGAAAGGGGCATTCGGGGTATCGCTGTCGATCGAGACCTGCAACACGGTCCGCCACCTCACCGCGCCGACGGTCGACAGCGAGAGCACCGCCTCGCCGATCCGGGCACCCGCTTCCAGGTCGACACCGGGAAAGCGCAGCCCGAGACGTCTGTCGCCGCTCCCATCGGTATCGAACACCGGGCCGGCAGGCGCCAGCCCGCCTGCCCAGGTTTCGCGCACGTCCCCTTCCGAGGCGAGCAGCAGGCCGGCATGGCGCGGCTGCTGGCGGCAGTTGTCGAACGAGCCGGCCGGCAGCGGCTCGTAGGTGACGTGCAGCGATGGCGCACGCAGGTTCGCGGAGTCGCGCCAGAACAGGTGCCGGCCACCGGTCCCGTGCACCTGCAGCGCCAGCGCGTTGCCGGCGCACCAGTCACCTCGTGACACCACCGCCTGGACCAGCGAACTCAGGTCCGGCGAACGCGTGCGCGCCTCGCTGGTCCGGTAGAAGCTGGCGGGCTGCCAGTCGACCTGCTCACCGATCAGGCCGCGTGCGCTCAGGTTGTGTTTCGTGGTCTCGAAGCGCGGGGCATCGCCGCTGTTCTCCGCCCGCACCTGCCAGTGCGCCTGCTCGTCGGTCTCGTCCAGCCAGTTGGCCGGAGCGATCTCCAGGTGGGCCGACGTGATCCTCGAGCCGGGCGGAACGTTCAGCCCATCGAAGCGAAAGCCGCTGATGCGAGGCTCCAGATCGGGCGTGTCGCCCAGCCGATAGGCGATGTCCAGCCGCGGGACCAGGTGGCGCGCGTCCCGGGTGTGCACCCCCAGCAGGTTGATCGCGTGAATCGCATCCGTCGGGAAGCCTGCGTCCGGTTCGATGATGAACGTCACCGGACCGCTGGAGCCGGCCGGGCGCACCTGCTCGAAGGCGGGCAGCAGGTTGGAGGTGGTGTGGGAGAACGTTCTGTCGCCATTCTCCCAGTTCGACGCCCTGGACAGGGTCCAGTCCACACCGGCCGTGGTGCGTGGGCGGTCGCCGACCCCCTGACCGGCGGCATCGGCCAGCACCGGAGAGTCCGCGCGGCTGTCCAGCCAGATTCTGCTGCTGATCGGGCCACTGCCCTCGCCCTCGTCCGGGTCCAGGTGCTCGTTGCCGGCCCATTCGAACCTGAGCCTCACGTTCTCCAGGGTGGCACCGGCGGGCACGCTGACCTGTGGCCAACGCAGCGCGATGCGCGTGGTGTCACCCTTGTCGTCGTGGAACAAGGACAGCACCTCGGGCCGGTGAAAGCCGAGGGTGCCGGTCTCGACGGCGACCTGATCGAGCGATTCGAGAAAGTAGCTGTCCCGCTTGAACAGGGTGTCGATCTTGCCCACGACATGACCGGTGTGCGACCTCAGACTCATGCGGCCGTCGGCAAGATCCTCGGTGCCGTCGTCGCTGCCGCGCGCGACCGGAACGCGGACGGAGATCGACGAACAATCCTGCAACTCGCACAGGTCCTGGTCCAGGTCCCGGGCCGCGTGCAGGATCGCACCCCCTCGCTGCTGGCCGTTGAACGCCGACAGGCCGACCCGGATCCCCTGCGTGGTGCTCAGGAAATCGATCATCGGATCCAGCAGCCGGTCCCGCCTCCAGGGGCTTCCGCCGCCGCCTTCGCGAAAGCGGGTCGAGGCGGAGGTATCGATCATGAAGAGCAGGGTCGGCTTGAAGTCGGTATCGAAACGCGGCGCATAGACATCCAGGTCATCACCGAAGGCGACGACCGGCGGCAGGCAGACGGCCAGGGCGATGCCGGTCAGCACGGCGCGAAGCGAGCCGGCGAGCCGGGCGAACGGGGACGGCATGAGGGAACCTCCGGGCGATGAGCGGGAGCGATCAGATGTCATCAGCGGCCCATCGGTACCCGTTGAGCGGCTCCCAGCACGACCGTGCGGGACGTCGCGCCATCGGTCGAGCTGGCCGTGCCCTGGATCGCGTAGACGTTCCTTGCCACCAGGCGCAGCGACGAGTTGACCACCGGAACCAGCCCTTCGCTGCGGGCGAGAACCACGACATCGATGCCCGAATCCATGCTGATCGTCTGCACCGGCGTCTGTGCGGTTCTGTCGAGGGCGCCGGGGGCAAGGGTCTTGAACGCCTGGTTGGCAGCCGCCTCCGCGACGTGGAAGGCACGTCGCCCCCGCTCCTCGCTGGTGACGCTGCGCAGGTCGTCGGTACCGACCTGCAGCGCCGTCACGCCCAGCAAGGTGCTGAACAGCACGAGCGCCAGCGCCACCACCAGCGCGACGCCGCCTTGCTTGCGGGCGCCGGCAGGCGGCGAGATCGGGGAAGGAATCGGCCGGGACTTCACGGTAGCAACGCCTCGCTGCGGGCGCGCACGCCGGCCGAACGTTCGAACGCGCGACGCAGGCGCGAATCATCCGGATGCGCAGGACCGGGACCGTCGGTGCTCACGCTGATGCCCGCCAGCATCGAACTCGCCGCTTCGTCGGCGGGCAACCGGTAGCCGTCGCTGCTCATGAGCAGGCCCATGCGCACCGCCAGCACCCGCTCGGGATCGAAATCCGCGTCGTCGGCGCCCACCTCCTTCACCGAGCCGTCACTACCGAGCTGGCGGTAACGCAGCACCAGTACCTCGACACCGTTGGCCAGTTCATGCGGCGTGGTCTCATCGAACGGATGCAGGTGTTCGTACAGGGCGCGGATCGGCTCGCCCTGCGCGGTCACCCGGCCCGTGTCGCCGACGAAATAGAGCGCCCGCCGGTACGGAATGACACGGCCTCCGAACGGAAAGGCCGGGTTGGGCGCGCGTGCAATGGCGCGCGGCCTGAACGTGTCGAGGGAGACCGTGCCATCGGCACCGATGACCTGCGAGGCGACGAAGAACGCCTCGGCATGGCTGCAATCGGTCACCAGGCCCATCGTGCTGCGCGCCAATGCCGGCACGTGGTGCGCCAGCTGGATCGTGGTGGCATCGGGTACGCCGGCGATCGGGCTGCCCTGGCCGGTTCCGCCTTCGATCAGCAGTGCACCGGAGCCGGGAATCGGCATGGTGGCGCCACTGTCGGGCGGCTGGTAGCCGCCCGGCCCGTAGCCCTCGGGATCATCCGGCAACCAGCCGCCGGAGCCGACCTCGAAACCGTCCACCGGACGCCAGGCGTTACGCGGGGTGGCCGTTGCTCCGATGCTCTCGGGCAGCGTCGGGATCGTGCCGTTGATACCGGCACAGCCCACGTACCCGGCGGCGCGCACCGCCGATGAGAGTTCGTCGAACACGAAGCGCGCCCGGCTCTGCAGCTCGGCGATGCTCTGCCCCAGCTCGGCCGATCGCGCCTGCCCGTGGAAGAGGCTCGCCGCTCCACCGATCAGCATCAGGCCGAGCACCATGGAGAGCATGAGCTCGATGAGCGAGAATCCCGCCGTCCGCTCGCGAGCGAGCGCACAGGCGCTCATGGGTGAAAGCTCGTGCTGAGCGAACGGTCGGTCGGCTCGCCGTCTATCAGCGAACTCCACGACAGGGACAGCGTGTAGACGCCATCGACGTCGCGCGCGATCTCGCCCAGGGCGGCCGAGCCGTCCAGACGGGCCGGCAGACTCGGCAGCACACCGGCGGGCGGCACCAGGCTGGCTCGCCAGATCGCCAGATCGGCGTCGGCGAGCTGTTCGGCGGAACACGCCGTCGGCAGGCAGGACGGGGCACGCTCGGCCGCGGTCGTCCTGCCCGCGTAGTGTCCGCCGATCATGCCCTCCGGATTGCTGAGGATGCGGTCCACCATCGCTTCGAGCAACTGGCCCGCCTGGACACGGAAATGATTGTCCTGCGTGGTACGCAGGCTGTAGGTCTGCATGAAGGCCGACGCCAGCAGCCCGAGCGAGAGGATCACCGTCGCGATCAGCACCTCGATCATGCCGGTGCCGCGCTGGCGACCTGCCCGGTGAACCGATCTGCGACCGGGTCGGCGGTCCGGCTCGTGACCCGCCTGGAGCCCGGATGGCCGCCCCTGCCGGCGAGCGCGATCGAGACGCATCATCCTGAAGGACACTCCAGGGGCGACGACCACGGGTCCAGCCGGTCCCCGTTGGCGTCGTGGCCCAGCGACGTCCTGATCGCGCCCGAGGGATCGATGACGAGCGCCAGGGCCCGTTCCGCGCCCCGGGCATCGCAGAACACCACGTGGGTCGTGGCACCGCGCGCCCGCGGCTCGACCGCTATGAACGTCGTGGTCAGCGTCTGCGTGGCCCAGGCCGCCCGCTGCCGGGCCACGAGGAAGACCCGCCGGTGCGGTGTCGGCGACTGCCGTCGCAGCACGCTTTCTCCGGCGTCCAGCGCGTTCGGGGTGCCGGCGAGCTCGTCGACGAAGGCGATCCAGCCAGCACGCCAGTCGCTGCCGCAGGCGGTATCGGACGCGCGAGCGCATACCACCACCCGCACGCCACGCTGTTCGGCTTCCGTGCGCGCCAGCCGGAGCGTCGAGATCAGGCCGCGGTGCTGCTCGCGCAGCCGGGACTCGGCCAGCAGGTTGGAAAAGCTCGGCGCGCCGATCGACAGCAGCACCGCGAGCACCAGCAGGGCGATGATCAGTTCGAGCAGTGTGAATCCGGCGGCACGGTGGATTTCCGCCCGCAGACGTCCCGATGCGACCCGCGCCGACGTACCGGTTCGCTGAAAGGCCGTCCACTCCAAGGAAATCCTCCTGACACCGGTGGTGTTATCGGCACCTGATAAACAAGCTTGACCCTCTTTTCCAGCCGTGCCGTTCGGTGCCGCACCGATAATTCGAGGCGTGTCACACCCGCAACGACGAGTCCTCGGCGTCGCGCCGCACGGCCTCCGCGCAGGCGGGCACGCACCAGTTCGGTGCATGCCCGCTCACGCGCGGTCAGGCCCGTCCTTTGGTAGGCTCGCAGGGAAACCGTTCCGGACCTCACGATGCAACTCACACCGCGCGAGAAGGACAAGCTGCTGGTCGCGATGGCGGCCGAGGTCGCCCGCAAGCGGCTGGCGCGGGGCGTGAAGCTCAACCATCCCGAGGCGATCGCGCTGATCAGCGACTTCGTGGTCGAGGGTGCGCGCGACGGGCGTGCGGTCAGCGAGCTGATGAGCAGCGGTGCCGGCGTGGTCGGTCGCGACCAGGTGATGGACGGCATCGCCGAGATGGTCCCCGAGATCCAGATCGAGGCGACCTTTCCCGACGGCACCAAGCTGGTCACGGTGCATCGACCGATCCGTTGAACCGCGCTCGCTGCCCCCGCCCTGCGCTCACTTCACCAAGAATGCAATCATGACACCTGGCGAGATCCTGGTCGCCGACGGCGACATCGAGCTGAACGCGAACCGCGAGACGCTGACCCTGCACGTGCGGAACACCGGCGACCGGCCGGTGCAGGTCGGCAGCCACTACCACTTCGCGGAAAGCAATCCCGGTCTGGCGTTCGATCGCACGGCGGCGCGCGGGCACCGGCTGGACATCGCCGCCGGCACCGCGGTGCGCTTCGAACCGGGCCAGGGGCGCGACGTGCAGCTGATCCCGTACGCCGGCGCGCGTCGCGTGATCGGCTTTCGCGGCGAGGTGATGGCGGAACTCGAGGCGCCGGGCGCATGAGCGTGCGCATCACCCGTCGCGCCTACGCCGACATGTACGGCCCGACCACCGGCGACCGGGTACGCCTGGCCGACACCGAACTGTTCATCGAGGTGGAGCGCGATCTGACCACCTACGGTGAAGAGGTCAAGTTCGGCGGCGGCAAGGTCATCCGCGACGGCATGGGCCAGTCGCAGGCCAGCCGTGCCGAGGGCGCGGTCGATACGGTGATCACCAACGCGCTGATCGTCGATCACACCGGTATCTACAAGGCCGACGTGGGGCTTCGCGACGGGCGCATCGACGCGATCGGCAAGGCCGGCAATCCCGACGTGCAGCCGGGCGTCACCCTCGTCATCGGGCCGGGCACCGAGGTCATCGCCGGCGAGGGCCGGATCCTCACCGCCGGCGCGTTCGACAGTCACATCCACTGGATCTGCCCGCAGCAGGTCGAGCATGCGCTGATGTCCGGCGTGACCACCATGCTGGGCGGCGGCACGGGTCCGGCGCACGGCACGCTGGCGACCACCTGCACGCCCGGCCCCTGGCACCTGGAGCGCATGCTGCAGGCAGCCGAGTCGCTGCCGATGAACCTGGCCTTCTCGGGCAAGGGCAACGCCTCGCGGCCGGCGGCGCTGGAAGAGATGGTCAAGGCCGGCGCCTGCGCGCTGAAGCTGCACGAGGACTGGGGCACCACGCCGGCGGCGATCGATTGCTGCCTGAAGGTGGCGGACGCCATGGACGTGCAGGTGATGATCCATACCGACACGCTGAACGAGTCCGGTTTCGTCGAGTCCACCGTGGCCGCGATCGACGGGCGCACCATCCACGCCTTTCATACCGAAGGCGCCGGCGGCGGGCACGCACCGGACATCATCACGGTGTGCTCGCAGCCGAACGTGCTGCCCTCCTCCACCAACCCGACACGGCCCTACACGGTCAACACCATCGACGAGCACCTGGACATGCTGATGGTGTGCCACCACCTGGACGCCGGCATTCCCGAGGACATCGCCTTCGCCGAGAGCCGGATCAGGAAGGAGACCATCGCCGCCGAGGACATCCTGCACGACCTGGGCGCGTTCTCGATCATCGCCTCGGACAGCCAGGCGATGGGCCGGGTGGGCGAGGTGCTGATCCGCACCTGGCAGACCGCCGACAAGATGAAGCGCCAGCGCGG
>Ga0115029_1000370_pt1 | contig 46070 bp, 37 predicted proteins | sample SidtaG_3_FD_87297 | JGI IMG/M metagenome (GOLD analysis project Ga0115029, IMG submission 87297) | Marine algal microbial communities from Sidmouth, United Kingdom - Sidmouth_Asex1 metaG | ecosystem: Host-associated > Algae > Red algae > Unclassified | place: Sidmouth, United Kingdom | collected... | reverse complement strand
GTGACCGGCAGCCGCAGCCCGTAGCTGAACTTGTTGACCAGGATGAAATCCCCGACCAGCAGCGTGGGGATCATCGAGCCGGACGGGATGCGGAACGGCTCGAACAGGAACGAGCGCAGCACCAGCACCACCAGCAGTACCGGAAAGAACGAACGAGCGTACTCGACCAGCAGCGGCTCGTCGCCCTCGTCGCTGCGCGCCGCCGCCCGGCGCCTGGGAGCGAAGGCCAGGGCGTCGATCAGCCAGATCACGCCGGTGACGGCGGTGGCGATGACGAGAATCAGCGGGAAGTTCAGGTTGTCCAAGCGCTCGGTCCGTGTTGATGTGCCCGTCCCGGTACCGACCGGGCCGAGTCAGTGTGACAGTGAATGCCGAAGATCAAGGGCTGCGGGAAGAGAGGGGCGAGGCGGCGAACGGCGTTCAGCCGCCGCTGCGATCCGCCTGCAGCACCGCCAGGAAGGCCTCCTGCGGGATCTCGACCTTGCCGACCGACTTCATCCGCTTCTTGCCCGCCTTCTGCTTCTCGAGCAGCTTGCGCTTTCGCGACACGTCCCCGCCGTAGCATTTGGCGGTGACGTTCTTCCTCAGCGCCTTGATGGTGCTGCGCGCGATCACGTGGCTGCCGATGGCCGCCTGCACCGCGACCTCGAACATCTGCCGCGGGATGATCTCCTTCATGCGCTCGGCCAGGTCCCGGCCGCGGCTCTGCGAACGGGCCCGGTGGATGATGGAGGCCAGCGCATCGACCTTGTCGCCGTTGATCAGCACGTCCACCTTGACCAGATCCGAGGCCTGGAAGCGCTTGAACTCGTACTCGAAGCTGGCATAGCCCTTCGAGCAGGACTTCAGCCGATCGAAGAAATCGAGCACCACCTCCGACAGGGGCAGCTCGTAGGCCAGCTGCACCTGACGCCCCAGGTACTGCAGGTTCAGCTGCACGCCGCGCTTCTCGATGCACAGCTTGATCACATCCCCCACGTAGTCCTGCGGCACCAGGATGTTGGCCTGGATGATCGGCTCGCGGATCTCGTCGATGTCGTTCACCGGCGGCAGGTCGGCCGGGTTGTCGATGTAGGTGATGTCGCCCCGGGTGGTGGCGATCTCGTACACCACCGTGGGCGCGGTGGAGATCAGGTCCAGGTCGTATTCGCGCTCCAGCCGCTCCTGGCAGATCTCCATGTGCAGCATGCCCAGGAAGCCGCAGCGAAAGCCGAACCCGAGCGCCGAGCTGGTCTCCGGCTCGAACTGCAGCGCGGCATCGTTGAGCCTGAGCTTCTGCAACGCTTCGCGAAAGTTCTCGTAGTCGTCCGCCTCGATCGGGTAGAGCCCGGCGAACACCCGCGGCTGCACCTGCTTGAACCCGGGCAGCGGCTCGGTGGCAGGCTCCCTGGCCAGCGTGATGGTGTCGCCGACCCTGGCCGCCTCGATCTCCTTGATGCCGCAGATCACGTAGCCGACCTCGCCGACCGACAGGGTCGAGCGCTTCGAGCGCTTGGGCGTGAACACCCCGACATCGTCCGCCTGGTAGTCCCGCCCGGTCGACATGATGCGGATCTTGTCACGCTGCGTGATGGTGCCCTGCATCACCCGCACCAGCGTGATGACGCCCACGTAGGCGTCGAACCAGGAGTCGATGATCAGCGCGCGCACCGGCGCTTCCGGATCGCCGGTCGGGGCGGGAATCCGCTGCACGATCTGCTCGAGCACCTCGACGATGCCGATGCCGGTCTTGGCGCTGCAATGGATGGCATCGTGGGCGTCGATGCCGATGATCTCCTCGATCTCGTCCACCACCCGCTCCGGGTCGGCCGCCGGCAGGTCGATCTTGTTCAGCACCGGTACCACTTCCAGGTCCTGCTCGATCGCGGTGTAGCAGTTGGCCACCGACTGCGCCTCCACGCCCTGGCTGGCATCGACCACCAGCAGGGCCCCTTCGCAGGCGGACAGGGACCGGCTGACCTCGTAGCTGAAGTCGACGTGGCCGGGGGTGTCGATGAAGTTCAGGTGATAGACCTCGCCGCCGAGCGAGGTGTAGTCCAGCGAGACCGCCTGCGCCTTGATGGTGATGCCGCGTTCCTGCTCCAGGTCCATCGAGTCCAGGACCTGGGCGGACATCTCCCGATCGCTCAGCCCGCCGCACACCTGGATGAACCGATCGGCCAGCGTCGACTTGCCGTGATCGATGTGGGCGATGATCGAGAAGTTGCGGATACGGTCTTGCCGGGAATTTCCCAGCGGATCTTTAGTGGGCGCTTGCATGGAGTCCGGGTCTGGAAAGGAGCGTGCCACCGTGGCGGGCAGCCGGCGTCGCCGGCATGGTCAGGCGTCGCTCTGATCCGCCGAAGTGTAGCCCGCAAGCGCTTGCCGGACGGCCTGCAGGTCGAGAAAGTGGTGACAGAGCTCGTGCTCGCCGTGCATCAGCACCGGTACGCGCCAGTCGTGACGCGCGCGCAGCGCCGGAACGTCATCGATGTCGATACGCCGCAGCCGGTAGCTGTCGGCCGGCAGCAGCTCGGCGAGCAGGCCCTGCATCTCGTCGCAAAGGTGACACCCGTCACGGTAGAGCAAGGTCAGTTCGATGGCGTCCCGGCCGGTGACGCTCACTGCTCCAGCTTCAGCGCCAGCCACACCGGGCCGCTTTCGCGCTGCACCAGCACCGGCACCGATTCACGATCGAGCAGACGCCCGGTCAGCGCACGAAACTCGCGCGGCGAATCGATCGAGGTGTTGTCGATCGTCAGGATCACGTCGCCGGCCACGATGCCGGCCCGCTCGGCCGGCCCGTCCGCCTCGATCTCGGTGACCAGCACGCCGCCCTTGTCGATGCCCAGCCGCTGGCGGGTGTCCCGATCGACCGGTCGCACCGAGAGCGCCAGCGGATCGGAGGCGCCTCGCGTGCGCGGGCTGGCATCCGCGCGGCTGCCCTGCGCTCCGGGCAGTTCGCCGATATTCACGCTCAGCTCCAGCGTGCGCCCCTCGCGCACCACGCGTACCGCGGCATCGGTATTCACCGGTACCCGCCCCACCAGCGGCGGCAGGCTGGAGGAGCGACCGATGCGCCGCCCCTCGAAGTGGGTGATGATGTCGCCGGCCAGCAGATCGGACGCGGCCGCCGGGCTGTCGTCCAGGATGTTCGCCACCAGTGCGCCGTGCGCGGTGCGCATGCCGAACGTCTCGGCAAGATCCATCGTCACCTCCTGGATGATCACGCCCAGCCAGCCGCGGCGCACCGTGCCGCTGGTGCGGATCTGCTCGGCCACGTCCATCGCCAGCTCGATCGGGATGGCGAACGACAGGCCGGAGAACGACCCGGTGCGGCTGTAGATCTGGCTGTTGATGCCGATCACGTCGCCCTGCAGGTTGAACAGCGGCCCGCCCGAATTGCCCGGATTGATGGCCACGTCGGTCTGGATGAACGGCACGTAGCTCTCGTTGGGCAGCGCCCGTCCCTTGGCACTGACGATGCCGGCGGTGACCGAGAAATCGAACCCGAACGGCGAGCCGATGGCCAGCACCCAGGCACCGACGGGCAACGCCTCGCTGTCGCCGATGGTGACCACCGGCAATCGCTCGCCGTCGATCTTGAGCACCGCCATGTCCGAGCGCGGATCGGTACCGATCACCTCGGCGATGAACTGGCGCCGATCGTACAGGCGCACCAGCACCTCGTCGGCGCCGGCCACCACGTGGTTGTTGGTCAGCACGTAGCCGTCATCGGAGATGATGAACCCGGATCCCTGCGCACTGGGATCGAGCCGCGGGCGGGGTCGCTGCTGATCGCGGTAGCGGCGGATCAGCTCGTCCTGCAACGACGGCTCGCTGTCGTCACCGGTGCGTTCGTCGCGCGGCATCGCGGTGCTGCGCCGCGTGCTGATGTTGACCACCGCCTGGTGATTGCGCTCCACCAGCGGCGTGAAATCGGGCAGGCCGGTCACCAGCGGCGCTCGGGCCGGTTCGTCCCGGGGCGACTGGGATGGCGACTGGGCCTGGGCCTGCGCACCGCCCGATGGCAGCACCGACAGGCACGCCAGCATCGACAGCACGGCAAGCCCCCGCCGCTGTCGCACGAGCGCAAGGTTTCGGAAACGCTCAGGCAGCATCGTCATCGACAGGGGCACCGATCGGAGAGGGCGAACGCGTTGGCACGACGCTCACTATACGAAGCACGTCCTGACACGGACGGGCGAAACCATGACGGGCCAGGCGGTGCAGCAGACGGCGCGACAGCGATACGCCGAGCGCAAGACCGACGACCCCGCCCAGACCGCTCGCCGCGGCCAGCGCTACGGGGTCCGCGCGAGCAGCGGCGCCGACCAGCCGTTCCACCAGCACGCAACCTGCCACCAGGGTGGCGGTGGGCAGGCCGTAGCCGATTCCGAGCGGCAGCAGCCAGTCGATCTGGGCATCCGGCACGACGATTTCGACCGTTCGACCGATGAGCGGGGTACCCGGTACCGGCTGTGCCGGTAGCCGGCACTCCAGCGTCAACGGACGCACCGTGCCCGCACCCAGCCGCTGGCACCCATCGCCGCGTGCGCAGCGCGCACAGCCCGGCTGATCGGTCAGCACCACCTTCACCCGGCCGGCCGGATCGGGCCGCGAGACGATTCGCGCATGCCAGATCGACCCGATCGCCCGCTCCGTCCCCCGTTCCGACTCGTCGCGGGACGCCGTCATCGATCAGGGCAGCACGCGAACCGAACGAGCGATCAGGTGCACGGTCCGGGCCGGCACCTCGCCCACGGCAGTCACGAACGCATGCTCCAGGCTCAGCCCGTAGGCGTTCATCGCCCCCATGCGGGCCGGGCCCGCGGCGCTGTGATCCTGTCCGGAGGGCTCGACATGCTCGACGTAGACCGATACCGACGCCATGCCGTCGCTCAGCACGATGTGACTCGTCGGCGGCACCTCGGCCGGCGTGGCGCGGTAGTCGCTGGCATCGACCCGGTAACCATCGGGCAGGCCCTCGAACCGGACGCGCCCGTTCGAAACGGAGGCATCGTCCGCATCGGTCGGCAACGGCGCGGACGATTCGAGAACCTGGGCATCGAGCGTGGCCAGCCGCTCGTCCACCCAACTGGCGCGGGCGCCTTCGGGACGGATCTGGAAGCGTGCCGGATCGATCGACTCGGGATAGGCGATCTGCGTGAACATCATCTGCTCGACCGCGTGACCGCGCTCGTCGAGCAGCATCGAGCGCAGCAGCATCGCGTTCTCGGAATCGATCCAGAACCGGTAGCCGTACCGCAGCTCGTCCCGTGGCACGACCTCGATCACCCGGGTGGCCCGTCCGGCCACGCGATCATCGTCCAGCAGGCTCAGCAGGTAGTGGCGGTTGTCGCTCAGCGACTCGTCGATCACCGGCAACGGAGAACGCGGCTTGGACGAACTCACCACCACCGAGCGGGAGTCGGGCCAGATGCAGGTCACCAGGGAACGGTCGCGAAACACCTCGCGCGCTTCACCGTCGAGTGCGGACAGGCGCTCACGCTCGCCATCCTCGGCATAGGCGTGCACGATGCTCAGGGAGGTCAGGTTCCCGCCCGCCAGGTGCACGAACGTGCCCTCGTAGTCGAGCGTGCGCAACGCCTCCGCCATCGAACGGATCATGCCGGCGACGTCCTCGACCGCCGAGCCCGCCGCCGCGCCCGCTTCGGAAGACGGCGCAGGCGCCGCGGGTGCGGGATCGGCCGCATGGGCACCCCCGCCGAGCGCCAGCGCACCGAGCAGCAGCACGCGTGAACCGCGCGCCGGATGAACGCTGCGCCTGCCGTGGCGCGAAGCGACCGATACGAACACCTGCGCCTCCTTAACGTGTGTGCCGGCCGGTGCCGGCAAGGGCTTCAGCGCTGCCCCGCAGCGCCCGATTCATCGTAGCCGACCAGCCGCGAATACGGCAGCAGCCCTTCCCGGCTGGCGCTGGACGCCTGTTCCAGGTGCTGTGCCAGGAAATGGTTCAGCCGTTCCTCCCCGGCGCTGCGCGCCCCGTCGCCCCCGGGCGCATCCGTCACCCAGTAGCTGCCCGAGTTGCCGACCAGCTCGACCCGGGGCAGCTGCGGAGCCACCGTCTGGACACCGGCCACGACGACCGGATCGGCGGCGGGCACGCTCGCCACCCGGGCAGCGCCGTCGCCGCCGGGCTGCGGTGCGCCCTGCCACAGGGACAGCCCGGCTACCGTCGCCAGCGCCACCGTGGCCGCCAGGCCGAAGCCCATCGCGCCCTGCCGCCAGCGGGACGCGCTCGCCGCCACGGGCGGCACGCCTGCCGGAGCTTTCGCGGAAACGCTGGACATCGGCATCGGGATGGCCGCCGGCGTGGCGATGCCCGCGACCATCACCTCGGCCGACGCATCGGCGCGCTGTCCCGCGCCGAACCCGACCACGTTGCTGTACGCCGGCTCCTCGTCGATCGCGGCGCGGATCCGGTCGGCGAGCACCGGACGGGGCGAGACCGCCTCGCCCCTCATCGCATCGCGCGCCAGGTGCCACCGTGCCCAGCGCGCGCGCAGCGCCTGGTCATCGCACAGCCCCGCCACGCAGGCCGACCGGTCGATACCGTGCCATTCACCGTCCATCAGCTGGGACAGGGTCTCGGGCGTCGTTTCAGTGGACATCGAATCGTTGGACATGGGAAACCCTACCTCCGCTTGTCGTCGAGCAGCGGCTCGAGATTGTTGTCGATCGCCTCCCGGGCGCGAAAGATGCGCGAACGCACGGTACCGATCGGGCATTCCATCGCATCGGCGATCTCCTCGTAGGACAGGCCCTCGAATTCGCGCAACGTGATGGCGGTGCGCAGATCCTCGGGCAACGCCTCGATGGAACGACGCACGCTGGCGGCGATCTCGTCGGTCACGTACTCGCGCTCCGGCGTGGCGGTGTCCCGCAGGGCCCACCCGCCCTCGAACTGCTCGGCGTCGGCCGCATCGATGCCGGTGTCGCTGATCTTGCGACTCATCGTCACCAGGTGGTTCTTGGAGGTGTTGATCGCGATGCGATACAGCCAGGTGTAGAACGCGCTTTCGCCCCGAAAGTTCCGCAACCCGCGGTAGGCCTTGATGAACGCCTCCTGGGTGACGTCCTGCGACTCGTGCGCATCGTGCACGTAACGCGACACCAGATGGTTGATGCGGTGCTGATACTTGAGCACCAGCACGTCGAAGGCCTGCTTGTCACCGCGCTGCACACGCTCCACGAGCGCCTGATCGATCTGTCTGTCACTCAAAACGACGGCTCCGACGGCCCGCTGGACATGCGAGCCGACGATCGGCAGCACCTTGCCCCTGACATTGCCCCTGACAGAGGCGCCCGTGACCCGGCCACGCTCGTCGGGGCGGGCGAGTGCCCCGCCGCCGCGCTCGTCCGGCCGGGGTAGCGCCTGTGTTCTCGCGGACATCGTATCAGCTCGATGGAACCACCCGGATCGGGCACATCGGGTGTGACCGCCAGCGCCGGTATAGTTCCCTCCAGACCGTGCAACCGATAGCCATGCCCATGTCAGACGAATCACCACGGCAGCCGCTCGACGTGCTCGTGCAGCCGGCCGAACTGGCTCGCCGTCTACCCGACACGCGTCTGCGCATCGTGGACCTGCGGCGTGCCGACGCCTTCGCCGCCGGGCACGTGGACGGGGCGATCTCGCTCGAACCGGTGCTGCTCAATCGCAAGGCACCGCCGTTCGCCGGCCTGCTGCCGGACGCGGACATGGCTCGCCAGCTGTTCGAGGCGATCGATCTGCGCGAAGGCCAGCAGCTCGTCGCGGTGGACGAGGGACGCACCACCGAGGCGGCGCGGCTGGCCTGGGTCATGGAGGCCTGGTCGGCCCCCCCGGTGGCGTGGCTGGCCGGCGGCATGGCGGCCTGGCGAGCGGAGGGACTGCCGGTGGTCCAGGGCGACCCGGCGGGTGGTGGGGAGGAGTCGAAGGGCGACGCCGCCGGCGAGCTCGTCCGACCTGCCCTGCTCGGCGCCAACCGCATCGAGGCCGATCGGTTGCTGACCCTGCTCGATGAACCGGACGTGCGCATCCTGGACGTGCGCGGCGCGGCCGAGTTCGCCGGTACCGACGTCAGGAGCGCCATGGGCGGGCACGTACCGGGTGCGCGCCACTACGAATGGACCCGACAGTTCGACGTTGACGGGCGGTTGCGGAACGCCGAGGACCTGCTGGCCGATCTGGCGGCCATCGACGTGGACCGCTCGCACCGCGTGGTGGTGTACTGCCAGAGCCATCAGCGCTCGGCGGTCACCTGGCGGGTGCTCACCGCGCTCGGGTTCGAGCACGTGCAGGGGCTGGACGGCGCCTGGTCGGTGTGGGGCAACCGTCCGGATCTGCCCAAATCGACCGGGATGGATTGAGCGGGCCGGGCATCGGCTCGGGTCGGCTCGGGTCGGGACGGCTCGGGCTCGGCGGGAGCGCTACGGCGCCTGCAGCCCGGCAAGCTTCAGATAGTTCGCGTAGCGCCACCCGGCGATCTCGTTCGCCTGCACCGCGGCGCGCACGGCACAGTCCGGCTCGACCGCATGGGTGCAGTCGTTGAAGCGGCACCCGGTGGCGCTTTCCTGGATCTCCCGGAAGCCGCGACGCACCTCGACAGGCTTCAGCTCCGACACCGAGTACTGGCGCACTCCGGGCGAATCGACGATGGCGCCCCCGTCCGGCAGGTCGTACCAGAACGTCACGCTGGTGGTGTGCGCGCCGAGCCCCGTCGCCTCGGAAACCGCCCCGACCCGGATGTCGTGATCGGGCAGCAGGTGCTGGACGATCGATGACTTGCCCACCCCGCTGGCGCCCACCAGGGCTGCGCAGCGACCGATCAGCGCGGTCCGCAGCGGCGCGATGCCCGCCTCGCTGGTCGCATCGATGATCACCGCGTCGTAGCCCGCCCGGCGGTAGTCGGCCGACAGCCGCTCGACCCGCTCGCGTGCGGCCGCATCGAGCAGGTCGGCCTTGTTGACCACCACCAGCGGTGCCAGCCCTGCCAGCTCGGCCGCCACGCAGAATTGATCGATCAGCAGGGTGTCGATGCCGGGCGGCGCCGCGGTCACGATCCCCAGATGCGTCAGGTTGGCCGCCAGCGGCTTGAACCGGCCACGATGATCGGCGCGCTCTAGCACCGACTCGCGTGGCGCCAGGTGCGTCGCCCGCACCGCGCCTGCCGCGTCCTGCTCCACCCGTACCCGATCGCCCGCCACGATCAGCGGCAGGTTGCGCAGCGGCATCGCCCGCTGCAGGCAGGCCACCGGATCGTCCCGCATGGATTCGAGCGGGGCGACGGCCAGCGCCCGACCGAGATTCGCGATCACGCGGTGGCTGGGATCGCGGGAACTCAACGGCTGAGCATGACGGCAGGCATCCGAGGGCGGAAAACGTGGGGTGGGACGAGCGGATCGGCGCGGCGACTGCCCGCGAAAGAGCAGCGGCTGTGCTACACCGTCGAGCATAACCGCCAATGGATGTGAACCGCCCGATGCCCGTCAGCACCGACAACCTCGTCTGGGTCGACCTGGAAATGACCGGACTGGATCCGGACACCGACACCGTGATCGAGATCGCCTCGATCGTCACCGACAGCCAGCTGGTGACGCTGGCCGAAGGGCCGGTGATGGCGATCCAGTGCCAGGCGTCCCGCCTGGCCGCGATGGACGACTGGAACCAGGAACACCATGGCGCCTCCGGCCTGCTGGACCGGGTCAGGAAAAGCACGGTCACGATGGCGGACGCCGAACGCGCAACGCTTGCCTTCCTGGCCGACTGGGTGCCGGCCGGCAAGAGTCCGATGTGCGGCAACAGCATCTGCCAGGACCGGCGCTTCATGGTGCGCACCATGCCGGCGCTGGAGCGCTGGTTCCACTACCGGAACGTCGATGTCAGCAGCGTCAAGGAGCTGGTGCGCCGCTGGAGCCCGGAGTTCGCCGACAGCTTTCGCAAGCAGAACACCCATCTCGCCCTGGACGACATCCGCGAGTCGATCGCGGAGCTTGCCCACTACCGCCAGCACGTCTTCACCATCTGAAAATGGGGTCTGACCCCGGCAAGTGCTTGTTCTGGCAGCGGATTGTCGGTGAAAATGGGCCTTGTGGCGCCTTGCAGGGCGGTTTTCACCCCGAAAACATGCCCTGCAAGCGTTCCGCGCGTGGGGCTCAGCCCGCCGCTGCCAGTATCCCGTTGAAGGTTCCGCTCGGGCGCATGACCTTCTGGCGCAGTTCGGGATCCGGATAGTAGTAGCCGCCGATGTCCGCAGGCCGCCCCTGCACCGCGAGCATCTCCTCGATGATGGTGCTCTCTTGGGCCTGCAGCTGCTCGAACAGCGGCTCGAACCGCTTCGCCAGATCGGCCTCCTCGGACTGCTTCGACAGCTCCTCCGCCCAATACAGCGCCAGGTAGAAGTGGCTGGCGCGGTTGTCCGGCTCGCCGACCCTGCGCGAGGGCGACTTGCCGTTCTCCAGCAACCGCCCCGTCGCGGTGTCCAGCGTGGTGGCCAGCACCTTGGCGCCGGCGTTGTCCTGCTTCGCGCCCAGTTCCTCGAACGAGGCGGCCAGCGCGAGGAACTCGCCCAGCGAGTCCCAGCGCAGGTGGTTCTCCTCGATCAGCTGCTGCACGTGCTTGGGCGCCGAGCCGCCGGCACCGGTCTCGAACAGTCCACCGCCGGCCATCAGCGGCACCAGCGACAGCATCTTCGCGCTGGTGCCCAGCTCCAGGATGGGGAACAGGTCGGTCAGGTAATCGCGCAGGATGTTGCCGGTCGCCGAGATGGTGTCCAGGCCGCGTGCCACGCGCTCCAGCGTGTAGCGCATGGCGCGCACCTGCGACATGATCTGGATGTCCAGCCCGTCGGTGTCGTGATCGCGCAGGTAGGCCTGCACCTTCTTGATCAGCTCGTTCTCGTGCGGCCGGTAGGGATCGAGCCAGAACACCACCGGCGTGTCCGAGGCGCGGGCCCGGCGCACGGCCAGCTTGACCCAATCGCGGATCGGCGCATCCTTGACCTGGCACATGCGCCAGATGTCGCCTTGCTCCACGCGCTGTTCGAGCAGGACCTGGCCGGAATCGACATCGATGATGCGCGCCACGCCGGCGCTGGTCGCCTCGAAGGTCTTGTCGTGCGAGCCGTATTCCTCGGCCTTCTGCGCCATCAGCCCGACGTTCGGCACCGTGCCCATCGTGGTCGGATCGAAGTTGCCGTGCCATTTGCAGAAGTTGATCATCTCCTGGTAGATGCGCGCGAAGGTCGATTCGGGAATGACCGCCTTGCAGTCGTACAGCTTGCCGTCACCGCCCCACATCTGACCGCCGGAACGGATCATCGCCGGCATGGAGGCGTCCACGATGACATCGCTGGGGGAGTGGAAGTTGGTGATGCCCTTGGAGGAATCGACCATCGCCAGGCGCGGGCGGTGCACCCGGCAGGCGTGCAGGTCCCGCTCGATCTCCTCGCGCTTGGAGGTCGGCAGCTCGGCCAGCTTCTCGTACAGGGTCGCCATGCCGTTGTTGACGTTGACGCCGAGTTCGTCGAAGTAGGCCCCGTGCTTGTCGAACGCGTCCTTGTAGTAGATCCGGACCGCGTGCCCGAACACGATCGGGTGCGAGACCTTCATCATCGTGGCCTTGACGTGCAGCGAGAACAGGATGCCGGCCTCGCGGCAGTCCTCCATCTCGCGTTCGTAGAACTCGCACAGGGCCTGCTTGCTCATGAACATCAGGTCGATGACCTCGCCGTCCTGCAGCGCGATGTCGTCCTTGCGCAGCAGGGTGTCGCCCTCGTCGGCCACCAGTTCCATGCGCACCGTGCACGCCTTGTCCACGGTCAGCGACTGTTCGCCGTGGTAGAAGTCGCCGCTGTGCATGTGCGAGACGTGCGTGCGCGACCACTGCTTCCACTCGCCCATGGAATGAGGGTGCTTGCGGGCGAATTCCTTGACCGCCTTCGGTGCGCGGCGGTCCGAGTTGCCCTCGCGCAGCACCGGATTGACGGCGCTGCCGAGCAGCTTGCCGTAGCGTTGGCGCAACGCCCGAGCCTCGTCGTCCTGCGGATCGGACGGAAAGTCCGGCACGGCGTAGCCCTTGCCCTGCAGTTCCTTGATGCAGGCCTTCAGCTGCTGCACCGAGGCACTGATGTTCGGCAGCTTGATGATGTTGGTGTCAGGATCCTGGGTGAGCCGCCCGAGCTCGGCCAGGTTGTCCGGTACGCGCTGTTCCTCGCTCAGGAATTCGGGGAATTCGGCAAGCACCCGGGCGGCCACCGAGATGTCGCTCAGCCCGACATCGATGCCGGCGGCGGCGGCGAACGTGCGAACGATCGGCAACAGCGAGGCGGTGGCGAGCAGGGGCGCCTCGTCTGTCGCGGTGTAGATGATCCGGTGTTTCGTGTCGGACATGCCTGGGCGGGTACCTCGGTGCGCGAAGTCGCCGGAACGCTCCGGCAACGGGGGCGAAGGCCGTGCAGTGCCTCCGCCCGCCAAGCTATCACACTCGTGCCCGCCGGCCGGCAGGCTCCGGCTGCTGCCCGACGCCGGCGCCGCCCTCCGGCACCGGCCGATTCGTGCCGTCTCAGCCGAACTGATTCATCGTGTTGTCCTTGCCCGAGGCCTTGAGCGCCTGCGTGCCCGAGAAGTACTCCTTGTGGTCGTCCCCGATGTTGGAGCCGGACATGTCCTGGTGCTTGACGCAAGCCAGGCCCTGGCGGATCTCGCGGCGCTGCACCTCGCGCACGTAGGCCAGCATGCCCTGTTCGCCGAAGTAGTCCTTGGCCAGCTCGTCGGTGGACAGTGCCGCGGTGTGGTAGGTCGGCAGCGTGATCAGGTGGTGGAAGATGCCGGCATGCTCGGCCGCCTCCCGCTGGAAGGCCTGGATGCGCGCGTCCGCCTCGATCGACAGCTCGGTGTCGTCATAGCTTTCGTTCATCAGTTCCTCGCGCTCGTAGCCCTCCGTCGAGCGGCCCTGCTCGCCCCAGGCATCGAACACCTGCTGGCGGAAGTTCAGCGTCCAGTTGAAGGACGGGCTGTTGTTGTAGATCAGCTTGGCACCGGGGACCTGCTCGCGAATGCGATCCACCATGCCGGCGATCTGGCCCACGTGCGGCTTCTCGGTCTCGATCCACAAGAGGTCGGCACCGTTCTGCAGCGACGTCACGCAATCCAGGATCACCCGGTCCTCGCCGGTACCGGGACGGAACTGCACCAGACCGTTCGGCAGCCGTGCGGTACGGATCAGTTGCTCGCCCTGGCGAATGACCAGGTCGCCGGCACCCACCTCGTCCAGCGACGCGATCGGATCGCCGGCCACGAAGGCGTTGTAGCGATCGCCCAGGTCGCCCGGCTCGCGCGATACCGGAATTTTCTGGGTCAGCCCGGCGCCCAGCGAATCGGTGCGCGCCACGATGATGCCGTCGTCCACGCCCAGCTCCAGGAAGGCGTAGCGCAGCGCGTTGATCTTGGCCAGGAACTCCTCGTGCGGCACGGTGACCTTGCCGTCCTGGTGACCGCACTGCTTCACGTCCGAGACCTGATTCTCGATCTGCAGGGCGCAGGCGCCGGCCTCGATCATCTTCTTGGCCAGCAGGTAGGTGGCCTCCTCGTTGCCGAAACCCGCGTCGATGTCGGCGATGATCGGCACCACGTGGGTCTGGAAGCCGTCGATGCGCTCCATGACCGACTTCTCGGCCACCTGGTTGCCCTGCTCGCGCGCGGTGTCCAGTTCGGTGAACAGGTGGCGCAACTCGCGGGCATCGGCCTGCTTCAGGAAGGTGTACAGCTCCTCGATCAGGTCCGGCACCGCGGTCTTCTCGTGAATCGACTGGTCGGGCTGCGGCCCGAACTCGGAACGCAGCGCCGCCACCATCCAGCCGGACAGGTACAGGTAGCTGCGATCGGTGGTGCCGAAGTGCTTCTTGATCGAGATCATCTTCTGTTGGCCGATGAAACCGTGCCAGCAGCCCAGCGAGCGGGTGTAGCAGGACGGATCGGCATCGTAGGCGGCCATGTCGCGACGCATGACGCCGGCGGTGTGGCGCGCGATGTCCAGCCCGGTCAGGAAGCGGTTCTGCAGCTTCATGCGCGCCACGTTCTCGGGCGCGATCGCATCCCAGCGGTTGTCCTGCGCCGCGATCGTGTCGGCGGCTTCGGACATCAGCGAGCGGTAGTTCTTCAAGACGGCATTTCTCCGGTGAACGGTTGGCGATCAGGCAGCGGCACGTCCGGTCGACATCTGAAGCCGATGGTCGAAGAACGGCACCGTGCCACCCTCGTTTTCCGAGCACCCTACCGAAACATCGAATAGAATTTCACACGGAGAATTTCACACAGTGAATTTCACAGATCTCGCGCCTTGACGCCGCTCGACCGGAACGCCCGCCATGCCGAGAAAGACCGTGATCAGGAACGCCCATTTCCTGGGCACCAAGGTGCGCAACCTCAGAAAGCGCAACAACCTGACGCTGGACGACCTGTCGTCCCGCTGTCTGGGCATCGATCGGGAGGCGGCCCCCTCGGTGTCCTACCTGTCGATGATCGAGCGCGGCAAGCGATACCCGGCGCCGGCCATGCTGGGGGTGATCGCGGCGGTGTTCCAGAAACCGGTCGACTGGTTCCTGGACGATGCGGTGGACGACCTGGCACGCGTGCCGGACAAGGGCGGCCGGGGCGGCGTGCGTGGCATGACGCTGGAGCCCGGCTTCCTGTTCTCCAACGAGATCCTGCAGAACGCCATCCCCGAGATGCTCTCCCAGACCGGCGTGTCCGGTCGCCAGTTCGCCCATCTCCTGATCCGGGCGCACCAGGAGAACAACCAGAACCACTTCCCGGACCTGGAGCGCGCCGCCGAGAGCATCGGACGCAAGCGCATGCCGCTGGACGTGGAGGAGCTGCAGAGGATCTGCGGCGCGATGGGACTGCGTGTGAAATGGTTCACGCGGCTGCCGGCCTCGATCGCCCGGCGCCTGACGCTGACCGACACCACCGTGGTGCGCTCGTTCTTCGAATCGCCCTCGACCATTCACGTCAACCGGCTGATGCAGGCGCAACCGGCGCGCCTGAAGTACGACCTGGCGCACTACATCGGTCACCAGGTGCTGCATGACGGAGACGGCGTGAAGAGCGTGATGACCACCGGCCCGCACGCGGCGCACGAGGGGCGCGATGCCGGACTGGACCTGGATGCCTCCACCGCGCTGGACTCGGCCGACATCGTCCACGCGTGGCGCGATTTCGAGTGCAGCTTCTTCGCCGGTGCCCTGCTGTGCCCGAAGGTGCCGTTCCGGCGGCTGCTGGAACAACGCTCGCACGACAGCGGCGTGGCACGGGAGATCCAGGTCACCGCCGCGGTGGCGATGCGGCGCATGACCGCGGTGTCCTCCTACCCGCACTGGCATTACTTCGACGCCTACCCACCCGGGCGCCTGCTGGCGGTCTACCGCGGCAATGGCATCCCGCTGCCGTGGGGCAACATGCGGCTGGTCCAGGATCCCTGCCAGCACTGGGCGGTGTTCCGCATGATCGGGGCGAGCGACGGCATCCCCTCGGCCCAGATCTCGGTCATGGACGTCGGCGGCGAGGCGCGCATCTATTGCTGCGAATCGGTCGATGTCGACGATCTGTCCGGACGCCACCACGTGCTGTGCGCCGGCATCGACGTGAACCCGGCGCTGACCGCCCAGGGCGCGGACGCCCCGGCGCTGGCCAGCGAACTGAAGGCGGCCTGCATCGCGGGCGGCGGCACGGTGAACGTGCCGGCAGGGATCAAGGCCGAGCTGCGCCGGGCCGCCCGGCTGCTGAACATCGCCTGGGTGGATCGCGGCATCGAGAATCCGGCCCGGCTGATCTGTCCCCGGAGCGGCGCCTGCCCGCGCTCGCCCAGCTGCCACGACAGCGCCTGAGCGGGCCGGATCCGGCGCCGGAACGGCCGCACTCAGCGCCTGTCGCCGATCCGGGTGCGCTCGGCGAAGGCCACCGACAACGTGCCGCCGTCGGCGAATTCCAGCTCGCTGCCGACCGGTACGCCCCGCGCGATCTGCAGCACCGCCACCTGGTGGCGCGCGCACAGCTCGGCGATGTAGCGCGCCGTGGCCAGCCCCTCCACCGTCTGGTTGGTGGCCAGCGTCACCTCGTCCACCTCGCCGGCGGCCAGGCGCGCCTCGAACCGGTCCAGTCCCAGATCGGTCGGGCCCACGCCGTCAAGCGGTGACAGGTGCCCCAGCAACAGGAAGAAGCGGCCCCGATAGTCGGTCGAGCGATCGATGGCCAGCACGTCGGCCGGACTCTCGACCACGCACAGCTGCCGAGGATCGCGCTGCTCGTCGCTGCACCAGCGGCACGGCTGGCGTTCGGTGAAGATGCGGCAGGATTCGCAATGCTCGACCCGCTCCATCGCACCGATCAGTGCCTGGCCGAGCTGTCGCGCCCCGTCGCGATCGCGCTGCAGCAGGTGCAGCGCCATGCGCTGGGCCGACTTTGGGCCCACCCCCGGCAGGCAGCGCAACGATTCGATCAGATCTTCCAGCAGTCCGCTGGCCACGCCGACGGGACGCCGCTCAGAACGGCATCTTCATGCCCGGCGGCAGTTCCAGGCCCGCGGTCAGTCCGGACAGCTTCTCCTTGGACGCATCCGCCAGGCGACGCGTCGCATCGTTGACCGCGGCGGCGACCAGGTCCTCCAGCATGTCCTTGTCGTCACCGACCAGCGAGTCGTCGATGGTGACCCGCGTCAGCTCGTGCTGGCCGTTCATCGTCACCTTGACCAGCCCGGCACCGCTCTGCCCCTCGATCGACATGCTGGCGATCTCCTCCTGCGCCTTCTGCATGTCGGCCTGCATCTGCTGGGCCTTCTGCATCAAGTTACCGATTCCGCCTTTCATGGGTATTCCTCAACATTTCATCCAACGAGAGATTAACGAGATGCCGGATCCAGCGGTCGAACACTGTCCTCATCGACACTGCCCTCCACATCGGCCAGCAGGCGCTGCAGCTTCTCATCCCCGGCGATCGCCTGGCGGGCACCGGCCACCGCCTGCTCCTCGCTGAGCACCTGCTGCCGGGCCGGCGTGTCCAGGCTGGCATCCGCCAGGCGCACGTCCAGCGTGACCGGGGTGCCGCACCACTCGCCCAGCGCGGTGGCGACCCGGTCGATGAAGCGTGGCCCGGCCAGATGCTCCTGCGCGGCGGCGAGCACCAGCCGTACCCGCGTGCCGTCCCGACCCTCGAGCGCCGAGTGCTCGGCCAGCTGGCGCGGCATGCCGCTCAGCTTCAACCGCTCGACGATGCCGGACCAGGCGTCCGGCACGATCGCCTCCAGCGAGCCCGCCGCCGCGGAACCGGTCGCGGGAGTGGCGGGAGCCGTTGCCGGAGGGGCCACCGGGGCTACCGGGGCTACCGGGGCCATCGGGACGACCGGGGCCGGGGCCGGCACGGCTGCAACCGACGCGTCCATCCGAGATGCCGCCGATGGGGCGGATACCGACGCGGGAACCGGCTCGGGCCGAGCCGCCACCGGCTGTCGTGCCGACACCGGCACACCGGCCGGCACCGCCCCGGACGGGCTCGCGGACGGGCTCGCGGACGGGCTCGCGGCCAGGCTCGCCGACGGGCTCGCGGGCAGGCTTGCGGGCGCGTTCGCCGCTGCCCCCGCGCCACCGGCCTCCAGCGTCTGCGGCCGGAACGCGTGCAGCCTGAGAAGCGCCATGTCGAACGCCTCGCGCGGGTCCGGCGCGTACGGCAGGTCGCGACGCGCGTGCAGCAGGATCTGGTACCACAGCTGCACGTCCTCGGGCGCCAGCTGCCCGGCCAGCGCGCTCAGCATCCCGTACCCCGGCTGCGTGGCATCGCTGCTGCCGGGCACGCTCTGCTGCAACGCGAGCTGGTGCAGCAACGACAGCAGTTCGCCGAGCAGCTCGGCGAAGTCCGGCGCGTACACCGCCAGTTCCTCGACCCGGGCGAACAGCGCGTGCACATCCCCCTGGCCCAGCGCTTCCACCAGACCGAGCAGGCGGGCGGTGGAGACGCGACCGAGCATCGACTCGACCTCGCCGGCCCGCACCGCGCCCTCGCCGTAGGCGGTCGCCTGCTCGACCAGGCTCAGCGCATCGCGCACGCTGCCCTCGCTGGCGCGCGCGATCAGCTCCAGCGCCGGACGCTCGGCAGGAATCGATTCCTGCTCGAGGATGCCGGCCAGGTAGTCGGTCAGCGCCGCCGGCGCCATGCGCCTGAGATTGAACTGCAGGCAGCGCGACAGCACCGTCACCGGCACCTTCTGCGGGTCGGTGGTGGCGAGCAGGAACTTGACGTGTTCGGGCGGCTCCTCCAGCGTCTTCAGCAGCGCGTTGAAGCTGGAGCTGGAGAACATGTGCACCTCGTCGATCAGGTACACCTTGTACCGACCGGAGGCCGGTGCGTACGGCACGTTCTCCAGCAGCTCGCGCGTCTCCTCCACCTTGGTGCGGGACGCGGCGTCCACCTCGATCAGGTCCATGAAGCGGCCCGCCTCGATGTCCGAGCAGGCCGAACAGTGCCCGCAGGGCGTGGACGAGACGCCGTTCTCCAGGCAGTTCAGGCACTTGGCGAAGATGCGCGCGATGGTCGTCTTGCCGACCCCGCGCATGCCGGTGAACAGGTAGGCGTGGTGCAGACGATCGCCGTCGAGGGCGTTGACCAGCGCGCGCAGCACCGGCTCCTGCCCGAGCATGTCCTCGAAGCGCTGCGGCCGCCACTTCCTGGCGAGGACCTTGTAGCTCATGGCATCAAAAGAGTGGTATTCCGCACCAGCCGCATCCCGGCACCCGAATCCGCCGCTGCCGCTGCTCCCTTCCAGGCCTGACGGGGTTAACGGCTTCTCGTCGCGAGAGTGCCGATACGGAACACCGCGTGTATTGTGTCCTGCCGCGCCGCTCGCCGCAAGGCATCGCGGAACGAAAGGCGGATCGCGAGTCGCCGCCTTCACCGATCGGCACGCTGTCACACCGGCGTCACCTTCGCCCGCGACACTGCCGGCCGCCCGTGCCACGCCGCCCGTGTCACGCCTAGCCTCACCGTCGAGCCTCACCGCCGAGACCTACCGCCATGGCCGCCTGCATCCTCGCCGTCGAGGACGAGTCGCAGATCCGCGACATGATCCGCTTCGCGCTCGAACGCGACGGCCACCTGCTGCTGGACGCCGAGAACACCGCCGAGGCGCACGCCCACCTGCTGGAGCAGCGCGTGGACGCGGTGCTGGTGGACTGGATGCTGCCCGGCGGCAGCGGCCTGGAGTTCGTGCGCCGCCTCAGGCGGGACGAGCGCACCGCCGCGCTGCCGGTGATCATGCTGACCGCGCGGGCCGAGGAGCACGACATCGCCACCGGCCTGGACGCCGGTGCCGACGACTACCTGACCAAGCCGTTCTCGCCGCGCGAGCTGCAGGCGCGCATCCGGGCCCTGCTGCGCCGCAGCCGCGACTTCGACGACGGCAGCGTGCTGAAGGTCGGCCGTCTCAACGTCGATACGGCTGCCCATCGGGCCAGCGTCGGCGACACGGTGGTACCGCTGGGCCACACCGAGTTCAAGCTGCTGGCCTTCCTGGCGCGCCATCCGGACCGGGTCTACAGCCGCGACCAGCTGCTCGATCACGTGTGGGGCCCGGGCACCTTCATCGAGGAGCGCACCGTGGACGTGCATGTGCTGCGTCTGCGCAAGAGTCTCAGGCCGCAGGGCGCGGACACGCTGATCGAGACCGTGCGTGGTGCCGGTTACCGGATATCGGACGGTTGAACTGACCGGGATCATCGAAACGGGTCGGCTCGGGGCGTTATCATGCGCCGGCGTCCCGCCACCCTGACGGTGACGGTGCGCTGAACCCGACACCGGTGACGGACCACCGACCGAGCCGGACACGCCGATGAAAGCTGCAGACCGCCTCTCCGGGCAGTTGTCGTTGCCGATGCGCATCGAGCTTCGCTGGCTGGCCACCGGCCTGGTGAGCGGCGCGGTGACCGGCACGCTGCTGGGCAGCCTGCTGGCCGGCGCCCTGCTCGGTACGCTGATCTACACCGTATGGCTGCTGTACCGGCTGCACGCGGTGCTGAGCTGGCAGGCCGGTGGCGCCCTTCCCGCCACCGCGCCGCCGTCCACCGGTCTGACCGAGCGCAGCGTGGCGCTGGTGCACCGCAACCGCAAGCAGGCGCGCAAGCAGAAGAACCGCTACAAGCGCTCGCTGGACCAGTTCAACGCGCTGGCCGCCCAGATGCCCGACGCCACGGTGGTGTTCGACGAGCATCGGCAGATCCGCTGGGCCAATGCCGCCGCCAGGCGGCTGCTGACCATCAACCCGGAACGCGACAAGGGCCAGCGCATCGACAACCTGCTGCGCGATCCGCAGTTCAAGGCCTTCCTGAACGGCCCCGAGAGCGGCACCGACCTGGAACTGCCGGCTCCGGCGGCACCGGATCGCACCATCGCGCTCCGGCTGACCTCGGCCGGCAACCGCTTCGCCCTGCTGGTGGCGCGCGACGTCACCCAGCGGGTGCGGGTACGCGAGATGAGAAAGGCGTTCGTGGCCGACGTCTCGCACGAGCTGCGCACCCCGCTCACGGTGATCGGTGGCTACCTGGAGGTGCTGGGCGACGATCGCACGCTGCCGATGCCGGTGCAGAGCGCCATTCGCCAGATCGGCGACCAGTCCGATCGCATGCGCGCGCTGGTCGAGCACCTGCTGGAGCTGTCCCAGCTGGAAGGCAATCCGCTGGCCGACGACGAAGGCGAGCCGGTCGCCTTCGCCTCTCTGATCCGTCATCTGGTGGACGACCTGGAGCGGGCCAGGCCGAAGGGCGACGCTCGCGCGCACCGCTTCGAGCTGGCCCTGGACGATGAGCTGATGCTGCTCGGTGCCGAACCCGAGCTGTACAGCGTGGTGCAGAACCTGATCGGCAACGCCCGTCGCTACACCGCCGCCGGCACCCGCGTGCACGTGCGCTGGGCGCGCGACGACACCCCCGGCCACCGGGGCGATGCGGTGTTCGAGGTCAGCGACGAGGGCGCCGGCATCGAGGCGCGCCACCTGCCCAGGCTCAGCGAACGCTTCTACCGGGTCGATCGCGGACGGGCGCGTGCCTCCGGCGGCACCGGACTGGGCCTGGCGATCGTCAAGCACGTCGCGCAGCGCCACGGCGGCACCCTGTCGATCGAGAGCACACCAGGACAGGGGTCCACCTTTCGCATCCGCTTTCCGGTGCAGCGTGCGCTGGTCGCCCCTTTCGTTGCCAATGGCTGATCCTGTCATCAGAGCGTCACACGGCGCTCCGATACTCCGCGCACTCAACCCCAGCGCATCTCATTCCACCGCCATGAACAAGTCCACCCTGCTCAGCACGTCCCTGTTGAGCGCCGGCCTGATGCTGTCGACCAGCCCGGCCTTCGCCCGCGATTCGATCAGCGTGGTCGGCTCGTCCACGGTCTACCCGTTCGCCACGGTGGTGGCCGAGCGCTTCGGCCGGACCACGAACTTCGCCACGCCCAAGATCGAGTCCACCGGCTCCGGCGGCGGCCTGAAGCTGTTCTGCAGCGGCATCGGCGTCGAGACGCCGGACATCACCAACTCCTCGCGCCGCATCAAGGAGTCAGAGCTGCAGATGTGCACCGACAACGGCGTCACCGATGTGGTCGAGGTGCTGATCGGCTACGACGGCATCGCGGTGGCCAATTCGGTCGAGGCGACACCGTTCGAGCTGAGCCCGGAGACGCTGTTCCTGGCGCTGGCCCGCGAGGTGCCGAACCCGGACGGCGACGGGCTGGTGTCGAACCCGTACACGAGCTGGGCGCAGATCGACGAATCCATGCCCGACACCGAGATCGAGATCCTCGGCCCGCCGCCGACGTCCGGCACCCGGGACGCCTTCGTGGAACTGGTGATGGAGGTGGGCTGCGAATCGTTCGAAGCCATCGAGGCGCTGGAAGGCGATGCGAAGAAGGGCGCCTGCGCCACCATGCGCGAAGACGGCCGCTACATCGAGGCGGGCGAGAACGACAACCTGATCGTGCAGAAGCTGGAAGCCAATCCGGATGCGCTGGGCATCTTCGGCTTCAGCTTCCTGGACCAGAACTCGGACAAGGTGCAGAGCTCCACCATCAACGGCGTCACGGCCACCTTCGAGACGATCTCGGACGGCAGCTACCCGGTATCGCGGCCGCTGTACTTCTACGCCAAGGGCCAGCACGTGGGCACGGTGCCCGGCATCGCCGAGTACCTGGCCGAATTCACCAGCGAAGGCGCCTGGGGCGAAGACGGCTACCTGGCCGACAAGGGCATGATTCCGCTGGACGACGAGAAACGTGCCGAGGTGAAGGGCGCGGTCGACTCGCTCACGCCGATGAGCCTCAACTGATCGAGCCGACCCGGCGCATCCGAGCCGACTCGAGCTGATCTTCCCGGGCCCCGGCCGTCCTGTGGACGCCGGGGCCCTTTCACACCTGTTTCACACGAACGGATTCCGAGCGATGCAACGTCCATGAGCACGGCCGTACTGATCATGGTGACGCTGGCGCTGGCCGCGTGCGCCTTCGTCTACGGACGCCAGCGCGCCTGGCGCGTGGCGGGCGATGCCGGCGGCATCCGCGCGCTGCATTCGCTGCCCTCGCACCACGGCACCATGGTGGCGATGTGGTGCGCCCTGCCGGCGCTGGCGATCGTGATCGGCTGGAAGATCGCCGAACCCGGCATCATCAGCTCCATCGTGCACGCCGAGGTGCCGGCCAGCATCGCGCAGAACGGCGAACGCGCCATCTCGTTGTACCGCAACCAGATCGAGAACCAGATCGCCGGCGGCAGCGCCGCCGGCATCCAGGATCCGGACATGCAGCGCCTGGGCGAACGCCTGCTGTCGGTCAGGCAGACCGGCGCCACCGCGCTGAGCGCGCTGGCGCTGATCGCGGCGGGTCTTGGCGCCGCGCTCGCGGTACGGCGCATCAGCACGACGTTCCGGGCGCGCGCCAGCGTGGAGCGGGTGGTGCACTTCTTCCTGCTCAGCTGCGCATCGATCGCCATCCTGACCACGCTGGGCATCGTGCTGTCGGTGCTGTTCGAGGCGTTGCGCTTCTTCCAGCAGGTCGGCTTCCTGGAGTTCGTGACCGGCACGCGCTGGAGCCCGCAGACCGCGATCCGCGCCGACCAGATCGGCTCGTCCGGCTCGTTCGGCGCGGTGCCGCTGTTCGTGGGCACGCTGCTGATCTCGTTCATCGCGATGCTGGTGGCGGTACCGTTCGGCCTGTTCAGCGCGATCTACCTGGCCGAGTACGCCACCCCCCGGGTGCGCAACGTGGTCAAGCCGCTGCTGGAGATCCTGGCCGGCATCCCGACCGTGGTGTACGGCTTCTTCGCCGCGTTGACGGTGGCGCCGGCGCTGCGGGACTTCGGCCAGTCGATCGGCCTGTCGGTGTCCAGCGAAAGCGCATTGGCCGCCGGTGCCGTCATGGGCATCATGATCATCCCGTTCGTGTCGTCCCTGTCGGACGATGTCATCACCGCGGTGCCGCAGTCGATGCGCGACGGCTCCTACGCGCTCGGCTCGACCCAGTCCGAGACCATCGTCAAGGTGGTCATACCGGCCGCCCTGCCCGGCATCGTCGGCGGCATCCTGCTGGCGGTGTCGCGCGCCATCGGCGAGACCATGATCGTGGTCATGGCCGCGGGGCTCGCCGCGCGCATGACCGCCAACCCGCTGGAGGCGGTCACCACCGTCACGGTGCAGATCGTCACCCTGCTGACCGGCGATCAGGAGTTCGACAGCGCCAAGACGCTGGCCGCCTTCGCCCTCGGGCTGATGCTGTTCGTGGTCACGCTGGTGCTCAACGTGATCGCCCTGCAGGTCGTGCGCCGCTACCGGGAACAATACGAATGAGCGACGAGAACAACAAGCCCGGCACTACCGATCTCGGCAAGCGCGAGCGGGCCGGGCGCGAGCGCGGCGCCGGCGACCCCGGCGGCGCGATGGCCGCGGCGGTCAGCGGCACCCTCACCGGCGGCGAGCATCGCGGCGGCAGCGCTGGCCCGGACCTGCCGAATCACACCGGCACCGGCCAGGGCACCGCCGGCGATCGCGTCGGCGCCCGCGTGCAGAGCGGCCTGAAGCGCCGCTACGCGGCCGAGCGGCGCTTCCGGATGTACGGCCTGTTCGCGATCGCCGCCACGCTGAGCTTCCTGGCGCTGCTGCTGATCAGCATCGTCAGCAAGGGGCTGCCGGCGTTCAGCCAGACCTACATGCAGCTGGACGTGATGCTGGATGCGGACACGCTGGGCGTGGACGCCTCCGACAGCGCCGGCCAGCTGCGTGGCGGCAACTACGGCGGCGTCACCAAGGCGGCCATGCGCGAGCGCTTCCCCGAGGCCGAGAGCCGCTCGGACAAGAAGGCGCTGTACGGCCTGCTGAGCACCGGCGCGGAGTACGAACTGGCGCGTCGCGTGATCGCCGATCCGGAGCTGATCGGACAACGACTGCAACTGTGGGTACCGGCCGACGACGAGCTGGGCGCGCTGATCAAGTCGGGTGCGAACCTGGCCGATCCGGACGGCATCGTCACCCGCATGAGCGACCGGCAGATCGGCTGGGCGGCCGACATGCAGGCGACCGGCGAGCTGGACGTACGCTTCAACCGCACCTTCTTCATCAACGGCGATTCGCGCGAGCCGGAGCTTGCCGGCATCCGTGCCGCGCTGATCGGCTCGGGCTACACGTTGCTGATCACCTTCCTGCTGTCGTTCCCGATCGCGGTGTCCGCCGCGATCTACCTGGAGGAGTTCGCGCCCCAGAACAAGTGGACCGACCTTGTCGAGGTGAACATCAACAACCTGGCCGCGGTGCCGTCGATCGTGTTCGGACTGCTCGGGCTCGCCGTGTTCATCAACTTCTTCCACCTGCCTCGCTCCGCCCCGCTGGTCGGCGGCATCGTGCTGTCGCTGATGACGCTGCCCACCATCATCATCTCCAGCCGCGTGGCGCTGAAATCGGTGCCGCCGTCGATCCGCGAGGCGGCTCGCGGACTCGGTGCCTCGGACCTGCAGGTGGTGTTCCACCACGTGCTGCCGCTGGCCATGCCCGGCATCCTGACCGGCACCATCATCGGCCTGGCACAGGCGCTGGGCGAGACCGCACCGCTGTTGATGATCGGCATGGTGGCCTTCATCGTCGACATCCCGCAGTCGATCACCGATGCGTCCACCGTGCTGCCGGTACAGGTCTACCTGTGGGCCGACAGCCCCGAGCGGGCCTTCATGGAGAAGACCTCGGCGGCCATCATGGTGCTGCTGGCCTTCCTGATCTGCATGAACGCGCTGGCGGTCATGCTCAGGAAGCGCTTCGAGCGGCGCTGGTAGCGCTCGTCCGTTCACGCTCCCTCCCTCACGCCCCCGTCTACCCGACCCGTCACCCGACCCGCCGAGAACCGTGCCGATGAGCGCTGCCGTCATGAACGATATACTCACGCCCGTCAAGCGAGCGAGCGCGAGAATGGAAACGCGGAACGTGTTCGAGGAGATCACCGGAACGGTCGGCGACGTCACCGTGGAGAATGCCAAGATGCGCACCCGCGGCGTCGACGTGTTCTACGGCGACAAGCAGGCCATCCACGACGTCAGCCTGGACATCGGCAACAACGAGGTGGTGGCCATGATCGGCCCGTCCGGCTGCGGCAAGTCGACGTTCCTGCGTTGCCTGAACCGCATGAACGACACCATCCCATCCTGCCGCGTCACCGGTTCGATGTCGCTGGACGGCGAGGACCTGTACGGCGAGGACCTGGACCCGGTGCTGCTGCGCGCGCGCGTGGGCATGGTGTTCCAGAAGCCGAACCCGTTCGCCAAAAGCATCTACGACAACGTCGCCTACGGCCCGCGCATCCACGGGCTGGCTTCAAACCGCGCCGAGCTGGACGACATCGTGCACGAGAGCCTGAAGCGGGCCGGGCTGTACGACGAGGTCAAGGACCGGCTGGAATCCCCCGGCACCGGCCTGTCCGGTGGTCAGCAGCAGCGGCTGTGCATCGCACGCACCATCGCGGTCAATCCCGAGGTCATCCTGATGGACGAGCCGTGCTCGGCGCTCGATCCGATCGCCACCGCCCGCATCGAGGAGCTGATCGACGAGCTGCGCCAGAACTACGCGATCGCCATCGTCACGCACTCCATGCAGCAGGCCGCGCGCGTTTCCCAGCGCACCGCCTACTTTCACCTGGGCAAGCTGGTCGAGGTCGGTGACACCAACACGGTGTTCACCAACCCCAGCCACGAGCTGACCGAAAACTACATCACCGGCCGCTTCGGCTGAGCCGGCACAGGTACCCGATCATGGACAAGCTGCATCTCGATCAGCACATCTCCGGTCAGTTCAACCTGGAACTGGAGGACATCCGCAACAAGGTCCTGGCGATGGGCGGGCTGGTGGAGGCCCAGGTCAGCAACGGGCTCATCGCGCTGCTCGAAGGCGACGGGGACCTGGGCAGCACCGTCAGCCAGGCCGACTTCGAGATCAACGCCCTGGAGGTGGAGATCGACGAGGACTGCACCCAGGTGCTGGCCCGTCGCCAGCCGGCCGCCAGCGATCTTCGGCTGATCGTGGCGGTGATCAAGGTCATCACCGACCTGGAGCGCATCGGCGACGAGGCCGAGAAGCTCGGACGTTTCGCGGTCGAGCTGGCGCAGCCGGGCGAGGTCGGCGACTACCGAAAGGAGCTCAGGCACCTGGGCGAACTGGTGAAGACCATGCTGCACGACGCGCTGGACGCGTTCGCGCGCATGGACGTGGACGCGGCGGTCAACACCGCCGGTCACGATGCCGACGTGGATCGGGAATATCGCACCCTGGAGCGGCTGCTCGCCAGCCACCTGGTGGAGGATCCGCGCCAGGTGTCCAAGCTGTTCAAGGTCACCTGGTGCGCCCGGGCGCTGGAGCGCATCGGCGATCACTCGGTGAACATCTGCGAGTACGTGGTCTACCTGGTCAAGGGGCGCGACATCCGCCACACCAGCTTCGATCAGATCAAGAGCGAGTTCCTGAAAGGCTGAGGCGCCCCAGCCACAGCAGCAGCATCGAGACGATCGACAGCAGACTCCACGCGCCCGCGCCGACCTCGCTCGGCGAGGGCGAGAAATCACCGGCCGCCCCGCCGTTCGAGCCCTCGTCGGGCAGACCGCCCCCGCCATCCACACCGCCGACGGCACCGCCGCCGCGATCCGCATCTTCGCCCTTGCCGCCGGTCAGGTTGTCGCCGCCTGCCGGCAGCGTGCGCACCGCCACGTACTGGCCGATCCAGTCCAGGTAGGAGGAAACGCTGGTGTAGATGCCGTAGAAGTGCGGCTCGGCGCACCCGCGTCCGAAGCTGGTGACACCGATCAGTTCGGGGCGCCCGTTCACGACCGTGATCAGGGGGCCACCGCTATCGCCCAGGCAGCCGTCGACACCGCCTTCGATGAAGCCTGCGCACAGCTGCCCCTCGGCGATGAAGTCGTAGGAATCCGGTGCGTTGCAGACCGAGCGCGTGACCAGCGGAACCGACGCCTGCTGCAGCGCGTCCGGGTACACCACGAACTGCGGCGAGCGGTACTCGATCGCGCCCCAGCCCGCCACCACCGCCGAGGTGCCGGCAAAGCGTTCCGGGTCCTCGGTGAACAGCGCGGCCGGCGGGGAATCCAGCGCGGTGGCCAGTTCCAGCAGCGCGATGTCGTCGTAGGTCTCGGTGCTGGCGTGATCGTAGGACTCGTGCACGATCATGTTGGTGACCATGACCTCTTCGTCGATGGTCTCCGCGCGCAGGTCGAGCACCTGCTCGACGATGCGGATGTTGGCAGGATCCAGGCGCTGCCCGGCATTGTCGTGCAGGCAGTGCGCCGCGGTCACCACCCATCGGGCGTCGATGACCGTGCCGCCGCAGAACTGGCGATCGGCCGGCGAGAACAGGCCGGCATCCAGCAAGGCGACGATCGAGGGGAACTGCCCGGGGCGTGCCCGGTTGCCGCCGATGACGCGGTTCGTCAGGTCGATGACCGCGGTGTCGGACAGGACATCCTGCGCGACGGCCCGAGCGGGAGACGGGTCCTGCGGCGCGGCGCCTTCCTGCGCCTGCACGCCGGACAGGGCCGCGCAGCACAGCAGCCCCGGCACGATTCGTTCGATGATCGACCTTTCCCAGCCAGTCATTCCCTGATACTCACCTGGTGACCCTCGGCTAGCGGCCAACATCTGCGCACGGCCAAGCGTGACAGGAGCGCATGTGAACCAGACGCGATCGTCCGGGACCTTGTCAGCGGGTAAGCCGCACGGCGTCACAGAAGCGTAGCCGAGAGGTCAGGCTGGCAGGTCGGTAAAAGGGCCGCGGCACCCGATCGTGCACGACGGGGGTCGGCTCGCGGCTCGGGCCGGCGAATGGCGGAGAGAGAGGGATTCGAACCCTCGATACGGGTTACCCCGTATACCAACTTTCCAGGCTGGCGCCTTCAACCACTCGGCCACCTCTCCGTGCGCGCAGTCTATCGAATCAACGGCCCGCGGGGGTCGCCCGCCGGGAGAATAAGCCGGACGAAGTGCTGATCCGACCCGATCGGCCCGGTGCCGTGCCGGGCGTCTTCAGCGACGCCGCCGTGCCGCGCGGCGCTTCTGGCGCGGGTGCACCGCCACGATGCGCAACTTGTCGGCCGGCTTCTCGTCCAGGCGGGCCGCCCTGGACAGCGCCGCGATCTCCTCCGCGCTCAGTTCCTGCACCTTGCCGCGCGCCAGCCAGCGCGGCATCGCGATCGGCCCGTAACGGGTACGGATCAGGCGACTGACCTGCAGGTCCTGCGATTCCCACAGCCTGCGGACCAGCCGATTGCGCCCTTCGCGCACGCTGACCCGGAACCAGCGATTGGCCCCCTCGGTCGGTCCGGGTTCCTCCATCAGACGCTCGAAACGCGCCGGCCCGTCTTCCAGTTCGACCCCGGTACGCAGCCGATCGAGCAGCGCATCGTCGACCCGACCGTTGACGCGCACCGCGTACTGGCGCTCGAACCCGCCGGACGGGTGCATCAGCGCATTGGCCAGTTCCCCGTCGTTGGTCAGCAGCAGCAGCCCCAGCGTGTTCAGGTCCAGCCGCCCGACGGCGATCCAGCGTCCGTGGTGCAGCCGCGGCAGCTTGTCGAACACGGTCGGGCGCCGCTCCGGGTCATCGCGCGTGGTGACCTCGCCCAGCGGCTTGTGATAGACCAGCACCCGCCGGGTCTGCCGATCGTCGGCACTGACCTTGTAGAAGCGCCCCTTGATGACCAGGTCATCACCCAGCACCGCCCGCTCGCCCAGCGTGGCGACCTGGCCGTTGCGCTTGATCTGCCCGTCGGCGATCCAGCCCTCGACCTCCCTGCGCGAGCCCAGCCCGCTGTTCGCGAGGATCTTTTGAAGCCGTTCTGCCATGGGCGCGAGTCTACGCTAGCATCCGCGCCACTCATCACTCACAGGCGATGGAAATGGCGGATCCTGCGTTCAAGCCGCTGCGCATCGCGGTGCTCACCGTGTCGGACTCCCGCACCGAGGCGGACGATACCTCCGGACGACGGCTGGTCGAGGCGCTGCAGGCCGACGGACACGTGCTGGCCGACAAGGCGATCGTGCGCGACGACAAGTACGCGATCCGCGCCGCGGTCTCGGACTGGATAGCGGCCGCCGACGTGGACGCGGTGGTGAGCACCGGCGGCACCGGCATCACCGGGCGCGACGGCACCCCCGAGGCGATCGAGCCGTTGCTGGACAAGGTGATCGACGGGTTCGGCGAGTTGTTCCGCGCGCTCTCCTACGAGCAGATCGGCACCTCGTCGCTGCAGTCGCGGGCGCTGGCCGGGGTGGCCAACGCCACCTTCGTGTTCGTGCTGCCGGGCTCCGGCGGCGCGTGCCGGCTGGCCTGGGAGAAGCTGATCAGCCAGCAGCTGGACAACCGGACGCGACCGTGCAACCTGGTGATGCTGATGCCGCGGCTGGACGAGGTCTGATCAGCGCCACCCCTTGGCCTCCCGGATCGTGTCCCAGGCCTTCTGGATCGCCTGGGTCCGGTCGGTCGCCGCGTCCATCATCTCCTTGGGCAGCCCCTGCGAGGCGAGCTTGTCCGGGTGGTTCTCGCTGATCTCGCGACGCCAGGCCGCCTTGGTGGTGGCCCGGTCGGCATCCGGCGGCACGCCCAGCACCGCGAAGGCCTGCTCCAGCGTCGGCGCGGAGCGCCCGACCGGCCGCCCGGCACCGGCTTGGGCACCGGCGCCGGCCCGGCCCCCGGCCCCGCCCGGCCCCGCCGCCCCGGCGCCGCCCGCCTGATGCCGCGACATGCGCGCGATCATCTGGATCTGGCGAAACACCAGCGCGGGCACGCCCAGCAGGCGCGCGGTGTCCAGCAGGACCGCCTCTTCCGATGGATCGAACTCGCCGTCGGCCATCGCCACCTGCATCTGGATCTGCAGGAACGACACGAACAGCGCGGTCTGGCCGGGGGCGGCCTGCACCAGCCGCCCGATCACCGCATCCGGGGCAAAGCCCTCGCTCTTGCCCTCACCGAAGCGGGCGATCGCTTCGCGGCGCCGCTCCGGACCGAGCTGCATGCGCGTCATGAGCGCCTCGGCGAGCGCGATCTCGCTCTCGTCGACGCGTCCGTCGGCCTTGGCCACATGGCCCATGACGCTGAAGGTGGCGTCGAAGAACGCCTGGCTGGCGGCGCGGTTGTCCACCGCCCCGGTCCGGCCCGGGGCGCCCCAGCCAGCCGCGCCACCGCCCATGCCCGCACCCATGCCCGCACCCGGCCCCCCGCCCAGGCCCGCGCGCAGACGGGCACGCAGGCGAGCGCTCAGTCGCCGGTCCACCAGGTGACCCAGACCGGCCCCCAGCAGCGTTCCGATCAGGTCGCCGCTCATCAGGTAGCCGATGAGCGCACCGAGCAGCTTGCCGATGATCATGTCGCCGATCTTGCCTGCCGGGCCTGCTGCGCCTGCTGCGCCTGCCGGTCGCGCTCGACCGCACCGGCGTACGCACGGCGGATCCGCTGCGTGACCGGACCGGGCAATGCGGGCGCATCGTCCGCGGCGCGACGGCCCTGCGCCATGCCCAGGCGTTGCCCGTCGATCGTGGCGACCGGCGTCTGCGCGCCGAAGGTGCCGGTCAGGAACGCCTCGTCGGCGGTGCAGGCATCGAACAGGGAATAGTTGCGCTCGAACACCGGTATGCCCTGCTCGCGGCACACCTCGATCACCTTGCGACGGGTCACCCCGTTCATGCAGTAGTCACCGGTGGAGGTCCAGACCTCGCCCCGCCGCACCACGAAGAAGTTGCAGGCGTTGGTGGTGTTCACGAACCCGTGCGGGTCCAGCATCAGCGCCTCGTCGGCACCGGCCCGCTCGGCCTGCAGGCAGGCCAGCACGCAGTTCAGCTTGGAGTGCGAGTTGTACTTCGCATCCTGCGCCATCGGCGCGCCGCGCACCTGCGGCACGGTGACCAGCGAGGCGCCCCGCCCATCGATCCGGCGCGGCGCCGAGTGCTCCATGATGATCACCAGCGTGGCGCCGGAGCGCGACAGCGACGGGTGCTGGAACGGCTTGTCCTTGACACCGCGCGTGACCATCAGCCGCGCGTGCGCACCGTCGTGCATGTCGTTGGCCCGGCGGGTGTCCTCCAGCGCCGCCAGCACGCCGGCGCGGTCCAGCCCGATGTCGATGCCGACCGCGAAGCACGAGGCGAACAGGCGATCCAGGTGGTCGTCGATGAACGCCCAGCACCCTTGGTACAGGCGCAATCCCTCCCACATGCCGTCGCCGAGCAGGAAACCCGAGTCGTAGACCGACACGGTGGCCTGGTGGCGCGGCTTCAACGCCCCGTCGACCCAGATCAGGATGTCGGCGTTGCGCGCATCTTCTTCGCTATCGTGCGTGCTCATGGTCCATCTCCTGGCGGTCCATCTGTTGGCGGTAGCCCTGTCGGCGCAAGCCTCGTCGTGCCGAACAGCTCGATCAACGAGGTGGCGAAGCTGCCGGGCGGCAGCGAGAATCGGAAGCGCAGGCGAGCGTCGCACGGCTCGGCGCCGGGTTGCAGCACCACGGTCAGATCGGGAACCGCCACCCGCAGCGCACGCCGGCCGACCTCCACTCCGGCCGCGGCGATGCCGTCGATCAGGGCCGACTCGTCGCTCAGCAGATCGTCTTCGAAGCGGGCGCAGTCATCGCGGGCCAGGGAGGTGCCGCGCCCGGGCAGCGGCCCGGTCGGCGAGACGTCCAGCCCGGCCAGCCGCGCCTGGATGTCCGCATCGTCGCTCTCGGGCACGAACAGCGACCGGGAGCCTGCCAGCATGGCGGGCTCGCCGGGCAGCAGGCGGTGCCAGTCGTCGCGCTGCAGACGGGCGTCCAGCACCCGGTTGAACAGGTGCGAGCGCGCGGCCGACAGCAGCAGGCCCCGCTTGCGCCGCGTCAGCCTGCGCGGCTTCCGCCCCGACGCACCGTTGCCGAGCAGGCTGCGCGCCGCCGCCACGTTGCCGCCGCCGCGGCCGAAGCGCTGCTCGCCGAACCGGTTCGGACAACCGAGCGCGTGCACCCGCTCGACCCGTGCCTGCAGGGCCGACGCCAGCGAGGTGGCATCGATCGCCCCGCCGTCCGGCGCGCTCGGCTCGTGCAGCACGATATCGAAGGCGTTGCCGCGATGCGCACCGATGCGCAGCTTGCGCCCGTGCCGGGCGGCGGCCAGGACCTGCAGCGACGCCGGCCCGAGCCGCTCCACCAGCGCCTCCAGCGCGCCGGCATCGGCGTCCGCCGCACCGACGGCCCGCACACTGAACCACTGACGAGTGACGGCGTGCCGGTCCTTGAGTCCGGCATGACCGACGTCGCGCTCCGCGCAACCGAACGCGCTTGCCAGCGCATCACGAACCGTCCAGGTGTCCAGGCCGCGCTTCTCGACGTGCAGCCACAGGTGCTCGCCCGCCCCGTCCGGCACGATGTCCAGCAGTTCGTGCACCTTGAAATCCTCGGGCGATCGCTTCAGCGTCGCCTGAAACAGCGCGTCGCCGAAGGGGCCCTTGCTACCATGCTCACCCGATGACACGTGCGCCTCCGACGCTTCCGACATGCCTGATTCCGCCCGCTCCGATTTCGCCCGTCTGGGTGCCGACGACGCACGCGACATGATCGACGCCGGTCGTGCCACCGTGCTGGACATTCGCGACGAGCAGAGCTTCGCCGCGGGCCGCATCAGCGATTCGCGCCACATCGACAACGCCTCGGTGCCCGCCTTCGTGGCCGATCACCCGCCCGAGGACGCGGTGATCGTGTGCTGCTACCACGGCCACTCCAGCCAGCAGGCCGCCGCCTGGCTCGTCGCCCAGGGGCTCCGGGAAGTCTACAGTCTGGACGGGGGCTTCACCGAATGGGCGATCCGCTTCCCGGACGACGTGGACGAGGGCTGAGGGAATCGGCCCGGCTCGTGCTTCCGGCGTGAACGCAGCGTCGACGGCACGGTCGGTATCCGAACTGGGCACCGTGACCCCGCTCTGTGGGATTGGCCGAGAACGCCGATGCCGGCGGGGCGCTGGGCCACACTAGAGCGTGTCCCGATCACCGGCTGACCCGAGCCACGCTCAGCCGCCATTGCACGATCCGCCGCCAGGAACGCCGTCATTCACGACCGAACCGCCATCCGGACCCGAACCCTGACCGACGCTGCCCGGGGGCGGACGGTCCGCTCGTCCGTTGCCGTCCGCCTGGCCCGGCTCGTCGTGCTCACCGGGGCGCTGCTCGCGCTGAGCGCCCAGGCCGGCGCGGCGACCACGCTGCGCATCGACGGCCTGCCCGAGCAGCTCGAGGAGAACGTGCGCATCTATGTCGGCAAGCTGCCGGAGCCGAACGAGCGGGCGATCCGGCGCTTCAAGCGCGATCTGGCCGAGCGCACGCGCGTGGCGCTGTCGGCGCTGGGCTACTACGCGGCCGAGATAGAGATCGACAGCACGCTGGAGGGCGACGAGGCCGTCATCATCATCGACGCCACCCCGAACGATCCGGTGCGCGTGCGCACCATCGATCTGCGCATCACCGGACCGGCGCGCGAGGATGCCGGCTTCATGTCGGTCATCAGCCGGATTCCCCTGCAGCGCAACGAGGTGTTCCTGTCCGGTGACTACGAGGGTACCAAGGGGCTGCTGCTGGACCGGGCGCAGGATCTGGGCTACTTCGACCTGAGCTTCCCGGTGGCCCGGGTGCGGGTCAGCCGCGAGCAGCTCGGCGCCACCATCGAGCTGACCGCCGACAGCGGGCCACGCTACACCTTCGGCAACGTGCTGTTCGACCAGGACGCCTTCACCGAGGAATTCCTGCGCCGCTGGCTGACCTTCTCGCCGGGCGATCCGTTCACCACCGACGCGATCGCCGAGGTCACCCAGAACCTCAGGCGCAGCGGCTACTTCTCCAGCGTGCGCGTGGTACCGCAGCGCGACGATCGCTACGGCACCACCGTGCCGGTGCGCGTCACGCTGGTGAAGAAGGAAGACAACCTGGTGGGCATCGGCATCGGCTACTCCACCGACATCGACAGTCCGCGCCTGAGCCTGTCCTGGGAGAAGCCGCTGATCAACCGTCGCGGGCACTCGGCCGAGGCCGACGTCGAGCTTTCCAAGCCACGTCAGAGCCTCGGGCTGGGCTACCGGATCCCGCGCCGCGACCAACCGCTGACCAACTACTGGGGCCTGGAGGTCGGCGTGCTGCACGAAGACTTCGACGAGTCCGAGACCGAGACGCTGAAGTCGACGCTGAACCTGCAGCACGTCACGCTGACCGAGCACGATTTCACCCGATCGCTGTTCGTGCGCTGGGAGCGCGAGGAATCCACCGTGGCAGGCGTGGAGGACATCACCGACCTGGTGCTGCCGGGCGTCAGCTACACCCGCTCGCGCAGGAAGGGCAGCCCGTTCATCGACTGGGGCCAGAGCGAGACCTTCTCGGTGTACGGCGGCCGGGAGGCGCTGCTGTCCAGCATCGACTTCTTCAAGGTCACCGGCGAATTCCGTTACCTGCGCGGCTTTCTCGAGCGCAACACCTTCATCGGTGCGCTGCAACTGGGCTGGATCGAATCGAACGATTTCGACCGCGTGCCGGCCTCGCAGCGCTTCTTCGCCGGTGGCGATCGCAGCGTGCGCGGCTTCGCGTTCCGCGAGATCGGCCCGCGCAATGCCGACGACGATCCGGTCGGCGGTCGCTACCTGGAAGTCGGCACGCTCGAATACAACTACCGCTTCCTGGACGCCTGGAGCGCGGCCACGTTCGTGGATGCGGGGCGCGCCTTCAACGACTACGACACCGCCTACAGCGTCGGCGCGGGCGTGGGCATCCGCTGGCAGTCGCCGGTCGGCCCGTTCCGCATCGACATCGCCACACCGATCACCGACGACGGCGAGGACAGCGTCCGCTTTCACCTGTCGCTCGGTCCGGACTTGTAGTCCATTGCACGGCGACGCCTTTCACCCAACGGGAGACACACCATGAAGCGATGGGTGAAGTGGTTGCTGTGGTTGCTGGCCATCCCGCTGTTGCTGGTGGGGGTGGTACTCGGCGCCGTGCTGTTCGTGGCCGGCACCGACACCGGGTTCGCGATCGCTGCGCGCGAGGCGGCCAAGCGCGTGCCCGGCCTGGAACTGGACGAGCTCGGCGGCAATCTGCTGTCCGGCGTGCAGGGGCGCACCATCGGCTTCGAGAACGATGCCTTCGACATCGACGTGAGCGGCGTCGACAGCGCGTGGCGCTCCGGCTGCCTGCTGCAGAGGCGCTTCTGCCTGGACCGGCTGGTGGTGGACGAGGTGGTGTTCGCCCCCAAGCCGTCGGACGAGCCGGCACCGCCATCGAGCGATGCCGACATCGCGCTGCCCGAGATCGCGCTGCCGATCGGCGTGGACATCGAGGAGGTGCTGATCAAGCGCTTCGTGTTCGCCCCGCCCGGTGACGCCGGTGAGCAGGTGGTCGAGAACATCCGCCTGAAGGCCAGTGCCGACGGGGACACCGTGACGCTGCGCGAGCTGTCGATCGGCGAGGTGGCGATGGCCGATGCACGCTACGGCGCCGATGCCTCGGGCACCGTGACGCTGAGCGGCGACTATCCGATCGACCTGCAGCTGGCCCTGACCGCGGACGATGTGCTGCCGCTCGGCGTGCTGGCGGACCCGACCGGTGACCCGCTGGACCCGGCGGCCCGCGACATCGCCGTCGCCCTGTCGCTCACCGACACGGTGGCCGAGCTGGACATCGATGCCGACATCAGCGGCGCGGTGCAGGCCTCGCTGCAGGCGCGGGTGCAACCGCTGAAGAAGACGCTGCCGGTGAGGGCGACGCTGAGCGCGCCGGCACTCGGCTATCCGGTCGATACGCAGACCCAGGCCAAGGCCAGCGACGTGCGCCTGAGCCTGGACGGCACGCTGGCCGACTACGCGCTCACGTTGAAGACCACCCTGACCGGCGAGCAGTTGCCCAAGACCACGCTGGACATCGGCGGCAGCGTCAATACCGAGCGGGTGACCCTGCCCACGCTGCGCATCGGCACGCTGGGCGGTCGCATCGACGGCAACGCCGCGCTCGACTGGAGCGACGGGCTCGAATGGCTGACCGCGCTGGACATCGCGAACCTGCAACCCGGACAGCAGGTCGAGGGACTGGACGGCACGCTGGAAGGCCGCATCCGCACCTCCGGTTCCCTGGTCGACGAGAAGCTGCAGCTGCAGGTGCCACAGTTGCGCATCGATGGCGACCTGAACGGCTACCCGTTCACGCTGGACGCGGTGGCGGCGCGCGGCGAGGACGAGATCTACCGGATCGAAAGGCTGCGCCTGGACAACGGGCAGAACCAGGTCCGTGGCAGCGGCACGATCGGCGAGACGCTGGACGTGACGCTGACCGCGCAGCTGCAGGAGCTGCAGAACCTCATGCCCGGGCTTGGCGGCGAGTTCAACGCCGACATCGCGCTGAGCGGACCGGTGGCCGAGCCGAGCGCCACCATCGATGCCTCCTCCTCGGACCTGACCTACGAGGACATCAGCGTGGCCGGCATCCGCATCGATGCCGACGTGGACCGGGCAGCGCTTGCGGAAAGCGTGCTGGAGATCGCCGTGGGCGAGGTGCGCACCGGCGAACAGAGCGTGCGCAACATCCGATTGAACGCGGCGGGCACGCGGGCCGATCACACGCTGACGCTGTTCGCCGACGGGCCCGAACGCACCGCCATCGATCTGGCGCTGGCAGGCTCCCTGAACGATCGGCTCGATTGGGACGGAAGCCTGGACCGGGCCGCGATCGACGTCCCGGCCCACACCATCACGCTGGCCGAGCCGGTCGCGCTGCGCTGGAACGGCACCGCGCAGCAGTTCGGCATCGATGCGCATTGCTGGAGCACCGAACGGACCGACCTGTGCCTGGAGAACGACGTGGTGGCCGCCGCCGATGGCGATGCGCGGATCACGCTCGACGCCTATCCGCTGGCGCGGCTGAACCCGTTCCTGCCGGCCGAATCCACGCTGGCGGGCGTGCTGGGCATCCAGGCCGATGTCGCCTGGGGAGAGGCGCAGCCCGGCGGCTTCAAGGCCACCGTGGCCACCCGCATCGACGAGGGCGGCTTCGAGGTGCGGGACGCCTTCGACGATCCGGTCACCTTCACCTACGGCCTGCTGACGCTGGACGCGGTGATCGATCCGACCGCGATCGATGCGCAGCTGGCGCTCGATTCCACCGATCTGGGCAACGCGCGCGCCGACGTGCAGATCGACCCTGCCGGCGAGGAGAAGTCGCTGGCCGGCACCATCAGCCTGGACGGTCTGGAGTTCGCGGTGGCCAAGGCCTTCCTGCCCGACTTCGACGAGATTGGCGGCACGCTGAGCGCCGGCGGGGAGCTGGGCGGCACGCTGACCGACCCGCGCTTCGACGGCGAGGTGGTGATCGATTCGCCCCGGGTCAGCGGCGAGGCGTTGCCGCTGGACGTGGAAGGCGGACGCATCGTCGCCACCGTGCGCGGCAAGCGCGCCGACATCACCGGCGGCATCGACGCCGGCGGCGGTCGCATCGACGTGGACGGGGACGCCAACTGGGCGCGCGAGCGCTGGCGCGTGCAGATGGAGCTGACGGGGGAGGATCTGGACATCCGCAGCGACCCGCTGGAGGAATCCAGCGTCAACCACCGCATCACCATCCTGGCGCAGCCGAACGACATCCGCGTCGACGGCACCATCACGATCCCCAGCGCGCTGATCGATGTGGCCGAGCTGCCGCAGGGCGCCGCCACGCTGTCCAGCGACATCGTGGTGATCGAGGACATCGAGGAGGAGGAAGCGGTCGAGGACATGGACGATGTCGGGACGGTGAATCCGCCCGGCGACACCCGGCTGCGGGTGGACCTGGCCATCTCGCTCGGTGATGACGTGGAACTGGACGCCTACGGACTGACCGCCAACCTGACCGGCGACATGGAGGTGGCGCTGCGCAGCCCGAATCCGCCGCAGCTGTCCGGCGAGATCGAGGTGGTGAACGGCCTGTTCAAGAAGTACGGCCAGAACCTGGAGGCCAGCGGACGCGTGGTGTTCGTCGGACCGGTGTCGGCCACCCGTCTGGACATCGAGGCGATCCGCCGCATCGAGAACGAGGACCGCATCGCCGGACTGCGCATCGAGGGCGACGTCGAGGAGCCGGACATCAACCTGTTCACCGAGCCTGCCGACAAGTCGGACGAATCGATCCTGTCCTACATCATCCTGGGACGCGACATCGGCGCCGCTTCCGACCAGGACGCCAGCCTGCTGGCCGCCGCGGCGCTGGCGCTGACGGTCAGGGGAGGCAAGGTGGTCGGCCAGGGGCTCGCCAATTCGCTCGGCATCCAGGAGTTCGGGTTCGAGACCCAGGGCAGCGGCGACGACACCGAGCTGGTGGTGTCCGGACGCATCAACGATCGGCTGCTGCTCAAATACGGCCGCTCGGTGTTCGAGCCCGGCAACACCCTGTACCTGCGCTACGACCTGGCCAGGAACCTGTACCTGGAGGCGGCCGAGGGCGCCTCCACCGCGGTGGACCTGTTCTACGAGTTCGCGTTCTGAGGTCAACCGCGTATCCTCGTCGCCCCTCGGGCCACGGCAAGTGGTCGGCCATCCGGAACCAGCACCGTTGAGCGACTCGCCCAGGAACGACCAGGCACACGAGCACGTCTACATCGACACCGACGAGGGCCTGGCCGCGCTGTGCGCCGAGCTCGCCTCGGTCCCCTACCTGGTGCTGGACACCGAGTTCCTGCGCGAGCGCACCTACCGCCCGCAGCTGTGCCTGGTGCAGATCAAGCACGAGCACGTGCTGGCGATCGTGGACACCCAGGTCATCGAGGACCTGTCGCCGCTGGTGACGCTGCTGCTGGACGAGCGCATCGAGAAGGTGTTCCACGCCGCCTCCCAGGATCTGGAGATCTTCTGGCTGATGGCGCGCCGCGTGCCCGCGCCGGTGTTCGACACGCAGCTGGCCGCCCCGCTGCTGGGCTACAACGAGCAGATCGGCTACGGCAACCTGGTGAGCCAGGCGCTCGGAATCGAGCTGGAGAAGTCCCAGACACGCGCGGACTGGACGCGGCGCCCGCTGCCGGACAAGCAGATCGCCTACGCGCTGGACGATGTCGTCTACCTGGAGACGCTGTACCTGAAGCTTCGCCGGGAACTGGCCGACACCGGACGGCTGGACTGGGTAGCGCCGGAGTTCCGTGCCATCGAGGCGATCGAGAAGTACGACCAGCCGGCCGGCGAGCGCTGGAAGAAGGTGCGCAACATCGCCCGCTACAAGGGCCCCGCGCTGGCGATCATCCAGGCGCTGGCCACCTGGCGCGAGCTGAAGGCGCGCGAGACCGACCAGCCCAGGAACTGGCTGATGAAGGACGAGGTGCTGACCACGCTGGCCCAGCAGCAGCCGGCCGACAAGGCGGAACTGGCCCACATCCGCGGTCTGGACCGACGCACCCGCGAGGCTTACGCGGCCGAGCTGATCGAGCTGATCGCCCAGGCGAGGCAGCGCCCCCCCGAGCCGGTGCCGGCGTTCAAGAAGAAGATCAAGTCCACCCCGGCCACCCTGGCACGGGTGAAGCTGCTCGACGCCTGGGTGCACCAGCGCGCCGCCGAGCTGGACATCGCCCCGGGACTGCTGGCCCCGCCCGGTCTGCTGGAGCGATTCGTGGCGGGCGACGGCCGCGCCGCCCTGCCCGGCTGGCGCGATGCGCTGATCGGCGAGTCGCTGGAGCGCCTGGCCTCGGGGGAATCCACGGTGCGGGCGACGCAGGCGGGGCTGTCGCTGCAGGCGGTGTGATGCCGCTGGCCGCCCGGAGCCCGGCCGTGTAGGCTCTCGCACTCTTTACAAACGACACGAGAAGGCTCGACGCCCCATGAATGCCAGCAGTGCCGCCACCGCCCTGAACCGACCGCTCAGCAACACCAACATCCTGGCCGAGCGCACGTTGCTCACCCCGTCCGAGCTGCGCCGGCGCTATCCGCGTTCGGAGGTGGCGACCGACACCATCGAGGCGGGTCGGGCCGCGGTCGAGGCCATCCTGGACCGGCAGGACGACCGCCTGCTGGTGGTGGTCGGCCCCTGCTCCATCCACGATCCGGCGGCGGCCAGGGACTACGCCACCCGCCTGCTCGGCCTGCGCGAGTCGCTGGGCGATGCGCTGGAACTGGTGATGCGGGTCTATTTCGAGAAGCCGCGCACCACGGTCGGCTGGAAGGGCCTGATCAACGACCCGCACTTCGACGACAGCTTCGACATCGAGACCGGCCTGTCCACCGCCCGCGAGCTGCTCGTCTGGCTGGCCGAGCACGGCATGCCGACCGGCACCGAGGCGCTGGACCCGATCAGCCCGCAGTACCTGTCCGACCTGTTCGCCTGGTCGGCGATCGGTGCGCGCACCACCGAATCGCAGACCCACCGCGAGATGTCGTCCGGGCTGTCGACCGCGGTCGGCTTCAAGAACGGCACCGACGGGAGCCTGGAGGTGGCCATCAATGCGATGCGCTCGGCCGCCGCGCCGCACGCCTTTCTCGGCATCGACGCGAACGGCAAGGTCACCGTGCTCAACACGCGCGGCAACGCCTACGGCCACGTGATCCTGCGCGGCGGCGGCGGCCAGCCGAACTACGATACGGCCAGCGTGACGGCGGCCGAGACGGCGCTGGAGCAGGCCGGGCTGCCGGCGCGCATCATGGTCGACTGCTCGCACGCCAACTCGGAGAAGGACCACGAGCGCCAGCCGCTGGTGGCCCGCGACGTCATGCAGCAGGTGCAGGCCGGCAACCGCTCGATCATCGGCTTGATGATCGAATCCAACCTCGGCGCCGGTGCGCAGAAGCTCGGCGCAGCACCCGACCCGCTGGCCGACCTGCAGTACGGGGTATCGATCACCGATGCCTGCATCGACTGGCCGAGCACCGAGCGCGTGCTGGGCGAGCTGGCCGACACGGTGCGGGCGCGCCGCTGAAGCTTCCGCCGAGCGCCTCGCCGGACCCGCGCCGCTGGACGCTGGCCGACGAGGCGCTGTCGATCGCCTTCGGCGGCGGCCCGCTGGAACCTGCCATCGAGCCCCTGCGCGCAGCGCTGGCGGCACGCGGCCCGGCGCTGCTGCACGGTGACCTGCCCCGCTGGCGGGAAGCGCTGCAGGCCCTGCCGGTGCCGGTCGAGCCGACGCTGGACGGCACGGGCGCGATCGTGGTCGGGAGCGAGCGTGGCCGCGATGTCACCCTGGCCGACACCGGGGACGGCACTGGGAACGGTACCGGGGCAGACACCGGGGCCGACATCGGGAACGGCAGCCCCGAAACCGATGCGGTTCGCGCCGCGCTGCACCGCCTCGGCCCCTGGCGCAAGGGACCGTTCAGGATCGACGGCATCGACATCGACGCCGAATGGCGCTCCGATCACAAGTGGGCACGGCTGCTGCCGCACATCGCGCCGCTGGACGGGCGCTGCGTGCTGGACGTCGGTTCGGGCAGCGGCTACCACCTGTGGCGCATGCGCGCGGCGGGCGCCGCCGCGGTGCTGGGCGTGGAGCCGATGCTGGCGTTCGATGCGCAGTTCCGGGCCGTGGCACGCTATGCGCCGCAGGCGCCGGTGCAGCAGCTGCCCCTGCGCCTCCAGGACCTGCCGACCGGCTCGTTCGGCTTCGACACGGTGTTCTCGATGGGCGTGCTGTATCACGCCCGGCATCCGCGCGAGCACCTCGATCGGCTGCACGCCCTGCTCCGCCCGGGAGGCGAGCTCGTGCTGGACACGCTGGTGCTGGACACGCTCGTGCCGGACGAGGCGTCCGACCGGGAACCGCACGCCGGGCCCGATCGCGGCCTGACCCTGCCGGGTCGCTACGCGGGCATGCGCAACATCCACGAGCTGCCGAGCCCCGCCCGCCTGCACCGCTGGCTGGCCGACAGCGGCTTCGGGGCGATCCGCACCGTCTCGCTGGGGCGCACCACCGGCGAGGAGCAACGTGCCACCGACTGGTCGGGGCAGCGATCGCTCGCGGACGTGCTCTCACCCGACGATCCGACACTTACCCGTGAAGGGCATCCCGCCCCCTGCCGGGCGATCGTGATCGGTGAACGGATCAGTCGAGAGACAGGCGTCACAGTGTAATCTGCGCCGTTCAGGTTCAGTCGGACCACCGCACCGGCGCTTCGTGTCGGGATCGTGAATCCTGCCGACACCGGCGGGCAGAAACTATCCTTCTGGATATACTCCGCCGCATCCGCACCTGACCCGAACGCCGTATGCCGTCCGTCAAGGCCAAGCCGCTCCCGCAGGAGCACGCGCGCGAAGCGATCCGCGCACGCGATGTACCGCTGGCCGATCGGGGCACGCCGTCGGCCGATCCCCGCCGCGATATCGCGCCGGCGACCGGCATCGCCCGTAACGGAGCGCCCACCGCCATGTCCGGTGCAGGATCGATTCCGATCAGTTCGAGCTTGCCGGACCATGGCGCCAGGCGTCGCGTCGACGGTGCCGAGTACATCTACTTCCACGGCTACTGGGTGCGCTACTACCCGCCGCTGGCGGACAGCCTGCAGTCGCGCAAGCGGCTGATCGACAACCTGACGCGCCGCGCGTTCCACCACACCGAGCCCGGCATCAACACCCCGGGCGAGCGACTGGACGCCGCGCGTGCCGCCTGGGAGGCGGAGAGCGATCCGGCGCTCAAGCGGGTCAACGCGGCGATGCTGGCCGGTGCCCTGTTCAACCGGGCCACCGACATCTTCACCGCCATCGTCGAGCTGGAGGAGAAGGGGGTGCGCATCAGCCGCAGCAACGAGCTGATGAAGGCCTGCGGCGACTGCTTCAAGGAGGCGCTGGAGCTGGGACGGTCGGTGCGTCATCACAGCGGCGAGGAGGGCATCGACGAGCTGTGGGGCGAACCGTTCCGCGCGTTCACGCTGCCGGTGGCCAGCTACTACGAGACGCGCTACATCAAGGTGGCGCTGACCATGGCCAACATCGACGCCATCAGTGCCATCCTGCACGCCACCTTCGCCGATCACGCCCGCTTCGGTGGCATCGGTCCGCTGATCGACGACTTCGCCGCTTCCGCCCGCCATGAGTGCGAGACCATGAAGTCGGACGCCTGCATCTTCCAGATCTGGCCGCGCTTCGTGGCCGCGGGCGAGGTGCTGGGCGGCTTCACGCCGTCGCGCGACGAGACGCAGGGCGTGGAGTGCCGGTTCGTCATGGACGAGGCGCGCCACACGCTGGCCGTGGGGCGCGACCTGATCAACTGGGTGGCCCGGGCGCGCGTGCCGATGCCGCGCAGCACGGACGACTTCAAGGCGCGCTGCCAGGCGCTCAAGGGACGCATGGCGAGCTGCTGAGCGGCGCGCCCCTGCCCCGCCCCTGCCCCGCCCCTGCCCCGGGTGTGACGAATTACCCCGGGTTTGCTTCCACCGTGAAATAGAACACGTCCGGTGCGCACCCTATACTTGCGCCTACCGCGTGGTCGGTCCGCCCGATCGCCTGCGCGCTGCCGGAGATCGGCAGGATTGGCACGTAACTCGCTGCCGTGGCACGGAAGCGGACAACAAGACTGACCGGCAGGACGACTGGCAGACCGGCGGCGTCACACGAGAGAATCCATGAAAATCACGATCTACGGTTCGGGCTACGTCGGACTGGTCACCGGTGCTTTGATTGCCGATGTCGGCAACGAGGTGCTGTGCGTCGACGTCGACCAGACCAAGGTCGACAACCTGAAGAAGGGCATCATCCCGATCTTCGAGCCGGGCCTGGACGACGTCATCAAGCGCAACGTCGAGATGGAGCGGCTGGATTTCACCACCGACATGGATCGCGCCGTGGCCCATTCCGAGGTGCAGTTCATCGCCGTGGGCACACCGCCCGGCGAGGACGGCTCGGCGGACATGCAGTACGTGGCCGCGGTGGCCGCGACCATCGGCGATCGCATGACCGACAAGAAGCTGGTGGTCAACAAGTCGACCGTGCCGGTCGGCACGGGCGACATGGTGGAGTCGGTCATCGCGAAGTCGCTGGCCACGCGTGGCCAGAAGGTCGACTACGCCGTCATCTCCAACCCCGAGTTCCTGAAGGAAGGCGCGGCGATCGAGGACTTCATGAAGCCGGACCGCATCGTCATCGGTACCGACGACGAGTACGCCACCGAGGTGATGCGCGAGCTGTACGCACCGTTCTGCCGCAACCGCCGCGACCGGCTGATCTTCATGAGCAGGAAGTCCTCCGAGCTCACCAAGTACGCGGCCAACTCCCTGCTGGCCACCAAGATCAGCTTCATGAACGAGCTGTCCAACATCGCCGACCGGCTCGGTGCCGACATCGAGGACGTGCGCGTGGGCATCGGCTCCGACCCGCGCATCGGCTACCACTTCATCTACCCGGGCTGCGGCTACGGCGGCAGCTGCTTCCCCAAGGATGTGAAGGCGCTGGTGCAGACCGCCCGGCAGAACGGCTACACCGCCGAACTGCTCGAAGCGGTCGATCACGTGAACGATCGGCAGAAGCACGTGCTGTTCGAGAAGCTCATGAAGCACTACGACGGCGACATCCGCGGCAAGACGTTCGCCATCTGGGGCCTGTCGTTCAAGCCCAACACGGATGACCTGCGCGAGGCGCCCAGCCGCGTGCTGATCGAGGCGATCTTCGAGGCCGGCGGTTCGGTGCGCGCCTACGATCCGGTGGCGATGAAGGAGATGCGCCACTTCTACCCCGACGAGGACCGCATGGAACTGGTGGGCACCTCGATGGACACGCTCAAGGGTACCGATGCGCTGCTCATCAACACCGAATGGCGCGAGTTCCGCTCGCCGAACTTCGACAAGATGGCGGCAGCCCTCGGCGACAAGCTGATTATCGATGGGCGCAACCTGTACGACCCGACGCAGGTGCGCGAGGCGGGGTTGACGTACGACTGCATCGGACGACCGCAGAGCACGGCTCCGGCAGTGGTCTTGAAGGCGGTTGCGGCAGGCTGACCGACCGATCCGAGCGCCTTCTCCTTTGCCCGAGCTGCTGCCGCAGGCTTCGCTCAAGACGCTCAACACGTTCGGTTTCGACCAGCGGGCACGCTGGCTCGCCAGTGCCGATACCGATGCCCGACTCGTCGCGCTGCTCGATCGCGCTGACGAGCTGGGCATCGCACCGTTCATCCTGGGCGGTGGCAGCAATCTGGTCCTGACCCGGGATCTGAATGCGTTGGTCATTCGCTTGACGAACGCGCAGCTATGCCTGGACAGACAGGCCGACGGTACCGTTCACATCACAGCCGGTGCCGGCATGAACTGGCACTCGCTGGTGCATGCAACTCTTGAAGAGGGATTGGCCGGCCTTGAAAACCTGAGCCTGATTCCCGGCAGTGTCGGCGCTGCGCCTGTCCAGAATATCGGCGCCTACGGTGTCGAACTAGCCGATCGGCTGGTCTCGGTTCGCGCTTGGCACCGGCCACGACGGATGTTTGTCACCCTGCCCGTCGGCGACTGCGCGTTCGGCTACCGTGACAGCCGGTTCAAGCAGGAAACCGGCGACTGGGTCATCGTGTCGGTCACGCTGGCACTGGCGACCGACCTGCCCTTGGTCCTGG
>Ga0115029_1000369_pt1 | contig 46235 bp, 42 predicted proteins | sample SidtaG_3_FD_87297 | JGI IMG/M metagenome (GOLD analysis project Ga0115029, IMG submission 87297) | Marine algal microbial communities from Sidmouth, United Kingdom - Sidmouth_Asex1 metaG | ecosystem: Host-associated > Algae > Red algae > Unclassified | place: Sidmouth, United Kingdom | collected... | reverse complement strand
TGTGTCGACCGATGTGTCGACCGGTGTGTCAGCGCCATCGGATCAGCTCCAGCAGATCGATCAGCGGACCCGGGAAGAGGAACAGCAGCAGCGTCAGCGCCGCGGTCAGCGTCAGCGCCCAGCGCATCGGCGCCGAGGTCTCCTCGCGCGGCGAAGGGCTGCCCGCCGGCACGCCGGGGTCGGGCCTGAAGAAGGCGCGGATCGGGATCGGCGCCAGGTAGGCGATGTTCAGCAGCGTGGAGAACATCAGCACCAGCGCCCAGAACACCGTGCCGGTGTCGAACGAGCCGCCGGCGATCATCAGCTTGCTCCAGGATCCGGCCGCCGGCGGGATGCCGATGATGCCGACGGTGCCGATCGCGAAGCAGGCGAAGGTCACCGGCATGCGTCGTCCCAGCCCGTCCATGTCGGAGATGTTCTCCTTGTGCGCGGTCACCAGGATCGCCCCGGCGCAGAAGAACAGCGTGATCTTGGCGAACGCGTGGGTGACGATGTGGAACGCGCCGCCGCTGATCGACAGCGAGGTGGCCAGCAGCGCCGCCATGACGATGTAGGACAGCTGGCTGATGGTCGAGTAGGCCAGCCGCGCCTTCAGGTTGTCCTTGGTGAACGCCACGCAGGACGAGGCGATGATCGTGAAGGCGACCACCGGCAGCACCCAGGCGGCAGCGTTGGCGCCCTGCAGCGTATCGATGCCGATCGTGTAGGTCATGACCTTGAGCAACGCGAACACGCCGGTCTTGACCACCGCCACCGCGTGCAGCAGCGCGCTGACAGGCGTCGGTGCCACCATCGCCGCCGGCAGCCAGCGGTGCAGCGGCATGACGGCAGCCTTGGCGGTGCCGAACACGAACAGCGCGACCAGCACCGCCAGCGCCGCGTGCGACAGGCCGGCATCGGCCATCACGCCGCCGGGCCGGAAATCCAGCGTGCCGGCGGCCAGCGCCACCCAGGTGACCGCCGGTAGCAGCAACCCGATGCTGGTGAACAGCAGGATGCCCAGGTACACCTTGCCGGCGCTGCGCGCCTTGGCGGTACCCGAGTGCATGACCAGCGGCAGCGTGCACAGGGTCAGCGTCTCGTAGGCCACGAACAGCGTCATCAGGTTGTCCGCGTAGGCCGCCCCCATGACGGCGGCCAGCGAAATCGCGAAGCAGGCGTAGAAGCGCGTCTGGTTCTTCTCGTGGTGATCGCGCATGTAGCCGATGCTGTACACGGTGGTGACGATCCACAGGAAGCTTGCCAGCAGGCCGAACAGCACACCGATCGGCTCTGCCGAGAGCTTCAGCGCGAAGTCGCCGACCAGCGGCAGCGCCCCGCTGACCGGCGTGCCGCCGGCCATCACCTCGCGGTACACCGCCAGGTTCGCCAGGAACATCAGCACGCCGGCGACGAGGATCACCAGCTCGCGCGCATCGCGGCGCTTCTCGCCCAGGATCAGGATCAGGGGCAGCGCCACCAGCGGCGGCACCAGGGTGATGAGCGGATTCACGAGGCGCCTCCGGGCAGGGCCGACGGCAGGGCCAGCGGCACCACGCGCAGCCCCTCCAGCACCGAACGCGCCGCCTCACCGGCCACGCTCAGCGTGGCGTCGCCGTTGATGCCGGCCCAGAACATCGCCGCCAGCAGCAGGTACATCGGGATCAACATCGACAGCGGTGCCTCTTGACGCGTCACCGGCTCGCCGGCCACCCCGTCGGCCGGTGCCTCGGCGCGCGAGCGCGAGAACAGCATCGCCTCGACCACCCGGCCGATGTAGATCAGCGCCAGCAGCGAGCTTGCCAGCACCAACGCCGCCACCCACCACAGATCGCGCTCCAGCATCGCCCCGACCAGCTGGAACTTGGTGACGAAGCCTGCGGTCAGCGGCACGCCGACCAGCCCCAGCCCCGCCAGCATGAACGCGGTGCAGGTGGCCGGCATGCGCCGGAACAGCTGATCGAAGCTCGGGATGTGCACGTGCGCATGGCGGTACAGGATGCAGCCGACCGCCATGAACAGCGTCGACTTGACCAGGCCGTGGTTGACCATGTGCACCAGCGCCGCACTCACGCCGGACTGCGTCGCCAGCGAGATGCCGGCCACGATGTAGCCCAGTTGCGCCACCGAGGAGTAGGCCAGCATGCGGCGAAGATCGGTCTGGAACACCGCCACCAAGCTCATCAGCACGAACCCCAGCACCCCGGCCGGCAGCAGCACGCTGTTCAGGAACAGCGTGCCGAAGCTGTAGTCCGCCCCGAAGATCGAGTAGAAGAAGCGGATCATCACGTACAGCGACACCTTGGTGGCCGTCCCTGCCAGGAAGCAGGTCACCGCGACCGGCGCGTGCGTGTAGGCGTTGCTCAGCCAGGCGTGCAGCGGAAATACCGCCGCCTTGATCATCAGACCGATGGTCAGGAAGCTGAAGGCCACCAGCACGGTGCGCTCGGAGGCGGCATCCGGCACCCGGTGTGCCAGGTCGATCATGTTCAGCGTGCCGGTGGCCGCGTACAGGAAGCCTACCCCGAGCAGGATGAAGCTGGCCCCCACGCTGCCCAGCACCAGGTAGTTGAAGCTGGCGGTCAGCGCACGCCGGTCCTGGCCGAAGCCGATCAGCATGTAGGTGGCCAGCGAACTGATCTCCAGGAACACGAACACGTTGAACGCGTCCCCGGTGATGGTGATGCCCAGCAGCCCGGTCAGGCACAGCAGCCAGGCGGCGTAGAACAGGTACTGCCGGTCGCTGGCGATGGTGCGCGACACCGATTCACGCGCGTAGATCAGCACCACCGCGCTGATCCCCGAGACCAGCAGCAGCACCACCGCGTTCAGCGAATCGATGTAGTACTCGATGCCGGTCGGCCCTTCCCAGCCGCCGATCACGTAGCGGATCGGCCCTTCCGCGTTGACGTGCAGCAGCAGACGCCAGGCGATGAACGCAGCGCTCACGGTGGCCACCAGCGCAATCCACCAGGCGCCGATCGGGCGGCGCAGCAGCACCGCCAGCGGCGCGGCCACCAGCGGAATCATGATCTGCAGCGCCGGCAGCTGGCCGGCCGGGTTGACGAAGGCGACCGTGCTCACGATTCGGGGTCCTGCGCGTCCATGGCCTTGATCTCGTCTTCCTCGATGCTGCCGTAGGCCTCGTGGATGCGCACCGTCAGCGCCAGCGCCACCGCGCTGGTGGCCACGCCGACCACGATGGCGGTCAGGATCAGCACGTGCGGCAACGGGTTGGAATACACCGTGGCCTGCAGGGTGGCATCGGCCACCGCGCCGTGCCCGCCGCCGCCGCCGTGATCAGCGTGGCCGCCGGACAGGATCGGCGCGGTACCGCCGGACACCTTGCCCAGCGTGATGTACAGATAGAAGATCGAGGTCTGGAACACGCCCAGCCCGATCATCTTCTTGATCAGGTTGTGGCGCGCGATCAGGATGTACAGCCCGGCCATCATCAGGATGATGACCGCCCAGTAGTTGAACAGCCCGGCCACGGTGTTCACCGGTCCGACTCCTGCGACGGTGACTGCATCGGCGGCCGCAGCGGCGGATGATCGCTGCCGTCCGGCAGGCCGCTGCGCCGCCGGTCCTCCGGGTTGCGTGCGCTGGCGAATGCGTGGAACAGGCCGATCATGACGCCGGTGACGGTCACGCCCACGCCCAGCTCGACGCTGAAGATGCCCCAGTGCTGGCCGTGCAGCGGATCGTGCGCCAGCACGTCGTAGTCGAGCAGGTTGCCGCCCATCAGCATGCTGAGCAGACCGGTGCCGGCGTAGATGAGCACGCCCAGGCACATCATCACGCGCGCCACCGAGGGCGGCACCACGCGCCGCACCCGCTGCACGCCGAAGATCAGCCCGTACAGGATGAAGCCTGCCGCGATGATGACCCCGGCCTGGAAGCCGCCACCGGGGCCGTAGTCGCCGTGAAACTGGACGTACAGGCCGAACAGCACCACGAACGGCACGAGCAGGCGGGTGACGACGCGCAGCACGCGATGGTTCTGGCGCGGGAAGCGCTTCATGCCCGATGCTCCGGCGGTTCGTCGACCTGTTCTCTGTCGGATCCGTCACGGCGCGCCGCCGATCCGGGGCCGTCGCCGTCCGGTGGGTCACCCTTGTCGTGCTCCTCGCCTTCGGCGCTCGGGCGGCGACGCCTCAGCCCGAGCAGGCTGACCACCGCGATGCCGGCCGCGAACACCACCACGGTCTCGCCGAGCGTGTCGTAGCCACGGTAGCTGGCCAGCACCGAGGTGACGATGTTGGGCGGGCCGACCTCCTCTGCCGAACGCTCCAGATAGCGCACCGCCACCTCGGGATGGGTCTGCGCCGGCGAGTCGGCCGAACCGTAGTGCGGCATGTCCAGCGTGCCGTAGATCAGCAGCGCGCCGGTCAGCGTGACGAACACCAGTGCCGGCAGGCTGTCGTTGCCGCGCGGCTTCTGCCGGTCGGTGGTCCAGCGCATCGCGCACAGGTACAGGATGGTGGAGATGCCGGCTCCGACCGCCGCCTCGGTGAAGGCCACGTCCACCGCGTCCATGATCACGAAGGTGCCGGCGGCCACCAGGCTGTACAGCCCGAGCAGGATCACCGCGGCGAGCAGGTCGCGCAGCACGATGATGCCGATGGCGATCACGATCAGGAAGCTGAGCAGCACGATGTCGATCAGCGTTTCCATCAGGACGCCCCTCCCCCGGTGCGTGCCCGCACGCCGGTGCCGGTCAGCACGTCATCCGCGTTGGACCCCTCATCGTCCGGCTCGGCAGGCTCGCGCGAGCGCGCCAGCCGGGACGCCTCCGCGGACGAGGCCAGCAAGGGCTTGCCGTCCACCCCCAACGGGACCTGCCCGACCAGCATGGCGGTCTTGGCCAGCGCGTGCGAGGCGGTCGGCGCGGTGAACAACGTGAAACCGGTGATCAGCACCAGCTTGATGGCCGCCATCGGGTCGGCGAAGCTGAAGATCGCGTGCAGCAGCAGCGCGGCCACGATCAGCAGCGTGCCGCCGGTATCGGTCACGCTGGCCGCGTGCAGGCGGGTGTACAGGTCCGGCAGCCGTACCAGCCCGACCGCGCCGGACACCACGAACAGGCAGCCGAGCGCGGCGAGCGGCCAAGACACCAGGCCGAGCAGGAAATCGCCCATCAGTAGTCGTCCTCGCGGTAGGTGCCGCTGCCCGCGTCGGGCAGCTCGTAGAACTTGAGCACCGCGATGGTGCCGAGAAAGTTGATCAGTGCGTAGACCAGCGCGATGTCCAGGAACTCGGGCCGACCGGCCAGGAAGCCCGCCGCGGCGATCAGCAGCACCGTCTTGGTGCCGAACGAGTTCACCGCCAGCAGCCGGTCGAACAGCGTGGGCCCCGCCAGTGCCCGGCCCAGCGTCAGGATCATGGTCACCAGCAGCGCCACCACGATGGTGCCGAACAGGAGCGTGGCGGAACTCATCGGACGTCGCCCTGCCGCGCGGCGATGTCCGGCTCGACGCGTCGAACGTGATCGGCCATGTCGCCCGCCTCCAGCTCGTCGAGCGAGTCGCTGTCCAGCGCGTGGACCAGCACCTGCCCGGACGGGGTGAAGCTGATCGCGGTCGTTCCCGGCGTCAACGTGATCGAGTTGGCATATATGACATCACCCAGCTCGCTGTCGGCGGTGGCCGACACGGCCCTCAGGGCCGGACGGATCGGCAGGCCGGGTGACAGCACCCGGCGGCAGACATCGATGTTGGAGCGCATGATCTCGGCCATCAGCCAGACCCAGTAGCGCGCCAGCGCGCCAAGCTTGAAGTAAAGCGGCTGACCGCGGTGCTTCAGCACCCGCATGCGGATCGACAGCCAGACCACCAGCGCGATCGACAGCGCGCCCAGCAGCAGCAACTGCACCGTGAAGAGACCGGACAGCAGCAGCCAGGTGATCAGCAGCGTGACGGCGAGACGGGCACTCAGTGACATGGGCGATGCGATGCCGGGAAGTTTACCGAACGTATCATGACGGGTTTCACACCTCGCTGTCCTGGTTGCCAGAACCAATCACGCTTCATGCCGTCTGAAGCCGTTCGCGACCACGAAGCGCCGTACGGTTTCGACAACGTGAATCGTCCGTCATCAATGCGCGCTGCCCGCGTTGCTAGACTCGGGAGTTCCGGCGGTGACGCGCCCCGCCCTTCCCGCCCCTTCACACGTGCGATCGCGTCGCGCGGTCCGCCGGAACGATCCCTTGCCGATGCCTGTCCTTGCCCGACGCCTGCTGCCGTCCCTGTTCTGCTCCGTGCTCCTGCTGAGCGGTTGCAGCGGTGACGAGAACACGTCGGACGAGAACGGACAGCCGACTGCGTCGGACACACCGGTCATCCAGGGGCCGGTCGGCGCGTCCGACAACGGCCGCTTCGCGCTGACGAGCGCCACCGAGACGGTCACCGTGCTCGAGGGCGGCGACGCGGTGGCCATCGACCTGAACCTGACCCGGCGAGCCGGTTTCGACGGCGCGGTCACGCTGGCCGCCGGAACGCCGGTGGCCGCCGACGGCGCAGCGCTGAGCTGGTCGTTCAGCGACGAGCGGCTGAGCGCGAACGAGAGCGCATCCCGGCTGCAGGTCACCCTCGCCATCGGCGCCCGACCGTTGCAGCCCGAACAGCGGGCGCTGCGCATCAGCGCCACCGACGGCTCCGGCACCCCGGTCGAGCTGGACCTGACGCTGCAGGTCCAGCCCACCGCGGCGCCGGACATCTACCTGCTGATCGGCCAGAGCAACATGGTGGGATTCAGCCTGTCGGATGCTCGCCAGGCCCTGCCCGGCGAGCCGGACGCCCCGGACCCGCGCATCCGCCAGTTGAACCCGACCGGCAACGACCCGGGCAACTTCGTCGATCCGATCGACTTCACCGATGACAGCATCGTCGCCGATCCGACGCTGACGATCGCGCTGGACCCGCTGCACGACGGCTTCAATCCAGCCACCGACAGCAAGGGCGGCCAGTTCATCGGTGCCGGACTGAGCTTTGCCAAGGCGGCGCTGGACGACACCACGGCGGACATCGTGCTGGTGCCCGCCGCCTGGTCCGACACCGGCTTCTGCGCACGGTCCACCAACCTGCTGCCCGGCGTGGGCTGGCTGCCACGACCGCTCGCCGATCCGGCGTTCGCCGGCACGCTGCTGCACGACCGGGCGATCGCCCGCGCGAACCTGGCGATCGAGCAGAGCGGCGGCGTGCTGCGCGGCCTGCTCTGGCACCAGGGCGAGGCGGACGTCGGCGATCCGACCTGCGCGGCCGCCTATGCGGACAACCTGGCGGCCATGGTGGCGTCGCTGCGCACGAACATCGATGCCGATGCGCGCGGGCCGGCGGCCCGCGGAGCGGCCGCCGACATCCCGTTCGTGGTCGGCACCATGTCCATGGGCAGCGACGCGCGCGGCTCCCAGGTGCCGTTCGGCGCCGCCAAGCAGCAGGTGGACGCGGCGCACCGCAACGTGGCGCTCGCCATCCCGTCTTCGGCGGTGGTCAACAACGACGACCTGGTACCGCCCGCCTTCCCCTGCGGCCAGAGCAGCTGCATCCACTTCGGGGCCGCCGCGCTCCGGGAGATGGGCGCGCGCTACTACGATCAGTTGCGACAAGTGATCACCACGCCCTGACCGAACGGACCACCCGGCGCCGCTCGCGCGGCGACGCCCCCCCGGCCGCTCGCCCGACGGCACCGATCGTGCAGCGACTCCCCGACGCCTTTCCGACGCGATTTTCCGCCATGTCCCGTACGCCCTTCCGCCTGCTCGGCCTCGGCACGGCGACCATCCTGCTCGCCGCCTGCGGCGGCGGCGATGTCGCCACCCTCGACGATGCCGATGACTTCGACATCGCCGCCGCCGCTCCCGCCCCCCTGATCGAGGGCGCGCCGGAGGCGCTGCGGGTGCCGGTCAGCCTCGGGCGCAGCGCCGGTCACGACCGGCCGGTCGCCCTGTCGGTCGCCGGTGGCGACCAGCAGGACCTGGAGAACCTGGCGATCCGCATCGAGGACGCCACGCTGGACGGGGACGAGGCGGGCACGGCCCTGCTGCTCGAGCTCGGCGTGGCGGCAGCGCCGATCGCCGCCGGCACCCGTCGCCTGGTGATCACCGCCGACGACGGGCTCGATCAGGAGCGCATCACGCTGGACATCGCGGTGCAGCCGACCACCGCCCCCGACGTCTACCTGCTGGTCGGGCAGAGCAACATGGTCGGGTTCAGCGGCGACGGCACCCGTCAGGCCGAACCGGGTGGACCGGACGCCCCCGATCCGCGCATCCGGCAACTGAACGTCTCGGCCAATGATTCCTTCGAGACGTTCACGCAACCGTCGCACTTCGGTGCCATCGATCGCAACGTCGGCACGCCGCGGCTGACCGAGGCCGTGGATCCGCTGCACGTGCCGCGCTCGGAGAGCGATCCCGCGGACGACAAGAGCGAGCAATACATCGGGCTGGGCCTGAGCTTCGCCAAGCGTGCACTGGCCGATACCAGCGCGGACATCGTGCTGGTGCCCGCCGCCTGGTCCGGCTCGTCGTTCTGTGCCAATGCGACCGGTCCGCAGGGCAACTGGGCGGTCGGGGCCACCGACCCCGCCCTGGGCAACAGCCTGCTGTTCGAACGCGCCGTGCTGCGCGCCGACCTGGCCCTGCAGGCCAGCGGCGGGGTGCTGCGCGGAATCCTGTGGCACCAGGGCGAATCGGACGCCAACGAGCGCTGCGCGCCGCTGTACGCCGACAACCTGGACCGCCTGGCCGGCCAGTTGCGCCTGCGCATCCAGGCCGATGCGCGCGGGGCCGCGGCGCGAGGCGTGGATGCCGATGTGCCGTTCGTGGTCGGCACGATGTCGCGCGGCAGCGATTCGAGCGGCGACCTGTCCGCGTTCGGTCCGTCCAAGCAGCTGGTCGACGATGCGACCCGAATGACGCCGGAGCGCCTGCCGTACTCGGCCGTGTCGCTGCACGACGACCTGGTACCGGCCAACGGTTATCCCTGCGGCAGCGGTGGCTGCGTGCATTTCGGTGCCGAGGCGCTGCGCGAGATCGGCGCTCGCTACCACGCCGCCCTGGAACGGGCGCGGGCCAACGTGCCGCCACGCTGAGCCCGATGAGACTGCACGCCCTGCAATACCTGCGCGCGGTCGCCGCCTTCGCGGTGGTCTACCACCACACCGCCTCGCAGATTCCCGGCTATCTTGGCACGCTGCCCTCGGGCGGCGCATACGGGGTCGACATCTTCTTCGTGATCTCGGGCTTCATCATGGTGTGGATCGCCCGCGAGGACGATACGCCCCGGCGCTTCCTGGCCGCACGGGTGCGCCGCGTGGTGCCGTTGTACTGGTTCTTCACCCTGCTGATGGCGGCGCTGCTGCTGGTCGCGCCGCGATTGTTCGACAACCAGACACTGGAGCTTCGCACGCTGCTGGGCAGCCTGTTCTTCTGGCCGCACGAGAGCAGCGCGCACCCGGGCCAGCTGTGGCCGATCGTGGCACCGGGCTGGTCGCTGAACTACGAGATGTACTTCTACCTGCTGTTCGCGCTGTCGATGCTGGTGGCGTTGCGCTGGCGGGTGCTCGCGGTCAGCACGCTGCTGTGCGCAGCCTTCCTGATCGGTGCCCTGCACATGGGCGGCGTCGACATGGGCGTGGGCGAGAGCCCGGGGGGCACGACCGGTGCGCTCGCCTCGTTCGTCAGCGAGACCGTCGTGTTCGAGTTCGTGATCGGCATGCTGCTGGCGGTGGCGTACCGTCGCGGTCAGGCCCGCGGGGCGACGCTGTCCTCGCGCACCGCGCTCTGCCTGCTGCTGCTGGGCGTGGCGCTGCTGCTGCTCGACCTGCCCTTCGTGCACATCCTGCGCTACGGCCTGCCCGCCGGCCTGATCGTGGCCGCCTGCCTCTATCTGAAGCTGCCGCAATGGAGGTTCGGCGAGCTGCTCGGCGATGCCTCCTACGCGCTGTACCTGTCGCACATCTTCGTGCTCGGCGGAGTGCGCTTCGTCGCCGCGCCCGGGCTGCAGCGGTTGCTGGGCGATGGCGCCCTGTACGCCTGGACCTACGTGGCGGTCGCCGTGGTGGCCTGTACGCTGGCCGCCATCCTGACGCACCTCTTGATCGACAACTGGCTGCTGCGGCGCGAGCGGCTGCAGGCGTTCGGTATCGGCAAGACCTCGACGGCGTGATCTTCGACACCCGCTGGCCGCGCCTGTTCGCCATCCCCGACAACCATCGACTGGATCAGGACAGCGAACGGCAGGTGGAACGGCACGGCACGCAACGCTGCACGCGCTGGTTCGTGGAACGCGACGAGCGATCGCGCGTCGTGGCGCGCTACCGTTGCTGGACCAGCCGCGGAACGGTTGCACCATTTCACCAGCAATTGGGCTGGGAACGCTATTCGCCGGACGGCACCCTGCTGGTTCGCGAGGTGCGCTACGACCACGGCGAGCGGGCGAGCGGTGAACACGGCCCCTGGCTCAACTGATCCGCCGGGCTCAGCCGTGATGCTCGCGGATCACGCTCAGGAAATCGTGCCCGTAGCGCTCCAGCTTGGCCTGACCGACGCCGGAGACGCGGACCAGGGCGTCAGCGTCGTGCGGCTTCCTGGCCACCATGTCGGCCAGCGTGGCATCGTTGAACACCACGTAGGCCGGCACGCCGGCGGCATCGGACAAGCGTCGCCGCAGGGCACGCAGTGCCTCGAACAGGGGCTGGTCGACCTTCGCCACCGGCGCCTTGGCGCGGCTGCCGCTCTTCGCGCCGCTGCGCGAGCCGCTACGTGCGCCCTTCCTGAGGTGGCGCAGCTGCAGGGTCGTCTCGCCGCGCAGCACCGGCCGGGCCGCCTCGGTCAGCAACACCGAGCCGTGCCCGTCGACATCGACCGCCAGCAGCGCTCGCGCGATCAGTTGCCGGTACAGGTGACGCCACTCGTTGGCCGAGCGCTCGGCGCCCAGCCCGAACACCGCCAGTTCGGCGTGCCCGAACCGCTGCACCCGCTCGTTCGACTTGCCCATCAGCACGTCCACCAGGTAGTTCACTCCGAAACGCTGCCCGGTGCGGTACACGCACGACAGCGCCAGGCGAGAGGCCTCGGTGGCATCCCAGGTCTCGGGCGGGCTCAGGCAGTTGTCGCAGTTGCCGCAGGGGGTGGCCAGATCCTCGCCGAAATAGCGCAGCAGGGACTGGCGTCGGCAGGTGGTCAGCTCGGCCAGGCCGAGCATCGATTCGAGCTTGTTCTGCTCGACCCGCTTGTGCTGATCGTCCGCCTCGGACTGCGCCATCATCGAGCGCAGGTTGATCACGTCCTGCAGCCCGTAGGCCATCCAGGCATCGGCGGGCAGCCCATCGCGCCCCGCACGGCCGGTCTCCTGGTAATAGGCCTCCACGCTCTTGGGCAGGTTCAGGTGGCACACGAAGCGCACGTCCGGCTTGTCGATGCCCATGCCGAAGGCGATGGTGGCCACCACGATCAGTCCGTCCTCGCGCAGGAAGCGGCGCTGGTGCAACTCGCGCGTGGCAGCGTCCAGCCCGGCGTGGTACGCCAGCGCGGTGCGTCCCTGCTTGTTCAGCCACTCGGCCGTCTGCTCGACCTTCTTGCGCGACAGGCAGTAGACGATGCCGGCCTCGTCGCGGTGCTGGGCGTCCAGGAAGTCGAGCATCGCCTCGCGCGCGTTGTCCGGCTCGCCGATCGCGTAGCGGATGTTGGGCCGATCGAAGCCTGCAACGAAATGCCGCGCTTCGCTCAGCCCCAGGTTGGCGGCGATCTCCACCCGCGTGCGCTCGTCGGCGGTGGCGGTCAGCGCGATGCGCGGCACCCCGGGATAGCGCTCGGCCAGCACCGACAGGCCGAGGTACTCCTTGCGGAAGTCGTGGCCCCACTGCGACACGCAGTGCGCCTCGTCGATCGCGAACAGCGCGATGCGGCCATCGCCGGCGCACTCGTCCAGCAACCGCAGCGTGCCGGGCATCAGCAGCCGCTCCGGCGCCACGTACAGCAAGTCGATGTCGCCGTCGCGCAGGGCCTGCTCGACCTGCGCGATGCGCTCGTGCGACAGCGACGAGTTGATGTAGGCCGCCTTCAGGTCCAGCGCCCGCAGCGCATCGACCTGGTCCTGCATCAGCGCGATCAGCGGCGAGACGATAACGCCGGTACCGAGACGCACCAGCGAGGGGATCTGGTAGCACAGCGACTTGCCGCCACCGGTGGGCATCAGCACCAGCGCATCCTCGCCGCGCACCACGGTGTCGACGATGGCCTGCTGGTCGGCGCGGAACGAGGCGTAGCCGTACACGTCCTGCAGCACGGACAGCGCGTCGGTGCGATGCAGCTCGTTGGCGGTGCCGGCGGCGGTGATGGTCATCGACGTTTTCATGGTGGGGCCCTCCTGGCCGGATCGCTCGTTCCGTGACGGTCGTGGATCCGGCCGGCACGCTCGTGCCGGCCGGACATCGTGCACGGTGCCCGACCGGGCACCGTTCAGCTCGCCCGGTACTCCGCGACCCGGGCCTCGTGACGCTCGATCAGGGCGGCCACCGCGTCGGCGTCGAACGCGCGCAGCCCGGTCAGCACGAAGTTCTTCTCGCCCTCGCCCAGCGTGGCCTGGCCGCGCCGGATCGTGAAGCGGATGCTGGCGGCGCCCTTCTTGCCATCGGCATTGAAATCGTGGTGTCCGGCATCGAGCGTCAGCGTGGCGTCCGGGTCGGCCTGCCCGGCGGGGCAGGCGTCCAGGGAGGCGCGCACCGCCGCCACGTCCAGCCGGATCGCCATGTCCTTGTAGATGATCAGCGGCCGCTCCGGATTGATCATCACGCCGGCGCGTTCCATCAGCGGCATCAGGATGGCCGGGAAGGTGCGGCCCGAGAAACTCACGTATTCCTCGGTCAGCCGCTCGATGAACACCGCATCGTGCAGCCGCTCGCCGCTGGCGTAGTAGCCGAGCACGTCGCGCCCGCGCTCGTCCGTCAGGTGCAGCCGCTGGCCATTGCCGGTGTCGGCCGGCAGACTCAGCCGCGAATGGGCGCCCAGCATGCCGGCAAAGCCGACCGAGACGTGCTCGTGCAGGCCGTAGTGCTGCAGCAGCGCCGCGAACAGCAGGTCGCCGGGCACGCAGAAGCGCTTGTTGCCCACGTCGTGCAGCGGATTGAAATCACCGGCGACGCCCTTGGCGAACGCGCTGGCGCGTGCCTCGTCGAAGCGCAGCACCGTGGCCCCGCCCGGAGGACGTTCCGACGCCGCGCACGCCTCGTCCGGCGCCAGGCCATCGAGGAACTCGGACGCCTTCAAGACGCGATGCTCGGCAACACGGACAGATCCTCTTCCCCCGGATGGCCCGCCAGTATCGCATCGAAGTGGGCCAGCCGCTCGGCATCGAGCTTGACCGCGCGCGGGTAGTCCGGCGCGATCCGGTCATCGCGCCGCACGCCCTGCCAGCCGCGGGTGCTGTCCAGGAAGGCCTGCAACCCCTGCTCGCCGAAGCGCTGCTGGTAGCCTGCCATGACGCAGTCCACGTAGGTCTGCAGGACCGGGTAGCCCGGTTGCGGGTCACGCCGGTTGGCCAGGCGCGAGCGGTAGGCGAACACCGTGGCGTCGGGCGACAGCTCCAGCCCGTCGTCGATGGTGAAGTCCGCGGCCCGGAGCGCCAGCCTGTCGTACCCGGACTCGCGCGCATCGAGTTCGACGAGCATTCGTGCCGGCAGCGGCACGATGACGCCGGCAATGCTGCCCGGCCGCGGCTCTATCGACAGCGACGTGCACCCGGCCCGGACCGAGGCCGCCCCTTCGACACGATGGTTCCACACCCGGTGCCAGCCGGACAGCACGGCGTTGACGCAATCCTCGCCAACCGGGCGCGTGGCGCGGTTGACCAGAGATCCGTAGCCGAAGTAGTGAACCAGATCGCAGGTCATCAGCTCGTCAGTGTGGCACGTGAAAAGATCTCGGCGCGAGCGCCTGCGTAGACTTGCAGCTGTGCCGGCGGGAACCCCCTGCCTGCCATCCGGAGGCCGACATCCACGTGTCCGTGAGCAGCATCCGGCATCGATCCGCGCGTAGGTCGCCATGGCAGATCCTGCCGTGGCTGACGCTTTCGCTGCTGGCATCGATACCGTCGTCAACGCCAGGTGCCGACAATCCGGAGACCTTCCCCATGCCGCCCTTGAGCGCGAGCGAGCGCACCCGGCTCGCGGACCGGGCAGCACGGTTGCCCTGGATCGCCCCGGCGACCCCGCGCCGCCGCCCGGCGGTGGCGCACCCGCTGGGTGTCCAGACGCTGCTGGTCACGCTGGCGGACGGCAAGCGGGTGCGCCTTGCGCGCCAGCGCAGCGCGCGGGTGTTCCAGTTCGACCATGCGCGCGGGCTGGCGCGGCGACTCGATCTGACGATGCCCGCGATGGAACTGCTGGGCAGCATCCCGCTGTCCAGCGTGCACCTGCCGCTCAACGAGACCGAACGAAGGTGGGCACACGCCAGGGTGATGGCCGCGCAACCGTCGATCGGCGCCGGCGAACGCTGGAGCGCCTTCGTGCACGAGCCGGTGCACCCGGACGAGGTGTGCCGTCGGGAGCGCTGCGCTCTGGTCTCGCGGCACGGGCCCGATGGCGAGGTCCTGGCCGGTGAATCGGTGGTCCACTTCGCCGACGGACGGGTGCACGATCTGGTTTCGGCCGATCCGCGATGAGGCTTCCCGTGCCGCGCTGCTCCGCGAGCATGACGTTGTCGCTGGCCGGTGCACTGCTGATCGGTGCATCGCCGATCGCTCGGACGGCGAGCGCGGTGTCCCTGCCCGAGACGCTCTCGTCCGATTGTCCGGGAAGCGCCATCCGGATCGACCTCGGCTTCGCCTCCGGTGCCGCGTGGACGCTGTGCGCGACGATCGAATCGGCCAACGGTGCCGGGCGGGGTGCGGACGCTGATCAGCGCGGCGATATGGCCGGTGCCCTGCGATTGGAGCAGGTCGCCTACCACGCCCCGGGCGATCGGCTACGCTCGGTGCTGCGCGACCTGCATCCGGCCGCACTCCGGGTGCAGGCGCACCGTCGCACCGATGCTCGCGGGCTGCTGCCGGGGCTGCGTCCGCTGCCCGCCGAGCGGTGTCCGTCGGACGCACGCGCCCTGAGCGAGCGTGCGGCGCTGTGCCTGTCGCGACGCTCGACCGGCTTGCTGTATCGCTACGGCGACATCAGCGGCGGCCAGGGCGCCCGGCACGACCTGGACCTGCTGCAGGCGAACGCGGCCGGCACGACCGTTCGCCAGCGCGTCTCCTTCGGCGAGACCGGCACGATCCGGCCCTCGCTGACGCTGCACGACCCGGGCACGACGCTGCCCGCCGCCGACAGCAGCCTGCAGGTCACCTGGCGCATCGCCTTCGCGCTGGATTCCGCCGCCGCGGATCGGGTCGAGGAACTGGACTTCGCCTTGCCCTCCGAACACGGGTCGCGTCGCCAGATGCGTGTCCTGCCGCTGAGGCTGGAGACGCATCGTGGCGCGCGGCACCAGGCGTTTCGTGGCTGGCGGGTGATCGACGCCGGCGGTGCCGGTTACTATCTGGACAGCCAGCAGGCCGTCGGCGGATGGTCATCGGCCGGCGGCGACTCGGCGGACGCGCACGCTCTTCCTGCGCCCATCCTGGGGGTGAGCGCCTACGCCGCGCACGAGCGCGATGCGAACCGGCTGCCCGCCTACCTGAACCGGGAGTCGATGGCGGACCGCTCGCCGGTGCTGTGGTACGCGGCCACCGCCTTGCTGATGCCCACCGCCGATGCCGGAACGGCATCGAGCGCCACCACCGGCTTCGTCCTGTCACCGCTCGACTGGACGGCGCATTCGCCGTTCGCGCCACCGCCCGGTTCATGAGCGTGCTGGCCGTTCTCGCGATGCTGGCCACGCTGATCTGGCAACCGGCCGCGGCGGCCGAATGCGCGCCCGGGACCCGCGTCGAGCAGGCCTTTTCGAACGGGGCCCGCTGGAGCCTGTGCTGGCGCATTCGCGAACAGGACGGCCTGGTGATCGAATCGGCCGCCTGGACACCGCCGGGTGGCACCCCGGTCGGCGTGCTGGCCAGCGGCTCGCTCGCCCAGTTGCACGTCGCCTACGACGACAGCGACGTCACCTACAGCGACGTGACCCAGTACGGGCTGGGCGGCGGCTGGCTGCAGACGCTGACCGGCACGGATTGCCCCGGTCGCCTGCTCGCGCAGGATCGACGGGACGTGCTGTGCGTGATGCACGAGGCACCGGGGCAAACGGACGCGACGCTGGTGCTGTTCTCGGTGTCGCAGGTCGGCGCCTATGTCTACATCGTGACCTGGCGGTTCGGCGCGGACGGTTCGCTGCAGCCGAGCATCGGCGCCAGCGGAGCCCTGCAGCGGCGGGGCAAGGACGTCGGCCTGCCGTTCGGTCGGGTGCTGGCAGGCGACCCCGACACGCTGTGGCTGTCCCACACGCACAACTACTACTGGCGTCTGGACGTCGACCTGGGGGAGGCGGCCGACGATGATCTGGTCACCCGCAGCGACTACGCCACGCTCGACGACGGACGACGCACGCGCACCACGCACATCCTGGATCGCGAAGCGGGCGCGAGGCTCGATCGATCCGGCCTGCAGGCCTGGCACCTGCGCGCCCGCCCGCCGACGGCGGGCGAACCGCTGTCACGCGTGCCGGGCTATCGGCTCGACACCTCGAACGCCGGTCACGCGTTCGTCCGCGTCGGCGTGGAGCGCTGGTCGGGCGAGGATCTGTTCGTGACGGTGCAGCGCGATTGCGAACGCTTCGCCAGCCAGAACGGTCGCTTCGAGCCGGGCTGCGGTGACGATGTCGCCGCCTACGTCGATGGCGAGCCGCTGGGCGGGCAGGACCTGGTGATCTGGCAACGCATCGCCTTTCACCACGTACCGCGCAACGAGGACCGTCAATACATGCACACCCATTGGGACGGCTTCCGGCTGCTGCCGGAGAACCTGGTGGCCACCGCACCCGGGCCGGAAGCGCCGCGGAACGATGCGCCCGGCTCGTCCGCACCGGCCCGGGCAGGCGAAGCCTCGGGCGGCGGGCCGCTCGGACCGCTCGGGTCGGGGACCCTGCTTGCGCTGCTGCTGTTGCGCGCGAGTCTCAATGACCGGTGGACAGTTCCCGGTTCGCGGTGTTCAGCAGATCCCACACGTGCGGCAGGAACGAGCGCCACACCTCCATCCGGAACGCGTGTTCCGCGTCTCGACGCAGCACCACGCTGGCGCCGTCGAATACCGTGCGCCGACCCTCGCCCACCGGAACGTCGCGCGGGTCGGCCGGACAACCGACCGAGAGCAGGCTCAGCACGTCGGTGCCCTCCAGCGCGACGGCGATCTCGCGATCACTGATGTCGATCAGGCTGTGAGAGGTTCCCGAACGCAGGTCCGCGAAGGCGTCGGTGATCGACACCGCATCGCTAGGCGGAGCGTACAGCACCCACTCGTCCGGTCCGAGGCACAGGGCGCTGCGCCCGCCGTCCCGCACCCGCTCGCCGATGCGCGTCGGCAGGACGAGATCGAACGTGTCGGAGGCCGCCGCCCGATCGGCCCCGGCCACCCGCAGGCAGAAGCGCGACTCGTCGGGGGCGAAGCTCAGCGATACCGGTCCGTCCAGCATGCGCTCGATGAGTCGTGCGCGCAGTCCAGGCGGCACGGCGGAGGGATTGCGCATCAAGGTTTCAGCCTCTCGCCTTCCGGGTCGTAGAACACCGGACCGGTCACCGTCACCGTGTGGGTACCGTCCGGCATGGGCACGTGCAGCGTCTGGCCCGTACGATCGTGTCCGCCCTGCACCACGGCCAGCGCGATCGAGCGCCCCAGCGTGGCGCTGCGGTAGGCCGAGGTGACGTGTCCGATCATGGTCATCGGGATCGGCTCGTCCGGATCGGCGACGATCTGCGCGCCCTCGACCAGCAACGTGTCGGGGTCGTCGGTGAACAGTCCGACCAGTTGCTTGCGGCCCGGCGCCACCAGATCGGGCCGCGACAGCGAGCGCATGCCGACGAAGTCGGTCTTGGTCTTGCCGATCGCCCACGCCATGCCGGCATCGTGCGGGGTCACCGTGCCGTCGGTGTCCTGGCCGACGATGATGTAGCCCTTCTCGGCCCGGAGCACGTGCATGGTCTCGGTGCCGTAGGCGCAGATGTCGTACGCCTGGCCGGCTTGCCAGAGCGCCTCCCACAATGCAAGTCCGTGACGGGCGGGCACGTTGACCTCGAAGCCGAGTTCTCCGGTGAAGCTGATGCGGAACAGCCGCGCGGGCAGGCCCGCCACCCGGCAGTCGGCCACCGACATGTGCGGAAAGTTCTCGGCCGTCAGGTCCAGCCCCTCCACCAGCGGTTCCAGCAGCTTCCTGGCATTCGGGCCGTTCAGCGCGATGGTGGCCCACTGCTCGGTGACGGAGGTGAGCCACACCGTCAGGTCCGGCCATTCGGTCTGCAGGTAGTCCTCCATCAGGTTCAGCACGCGCGCGGCTCCACCGGTGGTGGTGGTGACGTGGAACACCTCGTCGCTCATGCGACCGATCACGCCGTCGTCCATGATGTAGCCGTCCTCGCCCAGCATCAGGCCGTAGCGGCAGCGCCCCGGTGCGAGTTTCGTCCAGGCGTTGGTGTACATGCGGTTCATGAACTCGACCGCGTCCGGGCCTTCGACGATGATCTTGCCGAGCGTGGAGGCATCGAAGATGCCCACCGATTCGCGCGTGGCCAGGCATTCGCGTGCCACCGCCTCGTCCATGCTCTCCCCGTTCACCGGGCCACCGACCGGGAAGTAGCGCGCCCGGCGCCACAGCGCGACCGGCTCGAACACCGCGCCGCGCTGCTCGGCCCATTCGTCGATCGGCGTGCGACGCGTGACATCGAAGTGCTCGCCGCGGTGGTAGCCGGCGAACGCACCGAAGGTGGTCGGCGTGTACGGCGGCCGGAAGGTGGTCAGCCCGACCTGCGGTGCCGGCTTGCCGACCGCATCCGAGGCGATCATCAGCCCGTTCATGTTCGACAGCTTGCCCTGGTCGGTGGCCATGCCGTTGGTGGTGTAGCGCTTGACGTGCTCGATCGAGCGAAAGCCTTCGCGCACCGCCAGCCGGATGTCCTTGGCGGTGACATCGTTCTGGTAGTCGACGAAGGCCTTGGCCTTGCCGGGGCTGCGATCGGTGGGCAGTTCGATGTGGGTCACGCCGTGCCCGTCGCGCTCGTACGCGACCGAGTAGGCGGCAGCCTTCACCGAACGTCCTTGCGCCCCGGCCGCGGCCATCCCGGCATCGGCGCCGTCTTCGAGCGCCCTCGCGATGCCCCACAAGCCACGCCCGGCACCGGCGATGTGACACGCCTCCGCCTGCTCGCCCGGCAGGAAGGCCTCGCTTTGCTCGTCCCAGCGCAAGGTACCCTTGGTGTGCGAGAACAGGTGCAGCGAGGGCGTCCAGCCACCGCTCATCAGCACGGCATCGCAATACAGCGTACGCCCCTCGCCGACCACTCCGCGGGTCACCGGATTGACCCGCACCGACTCCACGCGCAGCCTTCCCCGGGTACCCGTGGCGGTGTGTCCGGTCAACACCGTGATATCCCGATCCGCGGCGGCTCGACGCAATGCCTGCGATGCATCGTCGCGCGTATCGACCAGGGCGATCACGTCGACCCCGGCATCGGCGAGATCGAACGCGGCGTACCAGGCGCTGTCGTGCGAGGTGACGAGCACGACGCGGTTGCCGACCTGGACACCGAAGCGGTTGAGGTAGGTCTGCGCAGCGCCCGCCAACATGACGCCGGGTCGGTCGTTGCCGTCGAACACCAGCGGCCGCTCGATGGCGCCCTGCGCCAGGATGACCTGCCCGGCGCGCACGCGCCACAGCCGCTCGCGCGGTGCGTGCTCCGGCAGCTCGGAAAGATGATCGGTCAGCTTCTGGCAAAGGCCCACCAGGTTCTGGTGGTAATAGCCGATGGCCGTGGTGCGGCTCATGAATCGCACGTTGTCCATGGCACCGAGCTCGGTCAGCGTCCGTGCCAGCCAGTCCCAGGCCGGCTTGCCGTCGATCTGGACCGCGGGCTCGGACAGCAACGTGCCGCCCGCTTCAGGGTGCTCGTCGACCAGCACGACCTCCGCCCCGCTGCGACCGGCACTCAGGGCTGCCGCCAGACCGGCGGGACCGGCGCCCACGATCAGCACGTCACAGTGCAGGTTGCGCGAGGCGTAGTGGTCCGGGTCCACCTCGGACGGCGCCTTGCCCAGGCCGGCGGCGCGGCGGATGAACGGCTCGTACACCTTCTCCCAGAAGCTCCTGGGCCACATGAAGGTCTTGTAGTAGAAGCCTGCCGAGAACAGCATGTAGAGACCGTCGTTGACCGCTCCCACGTCGAACTTCAGCGATGGCCAGCGGTTCTGGCTCTCGGCCGCCAGGTCGGCATGGATCTCCTGCACCGTGGCGCGCGTGTTCGGCTCGAACCGGCCCTTGGCGCCGCGCGGTCCGGAGCGCCAGGTGCCGACCAGTGCGTTCGGCTCCTCCGATCCTGCGCACACCACGCCACGCGGGCGGTGATACTTGAACGAGCGCCCCATCAGGTGGACACCGTTGGCCAGCAGCGCCGAGGCGACGGTATCGCCCTCGAACCCCTGATACGGTGTGCCGTCGAAAGTGAAGGTGACCGGGCGATCGTGATTCACCCGACCCCGGCCCTCGATGCGGAACCGTGTCACGACGCGCTCCCGTTCGGTGAGGGAAGCTCCGGCTGCGGTTCGCCGGCGCGGTAGGTGGTCAGGAACTTGTCGCTGACGGTGTCACGCGCCGCGTTGAAGAAGCGTGCGCAGCCGTGCAGGTGACGCCAGCGCTCGAAGTGCACGCCGCGCTCGTTGTTGCGCACGAACAGGAAATCGCGCCACTCGTCATCCGACAGGCTCGACGGGTCCTGCGGCCGGTCGATGTGCGCCTCGCCCGCATAGGCGAACTCCAGCTCCGGCAAGGTCTTGTCGCAATACGGGCAATGTATCAACAGCATGGTCGGTATCTCGGTATGTCGGACTGTCGGTCTTCGGGATAGGCCTTCAGGGATCTAGTGCGCGACGGCCGCCGCGGCCGCCTCGTCGATCAGCCGACCGGTGGTGAAGCGCTCCAGCGTGAACGGGGCGTTGATCGGGTGCGGCTCGTCCTTGGCGATCGTCCAGGCGAACGTGTGCGCCGCCCCCGGCGTCGCCTTGAACCCGCCCGTGCCCCAGCCGCAGTTCACGTACAGGTGCTTCACCGGCGTCTTGCCCACGATCGCCGAACGGTCCGGCGTCACGTCCACCGTGCCTCCCCACTTTCTGAGCATCCTCATCCGGGTGAAGATCGGAAACACCTCGCAGATCGCCGCCAGCGTGTGCTCGATCAGCGGCAACCCGCCGCGCTGCGAGTAGCTCACGTACTGATCGGTGCCCGAACCGATCACCAGCTCCCCCTTGTCCGACTGGCTCAGGTACGCGTGCACCGCGTTCGACATCACCACGCACGGGAACACCGGCTTCACCGGCTCGCTCACCAACGCCTGCAGCGGGTAGCTCTCCAGCGGCATGCGCACATCCGCACTGTGCATGACCACCGAGGTGTGACCGGCGGCCGACACCCCCACCTTGTTCGCACCGATGAACCCCTTGCCCGTCTCCACCCCCTGCACCGCCCCGTCCGGGCCGCGACGGATCGCGGTGACCGGGCAGTTCTGGATGATGTCCACCCCGCGCGCCGCCGCCGCCCGCGCGTAGCCCCAGGCCACCGCATCGTGCCGGGCGGTGCCGGCGCGCTGCTGCAGCGCCGCCCCCAGCACCGGGTAGCGCGCATCCGCCGAGATGTTCAGCGGCGGGCAGAACGCACGGGCCTGCTCGGGGTTCAGCCAGCGGTTGTCCACCCCGTTCAGCCGGTTCGCGTGCACGTGGCGCTGGAAGCTTTGCACATCGTGCACGTTGTGGGCGAGCATCATCACCCCGCGCGGGGAGAACATCACGTTGTAGTTGAGCTCCTGGCTCAGCCCCTCCCACAGGTCCAGCGCGTGATCGAACAGCTTCGCGCTCTCGTCGTAGAGGTAGTTGGAGCGGATGATGGTGGTGTTGCGCCCGGTGTTGCCCCCGCCCAGCCAGCCCTTCTCGATCACCGCCACGTTGGTGATGCCGTGCTGCTTGGCCAGGTAGTAGGCCGCGCCCAGCCCGTGCCCGCCGGCGCCCACGATAATCACGTCGTAGGCCTTCTTGGGCTCGGCATCGGGCCACTGCTCCTGCCAGCGCTTGTTGCCCGAGAACGCGTTGCGCAAGAGCGACGCTGCGGAGAAATGGGTCATCGAGTGGTTCTCAAGAAGATGTTCAAGGATCAAGGTCATGGAACGCGCTACGGCCGTTGGCCGCAGCGCGCCGTGCTGGTGGATGCATCGACCACCGATCGTCCTTGTGGCTGCGCCGGGTCACCCGCCGGAGGCGCCGAGCCGATCCCGGAGCAGGCTTCGAGCTTGACGAACCTTCACGCCAGGACCGGACGCGGAGCGATGGCCGATGTGGCAAGACTGACCACCACGTAGAAGAAGCTGGACACGAGGCAGCCGGCGAGCGGCCCGACGACCCAGCCCGCATCGGTGAACAGGAGCATGCCACCCGACACCACGAAACCGGTGACCATCGCCGCCAGTGCGCCGAAGGCGTTGCCACGCCATATGCTGGAAACGAACACCGGGCCGACCAGGGTTGCCAGCAGCGTGCCGGTACCCAGTATTCCCAGGAACGACAACAGGAACGGCGGAGCGTAGGACACCATCAGCAAGGCCGAGAAACCGAATGCCACGATGGCAGCACGATTGATCAGCAAGGTGGTCTTGGCATTGCTGTGCTTCGGATTGATCGCCAGGCGCAGGTCGTGGGACGCAGCGGATGACACGGTGTGCAGCAACGAGTTGGCGGTCGACTGCATGGCGAACAGGATGCACAGCGTGATGAATCCTCCGAACAGCGGGTGCAGGAAGTTCTCCAGATAGGTCGGCATGGCCAGATCGGCTTGCGGCAGTTCCGGCATGCGTACCCGCATGTAGAGACCGACGATCGGGATCAGCGACAGGATGCAGCCGAACGGCGCGACGAACAACCCGACGTGGTGCCACTTGATGTTCGGCCGGAAGGCCAGCATGCGTACCGCCATGAACGGCAGCACGGCGGCGAACATGAACGCATAGGGAAGCACCAGGAACACCGCCCCCTTGCTCTCGCCGTAGGGTCTCGAGGTAGCCGGTTCGATCAGCGCCGGGTCGATCGCGCGCAGCTCCGCAACGAGCTGCACGGGCGACAGGTCGGTAAATATCTGCAGGCAGATGATCAACGCCGCGATCATCATGCCGCACAGCATCAGGGCATCGGTCCAGGCGACGGCCGTCAGGCCGCCCAGCACCGTGTACAGGATGATGATCGAGATCATGATGGTGGCGCCCCAACCGGGCGACAGATCCAGCCAGCCTGCCGCGAGCAGGCCCACCGCCTTGATCTGGCTGGTCAGGAAGACCAGCAGCAAGGCGATGGTCACGATGGCGGCAACGGCGTGCACGATACGTCCGAGCTTGCCTTCTCCGTGCAAGCGAGCCACGTACTCGGGGATCGTGCAGCTACCCATCGTTTCGGCACGCTTCACGAGATACCTGGCAAAGAACAGCACAGCCAGCAGCATGGCCGGTGCGAACATGAAGTTGCCCAGCAATTCGGTGGCGCCGAACTCGTAGGCGACCCCGGGCGAGCCCATGAATCCCCAGCCGGAAAACCCTGTGGCGACGATGGTGGCCGCACCGACGAACGGTCCGAGGGATCGGCCGGCGAGAAGGAAACCCGATTCGTCATCGCTTGCGTGCACCACCTGGCTGGAACGCCAGCCGAGCCAGATCAGCACGATGAACGATGCGCCCATGATCAGCCAGTTGATCAGCACTCCGTCTTTCACGACTGCATCCCCCTGATGACCGCCACCACCAATGCGATACCGATGGTGGCGATATTCGAGATGACGAACCAGTCGAGCACCCAGGAATCGAAGAACATGCCTCTACCTCCAGCCCAGGGGCGATGGACCCTACCGACGAGAACCCGGCCCCTGATCAGCAGGCTCTCATCGCAAGCTGCCAGGACCCTGCACCGACCGCAGGTGCAACCGCCCCGGAATCTGACTGTTCAGCCGAAAAGAGTCGGCCCTGTTCGGCTTGATGTCGATCGCCGATCAGCCACGGCATGAAATACAGGCCCGACACGTATAATCCGACGCCCTGCCGGGCCCTGCGCCCTACAATCGCGACGACCGCTACTTGCCCTTGACGATCAGGTGATCCGGGCCATACGGCATTCCGGTGATGTTCGTGTTGCCGTCCTCTTCGATCACCAGGATGTCGTGCTCGCGGTATCCGCCCGCTCCGGGCAGATGGTTCGGTATCGTGATCATCGGTTCCATCGACACGACCATGCCCGGTTCGAGCACCGTCTCGCAGTCTTCGCGCAGTTCAAGACCCGCCTCGCGGCCGTAGTAGTGGCACAGGACACCGAACGAGTGGCCGTAGCCGAACGAGCGGTACCGCAGCAGGTCGGCCTCGGTGTAGATCTCGTTCAGCTCCTTGGCGATGTCCGCACACTTAGTACCCGGTACGAGCAGTTGCTTGCCTCGATCGTGCACCTGGCAGTTGATGTTCCACAGACGAATGTGCTCGTCGCTGGCCTCCTCGGCGAACAGCGTGCGCTCCAGGGCGACGTAGTAGCCCGCCACCATCGGGAAGCAATTCAGCGACAGGATGTCGCCGCGTTCGATCTTGCGACTGGTCACCGGGTTGTGCGCGCCGTCGGTGTTCAGGCCCGACTGGAACCAGGTCCACGTATCCATCAGTTCGGCTTCCGGCCAGGTCCTGGCGATCTCGTTGATCATCGTCGCGGTGGAGTGAAGCGCCACTTCGCGCTCGCTGACGCCTACCCCGATCGCTTCTACACAGGCCGCACCACCGATATCGGCGATGCGTGTCATCTCGGTGATGTGGCTGATTTCCTCGGTGGACTTGATCATGCGCAGCTGCATGGAAGGCACGGCGATATCCACGAACTCCACACCGGGGAACTCCGCCTTCAGCAGGTTCAGCAGATCGATGTTGACGTGATCGAACTCGATGCCGATGCGCTTGGCGCTGCCCACCAGCTTGCGGACCGCGTGGAAGTAGTTGTCCCGGCTCCAGTCGGTGTAGGTGATGTTGTCGCCGAAGGTACGCCGCCAGGGCTGACCACCATCGATGCCGGCGCTGATGCTGGTGGCCTTGTCGGCAGTGATGACGAACCCGTAACGCCTGCCGAAGTAGCAGTAGAGAAAGTCGGAGTAATAGTTGACGCAGTGATAGGACGAGAACAGCACGGCATCGACGTCGTTGTCGGCCATGTGCTTGCGTATCGCATCCTGTCGACGCTGCATCTCCACGCCCGAGAAGGTCGGCCTGGCCTTGTCACCGTTGTCGGTGTAGTCCTGAAAACGTTCGCGTTCCATGGCGACTGACTCCTGAACCGAGAGACATGCGGTGCACAGGACTATCCCGGTCCTGCACAGAGTGGTCAAAGGATCGTTTCTCATGCATGCTTTAGTTTTCCTCATGTCACCGACCTTGCCCGAGCGATGTCGCAACCTCCGCTCAAAGCACTTCAGGTGTTCGAGACAGTGGCACGGTGTGGCAGCTTCAAGGAGGCAGCAGCGACGCTGTGCGTCTCGCAATCGGCCGTCAGCCACCAGATCAGACATCTCGAAGAGTGGCTCGGTCGATCGCTGTTCGACCGGTCCGGACAGCGCCCGCAGCCCCTGCCGCACGCGCAGGTACTCGCCGACACGCTGCACCACTCGTTGCAGGAAATCGATTCGGCCTGTCGGTTGGCACGCGGCAAGCTCACCCCCAGAACGCTGGTCATCGCATCCATTCCGTCGGTGGCGATCTGCTGGCTCATACCCAGGCTATCCGGCTTCCAGACCAGACACCTGGACATCGGTACCCGCGTGGTCTATGCCCTTCATGGCCAGAACATAGATTTCGACCAGGTCGATCTGGCGTTCGTCTACGCGGACGGCCCGCCGACCCTGCCTGGTCACCGGACCCGGCTCTTTCAGTCCGGTGCCAGCGTGCCGGTCTGCAGTCCTGCCCTGCGCGACACGATGCATTCCGTCGTCTCGAAAGGGGCGATCGTCGATGCCGGTCTGTTGCACGACACCAGCACCCGTGGCTGGAGCGTCTGGTTGGCTCAGGCAGGACTTGATCCCGTGCCTACGGTCACGGGCGCGATATTCGAGGATTTCAACCTCTTGCGGGCCGCCGCGCTCGCAGGCCAGGGTGTTGCGCTCTGCCCCTTGGCCTTGATCGGGGCGGACCTGGCGACCAACCGTCTGGTGCAGCTGTCGAATCTGGTGATCAATCAGGGATTCGATTACTACCTTATCCAGCGCGATACGAATGATCTGGAAGTCTCCAGGGTCAGAGATCACTTCGTGACCTGGGTGTTCGGCATGCTCGACGCAGAGGTCGGATCCGCCGGGCCGAACTGACCGGTCCGCAGCACGTCGCCCCGGGCCTGGATCACTCGCCCGATCTGAAGACGTCCGAAGAGGCGGACGGCGGCGTCGTGCCGGAAGAGCTGCTCGCCGGGATCGACTACGCCGGACTGCTGGTGCTGTTTCACAACCTGACGTTTCTCATGCCGCCGTTCATCAACCGTTCGAGCAAAGGCGGTGATCGGACCGTGATCGCTCATCCTGCCGGCAAGCCTTGCCGAGAGGAAGGCACCCTGTCGCCGGGCCGCGGCGCAAACCGGCAAGACGTCACGACAGGCTAGTGTTCTGTCCCAGAGATACCCTGTCTCCCAGCGAGCCTGGCAGCGCCGAGGACAAGGCGTTCGAGTGAAGGTGTACTGGAGTACTCCGAACGAGAACAACGCAGGCATCGGCGCTGCCAGGCTCGCCCCTCGGGAGGCTGTGTATCTCTGGGACAGGACACTAGCCGGTGAACCTGGATGTGGTCTGCGCCATGGCGGGGGATGGTCGCGCTCGGCGAGTACCCGCGACCCTCACAACGCCGCCTGCAACCCTCGCATCGCCGCCCGATAATTCGCCACGATCGACTCCCGGGCACGGTGACGACCGCCCGAAACGAGATGGCGTCCGGCGGCCCAGACATCGCTGACCATGGCATCGTCACCAGCGAACACCAGGCTATCGAGCAGGGTATCGCCGGTGCGCCCGTCAAGATCGACCCGATCGGTGTCCAGCGCGAGCAGGTCGGCCGGCGAGCCGACCTCGATGCCGCCCGCGCCGCGTCCGGCCGCCTGTGCGCCACCGGCGAGCACGGCATCGAACAGGCGTCGCCCGGTCGAGCGGTCGGCGGTGGCCAATGCCGCGCGGGAGCGATCGCGCAGGCGCTGCGAGTATTCCAGCGTGCGCAGCTCCTCCACCAGCGCGATGCGCACGTTCGAATCCGAGCCGATCGCGATCCGTCCGCCGGCACCGAGGAAGGAGGCGCCATCGAAGATGCCGTCGCCCAGGCTCGATTCGGTGATCGGGCACAGACCGGCCACCGCCCCGCTGCGCGCGAGCGCAAGCGTCTCGTGCGCAAGCATCTGGGTGCAGTGGATCAGGCACCAGCGCTGATCGACGTCGGCGTTGTCGAGCAGCCACTCGACCGGCCGTGCGCCGAGCGCCTCCTGCACCTCGTCCACCTCCGCGCTCTGCTCGGCCAGGTGCATGTGGAACGGGGCCTGGGGGGCGAGCCCGAGCAGCGCCGGCAGGTGAGCGGCATCGATCGCCCGCAGGCTGTGCGGCGCCACCCCAAGGCGTGCGTCCGGCGGCAGGTGCCCGAGCGCCTCGCCCGCTCCCTCCAGCAGCTGCGCGAAGGTGTCAATGTCGGTGCCGAAGCGTCGCTGTCCACCGGCCAGGGCCCGCCGGTCGAGCCCGCCGTACTCGTAGTGCACCGGCAGCAGCGTCAGCCCGATGCCGCTGGTGGCGGCCGCCGCGACGATGCGGCCCGACAGCTCGGCCAGATCCTCGTAGCGCGCGCCCCCCACCTGATGGTGGAGGTAGTGGAATTCGACATTGCACGCGTAGCCCGCCTCAAGCATCTCCATCTGCACGAAGGCGGCGATGGCCTCGATCTCGTCGGGGCCGAGCCGATCGAGAAAGCGGTACATCAAGCGTCGCCAGGTCCAGAACGAGTCGCTCGGATCGGGACCCCGTCGCTCGGCAAGACCCGCCATGGCGCGCTGGAAGGCATGGCTGTGGGCGTTCGCGGGCGCCGGCAGCAGCACATCGACGCGCTGCACCTCGTACGTCTCGTCCGGCCCTCCCGCGCTGCCGACACCGACAGCGCTCGCTTCGGCGGCGCGCTCTCCCACGGGAGCGCGCTCCACCGACGCCAACCGCCCGTCCTCGCCCACGCCGACCGAGACATCGAACGCCCAGCCGTCGGGCAGCAGCGCCTGTGCGGCACGAATGATCTTCATCGATGGAGGCTCCTTATCGGCAACGGGCGCAGGTGCCCAAGGCTCGGCGTGGTGACGGTGAGTCGGGCAGATCGCGGACGCCACGCTCCCCCCGTCCGCATACACGGATCCTACGGCGTGCGGATCTACGCCTGCAAACCAGCCATGCCGGATCGTCGAACAGCTTTGCTAAAGTATCGCTGACGCGTTTCTTGCCGCAGGAAAGTACCGATGCCCGTTCCTCTTCCGCCGCTAAGAGCGCTGCAGGCGTTCGAGGCCTTCGGACGGCTCGCCTCGGTCGGCGACGCCGCCCGCGAACTCGGCGTGACGCCGGGCGCGGTCAGCCAGCAGCTCAAGGCGCTCGAGGAGCGACTCGGGCTGACGCTCATCGCGAAGGATGGCCGGCGCGCGACGCTGACACCCGCGGCACGGGCCTACCACCGCATCGTCTCCCGCGGGTTCGACCAGCTCAGGCTCGCCCAGGAGTACCTGATCGATCGGCACTCGGATGCCGAACTCACCATCTCGGGCCTGCCGACGCTGATGCTGAAGTGGCTCAACCCGCTGCTGCTTCGCTTTCAGGGCAACGCCGGAGAGGTCGCGTTTCGCTTGGAGGCCACGCATCGCGAGCCCGACCCGGCGATGCTCGACCGGACCTTTCGCCTGACCTACGGAGCGTGTTCGGAACGTTATCCGCACACGCGTGCCCTGTTCACCGATACCTGCTTCCCGGTCTGCGCGCCGGCCTTTCTCGAGCGACACCCCGATGCACGGGAGCCGGCCACCCTCGCGACGCTGCCACTGATCGAGATCGACTGGGGGACGGAATACCCGACGGCGCCGCGCTGGCACGACTGGTTCGCGCAGCAGGCGGATACTCGCCCCGGCCCGCCGGTTCGCCCGATCGCGGTGCACTCGCTGTCGAGCCTGGCACTGGAGGCGGCGGCTGCCGGCCAGGGGGTCGCCCTTGCACAAGCCTCGTTCGCGACCACGGACATCGAGCTCGGACGCCTGACGAGGCTGTCCGCATCGTCGCTGCGGATGCCGGAACCCTATTTCGCCTGCTGGGGCGGGCTCACGCTCGAAAGCGATACCGCGCGGGGCTTTCTCGACTGGCTGCTGTCCGAGGCGCGCGTGTTCGAGCGCATGAACGGCTGACATCCGTCGGGCGAAGGACCCGGATCGGCTGCCTCGGCCGACCGCCCGGGCCGACCAGCCGGACCGACGATCGTTGAGCTGAGCTGAACGGTCCCGGTTCGAAAATCGCGTGCTCGCCACCCGCCTCCTCGGTACAGTCCTTCATGGGACCACCAACGATCGGAGCGCGCCGTGTTTCTGAAGAACGCCTGGTACGTCGCCGCCTGGAGCGAGGAGATCGGCACCGCGCTGCAGCAGATCATCGTGCTGGAGGAGAAGCTTTGCGTGCGCCGCAATCGCGACGGCGAAGTCATCGCGCTGGAGGATGCCTGCCCGCACCGCAAGCTGCCGCTGTCGATGGGCCGGGTCAAGGACGACAACGTCGAGTGCGGCTACCACGGGCTCACGTTCGACTGCTCGGGAACCTGCGTCTGGGCACCGGGCGGTGGACGGATTCCCTCCAGCGCCCGGGTGCGCACCTACCCGATCCACGAGCGCTACGGCCTGGTCTGGGTCTGGATGGGCAATCCGGCCCTGGCCGATCCGTCCGAGATCATCGACATCCCGAACTTCGACAGCCCCGACTGGGGGGTCAACCGGGGCGCGGCGATGGAGCTGCACTGCAACTACCTGTTGATGTGCGACAACCTGCTCGATCCGACCCACGTCGCCTGGGTGCACGCAGGCTCCTTCGCCCAGGACGCGACCAAGGATGCGCCGCTGTCGATCACCCGTATCGAGGAGGGCATCATCGTCCACCGCTGGATGATGAACGTGGAGCCGGCGCCGTTCTACAAGAAGGTGGTCGAGTTCGACGGCGCCTGCGATCGCCTGCAGCACTACGAGGTGCGCTACCCCTCGCACGCGCTGATACGCGCCGTGTTCACGCCGGCGGGAACCGGCGGACCTGACGGGACGCTCGACGAGAAGACCTTCGTCATGGACAGCTACAACTTCATGACGCCGATGACGGCCAGCGAAACGCGCTACTACTGGTTCCAGCTCAGGAACGTGCGCCCGCGTGACGAGCAGCTGAGCCGGATGATGAGCGAGGACGTGCGCGACGCCTTCGAGGAGGATCGTGCGGTGCTGAACGCGGTACAGGTCGGCATGAGCACCAGGACCTCGCCGCACATCGATCTGGGTATCGACGGCGGGCAGCTGCGCTTTCGGCGGAAGCTCGAGGCGATGATCGCCGAGGAGGCACTCGTCGACGCTCAGCTGGACGCCTGAGCGTGGGCACCGATCGCATCGGCAGGCCCCGCCGATGAGCTCCCGCTTCCGGCCGTTCCGGGTACGTGCGAAGGTGCGCGAGAGCGCGAACATCACCTCCTTCCATCTCGAGCCTGCCGACGGCGAGCCGGCTTGGCAGGCCTTGCCGGGGCAGTACCTGACGTTGCGCCTGCCGCTGGAGGACGGGCCCTTGCTCAGGACGTACTCGGTGTCGGGCGACACGGCCGACGCGCGATCGATGCGGATCAGCGTCAAGCGTGAGGATCCCCCACCGGCCTCACCCGACGCACCGCCCGGACGCGGATCGTGCTGGCTGCACGATCACGCCGTCGAAGGCACGTTGCTGGAGGTTGCCGCACCGCGCGGACGCTTCGTGCTCGATCGACAAAGCGCACGACCGGTCGTGCTGCTCTGCGGCGGTGTCGGTCAGACGCCGTTGCTGTCGATGCTGCACGCACTCGCGAACGGCGAACGGGACGTCTGGTACCTGCACGCCTGCGAGAACGGCGAGGTGCACGCCCTGGGTAGCGAGGTCGAGGCGCTGATCGCACGCGGCAAGGGCCGGCTGCACCACCACGTGGTCTACCGCTCGTCGACCAGGCGCACGGACCCGGCGACCGGGTTGGCCGAGGCGACGAGCGTGACGGTGCACGGGCACGACGATCGGCCCGCCACGGCTCGTTGCACGTACGGACTGATCGACAAGACCCTGCTGCAGTCGCTGCTGCCGCTGGATGACTACGATTGCTACCTGTGCGGGCCACCCGCCTTCATGGCGGCGCTGTACCGGCTGCTGATCGAGCTCGGTGTGCCGGATGCACGTATCGCCCACGAGTTCTTCGGCAAGGCGAAATCGCTGGCCCAGCTCGTGGCCGAGGCCAAGGCGACCGAAGCCGCGAGCGGCACGGCGACGATCGATTCGATCCGGGCCGACGCCAGGCCCGCACCCGGCTCGCACGCACCGGCAGCGCTCGCCGCCCTGTTCAACCTGACCGATCCCGGCGCGCGTGCCACTCCGGACGAGGCGCCACCGATCGTGCGCGCACCGACCGCGCCGCCTTCGCGCGTCCGCGCCTCGCACGACGAGCAGGCGGTCGGGCAAGCGATCGAGCCGGCGGATGCCGAACGCGACCCGGAAATCGTGTTCGCCCGTGCAGGCATCTCGGCGCGATGGAGCGACCAGGCCGGCACGCTGCTCGAGCTGGCCGAAGCCGCCGGGCTGTCGCCGGACTTCAGCTGCCGCTCGGGCATCTGCAACACCTGCCTGTGCACGCTGCGGGAAGGCGATGTCGAATACCTCGAGGAACCGCTGACGGCACCGGGCCCGGGCAAGGTGCTGATCTGCTGTTCGCGCCCGCTCGGTCGCGTGGTGCTCGACCTGTGACACCCCCCTGCCCTTCACCCTGCCGACAGCGGAAGCCGAGCATCCGATGATTCTTACCGATACCACCGTCGCCACGCTCGACGGCAGCGCTACCGCGATCGAGCACGGCGCGATCGTCATCGAGGCCGGACGCATCCTGTGGGTGGGCGCGGAAGACGAGCTGCCACGCAGGTTCGGCTCGCACGAGCGGCGCCCGCTCGGCGGGCGGTTGTCGACGCCTGCCCTGATCGACTGCCACACGCACGTGGTGCACGGCGGCGACCGCGCCGCCGAGTTCGAGATGCGGCTCGAGGGTGCCAGCTACGAGACGATCGCGCGCGAAGGCGGCGGCATCGTCTCCACGGTACGAGCCACCCGGGCGGCCGGCATCGACGAGCTGGTCGCCTCGGCGCTGGTGCGGGTGGACGCCCTGATCGACGAGGGCGTGGTGACGCTGGAGATCAAGTCCGGCTACGGCCTCGATCGTGACACCGAACTGGACATGCTGCGAGCGGCCCGACGCATCGAAACCCTTCGGCCGGTTCGCATCAGGACCAGCTTCCTCGGCGCGCACGCCGTCCCGCCGGAATACGCGAGGCGTGCCGACGCCTACCTCGACGAGGTCTGCCTGCCGACGCTGGAGGCGGCGCACGCCGAAGGCCTGGTCGATGCGGTGGACGGCTTTTGCGAGGGCATCGCGTTCACGACCGGTCAGATCGGGCACCTGTTCGAACGCGCTCGCTCGCTCGGACTGCCGGTCAAGCTGCACGCCGAGCAGCTGTCCTCGCTCGGCGGCTCGACGCTTGCCGCGGCGCACGGTGCGCTCTCGGCCGATCACCTGGAATACGCCACCGATGACGACGCCCGAGCCATGGCGGCGGCCGGCACCGTCGCCGTGCTGCTGCCCGGCGCCTTCTACACGCTGCGCGAGACCCGCCTGCCACCCGTCGCTGCCTTTCGCCGTCACGGCGTGCCGATCGCACTGGCAACGGACTGCAACCCTGGGTCCTCACCGATGACCTCCTTGTTGCTGGCCATGAACATGGCCTGCACGCTGTTCCGCATGACGCCGGCGGAGGCGCTCGCCGGTGTCACCCGTCACGCCGCGCAGGCACTCGGACTGACCGATACCGGCATGCTGCGTGCCGGCCTGCGCAGCGACATCGCCGTCTGGGATGTCGCACGGCCGGCCGAACTCGCCTACCGCATGGGCGCCCGCCCGTTGCACGCCCTGTTCCGCGGCGAGTGCCGTCACCGCATTGCCGGAGTCCGCTCATGAGCCGCGTTCTCGTTCCCGGATCGGCCACGCTGTCAGAGCTGGAAAGCCTTTGGCGAAGCGGCGAGCCCGCCACGCTCGATCCGGCGGCCAGGCCTGCCATGCAGGCCGCCGCCGACCTGGTGGCCCGCGCGGCGGCCGGTCAGCAGGCGGTCTATGGCGTCAACACCGGCTTCGGCAAGCTGGCCAACATCAAGATCCGCCCCGAGGACACCGAGACGCTGCAGCGCAACCTGGTGCTCTCGCACTGCTGCGGCGTGGGAGAGGCGCTCGACATCGCGACCACGCGCCTGATGATGGTGCTGAAGCTGCTGTCGATCGGGCGAGGCGCCTCGGGAGTGGCACTGACGACGGTGGACCTGATCGAGGCGATGCTCGCCCACGACGTCACCCCGGTGGTGCCGGTGCAAGGATCGGTCGGCGCCAGCGGCGACCTGGCCCCGCTGGCACACTTTGCCGCCGCCCTGATGGGCGAGGGTTCGGCCCGTGTCGGCACGGAGACGATGCCGGCGGCCGAGGCGCTCGCCTGGGTCGGACTGACCCCGGTGAGGCTCGGCCCGAAGGAGGGGCTCGGACTGATCAACGGCACGCAGTTCTCCACCGCCTGTGCATTGACCGGGCTGTTCGATGCGCACCGCGCGGCCGCCGCCTCCACCGCCATCGGCGCGCTCTCGACCGATGCGGTGATGGGCTCGACCGCGCCGCTGAACGAGGCGATCCATGCGCTTCGCGGGCACCGCGGGCAGATCGACGTCGCCCGCGTCATGCGCGCGATTCTGGAGGGCTCGCAGATCCGCGACAGTCACCGGGAGGGGGACACCCGCGTGCAGGACCCGTACTGCATCCGCTGCCAGCCGCAGGTGCTCGGTGCCGCGCTCGATCTGCTGAATGCGGCCGGACGCACCCTCGAGATCGAGGCCAACGCCGTGACCGACAACCCGCTGGTGCTGGTGCAGAGCGGCGAGATCGTCTCCGGCGGAAACTTCCACGCCGAGCCGGTCGCGTTCGCCGCCGACCAGATCGCCCTGGCCATTGCCGAGATCGGCGCGATCGCCCAGCGTCGCGTCGCGCTGATGGTGGACCCCACGCTCTCGTTCGACCTGCCGCCCTTTCTCACTCCGGCCCCCGGCCTGAACTCCGGGCTGATGATCGCCGAGGTGACCACGGCGGCGCTGATGAGCGAGAACAAGCATCTGGCCAACCCCTGCTCCACCGACTCGACCCCGACCTCGGCCAATCAGGAAGATCACGTCTCGATGGCCGCACATGCGGCCCGCCGGCTCCTGCGCATGAGCGAGAACCTGGCCCACATCCTCGGGGTCGAAATGATGTGCGGTGCGCAAGGGGTGGAATTCCGCGCACCGCTGGCGACCAGCCCGACGCTGGTCCGCCTCGTCGGCCTGCTGCGCGAGCGCGTCGCGCGGATCGAGCAGGACCGATTCCTGGCCGACGACATCGCCGCCGCCGCCGCCCTGGTGCGCGATGGAACGATCGCCCGGCTGGCGGACCTCGACGGGGCACCGGCATGAACCCGGTCGAGCTCGTGCGCGGCAGCGCGCCGGTGATCCTCGCCCTGCCGCACACCGGCACCTGGCTGCCCGATGCGGTGCGGGCGCGGCTCACGCCGCTCGGGCTCACGCTCGGCGACACCGACTGGCACGTCGAGCGCCTCTACGCCGATCTGCTGCCCGGTGCGAGCACCGTGCGCGCCACGTTCCACCGCTACCTGATCGATGCCAATCGCGACCCGTCCGGCGCGAGCCTCTACCCGGGCCAGAACACCACCGGCCTGGTGCCGACCACCGATTTCGATGGCTCACCCTTGTGGCACGAACCGCCGAGCGAGGCGCAGATCGAGCAGCGGCGACAGGCGTTCCACGCGCCCTACCACGCGGCCCTGGCCGCCGAGATCGCGCGCGTGCGTGCGCAGCACGGCGTGGCGATCCTGTACGACTGCCACTCGATCCGCTCGGTGGTCCCCTACCTGTTCGAGGGTACGCTGCCCGACTTCAACATCGGCACCGACGAGGGGCGTACCTGCACGCCCGTCGTGGAGCGCACGGTCGAGCGCATCTGCCGCGACGCGAAGGGATTCTCGACGGTGCTGAACGGCCGCTTCAAGGGTGGCTGGACGGTGCGCCATCACGCCCGCCCCGGGCACGGCGTGCACGCGGTCCAGATGGAACTTGCCCAGCGCACGCACCTGAGCACCGAGACGCCACCGTTCGGCTACGACGCGGACAAGGCGACACGCCTGCGCGAACCGCTGCGCGCGGTGCTCGAGGCGCTGTCCACCCTCGCCCCCTCGCTCGCCGCGCCCGCCGATACTCGACCGACCACCGACGCGACCGTCGACGCGACTACCGACGCGACCGCCCACCAGGAGCCCGCCCGATGACCACGACCCACGAGGACCGCCGTGACGATCCGCGTCACAACCGACGTACCGTGATGCCCGCCACCGGCACCGAACTCTCGGCGAAGAGCTGGTTGACCGAAGCGCCGCTTCGGATGCTGATGAACAACCTTCACCCCGATGTGGCCGAGAACCCGCACGAGCTCGTCGTCTATGGTGGCATCGGCCGCGCCGCGCGCACCTGGGAGGATTTCGATCGCATCTGCGCCAGCCTGCGGGAACTGGAGGAGGACCAGACGCTGATGGTGCAATCGGGCAAGCCGGTCGGGGTGTTCCGAACCCACCCGGATGCGCCGCGGGTGCTGATCGCGAACTCCAACCTGGTCCCGCACTGGGCCACCTGGGCACACTTCAACGAGCTGGATCGCAAGGGCCTGGCGATGTACGGACAGATGACCGCGGGCTCGTGGATCTACATCGGCACGCAGGGCATCGTGCAGGGCACCTACGAGACCTTCGTGGAGGCCGGGCGCCAGCACTACGAGGGCGAGCTGGCCGGCAAGTGGATCCTGACCGCGGGCCTGGGCGGCATGGGCGGTGCGCAGCCGCTCGCCGCCGTCATGGCCGGTGCCTGCTGCCTGGCGGTCGAGTGCGACGAGACCCGCGCCGACTTCCGCCTGCGCACGCGCTACGTCGACGAGAAGACGCACGACCTGGACGAGGCACTGGCGCTGATCGCGCGCTGGACGCGTGCCGGCGAGGCGAAGTCGGTCGCGCTGATCGGCAACGCCGCCGACGTGTTTCCCGAGCTGGTGCGCCGCATGAAGGATGGCGGCGTGCGGCCCGACATGGTCACCGACCAGACCAGCGCGCACGATCCGCTGCACGGCTACCTGCCGCAGGGCTGGAGCGTTGCCGACTGGCAGGCGAAGCAGGAGAGCGATCCGGCCGCCGTCGAGCGGGCCGCCCGGTCGAGCATGAAAGTGCACGTCGCCGCCATGGTCGATTTCTGGAACGCGGGGGTGCCGACGCTGGACTACGGCAACAACATCCGCCAGGTGGCCAAGGAGGAAGGGCTGGAGAACGCCTTCGCCTTCCCGGGCTTCGTGCCGGCCTACATCCGCCCGCTGTTCTGCCGCGGCATCGGTCCGTTCCGATGGTGCGTCCTGTCGGGAGATCCCGAGGATATCTACCGCACCGATGCCAAGGTCAAGGAGCTGTTGCCGGACGACACCCACCTGCACCACTGGCTCGACATGGCACGCGAGCGCATCGCCTTCCAAGGGCTGCCCGCGCGCATCTGCTGGGTCGGGCTGGGGGTGCGCGACAAGCTCGGCCTCGCCTTCAACGAGATGGTGCGCACCGGCGAGCTCTCGGCACCGATCGTCATCGGCCGGGATCATCTGGATTCCGGTTCGGTCGCTTCGCCCAACCGCGAGACCGAGGCGATGCGGGACGGCTCCGATGCGGTCTCGGACTGGCCGCTGCTGAACGCGCTGCTCAACACCGCCTCGGGGGCGACCTGGGTGTCGCTCCATCACGGCGGCGGCGTCGGCATGGGCTTCTCGCAGCACTCGGGCATGGTGATCTGCTGCGATGGCAGCGAGGATGCCGACCGACGCATCGCCCGCGTGCTCTGGAACGACCCGGCCACCGGCGTCATGCGTCACGCGGACGCAGGCTATCCCGAGGCGCTCGACTGCGCGCGCGAGAACGGGCTCGACCTGCCCTCCATCATCGACTGACGCACCCGTCGACGTTCGCCAGCCTGCCCGATCCGTGCATCGGTGGCCGCTCGCGGCCGGCACGGTCGGGTGCAACCCTCCCCCACCCGACACCCGTTCCCATGACCAGACCCGTCGCGCTCATCACCTCCGCCTCCGGGCGCATCGGCAAGGAACTGATCGCCTTGCTGAGCCGTGACGGAACCTTCACCGTTCGCACGTGCTGATCCAGCCAGAGCAAGGCGGCGTCCCTGACGGCGCTGGGCGCCGCCGTGCCGCTCATGCTGCAGCACGACGGGTGGGGGGATAAGGCCCTGATCGATGCGGGGCTGCCGGTCACGGTGCTGCGCAACAACCTCTTCATGAACCGCCTGCTGAAGACCGACGCCGAAAGCATCGAACGCGAGGGCTGGTTCAGCAATCCGCTGGGCCGGCACGCAACTCGTTCGTGGCCACCCGCGACATCGCCACCGCGGCGGCGACGCTGCTGACCGAGGGGCCCGGGCGGCACGCGGACAAGTTCTACGATCTCACCGGGCCGGCACCGCAGAACACGGACGAGATCGCCGCGGACCTCGGGCGCGCCCTGGGCAAGCGTTGGGCAAGCGTTGGGCAAGCGTTGGGCAAGCGTTGGGCAAGCGTTGGGCAAGCGTGTCGACTACCGCGCCCAGAGCATGCAGGACTTCGAAGGCGACTTCGGCAGCACGCGCGCCGCCTACTTCGATTACCTGACGACGCGCGGCGCCTCGGGCGAGACCGGGCTCGAGGAGCTGTGGCAGGGCAACCTGTGGAAGAAGCGCGAAGATGCGATGGTGGAGGCCGCCGGCCTGGACGGGAGCGGTAGCTGAGCTGGCACGCACCCGCGGCCGGATCGAACCTCCACGATCGGAAGGAACGGCACCGCGATCGTCGATCCGTCCGGGGTACTGGAATCCCCGATCTGTCTACTGCAAGCCCGTCATCTCCAAGCGTCACCCACTCGTGGTAGCTTCGTGAACCACGACACACGAATCGTTGCGCCACGCACGCCCCGACGAGGAGAGCAGGACCGATGGCCAGATCGACGAGTGCTACCCCGGCAAGTGTCTCCCTTCCCGGCAAGACTCTCCTGCTGAGCCTGTCGGGCGTTGCGCCCGCGAGCGCTGCCGGCATCGACGAGACGATCAACGCGGTGACCGCGCCGATCGCCTCGGCAGTGGGCGATGTCGTGTTCTTCACCGTGCCGTTCTTCGGCACGCAACTGCCGCTGGTGGTGCTGTGGCTGGTGGCCGGCGCCGTCTTCTTCACCTTCTACACCGGCTTCATCAACCTGCGCGGGTTCGGCCACGCCATCGAGCTGGTGCGCGGCGACTACTCGGACCCGAAGAGCCACGGCGAGGTCTCGCACTTCCAGGCCCTGGCTACCGCGGTCTCCGGCACCGTCGGCATCGGCAACATCGGCGGTGTCGCGGTGGCGGTCACGGTCGGCGGCGCCGGCGCCACCTTCTGGTTGATCGTGGCAGGCTTTCTGGGCATGTCGACCAAGTTCGTGGAGTGCACGCTCGGTGTCATGTATCGAAAGCGCTTCGATGACGGTCACGTGTCCGGTGGCCCGATGTACTACCTGCGCCAGGGGTTCGAGGAGCGCGGCATGAAGGGGTTCGGCAAGTTCATGGGCACCTTCTACGCGGTCGGCATCCTGGTCGGTGCCCTCGGCATCGGCAACATGTTCCAGTCCAACCAGGCCTACGTGCAGCTGAACAACGTCAGCGGGGGGGCGCTGGACGGCTACGGATGGCTGGTGGGCCTGATCCTGGCGGTGGTCGTGTTCAGCGTGATCGTCGGCGGCATCAAGTCGATCGCGCGGGTCACCGGCAAGATCGTGCCGTTCATGGCCGGCTTCTACTGCCTGTTCGCGCTGGTGGTCATCCTGATGAACGCCGGCGCCATTCCGCAGGCCATCGCCAACATCTTCACCGGTGCCTTCACCGGCGAAGGCGTGGCAGGCGGCGCGCTCGGTGCCATGATCATCGGCTTCCAGCGTGCGGTGTTCTCGAACGAGGCGGGCATCGGTTCGGCCGCCATCGCGCACTCGGCGGTCAAGACCGACGAACCGGTCACCGAAGGGGTGGTGTCGCTGCTCGAACCGTTCATCGACACCATCGTCATCTGCACCATCACGGCCCTGGTCATCGGTACCGCGCAGGTCGCGGACCCGGCCTTCGCCGGCGGCGCCGAGGGCGTCGCCATGACGTCCGCCGCGTTCGAGCGCGAGTTCTCGTGGTTCCCGATCCCGCTCGCCTTCGCCGCGTTGCTGTTCGCGTTCTCCACGATGATCTCGTGGTCGTACTACGGGCTGAAGGGCTGGACCTACCTGTTCGGCGAAGGGGAGATCGGGCAGACGGTCTACAAGGTCGGCTTCTGCGCGTTCGTGGCGCTCGGCTGCATCGTCCAGCTGGGGCCGATCCTGGACATCTCCGATGCGCTGGTGTTCCTGATCTGCGTGCCGAACATCCTCGGGCTGTACTTCCTGGCACCGATCGTCAAGCGCGAGATGAAGTCCTACTTCGCCCGCCTGGACAGCGGCGAGATCGTCAAGTACGCGAATCGCGGTTGACGCCGATGGATCCGGGTCAGGCGTCACACCTGGTCGAGGACGCGTCACGTCGTCAACCCGCCCTGCCCACCTGAGAAATCTCCAGCCTCCCGCTCGGGGGCTCGAGCCTCGTCCGCGCTCAGGCGCGCGAGCGCTTCAGCAACGTCCGATAGGTGCTGCGCAGCGCGCCACGATCGACATAGCAGCCTCGCAGGTGGCGTTGTCCGCTGTCGGCGACGAACGCTTCGCGGCCGTGCACGATCCGATGGTTGTCGAACACGATGCATTCTCCGCCCGAGAGCCGAAATCGCGTGACGAACCGGTCTTCGCGAAGCATGCGCAGGAAGCGGCACAGTGCCGGGTAGTAGTCGTCGAGCACCGCCTGCGGCAGGTCGATCGTGTCCTGCAGGTGTTGCGACACGGTCAGCCCCGAGACGCTGCCCGACCGATCGAGTTCGATCACTCGCTGATGGGCGCGGTAGTCGGCCGCCGGGTGGCGTCGGAAGAACGGGATATCGTAGGTGGCCAGAAGATGAAAGTCCTCGGGCCGCTCCTCGCGCAGCGTCTCGGCCACGGCCGCGCCGTCGACGAACAGGCTGCGCCCTCCCGCCACGGTATTGGCGCGGCAGTGCAGAAACTGAACGCCGGGTGCCGCTTCCTCGTTGGGCAGGTCGGTATGCAGCTCCAGCGCGCGTGCGGTGTAGGCGAGGTTGACGGGGTCGATGGTCAGGCGTACGTCGAAGCAGGATCCGTCCACCGTCGGCGTGACGGGCCCGAGCGATTCCGCCAGCCGGGTCAGCGCATCGTCGCTGTCGTCCATGGACGACACCAGCGCGATGCCATCCTCGATCAAGGCGCGGGCGAAACGCATGCGCTCGACGTCCGAGGTGACGATGTCGTGGAACGCAAGCCGTGCAAACGCTGCGTACCCGTCCGCGAACCACGCTCGTCGCGGCAGTGCGGCGGCATCGAGAACGCGGCCGGCGTCGGTGGCGAACGCTTCGAGCAAGGCCAGCGGAAGCCTCGAACGGTGGTCCTCGGCGCACCACTCGATCACCAGCGCTTCGCCGTCGATCCAGGCCGTGCTCGGGCAGGGACCCGATGGCAGGGCCGCGATGTCGAACACGCGTTCTCGCGTCACCGGATCGATGGTGGCGGGGCAGGCATCGCGCAGCCAGTGAAAGTTGAAGTAGGCCGGACCCGAGGGCAGCGGTACATCGAGCCCATGCTCTCCGAGCGGCAGGGAACGATCACCATGCGTCACGGATCGTGTCGCGAGAGCGCTGATCGGAGCCGGATCGTCCCGCACCGGCGAGAAGCCATCAGTCGGGGCCGCATCGGTCGGGTTCGCATCAGTCGGCATGGTCGCTTCCTTCCCTGTCCAGGATCGTCGCCAGATCGTCGAAGTGCCTGTCGGCCTGGTCGGGGTAGTCGTCCATCTCGCGCGCCACTCGCTCCGCGGTCACGCCATCGAGGTAGCGCAGCGGGCGGCCGGTCTGCAGTGCGCGCACGTACGTCTCGGCCGCTCGCTCGAAGTAGTACAGGCGATTGAACGCGTCGGCCACCGTGTCGCCGAGCACCAGCACGCCGTGGTTGCCCATGAGCATGACCCGCTTGCCGGGCTCGCCCAGCAGACGTGCGCAACGCTCCCCCTCGTCACCGGTGGCGAGACCGCCGAAGTGCTCGTCGACGACGACCCGTTCGAAGAAGGTCGCCGTGTTCTGGTCGATCGGCGGCAACGTCGAGTCCGCAAGGCTGGCGAGCACGGTGGAGAAGACCGGATGCGCGTGCATCACGCAGCGCGCATGGGGGCAGCGCCGATGGATCGCGCCGTGCAGGCCCCAGGCGGAGGGATCGGGCGCATCCGGGCCTTCGAGCGTCGTCGGATCGTCGGCATCCAGGAGCAGAAGATCGGAGGCGCGGATCAACGAGAAGTGCCGCTGGTTCGGATTCATCAGGAAGCGTCGGCCGCACTCGCTCACGGCCAGCGAGAAATGATTGGCCACCGCCTCGTGCAGGTTCAGGCGCACCGCCCACCGGAACGCCACGGCAAGATCCCTGCGCATCCGGGCAAGGGGGTCGGGGACGGGGAGCAGAGCGTGCATGCGCGGACGTGCGGTTCGGGCGTCCGATGACCGTACGACCGGGCCCCAGCTGGCGCAAACGATGAATGTTCGGCACAGTCATCAGCTTGTCTAATGCCCCCGGAGCACCGTCGATGTCGTTGAACGCATTGCCGCCGCTGAACTGGCTGCGCGCCTTCGAGGCTGCCGCTCGCAACGGCTCGTTCACCGCCGCCGCGAAGGAGCTGCACCTGACCCAGTCGGCGGTGTCGCAGCACGTCGCGAACCTTGAGCGCTTTCTCGGCAAATCGCTGTTCGACCGCCTGCCCCGGGCACTGCGCCTGACCGAGGAGGCGACGAACTACCTGCCCGCCGTGCAGGAGGCGTTTCGCGTGCTGCAGACCGGTACGGAAGCCTTTCCGGGCCTATCCTCGGGACGGGCGGTCACGCTGCAATGCAACATGGGGTTCGCGGTGTTCCGGTTGGTACCGCGGCTCGCCGCGTTGCTCGCGCAATACCCCTGGTTGGACCTGAACCTGGTGACCCCGGTCTGGGATCCGGAGCAGACCGCACCCCTGGCGGACGTCGAGATCCGCTTCGGACGGGTCGACGGCCTGGCCGGAGCGCCGCGAGCGAGGCGGCTGACCCGCGAGACCTGCTTCCCGGTCTGCAAGCCCGCACTCGCAGGCGGCGCGGACTGGCGCCGGATGCCGCTGCTCGACTGCGCCGGTACCCTGGCCACGTGGCAGCAGTGGTTGTCCGTGCACGGAGAGAGCCTGCCGCACGAGCGTCCGGTCACCCTGTGCTCCACCTTCGCCGTGTCCATCGGTGCGGCGATCGCTGGCGCCGGACTCGCGATGGCCCACGACGGTCTCGTCGCGGATGCGCTGAACGATGGCCGTCTGGTGCGTCCGTTCGATGGCGCGGTCGACATGATCGAGTGCTACTGCCTGCTCGAACCGCCCGCGCATCTGCGCACACCGGCGTCGCGAGCGCTGACCGAGTGGTTGATCGCCGAGTTCGGAACAAGCGACTGATGTCGTTCGGGCCGGTGGCGTCCTCGACCGACCGGTTGGACGACCTGGTTACAGGAGCGGCAGGACCATGTTTTTTTTAACATGCTCGTGATGTTACGCTGCCTGCCCGCAGGACCGATCCCCGATCTCATGCCCAAGGTCGTCGACCATGACGAACGACATCGCACCATCGCCGCCGCCGCCTGCGCAGCGATCGCCGATGTCGGACTCGAAGGCGCCACCCTGGCCGTCGTGGCGCGTCGCTGCGAGCTGACCACGGGGGCCATCGCGCACTATTTCCCGAACAAGGACGCGTTGCTCGAAGCGGCGCTGAACGAGTCCTACCAGCGTCAGATCGAGCGCATGGACGCGTGCGTCGCCGGCGGCGCGTCGCTCGAGACGGTCATGCTCGAAAGCCTGCCTGCCTCGGCCCAGAGCCGAGAGCTGATGCAGGTCTGGCTCGCCTTCTGGGGCCGGGCGATCGGCCATGCGGACACCGCCCGGGTGCAGCGGCGCGTGCACGCGCGCTGGCTCGCCCGGGTGGAGCGCGAGCTGACACGTGCGGTGGACACCGGTCGCCTGCCGGCCGGGATCGATGTCGGTGAGGAGGCGGAAGCGTTGATCGCACAGCTTCGCGGACTATGCGTCCGAGCCTTGTTCGCCCCTCGGAGCTGGCCCGCCACCCGCCTTGTCGAGTGCGTGGAGCGTTATCTTGACCGAGTCGCGGCAGCGGCCGTGGTACCCGCTCACCCGATCAGGCGCCGAGCCTGATGAGCACCGCCGATCCGTTGCTGAAGCCCTGGACGCTGAAGCACCTGACCTTGCGCAACCGTCTGATGACGACCGCGCACGAGCCGTCGTACTCGGAAGACGGCATGCCCAAGGCGCGCTATCGGGCCTACCATGCCGAGCGGGCCCGTGGCGGCATCGCCCTGACGATGACCGCGGGCTCGGCGCTCGTCTCGCGCGACTCGCCGGCCGCGTTCGGCAACCTGCACGCCTGGGACGATCGCATCGTGCCCTGGCTGGCCGAGCTGGCCGACGAGTGCCACGAGCACGGTGCCGCGGTCATGATCCAGCTGACCCACCTGGGACGGCGCACGCGCTGGAACACCGACGACTGGTTGCCCGTGCTGGCACCGTCGCGGGTGCGCGAGCCTGCGCACCGATCGTTTCCGAAGGCCGCCGAGGCGTGGGACCTGGACCGGGTGGTGCGCGATTACGCGAGCGCCGCACAGCGCATGCAGTTCGCCGGGCTGGACGGGATCGAGTTCGAGGCCTACGGGCACCTGCTCGACAGCTTCTGGTCACCGGCGACCAACCACCGTGATGACGAGCACGCCGGCTCGCTCGACAACCGTCTGCGCTTCACCGAGCGGGTGATCGCCGCGGTGCGCGACGCGGTCGGCCCGGACTTCATCGTCGGCATCCGGCTGGTCGTCGACGAGCGTTGGCACGCGGGTCTGACGCGCGAGGACGGCATGGCCATCGCGCAGCGTCTGGTCGACGGTGGACGGATCGATTTTCTCAACGTCATACGAGGGCACATCGACACCGATGCCGCCCTGTCGAAGGTGATCCCGGTGCAGGGCACACCGAACGCGCCCCATCTCGACTTTGCCGGCGAAGTGCGCAAGGGCACACGCTTCCCGGTCTTCCATGCCGCGCGCATCAACGATGTCGCGACCGCGCGCCACGCGATCGCCACCGGTCGGCTCGACATGGTGGGCATGACCCGCGCCCACATCGCCGATCCGCACATCGCGATCAAGATCGCCGACGGGCGCGAGCACGAGATCCGCCCCTGCGTGGGGGCGACCTATTGCCTCGATCGCATCTACGAGGGACTGGACGCCCTGTGCATCCACAACCCGTCCACCGGGCGGGAGCTGGACCTTCCGCACGCGATCGTGAAGAGCCCGAGCGCGTGTCACGCGGTCGTGATCGGTGCCGGGCCGGCCGGACTGGAGGCGGCCCGCGTGCTCGCGGAGCGCGGCCACCGCGTCACCGTGCTGGAGGCGGCGGCGCGGGCCGGCGGACAGGTACGGCTGGCCGCCCGACAGCTTCGCCGAGCCGAGCTGATCGGCATCATCGACTGGCGGCTGGAGCGCTGCGCGGCACTTGGCGTCGACATTCGCTGCAACATCGTCGCGGAGGTGGAGGACGTGCACGCGCTCGATCCGGACGTGGTGCTGGTGGCCACCGGCGGCATTCCCGATCTGCAGCTTCCCGAGGGCGGCGACGAGCACGCGATCTCCAGCTGGGACGTGCTGGCCGGGGACGCACCGCCAGCCGAGCGGGTGCTGCTGTTCGATGACAACGGCGCGCACCCGGGCCTGCAGGCCGCCCAGATGCTCGCCGCGGCCGGGGCGGAACTGGAGCTGGTGACGCCGGAACGCTTCTTCGCCCCCGAGATCGGCGGGCTGAACCATGTCGCCTACGCCGAGGCGCTCGAAAGGGCCGGTGCGACGATCACGATCAACCGACGACTGCTGAGTGTCCGGCGGCGTGGCAACGAGCTGGTCGCGACCATCGGCAGCGACTACACCGAGCTGCGCCAGGAGCGTATCGTCGATCAGGTGGTGATCGAGCGCGGCACCCTACCTCTGGACGAACTGTACTTCGAGCTGATACCGGCATCGATCAACGCCGGCGAGATCGATCACGACGCCTTGCTCGCCGCTCGGGCGCAGGCGGTCGAACGGCATGTCGACGGTCGCTATCGGCTCTATCGCATCGGCGACGCGATCGCTTCGCGCAACATCCACGCCGCGGTGCTCGATGCGATGCGACTGTGCCGAACGGTCTGAACGCATCCGCGGCGCGCCGCTCGAACCGAAGGAACCGCTCCCCCATGATCACCGATCCGCCCAAGCGCGCGAAGATCGCCGGCATTCTCGCCGCCAGCCTGGCGGATCGCGCGACCGTCGAACCGGACGTGTACGCACCGGCAGGCCCTTCCGTCAGGCTGGCCGACTCCACGCCCGAGGTGCACCGCGCGGCCACCGACCTGCCCCACCTGAACATCGGCCCCGGCGACACGCTGGCCGCC
>Ga0115029_1000364_pt1 | contig 46894 bp, 38 predicted proteins | sample SidtaG_3_FD_87297 | JGI IMG/M metagenome (GOLD analysis project Ga0115029, IMG submission 87297) | Marine algal microbial communities from Sidmouth, United Kingdom - Sidmouth_Asex1 metaG | ecosystem: Host-associated > Algae > Red algae > Unclassified | place: Sidmouth, United Kingdom | collected... | reverse complement strand
TACAAGGTGCTCTACAACGATGCGGTCGCGATGACCGGTGGACAGGACATCGACGGCGAGCTGTCGCCTGCCCGGGTCACCCACCAGCTGCACGCCGAAGGGGTCGCGCCGATCTGGTTCGTGACCGAGGCGCCGGAGGCGTACGAGGTGGCCGATCTGGCACCGGGTACCGAGCTGCTGCACCGCGACGAGCTGGACAACGTCCAGCGAGCAGCGCGCCAGCTGTCCGGCTGCAACGCGATCGTCTACGTGCAGACCTGTGCCGCCGAGAAGCGTCGGCGCAGAAAGCGCGGTCAGCTGGAGGATCCGGCCGTGCGGCTGCACATCGACACCGCCATCTGCGAAGGCTGCGGCGATTGTTCCGAGCAGTCCAACTGCGTCTCGCTGGAACCGATCGAGACGGTGATGGGCCGCAAGCGGCGCATCAACCAGTCCTCGTGCAACAAGGACTACTCCTGCCTGAAGGGGTTCTGCCCGAGCTTCGTGACGATCGAGGGCGGGCAGCTGCGAAAGCCTGCCCGGCCGAAGCTGCCGGACGATGCGCTGCCCGATCCGGTGCTGCCGACGCTGGGCAAGGATGGCTGGAACATCGCCGTCACCGGGGTCGGTGGTACCGGGGTGCTGACCATCGGCTCCCTGCTCGGCATGGCCGCCCACGTGGACGGCATCGCCTCGATGGTGCTGGACATGGCGGGGCTGGCGCAGAAGGGCGGGGCGGTGCTGAGCCATGTGCGCATCGCCACCACGCCCGAGGCGATCAGCAGTCCGCACATCGTGGCCGGCGGGGCCGACCTGATGATCGCCGCCGACAGCGTGGTCGCCGCCTCCGTGGAAGGCACCCAGCTGTGCGACCCGGAGCGCACCGTGGCGGTGGTCAACACCGCCACCACGCCGGTGGCCGCCTTCGTGCGCGAGCGCGATGTCGACTTCCGGCACGATGCGGTCGCCAGGACCATCGCCTCCGGTACGCGCGACGGCAGTCGTTTCCTGCCGTTCTCCACGGTGGCCGAACAGCTGGCGGGCGATGCGATCGCCACCAACGTGATGATGCTCGGCTTCGCCTGGCAGTCGGGCCTGGTGCCGCTGTCGGGCGAGGCGCTGGATGCCGCCATCGCGCTGAACGGCGTGGCGATCGAGGCCAACCGGCGCGCGTTCGCGCTGGGGCGGCGACTGGCGGCGGCACCGGCCTCGCTGGAGGCGGCCCTGAAGCCTGCGGTCGCGCCACCGGCCTCGCTCGCCTCGCTCGACCTAGAGGCGCTGATCGCGCAACGCGCCGCGCACCTGGAGCGTTACCAGGACGCAGCCTTGGCCGAGCGCTATCGGAGCCGGCTGCAACGTCTGCGCGAGCGGCTGGCATCGATCGGTGCGGGAAAGGCCGAACGGGAGGCGTTGCTGCGGGTCGCGGCTATCCAGTACGCCCGCGTTCTCGCTCCCAAGGACGAGTACGAGGTGGCCCGCCTGTTCGCCGACCCGGGGTTCAGGCAGCGGCTGGAGGCCGAGTTCGACGGCGACTACCGCATCGCGTTGAACCTGGCACCGCCGCTGCTCGGCGGGCGAGCGCCGGACGGGCGACCGAAGAAGCGCCGTTTCGGGGCCTGGACGCTGCGGGCGATGGGCTGGCTGCAGCACGGCAAGCGGTTGCGCGGCCACTGGTTCGACCCGTTCTCGCACACCGACGAGCGGCGCGAGGAGCGCCTCTGGCAACAGCGCGTGGAGGACGATCTGGACCGCCTGGCCGACGAGCTCGACCGGCCGCACGTGCCGGTGGCGATCAGCTTGCTGGAGACCGTGGACGGCATCCGGGGCTACGGTCCGGTGCGCCTGGCGGCGATGCGAGCCGCCGGCGAGCGGCGCGACAGCGTGCTGGCCGGTTGGGACGACAGGCCGGTGGTGCCGGTGGTGCCGGTGCGCCTGGTGGCCTGAGCCGCGCGCACCGCGCCGCTACGCAGCGGTGCGCGCCAGCCGCCGTCGCTCCACCGCGTGCATGCCCACCCCTGCCAGCAGACCCCAGAACGCGCCGCCGATGCCCAGGAAGGCCAGCCCGGAGGCCGAGAACAGGAATGTCACCGCGGCCGCCTCCCGCTCCTCGGGAGCCTGGAAGGCGGCCACCGCCGCGGCCGTGAACGCGCCCAGCAGGGCCAGCCCCGCGATCGCCTCGATCAGCACAGACGGCACCGCGCCGACCAGCGTCACCAGGGCACCGGCCATGGTGCCGATCAGCACGTAGCAGACACCGGCCACGAAGGAGGCCCACCAGCGCCTGGCCGGATCCGGATGCGCGTCGGGCCCGGCGCTCATGGCGGCGGTGATCGCGGCCAGGTTCACCGCGTGCGAGCCGAACGGCGCGGCCAGCGTCGACAGCATGCCGGTGTTCACCACCAGGGGCCCGGCGCTCGGGCGGTAGCCGTAGGCCTGCTGCACGGCGATGCCGGGCAGGTTCTGCGAGGCCATCGTGACGATGAACAGCGGAACGCCGATGCCGAGCAGGGCGGTCGGATCCAGGCTCGGCATCGTGAACACGAAACGGGGCACGAGGGAGCCGGCCACCTCGTTCGCATAGCCCGGCGGTACCCCCAGCCGCCAGGCGACCAGCCCGATCAGTGCGATCAGCGCCACCGGCACCGCGGCGGGGCGGCTGAACCGACCGACCGCCCACCACACCAGCAGCACCGGCGCGGCCAGCGCCGGCGTCTCCACCAGCGCCTGCACCGGTGTCAGGCAGAGGGTCAGCAGGATGCCGGCCAGCATGGCGTTGGCCAGGGAGGCCGGGATCGATTCCATCAAGCGCCCCAGCGGCCGGATCGCACCGGCCGCCACCAGCAGCACGCCGCAGAACAGGAACGCACCGACGGCGGCACCGAAGTCGCCGGTGCCGTCGCCGGTCACGATCAGCAACGCCGCGCCGGGCGCCGACCAGGCGCAGGCCAGCGGCATGCGCCGCGTCCAGGACAGCCAGATGCCCGACACCCCGCAGGCGATGAGCGCGGCGCCCAGCCCGGAGGCGGCCTGGGCGGCGTCGGCGCCGACCGCTTCCAACCCCTGCAGCACGATCACGAAGGTGCTGGTGAACCCGACCACCGCCATGACCACGCCGGTGGTGGTGGCCTGCCACGAAGCGTCGCGCAGCGAGGCCGTTTGCGTGTCGTTCATGCGGAACTCGTCGGGCACGGGGTGCGAAGGGGCGTCGAGCGGGCAGGGTAGACCAGCCGCTTCGCCCGGCGCACGATTTCGCGCTACGCTCGCGGATCGGTCCGTGCGTTGCGGGTCCTGCCGGAGCAGCGTCATTCCCAGCGTGGCCATTCGATCGGCGCCCGGACGCGGCGGCGCCCCCGAGACGACCCTGCCGGGCCGAGGCTTCGCGCTGATGCTCACCGCGTTCGCGCTGTTCGTGATCATGGACACCAGTGCCAAGTGGCTGGTGCTGGCCGGCATACCGGCCCTGCAGGTCGCCTTCCTGCGCTTCCTGATCCACCTGCTGCTGGTGCTGGGCGTCTACCTGCCGCGCCAGGGAGGCGCGCTGTTCCTCACCCGGGTGCGCAGCATCCAGCTGGCACGTGGCGCGATGCTGGCCGGGGCCACGCTGCTCAACTTCACCGCCCTGAAATACCTGCCGTTGCCGGTCACCATCAGCATCTTCTTCGCCGGTCCCATGCTGGTGTGCCTGTTGTCGATTCCGGTGCTGGGCGAACGGGTGGGGGCCAGGCGCCTGAGCGCGGTGCTGAGCGGGTTCGTCGGCGTGCTGGTCATCGTGCAGCCCTGGAACGAGGCGTTCGGCTGGCACGTGCTGCTGTCGATCGGCTCGATGTGCTGCGCCTCCGGCTACTTCGTGCTGACGCGGCTGATGCGCGGTGCGGACGGCAACGGTACCAGCCAGTTCCACGCGGCCATCGTCGGCAGCGTGGTGCTGGCGCCGCTCGCCCTGGGCGGCTGGGTGTGGCCGGCCGACCCGCAGGCCTGGGCCCTGCTGCTGCTGATCGGCACCTTCGGGGTCATCGGGCACTCGATGGTCACCCGTGCCCACGAGCTGGCCGAGGCCTCGATGCTGGCGCCCACGGTGTACTCGCAGATCGTGTACGTGTCACTGTTCAGCTGGCTGGTGTTCGATTCCCCGCCGAGCGGCAACACGCTGGTCGGGGCGACCATCATCATCGGCAGCGGGCTCTACCTGTGGTGGCGCGAGCGCCAGATCGCGAAGCGCGGATAGTTCCTTTCGTGCGTGATGCCCCTTCTCGTCGAGCAGCGAAGGGTGCTGCCGTCGCCGCCAGCTGGAACCGGGGAGTCGACAGGCCATGAAGGTGATCGGTGTGGACTTCACCAGTGCACCCGGTCGGCGCAAGCCGATCGTGCGTGTGGACTGCGACCTGGACGAGTCGGCCGGCAGGCTGCAGTACCGCGCTACCGGCAGGATCGAAAGCCTGGCCGGGTTCGAGGCCCTGCTGGCCGAACCGGGGCCGTGGATCGCCGGGCTGGATTTTCCGTTCGGTCAGGCCCGCCGCTTCATCCAGACGATCGGCTGGCCGGACGACTGGGCCGGCTACGTCGATCATGCCGCCTCGCTCGGGCGTCGGGGATTTCGCGATGCGCTGGATGCGTACCGCGCACCGCGTGCGGTCGGCGACAAGGAACATGCGCGGCGAGACGATCGTGCGGCCGGCTCGATCAGTCCCCAGAAGCTGTACGGGGTGCCGGTCGGGTTGATGTTCTTCGAAGGAGCTCGCCGGTTGCGATCGTCCGGCGTGTTCGTGCCGGGTCTGCAGGCGGGCGATGCGCGTCGGATCGTGGTCGAGGGCTATCCGGGCGTGCTGGCGCGCCACCTGATCGGTCGCCGTTCCTACAAGAACGATGCGAAGGCGAAGCAGACGATCGCGCTGCGACAGGCCCGTCATGCGCTGCTGGACGCGCTGCGCGGCCCGCCCCTCGTGGAAAGTCATGGTCTGCTGGTCGATGCGCCGGACCGGCTCGCCGAGGACCCGATGGCCGACGAGCTCGATGCGCTGGTGTGTGCGGCGCAGGCGGCCTGGGCCTGGACGCGACGCGATCACGGCTTCGGACAGCCGCCGGAGGGCGACCCGCTGGAAGGCTGGATCGCCGAGGCGAGCTTGCCCGGCAGGGGGGGAGCCGGTCGATGACGATCCGGGGCGGGCCCGCCCCGGAAGGCGGTCGAGCGGCTACGCTGGTGTACCGGGTCACAGGCCGCCAGGCGAGCCCGCAGCAATCCAGGACACCCGTATGGCCGGAGGATGGTCGCGCGATGGCGCGGTGCAGGATCAGATCGACGCCAGCGTCGACGATGCGGTGCGGGCGGCGCGCGAGCGGATGCCGCGCGGCCCGAGCGCGATGTGTTGCGAGGAGTGCGATGCGCCGATTCCCGAAGCGCGACGTCAGGCGGTGCCGGGCGTCAGGCTCTGCGTGTCCTGCCAGTCCGCGCTGGACGCCTCGAGTGCGCGCAGCGGCTTCAATCGCCGGGGCAGCAAGGACAGCCAGCTGCGCTGAATGAAGGAGATCGACTGGGTGTTCGGCTACGGCTCGCTGCTGTGGCGTCCGGGCTTCGAGCCGCTGGAGACGCGTCGGGCGAGCCTTGCGGGGTGGGCGCGCCGTTTCTGGCAAGCCTCGCACGATCACCGCGGTACGCCGCAGGCACCGGGACGCGTGGTCACGCTGGTGCCGATGACAGGATCCGGCTGCGAGGGGCTGGCCCACCGCCTGCCCGACGCAGGGCCCGAGCGTGAACGGGTGCTCGCCATGCTCGATCATCGCGAACGCGATGGGTATCGGCGCCGCACGGTCGAACCGCGAACGGCGGACGGACGGACGCTGCAGGCGATCACCTGGGTGGCCGACCCCCGCCACGCCTCCTGGATCGGGTCCGCCGGCGACGAGACGCTGATCCACACGTTGGAGCATGCGGTCGGCCAGAGTGGGCGAAATCGGGACTACCTGCTCGATCTGGCAAGCACGCTGTCTCGCCTGGGAATCGATGATCCGTATGTCAGCGCGCTGGCGGACGCGATCCGTCTTCCCGACTGAGCGTCGCCGCACGTCGCGATCGGCCGGTTCCTTCCGGGGTGACGGTCTTGCATCGAGAAATCGGCGACTGATTTTTTCGCCTTCAGGAAGGGTGAAAACGTGATCTAGTTCTCGATAATCAAGTCGAATAGCCGAGCCGGGCTTGTCGGATATCGGGCCGCCAGGCGATGGAACGGGAGACGATCCGTACGGAAAAACGCGAGTGTGCTGGCCTAGCACAGACTCTCTGTTTCAGTGCGATTGTTGAAACTAATAAGCGAACATGGACGTTTGCCCACGATTACAGCCCGGTAGAGTGAAGTTTCTGTCGGTTTTTTTCCCTTAGCCTCTCCGGCTGAACTTTCCCCGTGAGCCAGCGCCACGCGCCATTGCCGGCGCATCAGTGCTCCCGAGACACGAAGTAGAGGCCTTTCATGAAGTTTGTCGTAGCAACCCTTGCGCTTTCCATGGCGCCGCTGATCGCACAGGCGATCGATGCACCCACCGGACTGGAATCCACCCAGAACGGTGCTCGTTCCGTCGAATGGACCTGGCAACCCGTCGATGGCGCCACCCAATACGAAGTCACGGTCAACGGCGCGGCCCAGGGCCTGACCAGCGGCACGACCTTCCAGAGCGAGGGTCTGCATCGCGGTGATGCGTCCCTGCACCTGCGTGCCGTGGACGGCAGCGGGAACTACTCCTACCAGTCGCGCACGCTGAAGATCCAGGTCAGCGACGACGCGGCGCCGGCGCAGGCCTCGCCCGACGCATCCGTGCAAGCGCCCACCACCGAGCGGCGCGCCGGCACCCGCAACGACATCGCCGTCAACGCGGCCGATACCGGCCTGATCGACCCGGCTTCCTGGCAGTATTCCGAGGTGTCGGAGAAAGCCGGCTACGAACTGGTGTTCAGCGACGAGTTCAACGGTGGCAGCCTGAATCCGGCTCGCTGGAACGCGCAGCTTCGCTGGGACGGCGACTGGAACGGCGAGCGATACGAGTACCGCGTGATCAACGGCGAGGACCAGTTCTACGTCAACCCGCTGAGCGCCGACCAGGAGCACCTGGACACGGTCGTGCCGGCCTACAACCCGTTCCAGTTCGATGGCGAGCGCCTGGCCATCCGTGCCAAGAAGAACCCGCTCAAGACCACGAACGACACCAAGACCTGGGGCCCGCTGCGCGACATCGTCAAGCAGCAGGACTTCATGTCCGGCGTCATCTCGACGTACGACAAGTTCTACCGCAAGTACGGCTACTTCGAGGCGCGGATCAAGATCCCGAATCATGACGGTACCTTCCCGGCGTTCTGGCTGTTCCACCAGAAGCGGCGCAGCGAGGGCACGCAGAAGACCGAGATCGACATCATGGAAAACCTCGGTCATGCGCCCTGGTACATCTACAACTCCTTCCACTACTTCAAGGACGTGTCCAGCAGCTACGGCGGCAGGCACCAGTTCATCAAGCCGACGCCTTCCGGACAGATCTACTCCGGCACCGACTACAGCGACAACTTCCACACCTACGCGGTGAAGTGGGAGCCGGGCCACATCGTCTGGTACATCGATGGTCAGCAGGTCAGCGAGGTCTACAGCGACGCGGGCAACTACGAGGAGCTGTACCTGCAGATCAACCTGGCCATGGGCGGGAACTGGACCAACTTCCCGACCTCCGCCGGTGGACTGGGGCGCTCGCGCGGCAATCACTTCCCGAACGCGGACGACCTGGCCAACTTCTCCGATCCGGCGCTCGAGATCGACTACGTGCGGGTCTACGCGCCGCGCTGAGGCATCGCGTCCGAAGGGGACGAAGGCATCCGGGCCCTGACCGGATGCCGCCGTCTCCCTCGCCGTGACCCGCCGAGCGGATCGCGGACCCTGGCGGGCGATCACGCCTGAACGAGCAGCTTGCGCGTGGCGCGGTATAGTCGGTGACGATCCCGAGCCGGCCAGCCGTCACGCGTGAGTCCGATCCTTGTCCGCTACGTCTCGCTGGTCGACGCGCTCAATCATGCGGTCGGCCGCGTGGCGATGTACCTGATCTTCGTCATGATCGGGATCCTGATCTGGTCCTCGGTCAGCAAGACCTTCCTCCTGCCGTCGCTGTGGACGCTGGAGATGGCGCAGTTCGCGCTGGTGGCCTACTACATCCTGGGTGGCCCCTACTCGCTGCAGATGGGCAGCAACGTGCGCATGGACCTGCTCTACGAGCGCTGGTCGCCACGTACCAGAGCCGCGGTCGACTCCGTCACCGTGCTTTTCCTGATCGGTTTCCTCGGCGTGTTCCTGTACGGGGGGCTCGGCAGTCTGACCTACTCGCTCGAATACGGCGAGCGTAGCCCGACCGCGTGGCGGCCCTACCTGTGGCCGATCAAGCTGGTGATCTGCATCGGTGCGCTGCTGATGCTGCTGCAGGCGAGCGCCGAGCTGGTGCGCGACATCGGCCGGTTGCGGGGTGTCGAGCTGCCGCGACGGGGCAAGGGCGTGCCCGGGGCCGATCCGCAGGAGCAGGCTTCTCGGCACCCGCGGGAACGCTCGTGAGCTACGAACTCATCGCCGCGCTGATGTTCAGCTCGATGATGCTGATGCTGCTCACCGGCCAGCGGGTGTTCGCCGCGATCGGGATCGTGGGCGTGGTGGCGGCGCTGGCGCTGTACGGCACCGGCGGGTCGGACTTCGCGTTCTCCTCGGCGATGAAGCTGATGAAGTGGTACCCGCTGCTGACGCTGCCGATGTTCATCTTCATGGGCTACGTGCTGTCCGAGTCCGGGCTTGCCAGCGACCTGTACCGCATGTTCCACGTCTGGACCGGTGGGCTGCCCGGTGGGCTGGCGATCGGCACCATCGGGCTGATGGTGCTGGTGTCGGCGATGAACGGCCTGTCGGTGGCCGGCATGGCGATCGGTGCGACCATCGCCCTGCCGGAGCTGCTCAAGCGTGGCTACGACAAGCGCATGGTCACCGGCGTGGTGCAGGCCGGCTCCTCGCTGGGCATCCTGGTGCCGCCCTCGGTGGTGCTGGTGCTGTACGCGATGATCGCGCGCCAGCCGGTCGGCCAGCTGTGGCTGGCGGGGCTGCTGCCGGGATTGCTGATGGCCACGATGTTCATCGTGTACATCGCGGTGCGCTGCCGGCTGAATCCGGCGCTCGGGCCCGTGCTGCCGGTCGAGGAGCGCACCGTGCCCCGGGCCGAGAAGTACCGGCTGCTGCTTGCCGGGCTGCTGCCGCTGGGCATCTTCGCCGCCATGATGGTGCCGTTCGTGAACGGCTGGACCAGCCTGGTGGAAAGCTCGGCGATCGGTGCGGTGGCCGCTTTCCTTGCCGCGGTGTTCAAGCGGCGCATGAGCGCGATCGTGTTCGAGAACAGCGTGCGCCAGACGCTCGGCATCAGCTGCATGTTCATGTGGATCATCCTGGCGGCCCTGTGCTTCGGCGCGGTGTTCGACGGCCTGGGCGCGGTGCGCGCGATCGAGAACCTGTTCACCGAACGGCTCGGCCTGTCGCCCTGGGCGATCCTGATCCTGATGCAGCTGTCCTTCCTGGTGATGGGCACCTTCCTGGACGACACCGCCATGCTGGTCATCGTCGCTCCGCTGTACGTGCCGCTGGTGGCCGCCATGGAGTTCGACCTGATCTGGTACGGGGTGCTGTACACGATCACCACCCAGATCGCCTACATGACGCCGCCGTTCGGCTACAACCTGTTCCTGATGCGCGCCATGGCGCCCAAGGAGGTGTCGCTGGGCGACATCTACCGCTCCATCCTGCCGTTCGTTTTGATCATGGTGGCGGCCCTGGCGCTGGTCATGCTGTTCCCGCAGATCGCGCTGTGGCTGCCCGAGACCGTGTACGCACGCTGATCGTCCCCTTCACCCAAGGAGAAGTCCCGCATGACTCGGAACACAGACACCCGACCCGCACCGGCGCGTTCGCCGGCAAGCCCGCCGACCGGTCGTCCCGATCGACGGAAATTCCTGTCCGGGGCGGCGGCCGGTACCGCCGCGGTCGGTGCCGGCGCCATCCTGCACGCGCCGGCCATCCTGTCCCAGGAGCCGATCAAGTGGCGCATGCAGACCTACGCCGGTCCGGCGCTGGCCGAGCACGTGATCAAGCCGGCGATCGATGCGTTCAACAAGGCGGCCAACGGCGAGATGGAGATCGAGCTGTTCTTCGCCGATCAGCTGGTGCCCACCGGCGAGCTGTTTCGGGCGTTGCAGAAGGGCACCATCGATGCGGTGCAGTCCGATGACGACTCGATGGCCTCGCCCACCGAGGTCACCGTGTTCGGTGGCTACTTCCCGTTCGCCAGCCGTTACTCGCTGGACGTGCCGGTGCTGTTCAACCAGTACGGCCTGGCCGAGATCTGGGACGAGGAGTACAGCAAGGTCGGGGTGAAGCACATCAGCGCCGGCGCCTGGGATCCCTGCCACTTCGCCACCAAGGAGCCGATCAACTCGCTGGAGGACCTGAAGGGCAAGCGGGTGTTCACCTTCCCCACCGCCGGACGCTTCATGAGCCAGTTCGGCGTGGTGCCGGTCACCCTGCCGTGGGAGGACATCGAGGTGGCGGTGCAGACCGGCGAGCTGGACGGCATCGCCTGGTCGGGCATCACCGAGGACTACACCGTCGGCTGGGCCGATGTCACCGACTACTTCCTGACCAACAACATCTCCGGTGCCTGGGCCGGCAGCTTCTTCGCCAACATGGATCGCTACCAGGAGCTGCCCGAACATCTGAAGACGCTGTTGTCGCTGGCCATGGACAGCTCGCACTACTACCGGCAATGGTGGTACTGGGGTGGCGAGGCGGCGCTGCGGGTGCACGGCGAGAAGATGCAGCTGACCACGATTCCGGACGAGGAATGGGCCACCGTCGAACAGGCCGCGCGGGTGTTCTGGGACGAGATCGCCGCCGAGTCCGAGACCAAGGCACGGGTGGTGCAGATCTTCAAGCAGTACAACGACGACATGGAGAAGGCCGGACGACCGTACCGCTACGGCTGAGCGCACGCCCTGCCTGTCACGTCGCACGGTCCGTCCCGCCGGCAAGGCGGTCCGGGCCGGTGCGAGTGCGTGGCGGGTGGCCCGGTGCGCGAACCGGCCGCGCTATGGTCAAGCCCACCGCGCATCAGGCACCATCCTGACACGCCGGATCGAACGCACCGGCGATGACGGCATCCTTCCTCCTCACCGGCGATCGGCGACTACCATGCGCGGACTTCTCTCGTTCGAACAGCTCAAGAGTGCGGTCGATGACGGCTCGATCGACACCGTGGCGGCGGTGATGGTCGACATGCAGGGACGCCTGATGGGCAAGCGCTTCCACGCGCGTCACTTCATCGAGTCGGCCTGGGAGGAAACGCACTGCTGCGACTACCTGCTGGCCACGGACCTGGAGATGGCCACCCCGGACGGCTACGCCTCCACCAGCTGGGCGTCCGGCTATGGCGACTACGTGATGAAGCCGGACCTGACGGCGATCCGTCCGATGCCCTGGATCGAGGGGGCGGCGATGGTGCTGTGCGACGTGCTCGATCATCATGAGCACGAGCCGGTGCCGCACTCCCCCCGGCAGATGCTCAAGCGGCAGCTGGCGCGACTGGCCGAGCGCGGCTACCGCTGCGTGGCGGCCACCGAGCTGGAGTTCTTCCTGTACGAGGAGAGCTACGCCCAGGCGCGTGCCAAGCGGTACCGGAACCTGACGCCTGCCAGCGCCTACAACGAGGACTACCACCTCTTCCAGACCGCCAAGGAGGAGCATGTGATGCGCCCGATCCGGAACCATCTGGCCGCTGCCGGCCTGCCGGTGGAGGGCACCAAGGGCGAGGCCGAGGCGGGCCAGGCCGAGCTGAACATCCGCTATGCCGAGGCGGGCAGCTGTGCCGACATGCACGTGTTCGCCAAGCACGCCATCAAGGAGATCGCCTGGCAGCAGGATCGCTGCGTCACCTTCATGGCCAAGACCAGCGCCCACACCACCGGCTCGTCCAGTCACGTGCATTTCTCGCTGCGCGACGCGGACGAGCAGGCGGTATTCTTCGACGAGTCGCGCGAGCACGGCATGTCCGAGCTGATGGGACAGGCGCTGGCCGGGCAGATCGCGCACGCGGCCGAGTACGCGGTGTTCCTCGCCCCGTACGTGAACTCCTACAAGCGCTTCGCGCCCGGCACCTTCGCCCCCACCAAGGCGATCTGGTCGATCGACAATCGCACCGCCGGGTTCAGGATCTGCAGTCCGGACGCGAAGGGCGTGCGCATCGAGTGCCGCATCGGTGGCGTGGACCTGAACCCGCACCTGGCGCTGGCCGCGCTGATCGCGGCTGCGATCAGCGGCATCGACGACCGGCTGGAGCCGCCGGAAGCCTTCACCGGAGACGCCTACGATGCGCAGGATGCGCCCGGTATCGCACGCACGCTGCGCGATGCCCGGGATGCCCTGAAGGACTCGGCCATGCTGCGCGAGGCCTTCGGCGACGCGGTGGTCGACCACTACGTGCACATGGCGAGCGTGGAGATCGACGACTTCGATCGCGCGGTGACCGATCACGAGATCGAGCGGGGATTCGAGCGGGCATGACCACCCTGACCTGCATCTCCCCGATCGACGGCACGGTGTTCGCCACCCGCGAGGCGCTGGCCGACGAGGCGGCCTTCGCGGCGGTGGAGCGTGCCCGGGCGGCGCAGGGCGCCTGGCGCGCGTTGCCGCTGGACACCCGCATCGAACGGGTGATGGGCGGCATCGCACGACTGGGCGAGATGAACGAGGCGATCGTGCCGGAGCTTGCCCGCATGATGGGCCGCCCGGTGCGCTACGGAGGTGAATTCGGCGGCGTGAACGAGCGGGCCGCCTACATGGCGAGCATCGCCGGCGAGTCGCTCGCCGCCCGAGTGATCGAGCACGGCGAGGCGTTCGAGCGGCGCATCGAGCGCGAGCCGCAGGGCATCGTGCTGGTGGTGGCGCCGTGGAACTACCCCTACATGACGGCGGTGAATACCGTGGTGCCGGCGCTGATCGCCGGCAACGCGGTGCTGTTGAAGCATGCCACCCAGACGCTGCTGGCCGGCGAGCGCATGGCCGAGGCCCTGCACGCGGCGGGCGTGCCCCGGGAGATCTTCCAGAACGTGTTCCTGGACCATGCGACGACCTCGCGACTGATCGCGGCACGCGCCTTCGGGTTCGTCAACTTCACAGGCTCCGTGGCCGGCGGCCGCGCGATGGAGCAGGCCGCCTGCGGCACGTTCACCGCGCTGGGCCTGGAACTGGGCGGCAAGGATCCGGGCTACGTGGCCGAGGATGCCGATCTGGCGGCCGCTGCCGACACGCTGCTGGACGGTGCCCTGTTCAACGCCGGGCAATGCTGCTGCGGCATCGAGCGCATCTACGTGCACCGCAGCCGCTTCGACGAGTTCGTCGAACGGGCGACGGGCATCGCCGCGGCGCAGGTGCTGGGCGATCCGCTCGATCCGGACACCACGCTCGGTCCGATGGCGCACGTGCGGTTCGCCTCCCTGGTACGCGGGCAGACCGAAGAGGCGATCGCGGCCGGTGCGCGCGCGCTGATCGATCCGGCAGGTTTCGCCGACGATGGCGGGGCGTACCTGGCGCCGCAGATCCTGGTCGACGTGACCCACGACATGCGCGTGATGCGCGAGGAGAGCTTCGGACCGGTGGTCGGCATCATGGCCGTGGACGGGGACGAGGAGGCGGTCCGGTTGATGAACGACAGCGACTACGGTCTCACCGCCTCGCTGTGGACGGGGGATGTCGAACGCGCCGCCGCGATCGGCGCTCGGCTGCAGACCGGCACCGTGTTCATGAACCGCTGCGACTACCTGGACCCGGCGCTGTGCTGGACCGGTTGCAAGGACACCGGACGCGGGGCCGGCCTGTCCGCACTCGGCTATGACAGCGTGACGCGCCCCAAGTCGTACCACCTCAAGAAGAGCGCCTGACATGGCCTCGACGACGATTCCCGACCTGCCCGCGAGCGGCAACCTGAACGGCAACTGGCACTATCCGACACCCATCCGGTTCGGTGCCGGGCGCCTCGTCGAACTGGCCGGCGCCTGTGCGGTGCTCGGCATCACCCGCCCGCTGCTGGTGACCGATCGCGGTCTGGCCGAGCTGCCGATCACCGCGCAGGCGCTGGGCGTGCTGCAGCAGGCCGGGCTCGGGGTTGCGGTGTTCAGCGGCGTCGATCCCAACCCGGACGAGAACAACCTGGGCGATGGCCTGCAGGCCTATGCGGACGGCGGTCACGACGGCGTGGTGGCCTTCGGCGGCGGTTCGGCGCTGGATCTGGGTAAGGCTGTCGCCTTCATGGCCGGCCAGACCCGACCGGTGTGGGATTTCGAGGACGTGGACGACTGGTGGAGTCGGGCCGATGCCGAGGCCATCGCACCGATCATCGCGGTGCCCACCACCGCCGGCACCGGCAGCGAAGTCGGGCGGGCGGCGGTGCTGACCAATTCGCTGACCCACGAGAAGAAGATCATCTTTCACCCCAAGCTGCTGCCCGGCATCGTGATCGCCGATCCGCAGCTGAGCGTGGGCATGCCGCCGTGGGTGACGGCCGGTACCGGCATGGATGCGTTCGCGCACTGCCTGGAAGCCTGGTGCTCGCCGCACTATCACCCGATGAGTCAGGGCATCGCGCTGGAGGGCATGCGGCTGGTGAACGAGTGGCTGCCGGTCGCCTACGCCGACGGCGCCGACCTCACCGCGCGTTCGCATCTGCTGGCCGCGGCCGGCATGGGTGCGACCGCGTTCCAGAAGGGGCTCGGTGCCATCCATGCATTGTCACACCCGATCGGTGCGGTGCACGGGACGCACCACGGCACCACCAACGCGGTGGTCATGCAGGCGGTGCTGGATTTCAATCGGCCGGCGATCGAGGAGCGGATGCGGGCCGCGGCACGCTATCTGGACATCGACGGCGGCTTCGACGGCTTTCGCGCGCGGGTGGGTGAGCTGAACCGGTCGCTCGGCATCCCGGCGTCCCTGGTCGAGCTGGGCGTGGTCGATGCGGACGTGGATGCCCTGGCCGACGCGGCCCTGCGCGATCCCAGCGTGGGCGGCAATCCACGACCGATGAGCGTGGAGAACACCCGGGAACTGCTGCGAAGCTGCCTGGGCTGAACGCCTAGGCGGCCCGTCGATCCTCGCCTTCGTCGTGCAGATGACGCTGCAGCGTCTCGATATCCATCGGGCGGCCCAGGTGAAAGCCCTGCGCCGCCTCGAAGCGGGCGGCGCGCACCTGTGCGTGGGCGGCGGCGTTCTCCACGTTCGTGGCGATGGTGCGCAGGCCCACCGCGGTGCACAGCCTGGCGAAGGTGTCGAGCACCTCGGGACGCGGTAGCGGGGAGAGCTTCACGAAGCTCATCGGGGTGTCCGCCAGGGCCCTGAGCGACATCGGCTCACGGTCCACGTTGTCGAAACCGATCTGGATGCCCAGCGAACACAGCCGCCGCAGTGCGGTCAGGTACTCGGCCTGACCCCGCTGCGGCAGCCCGCCGCTGCATTCCAGGTGCAGGCGCCCGGCCGGCAGGCCGCTGCGTTCGATGCACCCCTTGACGCCGGCCCGGTGTGCGGGGTGGCGGGTCTCGATCGGGTGCACGTTCACGTACAGATCGATCTCCTGGCACAGGCCGCGGGTGTCCTGGCAAGCTCTCTCGAGCACCGACAAGCCGAGCCGGTGGATGCCCTCGATGCGACTGGAGACATCGACCAGCTCGGTGTTGTCTATCGGGCCGAGTTCGGGGTGGCTCCAGTGCATCAGCGCCTCGACCCCGGTGGTGAGTCCGGACTCGGTGGAAACGATCGGCTGGTAGCGCACTCCGATCTCGCCGGATTCCAGCGCCTCGAACAGGTCGTTCTCGATCGCCTCGCGACGGCGTTCATCGGTCTGCATGCGCTTGTCGAAGAAGGCGTGACGGCCCTTGCCTTCGCGCTTGGCCCGCATCATCGCCATGTCGGCGTTGTGCAGCATGCGTGACACGCTGGCCCCGCTGGCATCCGACTCGAACACGCCCACGCTGGCGGTGGACTGGCAACGATGCTCTCCCAGCTGGTGCGCTGTCTCGAACGTGGCCACCAGCGAGTGGGCGAGCGTGTCGCTGTTCAGGTGCGCACCCGCTCCGATGGCCAGCAGCACGAACTCGTCCCCTCCCAGCCGATAGCTGCTCAGCGCATCGGTCGCGTCCCCGGCAGGCGACGGCATGTCGCCGAATTGCTCGACGATCTCCCCCAGGCGCCCGGCGATGCTGATCAGCAAGCGATCGCCCACCTCGTGCCCGAGCGTGTCGTTGACGGACTTGAAACCGTCGAAATCCAGGAAGTACAGCGTGAACTTCGGCGAGCACGGATCGGCGCGCAAGGTCTCCAGCCGATCGACCAGCGCGCACCGGTTGGACAACCCGGTCAGCGCGTCGTGACCGGCCTGCCACTGCATCCGATCGTTGTTGTCGATCATGCTGCGCAGCAAGGCCCTCATCGAGCGGATCGCCGGTTCGAACACGAAGTGCGCCTCGAGCAACAGGGTGATCACGGTGATGACGAGCAGCGTCCCGATCAGGTGACGCTGGCGGATGATCGCCTCCGTGGTATAGCGCTGCCTCTCCTTGGCCGCCACCTCCATGAGGGCAAGGAACACGGTCTGTTCCTCGCGCACCCGTGCCAGGGCGGGAGGGCTGCCGGGGGCGGCCGTCAACGCTCCGGTGGCATCGGCCAGCCGCAGCAGGCTCCGATCGACGGCCTCGTAGGCGGCGCGCAGGCCGACGTCACCGATCCGGCTCGCCCGGGCGAACAGCACGGCGTGCTCGCGCCGGATCGAGGCCAGCCCGCGCTGCAGTCGATCGTCGGCCTGCCGCGCCTCCCGGGTCGGGGTGGAAAGGGTCGGCAGCCGGCCGGCTGCCTGGGCGTGCAGCGCTTCCGCATCGCGCAGCAGGTACAGGCTGGTGACCCGTTGCTGCCCGGCCTGATCGAGCAGGCCCGCATCGTCGAACAGGCCGCGCAGCGTGCCTTCCAGCACGCCGAAGGTGACGATGCTCAACAGCGCGATGGTGCACAGCCCGGTCAGGTACCGTCGCTTCAATCGAGCGATGAAGGCCGGGCTGCTGTCGTGCGTCATCGGCGTCGGATCTCCGGGCTCCAGGACGTGCGCGAGGGCTTGCCGGAGCGTGAGGCACGGGCAGGGCTCGACACAGCTAGCGACAGCGCGTCGCGAGTCCGAAGCCTGTGCGCAGGAAAGCGTGATCCACCGCCCGAACCGAACGACGGGGGCGTCCGATCAGCGAGCCGACTCCAGGTATCCCTCGCTCTGCGCCTGCGTGCGGTAGCTGGCCTCCACGTCGGCCAGCGCGGCGCGTGCATCCTCTCGCCCCTGGAAGAATTCCACCAGTTCGGATCCCAGCGCCCCGTTCATCAGGCTCATCCATGGCAGGATCGGGTACGGCGCGGCTCCGGCCTCGATCGTTGCCATGACCCCGGCATCGGTCGGCGTGGCCCGGTAGCCGTCGACCAGCCACACCGCGGCGTCGCCGTTCGCGTTGGCCACCTCCACGCCGGTGGCGGCGACCAGCGCCCGGAAGCTTGCTTCGGCATCCGCGTCGCTGATGTTCCTCGCGATGGTGAATCCGTCCCACCACAGCGTGGCCGCCGGTCGTGCCGGTTCGCCGACCAGGGGTGCGGCCGCCAGGCGCAGGTGCTCGGTGACGTTCTCGGCCGCACCGCGCTCGTCGATCACCGACCCGGCGCTGGAGCCCCAGACGTTGGCGAAGGCGGCCCGGCCCTGTTCCATCTCGGCGACCACCACCTTGGTGTCCATGGTCAGGAAGTCCGGTGCCATGTACTCGGTGACGCGCTTCATGCGCTCCAGCGCCGCCACGGCGGTGTCGTTCAGCAAGGCAGGCTCCGGCGTGTTGCCCTCGAACAGCCGGCCGCCCAGAGCCAGGTAGTGATTGACGAACTCCAGGGCCAGGTTGAAGCCGACCTTGTAGGTGCCGGCGATCGGGTAGCGCATCGTGCCTTGCTCGCGCAGCTCGGCGGCCGCCTCGATCAGGCCGTCCCAGGTGGTGGGCGGTTCCATGCCGATCGCCTCCAGCATGTCCTGCCGATAGATCAGGTGCTGGGCGTTGGCCATGAAGGCGATCGCCATGACCTGACCGTCGATGCTGATCCGCTGGCGCTCGGACAGCGTCTGCCCGTAGTTGTCGATCAGCGCATCCAGCGGCCGGAGCAGGTTCTCGTTCAGCAGCGGCACCACGCTGCCGTTGGCCGTGAGCACGGCGCTGTAGGCGGCCGGGTCGCTCTTCAATGCCGCGACCTGGATGTCGCGCACCTCGGTGTTCAGGTTGGTGCTGATGGCAAGATCCGGAACGGTGCAGCCGTTCAGCACGTCGGCGATCACGTTGGTGGTCACGAAATCGTTGGCCAGGATGTTCGCCTCGCCCCGCACGCCGTGCAGTCCGCAGTCCGGTGGCAGGACCGGTTCGGCCGCCTCGACGCCGATCCAGCTGAAGGCGAGCAGTGCAAGCCCTGCTCGGTATCGGTCGCGCGGCAGGCGCTTCTTTTCAGAACGTGTGATCGACGGCATGGTCCGACACGACAGTGGATGAAGGGTGCGACGAACGCTACCAAGCGGATGCGTCCGGTCGACACGCTTGGTAAATCGGTGCGCCTGCCGCTGACGGTGTCGGGGTCGCACCGTGTACGGTGCTCCCCGATGGTCCCGATCACCCGCCGAGAGAGCCTGGATGTTCACCGAATGGCAGCATTGGCAGCGGATCGCGCTGACGCTGGGCATCGTGCTGACGGCGCTGCTGGTGCGCCGTGTCGGCATGCGCCGGGTCCGCGAGAGCACGCGCATCCTGGAGGTCGGCCAGCGCCGCGTCATGTCGAGCCTGCACCACGGCGCGGTCATCACCATCGTGCTGACCGTGCTGATCCTGTGGTTGCCGCAGTTGCAACGCTTCGCACTGTCGATCACCGCGATCGCGGTCGCGCTGGTGGTCGCCACCAAGGAGCTGCTGCTGTGCCTGCTCGGCTCGCTGCTGATCCGCTCGTCCCGCGCGTTCGTGATCGGTGACTGGATTCGCGTGCAGGAGCGCTTCGGCGAGGTCATCGAGCGCAACCTGCTCACCACCACCATCCAGGAGGTGGAGACGCACGGCTACACCAGCACCGGGCGAACCATCACCGTGCCCAACAGCCTGTTCATCGCGGTGCCGACCGCCAACCAGAACTTCCTGCGCCGCTACCAGTTTCACAGCTTCTGCCTGACGATCGAGCCGGATGCGTTTCCGTTCGAGGCCGAACAGCGGCTGGAGGCGCGCCTGCTGGCGCTGACCGAGCCGTTCGCCGATACCGCGCGCCGCTACAACGCGATGCTCGAACTGCGCACCGGCATCGACATACCCGATGCGGATCCGACCATCGATTTCTCCACCAACGACATCGCCAAGCTGGTCACCACGATCACGGTGTTCTGCCCGACCAGTGCCATCGTGCAGCTGGAGAAGGCGATGACGCGCGAGTTCTTCGAGTGGTATCGCGCCAATCGGAACGCGGCGGGCACGAAGACGCACATCGACTGAAGTCGCCGGCTCGCCTCGGCGGATGGCATGCCGGCAGGTCAGCCATGGGGCCGGCTGCGGATCAGTCCCCGGCGGTCGTGCCGTGCGCCTCGGCCCAGGCCTGCAGATCGGCCAGCCAGGCATCCGGTCGCGCATCCGAGGGCATGCGCCAGTCCGCGCGCGGCGACAGCGCCACGCTGCCCACCTTGGGGGCATCGGCGGTGCAGGAGCGCTTGAACTGCTGGTAGAAGAAGCGGGTCAGGAACACCCGTGCCCAGCGCACCAGCGTGGCCGCCTCGTAGCGACCGTCGAAGGCGACCACGGCCAGATCGAGAATGCGTGATGGCCGGGCGCCGTGGCGTACGTGGTGGTAGAGGAAGAAGTCGTGCAGCTCGTAGGGTCCGATCTTCTCCTCGGTCAGCTGGCTGATCTGCCCGGTGGCATCGGCCGGCAGCAGCTCGGGCGAGATCGGCGTGTCCAGGATGTCGAACAGCGTGGTGCGCAGTTGCTCGCTGTCGCTCCAGGAGGTCGCGACCTCGTTGGCGACCCAGCGGATCACGAACTGCAGCAATGTCTTGGGCACGCCGGCATTGACGTCGTACATGGCGATGTGGTCTCCGGCATAGGTCGACCAGCCGAGTGCCTTCTCGGACAGGTCACCGGTGCCGACCACGATGCCGCCGTCACGATTGGCGATGCTCATCAGCAGCAGCGTGCGCAGCCTGGCCTGCACGTTCTCCAGCGTGACATCGCCCAGCGCGGGGTGCGTGCGCAACCGCTGCACCAGCGCCGCGACGTCCTCGACGCCCTCGGCGGCCGGGTGATCGATCGCCTGCAGCACGCTGCGGCTGGCCTCGCCGATGGGAATCTGGTGCAGGCTCGCCCCCAGCGATCGTGCGAGCAGCACCGCGTTGTCGCGCGTGCCGTCGCTGGTGCCGAACCCGGGCAGGGTGACGCAGACCAGATCGGTGCGCGGACGCCCCTCCAGGTCCAGCGCGGCGGCCGCCACCAGCGCGGCGGCGGTGGAGTCCAGGCCGCCGGACACTCCCAGCACCAGCACCGGCGAGCCGATCGCGCGCATGCGCCGCGCCAGCGCGTTCGACTGGATCTCGAACATCTCCCAGCAACGGGTCGACAGCGTCGGCGCATCCGCCGGCAGGAAGGGGGTGGGGCTGACGGTGCGTTCCAGGCCCGGCGGGGTGGCCGTCCGGAAGCCGGTCCGACGGTAGGCCGATGCCGACCCCTGCCGGGCGGCCGCATCGCCGAACGTCGTCGTGGAGCGGCGCTCGAAGGCCAGCGCTTCCAGGTCGATGTCCTGCACGATCAGCTGCGCATCCCGTGCGAAGCGCCGGGACTCGGCCAGCAGCGAGCCGTTCTCGCACACGAACGCGTCCGCATCCCAGGTCAGGTCGGTGGAGGACTCGCCGGGGCCTGCCGCCACGTACACGTAGGCGCACTTGCCCCGGTCGCTCTGCGACAGCGCCAGCGAGCGGCGGATGTCGGCCTTGCCGATCGTGAAGTTGGAGGCGGACAGGTTGGCGATCAGCGTGGCACCGGCCGAGACCGCGGTGCTGCTCGGCGGTTGCTGCACCCACAGGTCCTCGCAGATCTCCACCCCGACGCACAGTCCGGTCAGGGAGGCCTCGAACAGCTGGTCGGTGCCGAACGGCACCGGCTGTCCGCGCAACCGCAGGTGCGACCCGGGCGCCACCTCGGTGCCGGGTCGGAACCAGCGCGCCTCCTCGAACTCGCGATAGTCGGGCAGGTAGCTCTTGGGCACCAGCCCGAGCAGCTTGCCGTCCGCGATGGCGGCGGCGACGTTGTAGAGCCCGGTGGGCCCGCGCACCGGCAGTCCGACCAGGGCCAGCGTCGCCAGCCCCGCGCTGGCCTCGACCAGATCGAACAGCGCCTGCTCGGCCGCCTCCAGCAGCGGCTGCTGCAGCGTCAAGTCCCTGATCGAGTAGCCGCTGAGCCCCATCTCCGGGAACACGACCACGTTCACGTCCCGCGCCGCCGCCTCGCCAAGCAGCGCCAGGGTGCGGTCCAAGTTGAGCGCCGGATCGGCCACCGAGGTGACCGGAATCGCGGCGGCCACGCGTGCGAAGCCTTTCATCGTTCGAGTATACGTTCTGCGCCCGCACGCTCTCAGCGCCCGGCCGCCACCTGGCGCAGCGCCGACAACGCCAGGAAGCGGTTGGCCGAGGGCACGCCGCGCGCCCGCTCGCGATCGATGCGCGCCAGCACCAGGGTCATCTCCGAGAAGCGCTTCTGGTATTCGCCGCGCAGCTGGGCGATGTTGTCCTCCACGCCGTACAGCGTGACCCCGGCAAGCGATCGCTCGGCCAGTGGAACGCTGAGCCCGGCGGTTTCGGCCAGCAGGGCGATCTCCGGTCCCGGATCGCGACGCAACGCGCTCACGGTCCGGTTCCAGGCGCGGACAAGCCGCTTCACCGCGTCCCGATTGTCACGCAGCCAGCGCTCGTCACCGGCGAGAAGATCGGTGATCAGACCCGGATAGTCGGCCGCGTCGCCGAGCCGCACCAGTCGTCGCTCCGCGCTGTCGACGTCCGGATCCGCAACCGCATCCGCCATGGACTCGGCCACCGCCTGCTCGAAGGCGACCGAGGTGGGCGCGGCGATGACGACCGCCTGCAGCGACGTCGACTCGTCCGTGGACTGCCAGCGGGCGAGCGCCTCGTCCGCGGTCACCGTCTCCAGCTCGACGCCGTCCAGGTTCAGCCCGCGACGCTGCAGCTCGGCGGCCAGCAACAAGCGACCGGAGCGCCCGGAGACCAGTCCGACCCGCGCCCCGCGCAGGCCGGCGGCGCTGTCCATGCGCGGCGTACCGAACAGCACGTCGGCCTGCCTCGACTCGCCCAGCAGCAGGGCGCCGCGCAGCGCGATGCCGGCCTGCTCGGCATCGAGCAGGGCATCGGCCCCGGTGGCGATCAGGTCGAGCTCACCGTCCAGCAGGGCCTCCAGCGGCGGACGTGACGGGTCGAGCAGCTCGATCGTCAGGCCCTCGGCCTGGAAATCGCCCCGCGCCACGCCCAGCGCCAGCACGGCGTGCACGATGCGAGCCTGCACGCCGATGCGCAGCGTGGTGTCGGCAAGCGTCGTGCCGGGCAGGCACAGCAAGAGCGTCAGGGCTCCGAGGACGGCGGACCAGGGGCGATAGCGAGTACGGTTCATCAATCGTGACATCGTGAGAGGGATGGCGGCATGAAGGGGTACCATGCCACGGCCGCGATGGTGCGGCCGATGACATCCGGATCTTCATGGCCGTCAATCACGACGACAAGAACCTTGCGCTGTTCTGCGACTTCGAGAACATCGCGTTGGGCGTGCGCGACGCGAAGTACAAGAAGTTCAACATCCAGCACGTGCTGCAGCGGCTGCTCGTCAAGGGCAGCATCATCGTCAAGAAGGCCTATTGCGACTGGGACCGGTACAAGGAATTCAAGGGGCCCATGCACGAGGCGGCCTTCGAGATGATCGAGATTCCGCACGTGCGCATGTCCGGCAAGAACTCCGCCGACATCCGCATGGTCGTGGATGCGCTCGATCTCTGTTACACCAAGTCGCACGTGGATACCTTCGTGATCATCAGCGGGGACTCCGATTTTTCGCCCCTGGTCGGCAAGCTTCGCGAGAACGCCAAGACGGTGATCGGGGTGGGGGTCAAGAACTCCACGTCCGATCTGCTGATCAACAGTTGCGACGAATTCATCTATTACGACGATCTGGTACGCGAACTGGAGCGTCAGGGATCGGGTTCACGCAGCGGTCGCAAGCGATCGGGCAGCCGCGGCGGGCGTGGACGCCGCTCCGAGGGCGAGACGAACGCGACCGACACGGGCAGCGCCACCGAGGAGGTCGCGGCGCAGCCCGTGGCGCCCGCCGATGCCGCGCCGGACGCCGCGGCGCCCGCGGCTGGACCCGACGAGCCCTCGCGCGAATCGCGTCCGCCGCGCGGCGGGCGGCGCCGACGGGGGGGGGAATCGTCCGCGTCGGATGCTGGAACGGATGGTCAGGCGAACGGTCGGGCGAACGGTCGGGCGGATACCCCGGCCCACGCGCCGGCGGACGACTCCCGGGATGCTCCTGCCGACACCCGTGCATCCGTTCCGGCACAGGCGAAGGCCGCCGGGTCAGCCCCGTCCGCTACCCGCGATGCGGGGTCCGAGGACGATGACGAGGTCGGCGTGGTCGAGTTCGCGGTGCTCGACGACGAGGACGACATTCAGGACGAGGAAGGCGGGTCCGACACCGTGTCGGATGACGACGAGGGTGCCGAGGACGAACTGCAGCAGGAAGGCATCGATCTGATGATCGAGACGGCGACCGCGCTCAGCACCGAGCGTGGCGGCAAGGACAGGTTGTGGGGCTCGATGATCAAGCAGGCGCTCAAGCGGCGACGTCCCGGTTTCAACGAGAGCTACTACGGCTTCGACTCGTTCAGCAAGATGCTGGAGGAGGCCGAATCGCAGGGGCTGTTGAAGCTGGAGCCCGACGATCGCTCGGGTGGCTACATCATTCGCGACATCACCGGCTGACCATAGGCACGGCATGCCCGAACCGGACAACTCGCCCGGCCCGCCCGGCGCCACGGCTGCGCCATCGGCCATCGAGCTGGTCGAGGTGCGCAAGCGCTTCGGCCGCACGGTGGTGCTCGACGGCCTGAGCCTGCAGGTGCGGCGCGGCGAGGTGTTCGGCTTCCTGGGCCGCAACGGCGCGGGCAAGTCCACCGCCATTCGCGTGCTGATGGGCATCGTGCCCGCCGACGCCGGCCAGGTGCGCCTGTTCGGGCAGCCGCTGTCGCGCGACGTGGTCGCGGCACGACGCCGGATCGGCTACGTCGCGCAGGAGCAGAACCTGTACCCGTGGATGACGCCACGGGTGCTCGGGCGATTCGTGCGCGGCTTCTACCCGCGCTGGGACGAGACGCGCTGGCGGCGCCTGAACGAGGCGTTCGATCTGCCGATGAAGCGGCGGCTGGGCACGTTCTCGGGCGGGATGAAGGCCAAGCTGGCGCTGGCGCTGGCGCTGGCCACGCGCCCCGAGCTGCTGATCCTGGACGAACCGACGGCCGGCATGGACCCGGTGGCGCGCCGCGAGTTTCTCGACCTGGTTCGCGAGCAGACCGCCCGCGACGGCACCACCACGTTCTTCTCCACCCATCTGATCGACGAGATCGAGGCCATCGCCGATCGCATCGCCATCGTCGAGAACGGGCGCGCCTTGTATCAGGGCCCCCTGACACCGTTGGCCAGGCGCACCGCCGGCTACTCGATCGCGCAGGAGGACGATGTGCCCGGCGCCATGCCGCTCGGTCCGGACGCGCGCGTGGTGCGCGTGCTGGGCGACCTGTCGCGGCTGGGGCGGCGGCACGTGGTGCTGCAATTCGCCGACGCCGCCTCGCGCGAGGTGACGCCGCTGCACGGCTGGCGCCGCGAGGCGCTGTCGCTGGAGGATGTGTTCATCGCCATGGTCGGATCGGGCGCCGCCGCTGCGCCGCACGGCGGGCGGTCCGACGGTACGCATCTGGCGTGAGCGCCGGGCAGGCCCTGCTGGGCAAGGACCTGCGCGAGCACGGCGGAGCATTCGCCGGCATCGCGCTCGCCAGCGTCGCCCTGGTGCTGCTGGCCCTGGCGCAGAACCGGCAGGCGGCTTTCGGCATCAGCCCGTTCGAGGTCGTGCGCTTCTCGCTGATCACGTTCATGCCGCTGATCTGCCTGGTGATCGGCAACCGGCTGGTGGTGCGCGAGTACCTGGCCGGTACCCGCCAGTTCGTCGAGGCGCTGCCGGTCGGCACGCTGTGGCCCCTGTTGCTGAAGTACCTGGTCGGCTACCTGTTCGTGGCGTTGCTGGGCACCGCGGTGGTCGGCATCTGCGCGCTGGGCGCCACCCTGGCCGATGATCCTTCGCCCGAGTACCTGACGCTGCTGCTGGCCCGGACGCTGGTGGTGCTGTTCCTGTACTGGAGCGTGGTGTTCTGCTTCAGCCTGTGCGGGCACCTGCGGGTGATGCTGTACCTGGTCACGCTGGGCGTGGTGCTGGCCCTGTCGTTCCTGCCCGGCGTGGATGCCACCCGTTTCGCACCGTTCGCGCTGCTCGATCGCGAATTCTTCGTGTTCGAACGCGACCTGGTGCCCTGGTGGGAGATGGCCTGGACGGTCGCCCTGGGAGCGACGTTCGCGCTGGCAGGCTTCATCGTGGCACGGCTGGGCAACGGGTCGGTGGCCGAACGTCTGGCACGACCCATGACGCGTCGCGACTACGTGCTGCTGGGCGTGCTGCTGGCGGCCGGCGTGGCGCTGGCCGGAGCGCTGGCCGAGAAGCGCACCCGCGATCCGGTGCGCTTCACCGGCGAGACCGTGCTGCGCGAGTCCCGGCCCGACATCGAGCTGTACTACGGCGCCGAGCGCCATCGGCCGGCGGCCGAGCGCTTCCTGCAGGCGGTGCTGCGTGCCGGCGCGCCGCTGGAGACGCGTCTGGACCTGGAATCGATGCCGTCGATCCGCCTGGCGCTGCGTGCGGACCGGGAGGCGCACGACATCGACTACGGCACCCTGGACGGCGTGTTCGTCGCGGCCAACTGGCTCGAGCACGACGACTACGACGATGCGGTGCTGGTCGCGGTCGTGCTGCACGGCATCCTCACCGCGCGCACCGGCGGGCGCGCCCCGTTCGAACCCTATCATTGGGTGCTGGACGGGTTCACGCGCTGGTGGGCCGAGACCGCCGGCGAACCGGCCGCGTTGCCCGCCGCCCACCGCGCCGAGCTGCTGGCGCGTGCCCTGTTCATCCTGCGAAGGCTGGACGAGCGACAGGGACTGGTGGACGAGTGGCAGGGGATCGCCGAGGGCTACGGCTACCCGGGGGCCGAAGCCCTGGCCACCTCGGCGGTGATGTACCTGCAGGAGCGCGCCGGCGTGCCGGCGGTCATGGGGCTGGCGCGTGAATTCCTGTCGGTGCCGCTGGGCAGCTCGGTGCTGGCCAGCCTGGCCGATCGGCGCCGCACCCCCGAGCAGCGCTTCACGGCGGCGACCGGGCTGGAGTTCGCACCGTTCATGGCGGATTGGCGAACCTGGCTGGCCGAGCGCGCCGGCGAGCCGTCCGTGGCCGCGTTGCTCGCCGCCGTTCCGCCGCTGGCCCCGGTGGTCCGGGTCGAGCGTCGGGACGGTGTGCCGGTGATCACCGCCGGTCTGGTCGAGGTGACGGGAGAGGTGACGGGGGAGGTGGCGGGGGAGCCGATCGATCCGCCCGAGTGCGTGCTGCGCCATTCCCTGCTGGCGCCGTTCGCCAGCGAGTGGGAGGTCGACGACGAGGACGAGCGCTTCGCCGCCTGCGCAGCGGATCCTGCGCTCTACGCTCTCGAGGGAGCCTACGCGTCCGGCGACCGGGCACTGCTCTCGATCGAACTGGAGACGCAGGCGTTCCACCAGCCGTTCAGGCTCGGCTCGGCGCGAGTCGACGTGCCGTGATCGCCATGCTCGGCAAGGAGTTGCGGCAGCTGCTGCCGATCGCCTGGCTGTGGCTGGCGGTGCTGGTGATCGGCTACCTGACGCAATTCGTCGGCACCCGGCTGGACGAAGAGAGCTTCGGCAGCTGGTTCGAGGAGGCCCTGTCGGTCGGGCTGAACCCGTCGCTGGCGGCGATCCAGGCCTTGCTGGCGCTGGTGACCGCGTGGGCGCTGTTCCCGCGCGAGCACGATGATTCCACCATCGACTTCCTGCGCGCGCTGCCGCTGTCCGCCACGACGGTATTCGCATCGAAGGTGCTGGCCGGCTGGAGCGTGCTGCTGCTGCTGACCGCGTTGTCCTACGGCATCGATGCCGCGCTGCTCGCCTGGAACCCGGAATCGATGGGCGGGCGCTTCTACACGCAGCCGTTCGTGGCCCTCATGGTGCGCGATGCGCTGTTCTATTTCGTGATCCTGTCGCACGGCATCGTGCTCTCCTGGTTCCGGGTCACCGGGCTGATCGTCTACGCGTTCTACCTGATCGGGCTCGCCTGGCTGGAGAGCGCGACCGGCAGTGCCGGACTGTTCAGCGTGCTCGGCATGCTGTCCAACGAGTTCGACGGCTCGGCGCTGGTGGTCGACCGGCGGGCCATCTCGGTGCACGTCGCGGCCGCGCTCGTGCTGTTGCTGGTCGGGCGCGCATTGTGGCGCGGCACACCCTCGGCGGTGGCGGGCGGGCGTCAGCGACGGCGCGGCACGGCCTGGATCGGCACCGCGTTGACCGTGGCAGGCTTCATCGCGCTGGGCACGCTGATGATCGGTCGGCTGGCGCCGGGCAGCGGTGCGCTGGGGGACGGCGAGCCGCTGGAGGTCACCACCACCGATCACTTCCGGTTCGTCTACGACCCGGCCGATGCCGATACCGTGACCTACGTGCTGCAGCACGCCGATGCGGACTTCGTCGAGCTGGGCGAGCGTCTGGGCACCTCGGAGCTGCCCACGGTGCGCGTGAACCTGGCCGCGACCAGCGAGCACGCGGCCGGACTGGCCACCTGGAAGACGATCCTGATGGACCTGGACACCTTCGAGGCGGACCTGTCGCAGCGTCGTGTGCTCAGTCACGAGGCGGTGCACGTCATGCAATCGGTGCTGTCCGAGCGCGCGATGGCCCGTCACGCGGTCGCCGCCCGCTTCTTCATCGAGGGCATGGCGCAGTACCTGTCGTTCGCCATCGTGCCCGAGCCAGCCCGGCGCGAGTCGAACTGGGCGATCGCGGCGGTCGCCTGGCAGCGCCAGGAGATCCGCTTCGAGGACCTGATCGATGCCGACTTCGCGGCGCGCTTCGATCCGGACCTGTATTACAGCCTGGGCGACCTGTGGTCCGACAGCTTCGTGACGGTCTGCGGGCCCGGCTCGTTCGGCGACTTCCTGCGCGCCGCCGGTCGCGAGGAGGTGCCCAGGCGCCTGCCACCCGCGATCTTCTGGCGCGACACGCTGCGTCAGATCGATTGCGAGCTCGAGGACATCAACGCGCATTTCGGCGAGCGCATGCAGGCGCTGTTCGAGTCCACCGATCGCAGCCGTTTCCCGCGCTTCGACAGCGTGCGGACGGTGCGCCTGGACGATGGACGCGTCGAGATCACCGCCACGCTGCGCAGCGACGAGGAGGGCGACCCCGTGAGCCGGGCCGCGCTGCCGGCGCGTTTCACGGTCCGCATCGGCGGCGGTGCCCGGCTGGTGGCGGCGGTCGATCCGGTGTTTCGTGGCGAGGTGATCGCGCAAGCGTCGGATACCGCGATCGACGGGGCCGACGCCGCGGACGACGAAGCGCTGCGGGTACGCTTCACGGTGCCCGCGCGGGCCGTGCCGCGCGGGCGCTTCGACTACCAGCTCGGCTACGCCCCCTACGGCGACTCGCGCGTCTGGTACGACGTGCGGCGCACCGGCAGCGTCGCGCCCTGAGGCCGTTTCAGCCCACGACCGAGAGCGTGGGGTCCTGAGATCGTTCCGCACCGGTCGGCCGACTGCTGCCGGACAGCTTGCCCCAGCGTTCCACGAACTGCACCGCCGGGCGCGGGCGATCGAACAGGTAGCCCTGGAACCGGGTCACCGACAGGGCCTGCAACCGGGCAAGCTGGGCGTGCGTCTCGACCCCTTCGGCGATCAGTTGCATGCCCAGCTCCCGGCACAGGTCGATCAACCGGGGCAGCACCACCGGATCGTCCAGCCATTGCCGATCCAGCTTGGCGATATCCGGCGTCAACGCGACCAGACGGTCGATGTTGCTGTGCTCCAGGCCGACATCGTCGAGCGCGATTCCCACGCCCAGCGCGCGCAGGTTGGTCAGCAGCCGTTCGTCGACATCGCCGGTCTTCTCCGAGATCTCGATCACCAGGTTGGCCGCCGGAACGCCCTGAATGGCCAGCCGCTGCCCCAGGTCGTCGGCCAGCGCCGGTTCGTGCAGGCTGGCACCGGTGATGTTGAGCGAGAGGCGGAAGCCGTCGTCCACCACGCCGGCGCGTCGCCAGCGGGCCAGCGCTTCGGTGCAGCGTTCGAACACGTAGCTGTCGAGCGTGCGGCCGAGCGGCGACTGGTGCACCGCGCTCAGGAAGTCGGCCGGCGGGATGATGCCGCCATCGCGCGAACGAAGCCGGATCAGTGCCTCGGCGCCGAGCGGTCGGGCGCGCCCGGGCGTCGGCACCTGCACGATCGGCTGCATCCAGAGCTCCACCCGCCGCTCCTCGAGCGCGCTGCGCACGGCGCGCGTGGCGAACGCATCGAGCGAATTGGCGCCGTGCTGGCGCCGTTTCTCGTTCAGGGCCGAGGCTTCGGCGTCGCCCAGCACCTCGGTGAGAAGGCGCTGCTGATCGGAAGTCGCCACGCCGATGCTGCAGTCCAGGCGGTGCTGGCCGGCGCTGGTGCTGACCGGATGGTCGAACAGCTGGCGTACTTGCGCGGCTGCGCGATGCGCTTCCTCGTACGGCGTATCGGGCAGGATGACCAGGAACTGGTCACCGCCCCACCGGGCCAGCGTGGCATCGGTGTCGATGGTGCTTTCCAGGCGCCGCGAAAGTGCCACCAGCACCTCGTCGCCGACCGCGTGCCCGTGCAGGTCGTTGACCGCCTTGAAGTCGTCGATGTCCAGGAACACCAGCGAGGCGATCCGGGACGGCGTCTCGCTCAACGTATCGATCACGGCTTGCGCCTGACGACGATTGACCAGCCCGGTCAGGTCATCGTGCATCGACTGATGGCGCAGCCGGGCTTCGGCCAGCACCCGTTGGCGACGATCGCTGTCCAGGTCGGTGGCCAGGCGGTCGATGCTGCGTGCCACTTCCCCGATCTGGTCGTCGTGCGCATCGTTGATCGGATTCTCGGGCTGACCCTGCGCGATGCGTTCCGCGGCCAGTGCGGTCTGCCGCATGCGTCGTCCCAGCGGCATCAGCACGACCAGCCAGATGGCGAGCAGGGCCAGTACGCCGACGGCGATCGTCGCCAAGGCGGTGCGGCGCAGAGCCTTCAGGGGGGCCAGTGCCTCGGCGGTGTCCACCTTCGCCACCAGGCTCCATGGCAGCGGTGCCAGGCTGCGGACCGACAGCAGCGTCTCCACTCCCCGGTAGTCGATGGTGCTTCGCAGCTCACCGTCCGCCTTCCCGTCCACATGGCCGGGCGGTGCCTCGGCGGTCGCGGGCAGCAGGCCCGCCAGAGGCGTCCCGGCAGCGGAATTCGCCGCGAACCGCAAGGCGCTCAGCGGACGTGCCTGCCCGTCACGCTCGTGCTGGACCAGGTAGACCTCGGTGCTCTCGCCCAGGGCGTGGTGTCCGGCAAGCGGTGCGACCAGCGGTGCCAGGCGGGCCTGCAGCAGCAGTGCGCCGTCGACGCGGCCGGTCGGCGAGAACACCGGGCTGGCCAGCTGCAGCCGCGCTTCGGGCGCCGGGTCGGCCCGTGCATACGCGACGCGACGCTCGTTCAGCGCGGTATCGATCACGGCACGCCCGCGCGGATCGTCGATGCGCCGGCCGGCCCGCCCCAGCGAGGCGGCGCGCGCGTCGAGAATCTCCACCGCCACGATCTCGGTGCGCTGCCTGATCGCGCTGTTCAGCAGTCGGCCGGCGAGCGCCTGCAGGGGAGGATCCTCGTCCGCAGCGGCCCTCTCGGGCGCCTCCGGCGGCGGCGATCGGGTGCGCTCGGCGAGCGCTGCCCGCAGTGCCGCATCGCTCGACAGCGCCGCGGCATCGTCGGCGTAGCCCGCCAGCGTATCGGCCAGGCGCGCGGACTCCAGTCGCAGCGCATCGTCGAGCCCGGCACGGATCCGCTCGTCGTGGCCTCGATCGATGAGCCCCAGCGCCCAGAAGCTGGCCGCGACGATGGGCAGCAGCAGGGCCAGCCAGAGCAGTAGGCGGAGTCGTTGATACACCGTCACGATTGTGACCGAGTTCGCGTCGTTTCACCATGTCGGGTGACCACGACAAGGCCTCGGGCCGGTGCTTGAGCGGTCCCTGAGCGGTCCCTGAGCGGTGCTTGAGCGGTGCTTGAGCGGTGCTTGAGCAGTCCCTGAGCGGTCCCTGGGCAGTCCAGGGAGGTCGCGCGCCGACGGGCCGGCATCGCGAACAGGGTTCGTGACACCCGGTCGTCGCTTGTCGCTCGCGCAAGCGGGTCCGGATGCAGTACACTTTCGGGTTACCCGACGCCGGCCGCTAGGCCCGCGTCTTCCCGCATTCCCTCGTCATCGTCGGTACACAGCTCCCATGGTCACCATTCGTCTGTCGCGCGGCGGCGCGAAGAAGCAACCGTTCTATCACGTGGTCGCCACGGACAGCCGCGCCCGCCGCGACGGTCGTTACATCGAGCGGCTCGGCTACTACAACCCCGTCGCGCGTGGCGCGGCCACGGCGGTCGAGCTGGATCTGGCCCGGGTCGACTACTGGATCGGTCATGGCGCGCAGATGAGCGATCGCGTGCGCGAGATCGTCAAGGGTCATCGCAAGGGGCAGGCGGCTGCAGCCTGAGGTCGACGACGCGCCGGATGACGGCGTTCCGGATGACGACGTGCGTGTGCCGCTGGGCAGGATCACGGCGGTCCATGGCCTGAAGGGCTGGATCAAGGTCCATTCGGACACCGATCCGCGCGAGAGCATCGTGCGATTTCCGCGCTGGCTGCTGACGCCGGAACATTCCAGGCTCGAAGCCGACGAACGGGTGGTTACCGTCCTGGACGGCCGGGTGCAGGGCAAGACCATCGTGGCGCGGCTCGAGGGGATCGAGGATCGCGACGCGGCGGAGGCGCTCATCGGCCGCTCGATCGCCGTGCTGCGCAGCGAGTTGCCCGCCCTGGAGGGCGGCGCGGTCTACTGGACCGATCTGATCGGCATGCGGGTGAGGACGGTCGATGGTACGGACATCGGACCGGTCAAGCGGTTGTTCGAGACCGGTGCCAACGATGTGCTGGTCATCGGCGACGAGCGAGGCGGCAGCAAGCCGGGCAGCGAGGTGCTGGTGCCCTGGATACGCCCGGACGTGGTCGTCCTGGTCGATCGGCGGGCACGACGGATCGAGGTGGACTGGGATCCGGATTTTTGACGGTGCGGTGCGGTGTCGTCACGTTGTTTCCGGAGATGATCGAGGCGGCGCTGTCGGTCGGTGTGGTGTCGCGCGGCATCACCGGCGGTCAGGTCGTCATCGAGCTGGAAAATCCGCGTGACCATGCGCCGGATCGGCATCGGCGGGTCGACGATCGTCCGTTCGGCGGTGGGCCGGGCATGGTGATGACGCCGGGGCCCCTGATCGGCGCGACCCGGGCGTTGTCCGGCCGGTTGGCCCCCGAGGGTCAGCCGGTGCACGTGGTCTGCACCAGCCCGCAGGGGCGACGGTTCGATCAGGCGATGGCGCGCGACTGGGCATCGCGCCCGGCGTTGCTGTTCATCGCCGGGCGTTACGAAGGCATCGACGAACGCGTCATCGAGACGGTCGTCGACGAGGAGGTGTCGCTCGGCGATTTCGTGCTGAGCGGTGGCGAGATCGCGGCGCTGGCCATGATCGATGCCGTGGTTCGGCTGGTGCCCGGCGTGCTCGGTTGCGCCGCATCGGTCGACGAGGATTCGTTCGGCGAGTCGGGGCTTCTCGACTGGCCGCACTACACCCGTCCCGAGGTGTTCGAGGGGCGGGTGGTACCGGAGACGCTCCTGTCGGGCGATCACGCGCGCATCGCGCGCTGGCGGCACGACAGGGCGGAAGAGAGAACGCGGGCGCGGCGTCCGGACCTGTTGCGCGGGTCCGGTGCCGTGACCCGTACCGAACGGGCCGGCACGGTGCCGGCCCGCACAGACAAGCGAAACGACAGGCAGGGGCAGTGATGAGCAAGATCATCGACGAGATCAACGCGGAGCAGATGGGCAAGGAAGTGCCCGTGTTCTCGCCGGGCGACAGCGTGGTCGTCCAGGTGCGGGTCAAGGAAGGCGAGCGGGAGCGTCTGCAGGCCTTCGAGGGCGTGGTCATCGCCAAGCGCAACCGCGGTCTGAACTCCGCGTTCACGGTGCGCAAGGTCTCGCACGGCGAAGGGGTCGAGCGGGTCTTCCAGACCTACAGCCCGCTGGTGGCCGGCATCACCGTCAAGCGTCGTGGCGACGTGCGTCGGGCCAAGCTCTACTATCTGCGCGGCCTGACCGGCCGTGCGGCGCGCATCAAGGAAAAGCTCTGACTCGCCGCCGGGCGCATCGTCTCCCGGCACACCGAGTCCGATCGACCTGCCGGACGGACCTGCCCGGCCGGCCCGTTCGCGCTGGTGCGACGGGCCCGTGCCGCGTAGCGCCTTTTCCGGCCACTCACCCGGTGCTCGCGGCGCCGGCGTGACGACTCGCGTCCGGGTCGTCGGCGCGAACGCGCGAGTGGCCGGACGAGCGGCCGGACTTGATCCTGCGCAACCCGCCCGCACGCTGTTGCCGAGCGCGTGCTCGCACGCGTGACGACCGATTCTCCATCCCGACCAGCAGTCCCGACCAGCGACGGCTCGCGGCCGCGCCCTTCACCGGCGCCGTGCCAGGGCTTCCCTTTCGTCCCCCAACGCGTGAGCGCCCCGCCATGACGACCACTGACGACACCCAGATCGACGACAGCGCCGCTCCGGCCGCGCCCGCCGGCGAGAGCATGGCCTTCCAGGCCGAGGTCAATCAGCTGATGCAGCTGATGATCCACTCGCTGTACTCCAATCCCGAGATCTTCCTGCGCGAGCTGGTCTCCAACGCCTCCGACGCGCTCGACAAGCTGCGCTTCGCGGCCGTGTCGGACGACTCGCTGCTTGCCGAGGACAGCGAACTGCGCGTCGTGGTCGAGTGCGACGAGGCGGCGAAGACGGTCACGGTGCGCGACAACGGCATCGGCATGGATCGCGACGAGGTCATCGCCAACATCGGCACGATCGCGAAGTCCGGCACCAAGCAGTTCCTGGAGTCGCTGACCGGCGACCAGAAGACCGATGCCAAGCTGATCGGCCAGTTCGGCGTGGGCTTCTACTCCTCGTTCGTGGTGGCCGACCGTGTCACCCTGACCACCCGCAAGGCCGGAACCGGCGCCGATCAGGGCGTGGTCTGGTCTTCGGACGCCTCGGGCGGTTACACCCTCGGGGAGGCGTCGGTCGATGCGCGCGGCACCACCGTGGTGCTGCACCTGAAGGAGGAGATGAGCGAGTACGCCAGCTCCTGGCGCCTGAAGAACATCATCAAGAAGTACTCCGATCACATCACCTTCCCGGTGATGATGTGGTCCGAGCCGCTGCCGGCACCGGAGCCTGCGGAAGGCGAGGAAGCCCAGCCGACGCCTGCACCGGAGCTGGAGCAGGTCAACGATGCCAAGGCGCTGTGGACCCGCGCCAGGTCGGACATCGCCGAGGAGGAGTACCAGGAGTTCTACAAGCAGGTCTGGCACGACTTCGAGGCGCCGCTGGACTGGGCGCACAACCGCGTCGAGGGCCGTCAGGAATACACCTCGCTGCTGTACATCCCCAAGAAGGCGCCGTTCGACCTGTACGACGCCAACGCGCGCAAGGACGGCATGAAGCTGTTCGTGCAACGCGTGTTCATCATGGACGATGCCGAGAAGCTGATGCCGCGCTACCTGCGCTTCGTGCGCGGGCTGATCGATTCGAATGACCTGCCGCTCAACGTCTCGCGCGAGATCCTGCAGGACAACAAGCTGATCGAGGGCATGCGTTCAGGCTCGGTCAAGCGCGTGCTGACCCTGCTGGAGAAGCTGGCCGAGAAGCGTCCCGACGAGTACAAGGCGTTCTGGAACGAGTTCGGTGCCTGCCTGAAGGAGGCGCCCGGCGAGGATTTCGCGAACCGCGAGCAGGTCGCCAAGCTGTACCGCTTCGATTCCACCTCCAGCAGCGAGGGCGAGCTGGTCTCGCTGGACGACTACCGGGCCCGCATGAAGGAGGGTCAGGACAAGATCTACTACATCACCGCCGACAGCTACAAGGCGGCAGCCAGCAGCCCGCATCTGGAGGCCTTCCGCGAGAAGGGCATCGAGGTGCTGCTGATGCACGACCGGGTCGACGAATGGATGATGTCCTACCTGTCCGAATACGAAGGCACCTCCTTCGTGTCGGTGGCGAAGGGCGATCTTGACCTGTCGGCGATCGAGGGCGACAGCTCGGAGAAGGAGGCGCGCGAGGCGCGCGAGGCGAAGGCCAAGGAGGCCGGGCGGCTGATCGAGCGCATGAGCGAGGTGCTCAAGGAGCACACCAGCGAGGTGCGCGCCTCGACCCGGCTGACCTCCTCGCCGGCCTGCGTGGTGCTGGGCGAGCACGACATGGCACTGCACATGCAGCAGCTGATGAAGCAGGCCGGACACGAGATGCCGTCGGCCAAGCCGATCCTGGAGGTCAACCCGTCGCACCCCATCCTGGAACTGATGGATCAGGAGCAGGACGAGGACCGGTTCGGCGAATGGTCCAGGCTGCTGCTCGATCAGGGGCTGCTCGCCGAAGGCGGCCAGCTCGAGGACGGGGCAGGCTTCGTGAAGCGCATGAACGACATGTTCGTGGCGTTGCACGCGAGCTGATGTCCGGCCGGGTCCGCTCGGGGGTTCGCCGGCTGATCCGGACCGGCGGGCGGTGCCGGGCCGGTTGGCGCGAACCGCCGCAGCGGCTAGACTCCGCACAGACCGGCGCGAGCCGCTTCGCACTTCATTCACACTGGCGCTCGACGACCTGCCGATGAAACAACTTCTCTTGCGGCTCGCCGCACCCCTCATGCTCGCGGCGCTGGTCCAGCCGGCGCTCGCCCAGGGTGAGCTGACCGCGGACATCGCGGCCGGTCAGGAGAAGGCCTATACCTGCCTGGGGTGCCACGGTGTCGAGCACTACGTCAACGTGTATCCCAGCTATCACGTGCCGCGCATCGCCGGCCAGCACGCCGAGTACCTTGCGGCGGCGTTGCAGGCCTATCGCGCCGGTACCCGGTCCCACCAGACCATGCAGGCCAACGCCGGCCTGCTGAGCGATCAGGACATCGCCGACATATCGGCCTGGTTGGCAAGTCTTGCAAACCCCTCGCCATGAGCCGCGCCATGATTGGTTCCCACGCGATGCGCCGCGGTCCCCTTCGAGCCGGCGCGACGTTCGTCGCGTTGGCCGGCGCGGTGCTGCTGTGCGTCGCGCCGGGTGCGGCGACGGCCTCCGGCAGCGTGTCGGCCGGTCAGGAGAAGTCGGCCACCTGCGCTGCCTGCCACGGTGCGCAGGGCGAATCGGCCGGTCCGCAGTGGCCGATCCTGGCGGGGCAATATTCCAGCTACCTGGAGCATTCGCTGAAGGCCTATCGCTCGGGTTCGCGCCAGAACGCGATCATGCAGGGGTTCGCCGGGCAGCTGAGCGATCAGGACATCGAGGATCTGGCCGCCTATTTCGCCGCTCAGACCGGCCCGCTGCAGACGGCGCCCCGCGGTTACTGATCCGTCGCGCTCAGCGGTTCGTTCGGTTGGCGGACACGGCCTGCGCGGCAGCGCGCGCCAGGTCCTCCTCGATGCTGCGCGGCATCTGCACGTGAAAGCCCTGGCTTTCCAGGTTGGCCAGCACGGTGGCGGCGTCCTCCTGACCCAGCCTGGTGGTCGCGTGCAGCTCCAGCGTCATCGCCAGCGCGGGACGACCCAGTTGCCGGCGTACCGGGACGGGTACCCCGTCCAGCCCGTCCTCGGTGGCGACCCAGACGTACAGGCCCTCGCGTTCGGAACCTCGATAGATCCAGCACTGCATGGGGGTGTCGGTCCGTTGTATGGCTGAAGCGCCGGTCACCATACGTTGTCGGCTGGACAAGTGGTTGTGGGCGGCGCGGCTGTACAAGACGCGCAGCACCGCCAACGATGCCATCGCCCGTCATCGGGTGAAGGTCAACGGGCAGCGGGTGAAACCGTCGCGCCTGGTCGGCGTCGATGATGCCTTGAGCATCGAGAAGGGCCCCTACACGTTCGAACTGACGGTGCGGGCCATCGATGACGTTCGTCGCGGCGCTCCCCAGGCGGCGCTGCTGTACACGGAGTCCGAGACAAGCCTCGCTGCACGCGAGGCGATCCGGATGCGCCGTCGGCTGGATCGCGAAGCCCGCCTGGGCATCGCCGGCGGTGGCCGACCGACCAAGCGTCAGCGGCGCGAGATCCTGCGCCTCCAGGATGGCGATGGCACATCCGGAACCGACCGATGACGTCCCCCCTGCCACGCACGCCCGGTGACGCGACGCGCGCCACCCTCGATCGCACACGCGCATCGCTTCGAGCCCGATTCACGGGTTCGGCGAGCGCCCAAGACACGGAGATTCCCGGCGCCATGAGTGGCCCTGACATTTTGCCTTCCACCGAGCACGGCGTGAGCCGCGACTCGATGAGCCGATCGGCGCTGAAGGTGCTCGACAAGTTGAACGATGCCGGTTTCACCGCCTGCCTGGTCGGCGGCGGGGTACGTGATGCCTTGGTCGGCATCAAGCCCAAGGATTTCGACATCGCCACCGACGCCACCCCGGAGCAGGTGAAGTCCCTGTTCCGGAACTCGCGCATCATCGGGCGCCGTTTTCGGCTGGTGCACGTGGTGTTCGGACGCGAGATCATCGAGGTGGCCACGTTCCGGGCCGCACACGATGCCGGCGAGGGTGGCGAGGTCGCCGCTTCCGGACGCATCGTGCGCGACAACGTGTTCGGTTCGATCGAGGAGGACGCCTGGCGTCGCGATTTCTCGGTCAACGCGCTGTACTGGAACGTGGCCGACGGCTCGGTGATCGACTACGTCGGTGGCCTGGCGGACATCGAGCAGCGGTTGTTCCGGCTGATCGGCGATCCGCTGACGCGCTGCGAGGAGGATCCGGTGCGCGTGCTGCGCGCGGTGCGGCTGGCCTCCAAGCTGGACTTCGGCATCGAGGCGCAGACGCTCGCCGCCATGCAGCGCACCGCCGAGGAGCTGGGCAAGACCCCGCCGGCGCGTCTGTTCGAGGAGGTGCTGAAGCTGTTCCAGGGGGGCTACGCCGAGCATTGCTTCGATGCGGTGCGCGAGCACGACCTGCTCAAGCACCTGTTCCCGTCACTGGACCGGCGGCTGGCCACGCTGGAGTCGCCCGAGCGAGGCGATCTGCAGGCCATGCTGCGGGCCGCGTTGGCCAACACCGATCGCCGGGTGGCCCAGGGCAAGCCGATCACGCCGGCCTACCTGCTCGCCTTCATGCTGTGGCCCGATGTGGAAGAGCAGACCCTGGCCATGACCGACGACGAGCAGCCGCTGCACGAGGCGCTGGCCGAGGCCGCCGACAAGGTGCTGCACGGGCAACTGTCGGCCACCTCGATCCCGCGACGCTTCTCGGGGCCGATGCGCGAGATCTGGCACATGCAGCCCAAGCTGGAGCAGTACGCGGGTTCCCGGGCGCTGGCGTTGATGGAAGACCGTCGCTTTCGTGCCGCGTACGACTTCCTGTGCCTGCGCTCGGGCGTGGACGAGGCGCTGCGGCCGGTCGCCGATTGGTGGACCGCCGTGCAGGAGATGCCCGAAGGCAGGCGCGAGTCCAGCGCCGAGGACAAGCCGATCGCCACCCACGTGTGGGGCGAGCAAGTATCCAGAGGATCGAAGAAGCGTGCCTCGCGGCGGCGCCGACGTCCGCGTCGGGCCGGTGGGGACGCGGTCCGGCCCGGCGGTGGCTGAACCGGGGCCGGCGCGCGCGGTACGGGTCTACGTCGCGCTGGGCAGCAATCTCGGCGATCGGCACGCCACCCTCGACGACGCCCGGAACGCGTTGGCCGGGCTGGCGCGTCCCGCCTCGTCGTTCCGCTGTTCGGCCCGCGTGGAAAGCCCGGCGATGCGCGTTCCGGAACGTCCGGCGGAGCGCCAGCCCGACTACCTGAACGCGGTCGCGGTGCTGGACACCGTGCTGTCACCGCACGATCTGCTCGATGCGCTGCAGGGCATCGAGTCGGCCGCGGGTCGCCGGCGCATCCCGGGGCAACGCTGGGGAGCCCGCACGCTGGACCTGGACCTGCTGCTGTACGGCGAGCGCCGCGTGGAGGATGCGCGCCTGAGCGTGCCGCATCCAGGCATCGCGCACCGCGCCTTCGTGCTCGCGCCGTTGTACGATCTGGCACCCGATCTCGTGATTCCGGGGCAGGGGCGGGTGGATGAGCTGCTCGCCCGATCGTGCGGGTCGGCCCCGTCGCCCGGATCGGCCGTCGCTGGAGAAACGCGCTCGTGAGACATCGCTACATCGCGGTCGAGGGGCCCATCGGCGTCGGCAAGAGCCGCTTCGCCCGGCATCTGGCCGAGCGCATGGGGGCGGATCGGGTGTGCGATACCGATCACATGAATCCCTGGCTCGAGCCGTTCTACCTGGACCCGCGGGCGAATGCGCTGCACGCCCAGATGCAGTTCCTGATCACCCGCATCGCGGTGCTGGAGCGCATCGACCGCCACGCCAAGGTGCCGATCTCGAACGAGCGTAGCGCCGGTCCGGTGCCGGTGCACCCGGGGCCGCCGGGCAAGCGCCCGTCACGCCCGATCGTGGCCGACTTCATCATCGAGAAGGATCCGCTGTTCGCCGAACTCACGCTCGACGAGAACGAGTGGCGCCTGTATCACGCGCTGTTCGAAAGGCTGGTCGGCGAGCTGGCCTGCCCGGATCTGGTGGTCTATCTGCAGGCGCCCGTGGAGCGCCTGATCGAGCGGATAGAGCGGCGCGGCGTCGCCTTCGAGCGGCACATCGACAGCACCTACCTGCAACGGCTGTCCTCGTCGTACGAGCGCTTCTTCCACGACTTCCAGGCCTCGCCGCTGCTGATCGTCAACACCGCCTCGATCGATCTGGCCGATGACCGGGAGGCGATCGACCGACTGGTCGCCCGCATCGAGGCGCTCGAAGGAGGGCGGCATTATTTCAATCCGGCGTAGGCGTTTCCGGGCGACCGATGCGGTGCGGATGTGTCACTCTTGGCGTTGAACACCGGACGGAACAGATGAGCGAACTGCAGAACCTGCGTATCGCGTTGCTCGAGGACGACGCCGATCAGGCCGCTCGCGTGGGCGCCTGGATCGACGAGCGGGGCTACCATTGCGGCGCGTTCGCCTCGGCCGATGCGTTCCAGCGCGCGTTCAAGAAGAGCAGCTTCGACGTGGTGGTGCTCGACTGGTGCCTGGATTCCGGCAGTTCCGGGCTGGAAGTGCTGCACTGGATCAGGAAGACCCTGACCAGCGACGTTCCCATCATCTTCGTCACCGCCCGCCAGGACGAGGACGACATCGTCACGGCGCTGGGCGCCGGTGCCGATGACTACCTCACCAAGCCGGTGCGACGCCAGGAGCTGCTGGCACGGCTGTACGCGCTGGCGCGTCGCGCCCAGCCGGACGTGGATCTGCTCGAGTGTCCGCCCTACACCTTCGATACCCGGTCGCGCGAGGTGCGCTTCGACGAGGAAGCCATCCGCCTGACCGAGAAGGAGTACGAGCTGGCGTTGTTCCTGTTCCGCAATCGCGGCCGCGTGCTGTCGCGTCAGCACCTGCTCAACTCGGTGTGGGGAACCCGGGCCGATCTGAACACGCGCACGGTGGACACGCACGCCAGCCGGCTCAGGAAGAAGCTTCGGCTGCGCGATTCCGCGCGCTGGAAGCTGACCTCGATCTATCAGCACGGCTACCGGCTCGAAGAGCACACGCGCGACGATTAGCGTACCGACCACCTCCTCCGCGCAGCGCGTCACGCCCGCCTGGTTCGCAGGCTTCCTGCTCGTCCTGCTGAGCCTGGTGGCGCTGCTGGACTGGAGCGAGGCGACCAGGAAGCTGGATCGGCTCCTGCACGACGGCCTGGTACGCATCAACCAGCGGGCGGCGCCGGCCGAGGTGGTGATCGCCTCGATCGATACCGCAAGCCTTGCCCGCTTCGGCCGTTGGCCCTGGTCGCGCGACCTGCAGGCCAGCGTGTTCGCCGAATTGGCAAGACTGGCACCGCGCGCGGTGATCGTCGACATCGTGTACGCCGAGGCGGCGGACCGGGCCGGTGCGGATGCGCAACTGGCCGAGGTGATCGATGCGCTGCCGCTGGTGGTGCTGCCGGTCCTGCTCGAGGGGGGCGGGGCGAACGTGGCGGGCAGCGCCTCGTACGAGCGATTGCCGGTGGCGCCGCTGCTGGGCGCCGCCGATGCGCTGGGGCACATCGCGCTGCCCATCGATGACGACGGCATCGTGCGTCGGGTGCGCCTGAAGGCAGGGTTCGGGCGCGCCCACTGGTCGGCGTTGCCGCTCGCGGCGCTGGAGCTCATCGAACCGGATCGGTTCGCCTCGGCAGCGTCGCCGCTGCCCGGGCGCAAGGTGGCACCGCCGCCGGACGCGCCGTCTCGACGGGGCTGGGTCGAGAACCACGAAGCCTTGATCCCGTACTACGGGCCCAGCGGTCACTTTCCGCGCATCCCGGTCATCGACCTGCTGGCCGGAGCGGTGGATCGCGAGGCGATGGCCGGACGCATCGTGCTGCTCGGCCTGACCGCCACCGGGCTGGGCGACGTGGTGCCCAGTCCGGTCTCGGCCCAGGATCGGCCGTTGGCCGGGGTGGAGGTGCACGCCAACGTGCTGGCCGCGCTGCTGGAGGGGCGGCTGGTCACTCCCGCACCCGCGCCGCTGAGCCTGGTGGTGGCCGCGCTGCTGCTGTCGCTGGTGCTGCTGGCCTATTCGCTCGCTCCCCCGCAATGGAGCCTGGCCATCGCCCTGACCGGGGCCGTGCTGCCGGTACTGCTCGGCGGAGTGCTCTACATCGAGCGCGGGGTCTGGTACGCCCCGGTATCGGCCAGCCTGGCGGTGCTGGCCAGCTACCTGGTCTGGAGCCGTCACCGGCTGTCCTTCGTCAACCGTTTCCTGGAAGCCGAACACGCCCGGCTGGGACCGCACCTGCCGCGGCGCGAAGAGCGCGAGAACCCGAGGCTTGCCAGGTTCTTCGAGCAGGCGGTTCGTCACCTGCCGATCGATGCCTGGCGCATCGAGGCGGGTGACGAGCACCATGCCGGCAGCGTCGCTCTGCCGACATTGCCGCTTGAACGCCAGGCCGGTGACTGGCGTCAGCACGGGGCGATCTGGAGCAAGCGCTTCGACACCCGCGACCGGCTGACGATCACGCTGCGCATCAGCGCACCGGCGCGCGCGCACGAGGTGCTGGAGTACATCGATTCGCTGGCGCGCATTCGTTCGCGCATCCGCGGCACGAGCGCGGGGGGGTCGCTCGAGCGTCTGCAGCGCAACGCGACCCGGCTGTCCTCCGAGATGGCCTGGCTGCGCGGTGTAAAGGAGTTCAGCGAGACCCTGCTGGCCGGCAGCCCGGTGGGGTTCGCGGTGTGGAGTCCGGCCGGGGAGCTGGTGCGCCGCAACGCGCTGGTCCACCGGCTGTTGCCCCGACTGCCCGCGCGGGTGCCGCTGCTGGATTTCCTGCACGCGATCGGGCAGGACCCGAGCGAGCCCGGCATGCGCGAACGGCTGGATGCGCTGCTGGAGCGTGGCGATCCCTGGCAGATCACCTGCGAGGTCGGCAAGGTGGAACTGGTGGTGGACTTCAGCGCGGCGGGCGAGCGGCTGGCCGACCGGCTGATCTGTGCCAGCCTGGTGGACGTCAGTGCGGTGCGCAGCGTGGAGCGGGCACGGGCCGAACTCGTCGATTACCTGTCGCACGATCTGCGCTCCCCGCTGATCTCGGCCCTGTACCGGCTGGAGAGCGGCTCGGTGGGTGCACCGCACGAGGCATCTCCGGACGATCCGGTGGCGGACAGCATCCGCAAGAGCCTGTCGATGATGGACGCGCTGCTGCACGTGGCACGTGCCGACGGCCTGGATCCGGTCGATTTCCACGAGGTGCTGCTGGACGACGTGATCGACAACGCGCTGGACCTGCTGCAGCCCCAGGCGCATGCGCGCGGCATCCTGCTACGCGGACCGGAGGCGCTTTCCGGACGACAGGACCAGCCGCCGGTCTGGGTGGCCGGCGATGCGGTTTCGCTGGAACGTGTCGTGGTCAACCTGCTCGGCAACGCGATCAAGTACTCCTTTCCGGGTGGCGAGGTACGCGTCATGCTGGGAATCACCGCGAGTGGCGAGGAGGCCGAGCTGACGGTATCGGACGATGGTCAGGGCATCGATCCGTCGGTGATCGGCAGCCTGTTCCAGCGCTTCAGGCGCGATCCGCGCACCGAACGCAGCCACGCCGGCATCGGGCTGGGCCTGGCACTGGTCAGCCGGGTGGTGGCCCAGCATGCCGGCCGGATCAGCGCCACCAGCCTGCCGGATCGAGGCACGGACATCGTGCTGCACCTGCCCGTGCTGGCTCAGGAGGAAGGCGCGACCCGCTCGGCCTGACCGTCGGCACGGCCCACGATCAGCTGATCCGCACCGCGGGCGGCGAACAGGCCGCAGGTCACCACACCGGGGATCGCGTTGATGGCGGCTTCCAGCGCCGGCGGATCGTCGATGCGAAACCCGTAGCAGTCCAGGATCACGTTGCCGTTGTCGGTCAGCGTGCCCTCGCGGTATTCCGGATCCGCGCCCAGGCGCACGATCTCGCGCGCCACGAAGCTGCGCGCCATCGGAACCACCTCCAGCGGCAGGCCGAACGCGCCCAGCACCGCCACGCGCTTGCTGTCGTCGACCAGGCACACGAAGCGGCGGCTGGCGGCGGCGATAATCTTCTCGCGCGTCAGTGCCGCACCACCGCCCTTGATCAGCCGCAGACCCGGATCGGCCTCGTCGGCGCCGTCCAGGTACAGCTCCAGCGGACCGGTCAGGTTCAGCTCGTCGATGTCGATGCCGGCGTCACGCAGCCGGGCCTCGGTGGCGGACGAGGCCGCCACGGCGGAATCCACCAGACCGGGCGAGGCGGCCAGACGCTCGATCAGCAGGTTCACGGTGGAGCCGGAGCCGATGCCCAACCGCATGCCGGGCTTGATCAGCGCCAGTGCCGCGTCCACCGCGGCGCGCTTGCCCGCCGCTCGCGGGTCGTTCGATGCAGGGGACAAGGACGGGGGTTCTTCGGGTGGCGGCGATGCGGGATCGCGGGCATGCAACAGCACGGCGGAACGAGGCAGGACGAGGCGGCACAACCGTGCAGCGTTCGTGTAGCGTGGCAGGGATGAACGACATCGGAGCGCGCAGGGCGCGCATCAGCCAGCTGCACGAAGATTACATCAAGCGCATCCTGTCGGCGCGCGTGTACGACGTCAGCGAGGAGACCCGGCTGCACGAGGCGCCGGCGCTGTCGCGGCGCACCGGCAACCGGGTGCTGCTCAAGCGCGAGGACGAGCAGCCGATCTTCTCGTTCAAGTGCCGCGGCGCGTTCAACCGCATTCACTCGCTGATGCAGCGCGAGACCCTGAGCGGCGTGATCGCCGCCTCGGCCGGCAATCATGCCCAGGGCGTCGCGCTGGCGGCACAGCGTCTCGGCCTGCCGGCGGTGATCGTCATGCCGTGCACCACACCGACGATAAAGGTCGATGCGGTGCGCGCACGCGGCGCCGAGATCGTGCTGCACGGTGACGACTTCGACACCGCGCTGGGTCACGCGCTGGAGCTTGCCGAGCAGCGCGGTTTCGCCTTCATCCATCCCTTCGACTCGCCCGAGACGATCGCCGGTCAGGGCACCGTGGCGGTCGAGCTGTGCCGGCAGCATCCCGAGGCGCTGGACGCGGTCTTCATGCCGGTGGGCGGCGGCGGGCTGGCGGCCGGGATGAGCGCCTACCTGAAGTACCTGCGGCCCGAGGTGCGCACGATCGGCGTGGAGCCCGTGGATGCGGCCAGCATGCACGACGCACTGGCCGCCGACGAACGCATCGTGCTGCCGCAGGTCGGGCTGTTCGCCGACGGCGTGGCGGTCAGGCAGGTGGGCGAGGCCAACTTCGCGTTGTGCCGCGAATGCCTGGACGAGGTGGTGCTGGTCACGGTCGACGAGATGTCGGCGGCCATCAAGGACATCTTCAACGAGACCCGCACGCTGGTGGAGCCTGCCGGCGCGCTGGCGGTGGCCGGACTGAAACGCTGGGCGATGCGCGAGCGTTGCACCGACCGGACGCTGGTCGCGGTCAGCTCGGGGGCGAACATCAATTTCGACCGGCTGCGTCACGTGGCCGAACGGGCCGAGATCGGCGAGAGCCGCGAGGCCCTGTTCGCCGCCACCATTCCGGAGCGCCCGGGCAGCTTCCTGGCCTTCTGCGAGGCGCTGGGGCGGCGCAGCATCACCGAGTTCAACTACCGCTACAGCGATGCGACCCGTGCCACGGTGTTCGCAGGCGTCGAGGTCGGCGATCGCGAGGAGCGCACCCGATTGCTCGCACGGTTCGAGCAGATCGGCCAGTCGGTACTGGACATGACCGACAACGACACCGCCAAGCTGCACGTGCGCCACATGATCGGCGGCCACGCCCCGATCGTGAACGAGCGGCTGTTCCGGTTCCGCTTCCCGGAGCGCCCCGGTGCGCTGCTCGGATTCCTGACACGCCTGGGCACCCGCTTCAACATCACCCTGTTCCACTACCGCAATCACGGAGCGGCCTACGGGCGAGTGCTGGTCGGCATCGATCCGGGAACGGGTCCGGAGGCGGTGATCCGGGCGAACGAGATGCTGGCGGCGCTGGGCAGCGAACCGGGCTTCGACATCGAGGAGGAGAGCGACAACGCCGCCTACCGGCTGTTCCTGGCAGGCTCGACCACGCCCGAATCGGTCACCACCTGATCCAGCGGCACGTCCCAGGGGGCGGGCGTCAAGGTGTCCACCTGCTGAAAGGCGTGGGCGACGCCGACCAGCCGGGGGGTGGCCAGGCCCGCTCGGCGACGGCCGGCCACGGCCTCGAAGCAGCGATCGTAGAACCCGCCGCCCATGCCGAGCCGGTTGCCCCGTCCGTCGAACGCGACCAGCGGCATCAGCACCACGTCCAGCGCCATCGGGTCGATCGACTCGCCCGCGGCCGGTTCCACGATGCCATAGCGACCCCGTGTCAGCGGTGTATCGGCATCGATCCCGATGAATCGCATGGCCGGCCCGCGCACCACCGGCACGAAGGTGATCGCGCCGTGCGAGCGACAATGCTGCAGGACCGGATCCAGCGGCATCTCGCCATGAATGGCCAGGTAGCCGGCGATGCGGGCGTGCGGTGACGGGTACCCGGTCGAGCAGTCTGCCGGGGAGGCTGCCGGGGAAGGCGTCAAGTGGGCCGCCCGGTGGGCCGCCCGGTGGGCCGCCCGGTGGGTCGTCAGGCAGGCCTCCAGGGGCGCCGTCAAGTGGGTAGCCAGGCCCGCGGCAGCCTCTTGCAGGGCCGCCTCGGAAAGTGCCGCGCGTCGCGCGCGCATGCTGTCCCTGATGGCACGATCGTCCTGG
>Ga0115029_1000363_pt1 | contig 47023 bp, 32 predicted proteins | sample SidtaG_3_FD_87297 | JGI IMG/M metagenome (GOLD analysis project Ga0115029, IMG submission 87297) | Marine algal microbial communities from Sidmouth, United Kingdom - Sidmouth_Asex1 metaG | ecosystem: Host-associated > Algae > Red algae > Unclassified | place: Sidmouth, United Kingdom | collected... | reverse complement strand
TGGCAAAGCTGATTACGACAGAATTAGAGATTACGATCTATTGGACATAGGCTTTACAACGCTAAGATTTTCTGACCAACAAGTATTAATAGAAATTCATATGGTGCGAGAGGTCATCGCGTCTTGGATTGAGAATAATGAGATTAGTCCTGATGCTAATGGAGCTTAGTGTATGACCCTTCTTGACAAGAAAAATATCGACTCATCTGTTATGTAGACACACCCCCTTCGCCTGCTTTGCCTTCGGCAAGAGGCTCTTCCCCCTCAAGGGGGACAATTCATGCTGCGCATGGTTTCTTGATGATGCTTAGGCACACCTCGTCTTCGCTAACGCAAGACGAGCAGGCCCCTTAGCCAGCTTTGCCTTCGGCAATAAGCCCTTCCCCCTCAAGGGGGACACCTCATGCTGCGCATGTTTTCTTGTTGGTGCTTAGGCAGAGATATTAATAATTCACATTGATGAGTAGAACATGTCCCCCTTGAGGGGGCAAGGGGGTGTCTACATTTCATGAGGTCATAAATATCCTACCACACCTACTTCCTCAGCCTCTTAGCCGCCAGCCGATCATACTCATGAAACATAGTGGCACGGCCTAGTCGACTACAGAGTTCGCAGTCATATGGATTGTGGCCGCGAGCAGGACAGTAATCTCTGCCATACCATATGATCTGCAGATGTAGATCATTCCATCGCTCTCTGGGGAAAGTGGCCTTAAGATCTTTTTCTGTCTTTGTGACATTTTTGCCGGTGCTTAGCTTCCAGCGATGTGCTAATCTGTGGATGTGAGTATCCACGGGAAACATGGGCTCACCAAAAGCCTGTGACATCACAACACTCGCGGTCTTGTGCCCTACGCCAGGCAGCGTCTCCAGAGCGTCAAGATCTGCAGGTACTTGGCCGTCATACTGTTCTAGTAGCATCTCGCTGAGGCGATGGATTGCTTTACTCTTGGCTGGGCTGAGGCCACATGGTCTGATGATCGCTTTGATATCCTCTACGCGCATCTGCACCATATCCTCTGGACTCGCCGCCTCAGCAAATAGATGCGGCGTCACTTGATTTACACGTACGTCTGTACACTGCGCAGATAAGAGCACCGCCACTAAGAGCGTGTACGGATCTGTGTGGTCCAGAGGAACGGGAATCTCTGGATACAAGCGCTCCAGTGTTTCCATGATGAGGGCGGCCTTTTCTTCTCTTTTCATCCGTCTATGCTCAGAAGAAAGTGCATGATATCTACCCCATCTGGATAGTCTAAGATACTTGGCTGCTGTGTACGACCGTAGACGACATGCTGCAAGGCACCTTTGCTGTAGTCCTCTTGCGCCACAAAACACTGCAGGTCATCGGCTCTTTCTACAAGATCAGATATGAGGCTGTCCCTATCGGCATAGGTCTCGTAGTAGATGCTGGCTAGGCGAGAGTGCAGCGATTCGTCTGGTTTGAAGAGTAAGATACCATTAGTAAAGAAGGTCTGACGATTAAGTCCCCACATAGCAAAATTGTAGTCGTAATTGTCCATGTACTTAGAGTTACTAGCCACGTGCTTGTGCGCACGAGAGAGTTCAAAGAGCCGATCTTGATCCCAGCCTTCTGGCCAGTACACCTTGCTGACATTTCTACACCCTAGACCATAAAATGCCAAGATGTCATCGCTCAGCGCGATGATTTCCTCATCAGATTCCTCTCCGCTCAGTACAGCAACAGAGGTACGACTGCTACGAAGCAGATGAGGCACGCGCTGAAAATACTGTCGAAAGTATCTGTTGGTATTTTCGCTTCCCGTGGCGATGACCGCGTGGTAGTCACTGAGTGTGTCGACGTAGCGTGTCTGATGCTCTAGATCTGAATCTATGCTGGCAAGAAACTTGGTCAGGGCTGGGAGTAAGTATGGATCCTTACTGGACAGTTTTACCTGAGCAGTGTAACCCATAAGGTAGACACAGAGCCAATCATGAAATCCTACGAGCGGCAGGTTCCCGGCCATGACGATACCCACGTCTGCAGCCAGGATCTTGTCGTCTATAGCATACTTATCGATCACATCCTGTAAGTGCTGCGGAGCGAGCATATTCTCGGCTAGTGAGCGCATCATACGTAGAATATGATCACGGTCATACCAGGCATTTTCATAGGAGGCACGAGTTATTACTGCCTCCGTATACTCACCTGGAGATAGCATCTCTTCACGCAATGCGGTAAGCGCTTCTAAGCGTTGCTCTATACTTGTTGATCTAGCTATGTGCTGACTCATGCAGAAGGATTGTATCGTACATAATGCTCCCACTTGGCGATGACGTCTTTCATATCATCTGGCATATCACTCTGGAATCGCATGCGCTCGCCTGATGTGGGATGTTCAAATCCTAGAACAGCAGCATGCAGAGCCTGACGCTTGAGCAGAAGAAAACAGTTTTGCACAAATTGCTTGTACTTGGAATACACGGTGCCTTTTCTGATCTGATTACCACCATATCGCTCGTCTTGGAAGAGTGGGTGTCCTATGGCTTTCATGTGTGCACGAATCTGGTGCGTCCTGCCTGTCTCAAGGTTACATGCTATCAATGTGACATAGTAGTACGACTGTATCGTACGATAGTGTGTGATTGCATGCTTTCCATGATCTCCCTCTGGATATACATCTTGCATGAGGCGGTATCGCTGATGTCTACCGATGTGCAGATCCACTGTACCATCTTCAGGATCGGGTGAGCCCCACACGAGAGCGTGATACTCGCGCTCGACTGTATGATCATAAAACTGCTTGGCCAGATGAGTCATAGCGTAGTCCGTCTTAGCGACCACCATGAGCCCTGTAGTATCCTTATCTATACGGTGCACGATCCCTGGTCGATCCATACGATTGCCTTCTTTAATAGGCAGTGTATCATTGCCCATGTGGTGTATAAGGGCATTGACAAGTGTGCCGCTATGGTTGCCTATACCAGGATGGACGACCATGCCAGCGGGCTTATTGATCACCATCAGATCTGCATCCTCATAGACAATATCAAGTGCGATATCCTCTCCGCGTACGTGAAGCTCGACATTAGGATTGCGCGGAGCGAGGAGGACGATGAGATCAAGTGGTCTCACCTTATAGTTGGACTTGATCTGCTCGCCATTGACAGTGATGGCGCCTGAGCTGATACCGTTTTGGATTTTGTTTCTACTGATCTTTTCTGTACGATCTAGAAGAAACTTATCTATACGCATAGGCTGCTGCTTAGGATCTACCCGCACCTCTATCCTTTTCATCAGATCATCGTGGTCTTCCATCTCCGTCATGATGCAAAGATACTCCGGGCCATACGGCTGTGTGCGGAGTTGTCGTACCTTAGAGCGATAGAGACAATGATATATGAAGCGTATTTTACAACTGGTGTGTTTGCTTGCACTGACACATTTGGGCGAAAGCCCCCAACTATCAGCCCAAATCTCCAGTCCACAGGAGTATTTCAGTCATGAACTCGGGGAGCAATTCCTCTATCATCATGATATTGCCTCCTACTTTCAGCACTGTGCGGACCGTAGTGATCGCATGGAACTGGTGCGCTATGGAGAGACCTATCAAGGAAGGCCGCTGCTGCATGCGGTGATCACAAGTGGTAAGGATCCGGATGGTGTAGAGAAGCGGAGGATGGCTCATCTGGAGACGGCCCTTTCGGGCAAAAGCGGGTCAGATGTGGTCGTATGGCTCAGCTATGGTGTGCACGGAAATGAAGCTGGAGCAAGTAATACCGCGCCCTATGCACTCTACGAGCTACTGACCATGGATCCGGCTCTGCTCGAGGGTATGATCATCATCGTAGATCCATGTCTCAATCCTGATGGCTACTCACGCTACACTCACTGGTACCGAGATAGAGCTAATCAAACGCCTAATCCCAAGGTGGAAGCTGTAGAGCATCATGAGCCCGCGCCTACAGGTAGAGTGAATCACTATCGACATGACCTCAACCGTGACTGGGCTTGGCTCACACAGACAGAATCAAGACACCGCATAAAAGCTTACCGCCAATGGATGCCGCATATCCATGTAGATGTACATGAGCAAGGACACAATTCTCCCTACTACTTTGCACCAGCAGCTATACCCTATCATGAGTACATCACGCAGTGGCAATCAGACTTCCAGCATACGATAGGAAAGCAAAATGCTGAGGTATTTGACAAGGAAGGCTGGCTGTACTTTACGCAAGAAGTCTTTGATCTGCTCTATCCTAGCTATGGAGATACGTACCCTACATTTCGCGGTGCCATAGGAATGACCTATGAGCAAGCGGGTCATAGTATGGCTGGACTTGCCATCAACATGGAAAATGGCAGGACCCTGCGACTATCTGATCGAATCAAGCATCATCGAGGTTCCACCATTGAGACAGTAAAAACTGCTGCCAAGCACCGCACTGAATTGCTCGATCAATGGAGCAAATTTTATAATGCCGCAGCTCCTGGAAAATTTCAATCCTACTTGCTACGCGATGATGGTAGCGAAAAACTGCTCGACCTTCTCAGTCTCCTCGATGCACATGGCATCAAATACGGTCACCCCACCAAAACCTCTAGCACACGCATGACGTCCTATACAGACGGGAAAGAAACTACCGTGAACATAAGCGAGTCTGATGTAATCATCTCGGTAGATCAACAAGACAAAGTGCTACTCCAAGTTCTCATGGATCCTACCACCAGCATAGAGGATAGTCTTACCTATGACATCACTGCTTGGAGTCTTCCGAGAGCATTTGGCGTGGAGGCCTATGCATCGAGCACTCCCGTGGGACAAGATACCTATACACCGCGTCGCAGCGCAAATGAATTACAGGATAATGCGTATGCCTACCTCTTGCCGTGGAATAGTCTAGCAGATGCAAGGTTCCTCGCAGCTGTACAAGCTGCCGGATTACGCGTACGTGTGTCGCAAGGAGAATTTACCGCTGATGGTCGCGATTATAAGCGAGGAACTCTACTGATCCTGCGCGGAGAAAATGACGATGTAGCGAACTATGAAGAAATCGTGCGCAGAGAAGCCACAAAGCACTCTGTAGATATTTACTCTGTACAGACCGGATGGACGGAGAAGGGACCTGATCTAGGCAGTGGCCAGATGAGCTACATCCGTGATGCCAAGATTGCCGTACTTACTGGTGATGGCATTTCCTCTTATAGCCATGGCGAAGTCTGGCATCTACTAGAGCAAGAGCTCGGAGAGGATGTCACGGTGATGAAAACCTCTCAGATCAGTTCTCATGTGCTTCATGATTACACCTGTCTCATCTTACCGAGTGGTCGCTACAGCAGTATCAGTGAAGACCAGTGGTCTCACATCCGCAGTTGGGTATCCCAAGGTGGTAAGTTGATCGGGATAGGCGGAGCCTATAGATCTATGAGTACGCTCTCAGGATTTGATATGGACGATGGCGACGACGAGGAAGAAGAACCGAGAGATATCCGCTTCGCTGATCAAGAGCGCGATTATCTACGCTCCTCCATACCTGGAGCTATATTCGCTACACGCATGGATGACACGCATCCACTTAGCTATGGCATAGGAAGCACTTACTACAGTCTTGTCACAGGCTCCGCAGGAGTACCGCGTCAGGATGGCGCATGGAATGTCACCAAGTGGTCGCGCAGCGACGCACTCTTTGGATTTGCTGGAAGCAAAGCGATTGATCTGATGGATGGCAAGAGCTTACATCTAGCGCAGCGTATCGGCGGCGGACAAGTGATCTACTTGACAGATAATCCTCTTTTCCGTAGTTTTTGGTACGAAGGGAAATTGCTGGTTTGTAATGCTATTTATTTTTAGTGGGTGAGAAAAGAAAATAGCACGACTTAAAGTCTAAGAGAATAGTGCAAAACAACGACTGTCATGAAGAGCGGAATTCTTTTAATACTCATCCTCACTATCTCGAACCTAGAGGCGCAAGATTTAAAATCTAAACTTATCCCGATCGTTTTCAATGATCAGGGAATAGATCTGAGCCTAATGCAAGGCCAGAACAAAATATTAGTTCGATCTCTCAGCATTTGTAATCAATTTCAACCCTGCATGAGTCTTGTAGAACTCAGCGTGGATGATCTCAATGATGTCGAGGTTTTCACCTTTGACTCGATAGGTGGGAATACATTTCAAGGCTTTCACTACCTTGCTGATGATGAGCTCTATATCTACTCCACTACCTCAGATGATGACAGCACGGTTACAGCTTTACGCATGGCTAGGAGCGAGAGTGGATGGGAAGAGATTGATCATTTCAGAGTAGGCCTGGAAGGCAAGAACTTGACTGCTCGCTCTTTTCTCCCACTGAATAATGGCAAATTCTTTGCTTTACATTTTTTCGTAGACACAACGGCGGATGATCACTATTTTGCAACGTTTAGCGATTTTGATACGACCCTGCTATGGTCGGCAGTTCCAGAGAGACATCCTGATCGAGATTTTACGGCCTATAACATCGCTCAACCTGGACCTCAAGGCTCCATCATCCTAGCAGGGATCAATAGGTTTAATGGTTTACCCACACTCGCACCATTCGTAGTGAAATATGATTCTATCGGTAATCGGCTATGGAGACAAGAGTATGATAGAGACCACGATGGCCTTCGTTCACAACTTGGACTAGCAGTGCAGGATGATGGCAGTATGTACCTAGCTGGCACCACGAATATTGAGATCGATCGGCTGCCTCGTGAGTACCCTACCGTCTATTACTTAGACGAGCTAGGAAATGAAATCTGGCGCTGCTATCTTGCCGAAGATTGGGATGATGCACGCATCACGATACACAGCCTCAAGATCCTAGAAAACGGTGACATCCTTGCTGTGGGCCGCGGTACGCTATATGAGTATCCAAACGGTAGATTAAATATCGATGTGGCTATGATGTGGCGAATCAGTCCGGAGGGAGAGACCATCTGGTACCGTGAGTACTTCCAAGATCTTGTCTATGAAGACCTACACTATGGCATAGGCTGGCTTAATAATGCTATAGAACTACCAGATGGTACTATAACCGCTACAGGCATCATGGGTGATACGACTGTACTGCCAGACGGTGAGGTGGTGCGAGATCTTGATGTATGGGTCATCCAAGTGGACAGCAATGGCTGCTTCGAACCTGACTGCGTGGGTAAAGATCAATTTTACACTTCGACCATCGACCTACCGCAGATCGGTAAAGTGTCTTATCAGTTTTATCCAAATCCCTATACAGAATACTTGCAGCTCTATCTCGAGAAAGAATGCCAAGGCTGTACCCTACAATTAAGTGATATGCAGGGACGGCCGCTTGTAAGCTATGAGAGCTTACAAGCTGGTTTGCAGAGTTACACACCGCCAGCTATACCGCCAGGTTATCACGTAGCTACCATCCTCTATCGTGGCCAGATACTCGCTAGTGAAATACTACTGAAGCAATAAGGAGTGACCTATCAGTTTAAGACAGCACAAAGCGATGAGAAATTTACTTTTACCTAACTTGCTATGAAACGTACCATACTATTACTCCTACTTATTTCTACAGTCTATCCAGCATACGCACAACGAGTGGAGCCTTTCCCTATGGAAGTGGGAATCAAATGGGTGTACTGTGGAGCAGATGCTTTCATCTCTGAGATTACTCGCGATTCATTTTTTAATGAGCACACCTACCATCTCCTTGTCTCAGAAAACAGTGACTTTGCGTGCCCTGCCTACAGGGACACTATCTTTCACGATTGGATCAGATTTGATACAGTAGACTGGGCTTACTATACTTACGTAGACTCATCAGGAGATCAGCTCGTACTCGAGCTGGAATTGGATAGTGCAGGTATGGTCACTGCTACTTCCCGCTGCGATGAATTCAGATATGGGGACACATACTATCAAACGAATAACCCAATGGAGCGCTGCGACGGATCTCCCTTGGACACACTTACGAGTATAGTAATTGAAGATGCAAATTTTGTCTCTGGCTTTGGTTATACCAAGGGAAGTCTGCTCGCTGTACAGCCCTTACCATTTTACACGTACGTGTATACTGGATTCATGATGAAAAATGACACATTTCTGATGGGCTTCTTTGGATCTTCAGACTGTGCACAATGGTACTACAGAGGAATCGACGCAGAATGCGGATTAGTGTCAACGTACGATCCAACTTCAAAAAACAGTATTGCCATCTCTCCCAATCCTGCAGAAGATGAGTTGCACTTCACATCTGAAGTGCCAATCTCTCGAATTGTATGCACTGACATGTCAGGTAGATCCACAGTACTACAGCATGATGGTCAATCAGCAGATCTGAGCGCACATGAGCCAGGACTCTATTTTCTTACTTTCATCACCATGCACGGCGAGAAGTCGGTAGTGAAAGTGATGATAGAGTGAGGTAAAGTATTTTCATATGACGATACGCTCCGACTGACAACTGGCAAGCCCGTCTGCCTAAAGCACATAAGGCAAGTACAGATGGTCTAATGTGCGCATTCCACGCACGCCTGCTCTCTAGGATACTCACACAGTGACATCTTCTTAGCGCCAATTTGCCGATAGGCCCACGGGGGCTAGAGTTTCGTAGACGCGCCTTATCGGAGCTGCGTCCATCAGATAGACCGGCCTGTTTCGTCATTGGCAATCTGCTTTTCCTAAGAGAGGTAGAGTCGCCCTGCGGGTGGTTCTCTTGTGACCTTTACTAATCGAGGCTTGATATTTCTATCCTAGAAATTAACTATGTGCTTCTCGGCTGTCGCTCGATGACCGGTTCAGGAAGTGTCTCGCGCATTACGTGAGCCCAGAGGGGCGACATGTTTGTAGAAATCAAAAAGTAATACCCAAATCGTGCATTAGGCTTTGTAGCGAGAGACACAGGTGCGAGAAGATGAGGTGCTTCTCTGACGAGGCATAGCGGGCTATGTGCATCTCGGCTGTCGCTCGATGAACGGCTCTGGAGGCTCGTCTTCACTACGTAAGGCGAGCAGGATAAACTTGCCTACCTCTGGTAGGGGTGTGATCTTGTAGCAGATGTGGCTAGCAGTAGAAGCAAAGCACAGTGGTCATATCACTCCATTCACTTCATGACAAATGGGCGAGATCCACCAGTAACAAATTCTTACGCTAGCAACACTTATGATATATAGCATATCGTCCTGACTGAGAGTTAGTTACATCGCTGAAAAATATTTACCGAAAATCCTAATGCACTAACTGGGTAATAAACAACCCGACGGAGCAGTGTGGCATAAAATCTCTGATTAGTTTCCGTAGGAAGGCAAAGGGTGTTCTATTTAGGCTAGACTGTTACCCGCCTAGCTATAACCATTGAAATTCGCTCATGTAAGCCTAGATGAGATCATCACGATCAGCATTAAATACTGTGTGAAAAGAACTTTCTATAAAGCGAATGTCAGCATCAGACAAATGACTAAATTCTTTCAGACGTTTGTTACGAGACAAGACGCCGCTATTCTGATCTAATAATTTTATCAGTAAATCAACGCGTGTATTGGGCAAAGAGACGCGTGAGGTAATGGCTTGGCTGACGCGATCGTGCTTATCAAGATAATCCAGCTCCTGTGGGATGATGGTCTCAATGGTATCACTGATACATGTATATAAAAACTCCGCCTGTGCTGTCAGGTCAAAATATCGGTAGAGGTCTATAGTATCATTGAGCACCTTCACATTGTGATCTGGGGTAGATTCCCATCGGATTAGATCTAATCGCGGCGACGAATGAGACTCCAAAACTGACTGATACTCATCGATTCGCTGCAAGATAGCAGCCGACACTGGAAATATCATACCACGCTTAATATAATCCATACGAGCCAACAAGTGATGCATCAGATATCTATGAATGCGTCCGTTGCCATCGGAAAATGGGTGTATAAATACAAAACCAAAGGAGATCGTCGCAGCCGCTAGAACTGGATCATAATCTGAATCTTGAAGGATACTATTAGCCTCTAGCAATCCTTCGATGAGCGGGCGTACATCTTCACACTTTGCAGATATATGCTCTGGCAAGGGGCTAAAGGTATCTCGATCATGCTCACCGATAAAACCTTCTGTGGTTCTCAAGCCCATATTTTTCAGCTTCTTTAATCCGATGACTATATCTTGAAGTCTCTCCAATTCTGAAATAGTCAGCGGTTTTCTTCCAGCCTGGCCTATAGCCCTCCCCCAGTTTTTAGCACGTAAACTTGGCGGACTTTCTCCTTCAATGGCAAAAGAGGCCTTAGAGTCTTTCAAGAGAAGAAACGCAGCAGTTCTCCTTATGAGATCTTTATCTCTACCGCTTAGATCAGTGTCAATGGCCTGAGATAAATTCTTGGCAATGTATGCTTGGAGAGTTTTGGTCTTTCTGATCATCGGACAAAAAGCCTGAGTTCCAGGCAGGTTGTTTCTAATTCTGTGGCGCGATGAGTTTATCGCATTGCCTGCATATTGCAGTTTGGAGTCTACCACATCAACATAAGAGCTGCGAGTCAGGTCTGGAATATCAAGTCGTACTTGGTATAGCCACTCATATAGAAACCACACCTTGCGAGCATACTTACTTGTAGGAGCCTCTTTGATCATCTCAAGCACGATCGATTCACCTGTGTACTCAAATAACTTCTTGATGATGTACAGGTCTATGCCTTCATACTTTAAGGCAAAGATTAGATGACTCCTCGTAGTATTCTCAGGTCGGTGTCGTATGCTGAGGACTTGCCACGCCTCCGTGTCATATCGCTGATGCTTTGCTGTAGTAATGGCAAGGCGATCAGGTAGAGGCACATTGATCTTGTTCTTTTTGAGAAGAGCTATGAGATATGCATAGCCCACCACGAAACCACGTTCTGGGGTCGATCTACCGTGAAAAGAGCTTACTTGATCTGAAAAGTCGTGATTCATATGGCTTATGCATGAATTACCATGACAAAGATAGCATGAAAAGTCATGACCAGGCACGAATTATCGTAACAATTCATCCACTCTTATGAAAAACAGTTACGAGAACTAAACTCACCCACACAGGTAAACATGCTATAGATGTCAGGCAACCGAGAACTGATTTTAGTTAGCAGATCATCCTATAGACAACCTAAGGGACATTACTAAGGCACCGGCCCTGAATTCTCTACCACCGACCACTCCATCACCCATGATAAAACCTCCTATGCACATAGTCATATACATGACGGAGGCTCAGGCTCGTCGTAGATGGTCCTGTGCGCACATAGAAGTGCTCATCTGAATTGATACTCACATAGGCCGGTTCATCAGCTGGCTCCACATCGACTCGCAGGGCGTCTTTTCCATCTACGCGCACGATTGACGGATGTATGTAAGCTAAGTGCAACTCGCCGATCTGAGATTTGATGATATTGGTAAGATGCAAGCGCAGCTTGTCATGCGAGCTGAAAGACTCGTGCTCTAGCCCCAGCGCCTGACCATCATCATCGATACCCACGAGGAGTGTGCCACCCTTGCCATTGAGAAAAGCCGCAATAGTCTTAATGACCGCTAGTTGGACGCGCGCGTCATTTTTTCCTGTATTGACATTGTACCGCAGTGTTGACTTAAATTCTACAAATTCTGACTCGCCCTCCAGGATCAGGGATCGTGTTGTGAGTTGTTCTCGTCGTCGTAGATAATCTGTAATACGACGCGTGAGTGCACGAGTAATCTTGAGTGCTGTACGCACATCAACTCTGTCCTCGTCATAGAGAGCCACGCCGTCAATCTGAATCAGAGTGCTAGCCACCTCCGCTATGACCGTACCAGATCTGCGCTGATCTGCAAATAGTCCGATTTCACCAAACAGCTCACCCGGATGAAACTCCCTTACCTCCCGCATCTGCTGTCGCAGAGATAGACGGCCATCCTTGATGAGATAGAGGTAGTGATCATCGATCTCTGGGCTCACGACCGTCGCATGTGCCGGAAAATTTACAAGGCTTGATATGGTCTCAATCTGCGCTAGTTCAACATCTTCTAGCAGAGCAAATGCGCGGTGACGCTGGAGTAGTGCGGCAATTATTGACATCTATTGAGCCCAATGAAAGGTAATCCTCTCTTCTATATCAGGATGAAGACTATTAGCCACGGGACAGTGCTTAGCGGCGCGTAGTAGACTCGCTTTCTCCTTGTCACTGTAGCTATGATCTGGCATGTAGATCTCGATGTCAATAGCACTGATCCTTCTGGGCGATGACGACATCGTCTTCGTCACTTCTGCCTTAGCGCCTGTCATATCCACTCCGTCTCTAACTGCTGCCTGACCCATGATGGTCAGTACGCAAGTTCCGAGTGCAGTTGCTACCATATCTGTGGGAGAGAAAGCCTTGCCTTCGCCGCCATTATCTGTAGGAGCATCGGTCGTGAGACTATTTCCACTCCGGACATGTACAGCCTCAGTGTGGAGATTTCCAGAATAAGTAATTGTCGTAGTAAGTGCCATATAATTTATAAGTTATTCCTCAGATGATAATAGTACAGGAGCAGAATTAGTTGCTAGGCTTCACCTTTGATTTCACTATCAGTTATACTGGTGTAGCTCTCTATTTGATATTCTATAAATCTCGCGTGATCTATTTCCTTGAGGTTGACGATCAGTGGTGTGTCTTTGCCATCCCTTGTGCGTATCCATATGCCATAGCTATAGCGCGGCTCATCATTCACTTTCCCTGCTACCATCCGCTTGGTAAATACTTGTTGCACATCAGATACGGATATCTTAAAATCTTTCATCACGTGAGCCACTGGTGTACTGGTGACTTCGATATATTGATCGTTGACAGTGACGATAGACTTATTCACAAGATATGCGACGGACTGGTAAGCCACCCAGCCACCGATCAGGATAAAAGGAAGTAAAAACAAGGCACCTGTGACTGCACCAGCTGCCACCACCACAGTCAACATGACTAGTAGGATCGCATTCCACATGGTCGCAAAGAGTAGAGTAAACTTATTGCTCAGAAATTTCCAGTCCATGATGATCTCCATGTAGGAATCCAACTTCAGTAGGTCTACACCTCTGGGAAAGCTGTAGTGTCGCCATCTGTGCGAGCTATCTTCTCGCCCCGCATCCAGCTTTGCATCGATTTCTTCCACAGTGGGAAGATCGAGACGCTCTACGATTTCTTTGTACTTAGTGGCTGATTGGTAGGGAGTCATCGATATAGATTAAAAGACTCCCACTACGCCGATCTTAAATAGAACGGCTGTCAAAGGACTGGTTTCTTGAGAAAAATTGGCGAATGGATCTGCAAAGGCCACCGGATCCTCACGGTCATTCACCCAGTAGGAAAGTAGTGTGCTTCGCTCGTAGCCTACACCTATATCTACTAAGACAAACTGTGGCATAGTGATCGTGACCCCAACTCCAAGTCCATATGCAAAGCCAAAATCGCTGCGATCAGCGCCTTCATCATTGGAGGTATAATTGAGTACAGTTCCTGTAAATCTGGGACCAAACCACGCTTCCCCATAGGCATTGACCGTGCGCTCTTGCAATGGATAGAATCTTGTCATGAGATCGAGGCCAAGGACAAAGCTCGTAGCTGTCCAGAACTCTTCCACCACCTCATCATCTACCACATCTTCCGTGATGTCTTCTCGACGTTGCATATGCGTATATGACAGAGACGCACCGACGAAAACCCATGGCTCGTAGCTGACTTCTCTCCAGTAACTGACACCTATTTGCCCGAAAGGGCCCGTAGTCCTCTCATCATACCGTGCCACTGGAATACTCAGTCCAGCTGTGACGCTAGCCCGATTACGTAAGATGATCAACTCATCAGTAGACACAGAATCTTGCTCTTGCGCGAGTAGAGCACTGTCGTGCAAATACATCAATGAAACCACAACAATACACAGCCAATGACGTGTGATAGATAGATATCTACGGATGTGACTAGGACTGGTCATGCTGTAAATATCCGTATTTTCACGGCATAGATGACCCTATGAAAACAAACTTAGAATTTAACAAAAACGAGGATAGCTCTCTGTTAGATATCTCACACCTTCATCATCGCTTGGAGGAGATCAAGCTAGGCGGAGGTCAGAAGAAAATAGATAAGCAACACGCCAAGGGAAAGTTGACGGCTCGCGAGAGAATCGCTGAGCTCATAGACCCAGACTCAGAATCGATGGAGCTGGGCAACTTTGCTGGATATGGCATGTATAAGGAGCATGGTGGCTGCCCAGGCGGCGGGGTGATTGTCGTAGTAGCCCGTGTGAGTGGTCGACTGTGCATCGTAGTAGCTAATGATGCGACGGTAAAAGCTGGCGCATGGTTTCCCATCACAGGAAAGAAAAATCTGAGGGCACAAGAGATAGCCTTGGAGAATCGCTTGCCGATCATCTACCTAGTAGATAGCGCTGGCGTCTACCTGCCTATGCAGGATGAGATCTTTCCAGACAAAGAGCACTTTGGTAGGATCTTCAGGAACAATGCCGTCCTATCGTCCAAGGGCATACCGCAGATCGCTGCCATCATGGGCAGCTGCGTGGCCGGTGGAGCCTATCTCCCTATCATGTCTGACGAAGCTCTCATCGTAGAAGGCACAGGATCTATCTTCCTAGCCGGACCCTATCTGGTGCGTGCAGCGATAGGTGAAACCGTAGATAAAGAAACTCTCGGTGGCGCATCTACGCACTGCGACATCTCAGGTGTCACAGATTATAAGATGAAGGACGATCATGAGTGCCTCAGCACGATCCGAGATCTCGTGGGCAAACTAGGACCTCGCAAGATGCTCGGTCTTAACCGTGCAGAAGCCAAAGATTCTTCTCGTCCAGCAGCTGATCTACTCGGCATATTTCCAGAGATCCGCTCCAAGCCCTACGACACTCGTGAACTGCTCAGCTGCATCATAGATGCCGATAGCTGGACGGAGTACAAGGAGGATTATGGACAGACCATACTATGTGGCTATGCTCGCGTAGATGGATGGTCTGTGGGTATCGTCATCAATAATAGACAAGTCGTCAAGACTGCCAAGGGCGAGATGCAATTTGGTGGAGTGATTTACTCAGATAGTGCCGATAAGGCCTCGCGATTCATCATGAACTGTAATCAGAAGAAGATCCCGCTGGTGTTTTTCCATGATGTGACAGGCTTCATGGTAGGCACTCGATCAGAGCATGGCGGGATCATCAAAGATGGTGCAAAACTCGTCAATGCTGTGAGCAACAGCACAGTGCCCAAAATCACTATCGTGATGGGCAATAGCTATGGCGCAGGTAACTATGCTATGTGTGGTAAGGCCTACGATCCACGATTCATCTTTGCATGGCCTACGGCTAAGATTGCTGTGATGGGTGGTGCTCAGGCGGCACAAGTACTAGCCCAGATCCAGATCAGCTCTGCTAGTGCCAAGGGCGAAGAACTCAGTGATGTGGACAAGAAAGCAATGACTGACAAGGTCAAGGCGCGCTACGATGAGCAGACCTCAGCCTACTACGCGGCATCACGTATATGGGTCGATGAGATCATAGATCCACGTCACACCCGCAAGCATATCTCCCTGAGTCTGGCTGCTGCTGATCATGGAAAGATCAAGAAATTTAATCCTGGAGTACTACAGACCTGATGGAAATAATCCTCAAGACACTCCAGGGCCTAGAAGAGGTCCTCGCAGAAGAAGTAAAGTCACTCGGTGGTAAAGAAGTCGAGACTCTACGCCGAGCCGTACGCTGTGAAGGCGACCTGCGACTGATCTACAAGCTCAATCTGCACTCGCGACTAGCGCTCAGCGTCCTCACGCCAATCGATAAGTGGCGCGCGATGAACTACACGGACATCTATGACGGTGCGCGCCAGATACGCTGGAGTGATCACATGAAGCCTACAGATACATTTGCCCTGCGCGCCAATAGTCATAGTGAATTCTTTAAGAATACGATGTATGCGCTACAGCGGGTAAAAGATGGAATCGTCGATCGCGCCCGATCGGCTCACGGCAGCAGACCATCGGTAGATAAGGATGATCCAGATCTTTGGCTCAATCTACATATCTATGAGGATCAAGCTCAGATCCTATGGAATACTACTGGTGCGCCACTCTTCTATCGCGGTTATGAGAAGCAGCGTGGGATAGCTCCTATTAATGAAGTCTTGGCAGCCGGCATCATAGCGCTCAGTGGCTGGACTCCCGAGATGAATGTCTATGATCCTATGTGCGGATCTGGCACATTTGTGCTAGAGACAGGAGCGCGCGCGAGCGCGATGGCATCTCAGCGGCATCGAGCGCACTTCCACTTCATGAATCATCCTACTTATGATAGTAAGCTGTGGGCCGAGGTACGCGCTGAGCAAGTGGGTACCGCCGTCACAGGTAGTAAAATTTACGCCAGTGATATCGATCCAGAAGCGATAGATAACATACAGTCCAATCTCAACCACAGTAAGCTACTTACAGATCATCATGTATGGAAGTCTGACTTCTTTAAGATCTATCTAGGCGCTGAGCCGGGCTGGGTCTTTATGAATCCTCCATACAATGAACGATTATCTCTAGAGCAGAGTGTAGGATGGCATATGAGTGTAGGTAAGATTCTCCGCGAGCGGTATGGCGGATGGAAAGTCTGTATCATGTCAGGAGATCGCGATGCGCTGAAGCATGTAGGTCTCAAGCCCGACAGAAAGATCCAACTTGTAAACGGTAGCATCCCGATTGACGTTTTCTTTATCAGCATGTTTGATAGATGATATGACCGTACGAGCTACAGGTATGTACTTCACTCTACTGCTGCTCAGCTTGAGCACAGCAACTGCGCAATTGCAGCTACCTGCACTGGAGCAATTGCGTCTCAACTCGGAAGACTATAAGATGAGTAATGCACTGCACACTCGTGGCGATACCAGTACGACTCTCCTACTCCGCCTTCCATCGTTGATGCCATCGGCGTACTTCTGTAAGCTCGAGCATCAGGCTGATGCTGGCGTGAAGTGGAAACGCAGATTTAGGCTAGGAAGCGTGGACTATGTCGATCGACTCGAGGGCAAGTACTAGAGCAATCCAGAAAAGTCTTTAACTCCTATATAGCGAGCGCAGGTAAATCCTTCTCCATAGGCGACACCTATAGGTCTGCCCATCTGCTGAGCACGTCCGCGCAAAAATTCCAAAAAGTCCTCACCTGATATTGGTGTCGTAGTCTCATCCTTACGCGTGGGATCATAGAATTGGCTGCGATACTTCATCACGAGCTCCATCTTAGGCTCTAGATACTCAGAGATATCCACCACCAAGTCGGGCTCGATATGATAGTCTTGTATGTAGTGATACAGAGCGCTGGGACGATAGGCACTTTGCTGTACTCCATCTCGATCCGTCTTGATATTGCGTAAGCCAGAGAGGTAGCACGCATTGTGGACGATAGTGGCTCCTTTGCCATGATCAGTGTGACGATCGCGGATAGCATTAGCTAGTACTATTCGAGGTCTTGCAGCCCTGATCACGGAGATGATTTGTCGTACTGCATCGTCATCTTGTCGCAGAAATCCATCTGTCAAGTCTAGGCCTACACGCCAGTCGGCACCCATATACTCAGCTGCTTCCAGCGCTTCCGCTTTGCGTATCTCTGGCGTACCGAGTGTACCCATCTCGCCACGGGTAAGATCGAGCAGACCTATCTTCCAGCCCATAGCCTGGTGCTTGAGTAATGTGCCGCCTGTGCTCAGCTCCTGATCATCAGGATGAGCGCCTATAGCGAGTATATCTACGGGTGTGATCTGTGTCATGTGCGAGTAATGGTGTAGGTATATCCAGTTTTATTATTGGGACTTGCTGTGTCCTTGACAGCTGGAGTTGGCTTAGTTGCCCGAGTGACTGTATAGCTGTAACTCGTAGTGGACGTACTAGGAGCATCTGGCTCAGCGATCTGTGCATGAAAGTGTATGCGTAGCTTCTTGTGAAATAGCACACGCGCCTTGTACTGCTTAGACACATCAAATTTTAATAGTCGTACCACACGCTCAGCTTCTTGATCACAGTCGGGACTGAGACCAGAAATGATTTTCACCTCTACCACATTCCCTTTCTGATTGATTCCATAGCGGAGCAGTACATCACCCTCCAGCTTCTTAGCACGAGCGGATTCAGGATATGTGAGGTGCTTTCGCACAAATGCATGGAGCCCCTTAGACCCACCCGGATAGGTAGGTTTCTTGATAAAGTGTTTGTCTTTAGCTGGTCGTGTCATCGGCTGTAGGTCCAGTCTATTTCTGTGGGTTCTCTATGGTCATAATAATCTGCACCTTGCTGCCACCATTTTTTCATCTGCACTGGATCAAAGATCAGTGCATTATCCGTCAATGGTTCTGGCAGATAATAGAGACGCAGCCGAGCATGACGCTTGATGGCCATACCCTTGCCTATTTCGATATCATTATCAGCAATTCTATGATGCATAAAGTCTATGGTACTTGTCCAGAGATTAGCCACATTGCGTATGGCCATGCGTTCTCTTCGCTCATCAGCTGTGCGCAGGACGATGACATCGATCTCACGCGCACCGCGTGTGATCGCCTCCTTGATCGGAGCATAGCTACCATAGCCGCCGTCCACATAGGTCATACTTTCGTGCTCGTAGACAGACATGAAGGGAGCAACATTGCAACTTGCCCACATCCAGTGACACCACTGCTCATAGCTGCAGTCCTTGATACTCTTGTACTCTGCTCTGTCCATGGTGAGATTAGCCACAGTGACGATGACGTCTGGAATTTGCGAACATAGCTTACGGTAGATCTCCTCAGTAAATGTGCTCTGGATCAGTTTCAGCAGATTCTTACTCTCACCAAGAGTTTTCTTACGCCTCAGAAACATAACTAGTATGCTGAGATGATTGATGCTCACCTTGTGTGTTCCATCTGAGGAGGTTTTTACCCGAAAGGGACTAGAGGAAAATATAGATCCTTGATCCACTTGTGTAAATACTTCTCGTACAGCATCAAATTCCTCAGCAGCCAAGAGTGGCACCAGAAGACTTCCCGTGCTCGTCCCTAGATACATCTGGTATCTCTGCGTAGCTTCCTGTATCATACGCGTAGCGAGACCGCCTGCCCAGGCACCCTTACTTCCCCCACCGCTGATGACCAAGGCTCGCACAGGTATAAATATAGGCACACGGCTGTCTAGAGTATTGAGTTTCAGCAACAAGCGAGTAATTTCACAGTTACTTGATCTAAAGTAAGTACCTATGGAATTAGTCATCAGTCAATACATCGTGTATCTCTATCCTTTCCTAGCACTACTGCTAGTCGTAGAGTTCTTCATAGCTCGAGATCAATTTATCATAAAAGAGAGCATAGGCTCACTGCTGATAGCTGTGGGTGCCACCATCATGGCTACCGTCATGAAGGTAGTGGCAGTTACGATTCTCATCTTCATATTTGAAGCAACTAAAGAGCTGCGTATGGACGTACTTGGCTATGAATCACTTGGCTGGGCTTGGTATATATGGATCTTTGCTATTCTGGGTGATGATTTTAATTTCTACTGGCATCATCGCCTCTGCCATGAAGTGAGATTTCTATGGGCACTTCACATTCCGCATCACAATAGCGAGACTTTCAATTTTACAGTGGCTCTCAGGAATGGTTGGTTTATGTTTTTCTGGAAGCCTAGTCTATGGCTATGGATGCCACTAGTAGGCTTTGAACCCGTAATGGTCGCCACGGCACTCATCATCAACAGCATGTACCAGTACTGGCTGCATACGACCATGATACCATCACTAGGTATACTCGAAAAAGTTTTTAATAGCCCTTATCTCCACGTTGTACACCACAGTTCCAATGTCGAATACATGGACAAGAATCATGGTGGAATCCTAGTGATCTGGGATCGGATGTTTGGTACATACCTTAAGCCAATCAAAGGAATCGTACCGCAGTACGGTGTTTCCAAGGGGCCAGGAAGTCACAATCCTTTCATCGCCAACATCCATGAATTTGCCAATATCTGGAAAGACGTAGCCAAGGTGGACAGCTGGACTGATAAGATCAAGTACATCTTCTATCCTCCAGGCTGGAGCCATGATGGCTCTACCATCACCGCCAAGGAAATGCAGCTTCAGCTAGCGCAGAATCAATTGCGGACAGGCGAGGCGCGGCGGTATTGATGATGAGGATCTGCTAGCAGGCGAACTTTAAGGAGAGGAATAGACCGAGATCATATGACTATTTCGATCGATAAATTTCTCCCTATCGCATTAAGGGATTAATGCGCTCTGCTCACAACTAATAGCTTTAACCCAATTCGTGCAGTAGGCTTCGTAGCGAGAGCCGCAGGTGCGATAAGATGAGGTGTTTCTAAGACGAGGCATAGCGTGCTATGGCGAGGAGGATACGCCTGCCTGCCTCCGGTAGACTTGCTACCTCTGGTAGGCGCCTTATCTTGAAGCAGATGTGGCTCGCAGTAGAAGCAGAGCACAATGGTCATATCACACCTCTCACTACATGACAAATGGACGAGCTCTACCCGTATCAAATGCTTTCGCCAACGACACTTATGGTAGATCGCCTATAGTCCTGACTGAGCGTCAGTTACATCACTGAAAAACTTTTACCGAAAATCCTAATGCACGAAATGGGTTTAACCCAATTAGTGCATTAGGATTCGTAGCGAGAGCCGCAGGTGCGATAAGATGAGGTGCTTCTCTGACGAGCCATAGCGAGCTATGGCGAGGAGGATGAGCCTGCCTGCCTCCAGTAGACTTGCTACCTCTGGAAGGCGCCAGATCTTGAAGCAGATGTGGCTCGCAGTAGAAGCAAAGCACAATGGTCATATCACACCTCTCACTACATGACAAATGGACGAGCTCTACCCGTATCAAATGCTTTCGCCAACGACACTCATGATATATCGCCTATAGTCCTGATTGATCGTCAGTTACATCACTAAGAAACTTTTACCTAAAATCCTAATGCACTAATTGGGATTAATTCACCATCGTCATGATTTAGCCAAGCACCTATCCAAGCTGGCGAATTGAGTCAGCGCCTATCGGTTTTAGGAATTGACCCTCACTGATAGATTGCAAGCTTCCAGGTCTGTTGAGATAAGCTCGACTTGAGGATTTAATCTATGCCGTCTTCAGCCAACCATTCCACCAGTCGAACTCAATGAAAAGGCCCGTTGCACTCTCGTACAACGGGCCTATATAATTCAAAGATTTATTGCAGACTAGTCTACTACGATCATTTTCTTCACTTCTGTATACGTCTCTGCACCTGATGTAGGTACTGCAGTCAATTCATATGGGTAGACGCCGCCAGCACCGAGCTCGCTACGCTTGACCGATATAGAATGTACGCCGGCGCCATAGACACCTTCTATGACTTTCACGACTCTACCCAGCTCATCTGAGATAGCAATGGTAACATCACTTTCTAGTCCTAGACTAATCTCAAACTGCGTCTGCTCGTCAAATGGATTTGGTGTATTCTGCTCTAGCGACCATGCATATGTCACTGCCGCTTCAGGCTCCGTCCAGTCAATCGCTACAGTCAATTCAGCTGACGCTTCAGAGTAGGCCTCGATCGTAGTGATATCATCAGATATGCTGAAGATATCGCTGAGATTAATATCCATTTCCATCATTGGGCTGAAGGTAAGTGTAAATAGCACCTCATCATCTGCGATGGTTTTAGCTACACCTCTACTCCAGCTCATACTCATGAGACCATCTGCAGATTGCAGAGTATTCACAAGTCCTGGATGCATCTCGAGTGCTCCACTTTCTATGGACTCAAAGTCCATAAGCTGAGCATCCCACTTCCATGTAAGCTGGTATCCTAGCATAGCGCGGAAGTCTCTAGCTCTTACAGGTATACTGATCATCTGGCTACCATCGAGTTGTTGCTCTTCTATCGTCAGTATAACAGCCTCATCATCTGTACGATCTTCTGTACCGAGGAGTGAGTTTGTCGCAGCATCGCCCGTAAGATCACCGACCTTGATAGCAATGAAGTTGTTATCGAGATCTTCTTCAGCAGTGAAATCAATAAGCTCGACGATCTCGATAAATGGCCATGGGCTTGTAGGATCGTCAAAAGTCTGATCTTTTATGCTAAATCTCCAACTGGTATTCTCTGGGAACTCTGAGTATGCACCAAGCAGAAGCTTACGCAGTTCTGAAATATCTAGAGCTGATACCGCCTGATTGTTATTCACATCGGCTGCAATGTACTCATATGGGCTCGTAAATCTCTCAAGACCTAGTATGTGCTTCTGAATCTTGACAATATCAAATGTCGAGATACCATTTTTAGGATCATCGTTTTTAAACGCTGATACTAAGTAATCATCCTTATGTGGCTGATTCTCAAATATGTAAGCACCATCTGCTGGCGTGAGCATACTAGCAAGTAGACCCACTGTAGTAGAAAGATCTACCTCCACGCCTTCTACTGTCTCGAGCTCCTTAGTATACACGATACCTGCTATGGTACCACTGATGCTATCACAGACATCATTATTATCTTGGATAAATATAAATGTCTCACAGAAATCCTGATTCCCGGCGGCATCCGTCACCCAAAGCTGGAGTGTCTGCGTACCGAGTTCATTACAAGTAAATGACAGGTTAGTATCATCTACATCTTCTGAGAAGCTCACAGTGACATCGCCACAGTTATCGTCACTACCAGCGTCAAAGTCCGTTGCCCATATGGTCACCTCTCCTACGCTTTCCATGATCACGGTCACGAGACCACTAAAGCACTTAGGACTTGGTTTCTTGCAATCCTCTAGAATAAAGATTTGCTCTACCACGGTCGTATTACCACAGCCGTCCTCTGCCGTCCAGATGATGCGGTGTCTACCAAATGGATATGTACCTGATGCATCCGCACCTGGCGCAATCACATCGATATCACCATCGTCAAAGGCATCAACCTGATAACTCACATCCACATCGTCAGAGCAATCGTCCGTAGCAGTAACAGTCAACTTGATGAAGCCTTCACACGTAGTAGCTGCACTATCACAAGCTTCTACGGTATCATCGGCACCTTCGATCACGGGAGCTATATCATTGCTCAACTTGATAATCTGTAGATCAGTCCAGATACCAGCTCCAGTATCCTCGTCATACTGACACCAGTCTAACACTTTCCATGTACGGAAAATTTTGAGACATGCATCGGCATCATTGGTAAAGAGTTCATCTTCAAAGCTGATGAGTATATCACTACAGATAGCACCATCCACCACTGGCTCACCAGTCACTGACGGATCATCTTCAAGATCTTCTAGACATACGTCTGAGCGCTCTACATCTGACGGCCATCTGATATCAGACTCGGTAGTTGGGTCGCTATTAATCAAGAAGATCTGCTGACTGCAAGAATTGGTCAAGCCGCCTCGATCGGTCACTGTAAATGTCCTTGTAATCGTACCTTCTCCACATGCTGCCTCTGTCATGTCTACCTCCACATCTACAGTGAAACTACAATTATCAATTGCTATAGGTGCACCATACGTGTCATCGCGCGGATCTTCTAGAGCTCTGGAATCTAGCTCATCACCACAGTCCAGAGTGATGTCATCAGGACACAAGATGTACGGCGGCAGCTTGTCCTGTACAGTGATATTCACAGTACAATCATTGAATCTACCGAATAGATCTCCACCCGGTCTCATATCTCGAGCATTCACAACTCCTGGGCCTGGATCTACATCAAATACTCGTAGAGTAATCTCGATCTCACGACCTATATCACTACAAGTGAATGAGACATCATCATCATAGCGATTTGGACCAGGATTTCTTCTCACTTTGAAGAATACATCGCGGCAGTTATCATGACTCCCATCGTCAAATGTCTCTGCAAATACCAAGGCTGTTCCTGACTCATTGAGACTCACTACTGTGTTCTCATCACATACTGGTACGGGAGGGAAATTATCCTCTACTGAGATGCTTACTGTATGTACGCTCACATTACCACACTCATCCTGTAGGAAGTAGCTCAGCTCAGTCTCTCCTTCTGTCAAGTCAGATAGCACAAACTGATTAGGTCCAAGTACTAGGATCGTACCATCCGTAGCGCTGATCGTATAATCAAATTCTGAGCACTCGTCTACGACCGTAGGGACAGGTACTGCGTAGTTGACAAAGCAATCATGACTAGGGCTCTGTAGAGTAACATCCACTGGCGCTATCACCTGAGGACCATCAAGATCCCATACAAGAATACGCTGGATATGTACGATTGGGTTCACACCCGGTAGTGGGTCCTCACATAGATTACTGATCTTCCAGATTCTCTGGATCTCATAGCTTCCGCCGCATCCCACAAAGATCTCATCATCTACAAAGTAGGTGATATCACAGAATGGATTGACGCCCAACTGTAAGGGCTCACCATCAATGCTCGGGAATCCAGTATTGACCGGATCTATGAGAGATGGATTGAGAGCCACCTCTGTACATGTAAAGGAAGGCTGATTGATATCATCATAGTTAGCTGGCCAGTCTACACTATCCAGCTGTATGCGATCTACAAGAATATTCTGTACGCAGGTCACTGATGTACCATTTGCATCCGTCACAGTCCAAGTACGCACAACAGTCGCACGTGGCGCATTACACTTACCCTCATCTGAGAAGTCGTCTACATAAGTAACGTCAGCATTATCTACACAGCTCAGTAGACTCGGGAATCCTGTAAACTCAGGATTAGAAAGTCCATTACATGGTACGATCGTATCTGGAGGGCAGATGAAGTCAGGAATAATCTTATTCTCTACTGTCAGTTCACCCCAGCATACATTACCTGTATTGCAATCAGTAACCATGACAATCAGCGTCTGACCTATGTGCTCCGTATTTACAAATGGACTTGACGGTATAGGATCAGAATCTACATCTTCATGTATAGTCACTGTATAGCAATCATAGCAGCCATAAGAGTTACCTGACAAGAAGAAGTCTGACGTAATCTCAGCCTGGCAATCTGGGCCTAAGCTCAGGTTGATTCCATCTTGACATGCTAGCTCAGTGACTGTGGATGGGAATTCAAGTATGGTAAACATGAACTCACAAGACACTTCATTTCCAGCTTTATCGATGATACGCACAGTAATAGTGGTGTCTCCGATAGGCAAGAACTGACCGTTCTGCTCTACGATCATGGAATCGATAGCGCAATTATCCAGTACATCCTCAATTTCAAAATCCTTGATCACACCGCACTGACCTGGATCAAGTGTAAGTGTCCAGTCCTTAGGACAAGTGAAGCTCGGAGGCTCTATATCATCCACTGTAACAGTGAAGCTGCAGTTACTCACATTGCCCGCCATATCTGTGATCGTGTAGATCACTGTGGTAGTTCCACAACCAAATACTTCAGTAATGCTATCCGCACACATCACAATGCCATCATCTGGCGTCGTTGCATCCAGATCATCATTGATGTACGATACGCTGATCGTACCCATAGGGCAATTATCTGAGATACACGGATGTATCCAAGAGTAAGTAGCACCGCAGACACCAGGATCATTGTTGATCGTGACATCTACAAGCGGCATCAAGCTATCGTCACAGCTAGGTAATTCATTGTCTTCTACCACTACAGTGAAACTACAAGTAGCAGTATTAGGCTCTGCAGATTGCAATGTACACACACTACCATTGTCTGTCATGACAGTCGCTCCATCATTGAGACTGCCGATACTCGCTGTGTAATCTTCGCTGAGCACTGTCCAGTCATCACCACTATTCATGTCACAAGTGAGAGCACGTGCTATACCTGCTGCGCCATCACTGCTAGCAACATTTCCACTCCAGTCATCGCCGTCTACAGTCGCGACCGTACCTTGACCAACTGGGTTAAATCCATTAGTACTTACTACATCTAGCACATGACCATTGATACTGAGGATGTATGCTGCTGCATCACCACTCATGAGATCTACATCTGATGCGGCATTAAAATACCTATCAGATGGGCTATCTGTTCCTTCACCGTAGTGAACTACAAGAGTCTGTCCTACTGGGATGATGATTTCACCTTCAAAGGCATAGACATCGCTCGCTGTAGATACTCGCTCAAGTTGTAAGCATGATATAATAACAGAGCATGGTCCGTAATTAGTAATTTCCACGTAGTCGTCGCTGCCTGTTCCCTCTACATAATCCAGAGAATCTACTTGGCCACCCACTGTGGAGTTATAGTCTTGAACTACTTCTGAGATAAGCAGGAGCGGCTGATCCGTAGCTGTATATGTTACGGTATTGGTGCCTTTCGGCAAAAGGGCTGAGCTTGCATCGCCAGCACCACACGCTACCACAGTACCTGTAGCATCCGTGACGGTATAGAGCAGACCGATATGATCTGGGCAATTATCGTCGCTAAACGTCGGTGCTATTAGATCCGCATCGATGAACGCACCACAAAGTCCTGGATCAGTAGTAACTGTATCCACTTCTGGACACTCAATTACTGGTGCCTCTCCATCATTGACAAATATATCTAGCGTACACTCTTCACTCATGTTGCCGCTGGCATCTACTGCTATGAACCGCAATGTGGTCTTACCCACTGGGAACATCTCACCGCTCGTCAAGCCTACATCATCAGTCCTTATGATGCTGTCTAGTTCACAGTTGTCAAGAGCAGTCGGAAGACTGAAGTTGACGAATGCACCGCACTGGCCTGGCATGCTTTTCACCACAATAGCAGGTCTTGGACAGTTGATCCACGTAGGCTCTTCTGTATCTACCAGAAGCGCCACTGTCTCACATGTGTCAAGGACTCCGCCATTGCTAAGTGTTACAAGTCGGATGATTATGCTATCACCTACTTGACCTCCAAAGAGTACACCAGCTTCCGGAATCTGTCGTACGTTGACGATATCTCCACAGATGCTCGTACTATCAAAGGCAGGCAGAATATTAGGCACTTGACCTATACATGCACCCGATATAGTAGATACTAGCGTGTCTGTAGCGCAAAGTCCCAGATTCACATTGGCACCAGTCACTTCTACTGCACTTACGCAGATGCTCGTATTACCAGCACCATCGGTAACTTGTAATGTGATATTTATAAAGTTTTCAGCTATATCATCTTGCGTAATGGTGATACTATCCATAAATGGTCCACCGTCTCTGCTGATAGCAAGACTTACTTCACCACAATTATCTGATGATCCACCATCGAGTAAGTCAGCAGTGAGCTGACCTTCACAAAGTAGACCGATATCAAACACTGCATCCTGACAGACAGCTTGCGGCGCTTCTTTATCCAAGACTAGAATCACAAATTCACAGCTATCAGCATTACCTGATCTATCTGTAAATCTGATACTCATTTGCACGCCAGTGCTATCCGCTTCAAAGAAATCACCCGATGGATTGTCCGTCGTATATGGCCCTCCATCGATGCTATACTCTACTGTCAGATCTCCCTCATCATCGCAATTATCAGTAGCTGAGATACTTGGGAAATTGACATTAGCTCCACACCATCCAGCATCATTTTCAACGATAAAGCTATCCACTGGGCATCCAACTATAGAGGGAGCCTCCGTGTCAACTGCTAGGATAAGTATGGTAGAATCTATAGGCTGGCAATTGAATACCGAATCCTGAGTATAGATGATGAGTATCGTGTCACCTGCCATATCTCCAGGTCCTGGGATGTACTCTGTAACGTCAGCACTGTCATTGACAAATGATCCGTCACCACTAGTAGACCACTGACCCCGCAGTGTCGTAGCATCTAGTGTAACTCCCACACTCACGGTATCAAGTCCACAGGCGATATTACCGCTGAGAATCTCTACATCAACAAATGGACAGAGATCTGTCACACCACATCTGATACTTACCTCAGCTATACAGAATGCCTCATTGCCACTGCTATCCACAACTCTCACGATGACCGCAATGTCCTCAAATGTCGGACCTACAACTGTAAGCGTAAGACTATCAAAGAAATTGAGTGTATCGGTGCTGATCTGAATAGATGCAATACCACAGTTATCAGAACTAAGGGCGGCAAGATCTTGTGCAGTGATGTCAACACTACAGATGTCATTTGCCTGCTCAAAGAATAGATTAGTACATACGACTTCAGGTACCTCCTTATCTACGACAATCACATCAAAGCTGCAGCTATCTATATTACCTGCATCATCAATTGTGCGCACCTCTATAAGTGTAGTATCTGCTTCAAAAAAGTCGCCGCTTGGATTGACAGAAGTCCATCCTGCTCCGTCTACATTATATTCTACACCTAGGCTATCCGTACCTGTACAACCGTCTAGACCAAAGATCGTAGGCAGGTTGACGATAGCACCGCACCATCCTAGATCATTGTCAACAACGATGGATGAGTCAGGACATCCTACAAGGAATGGAAGTGCCAGATCGCTTACTGTAACCGTGAAGGAACATCCTACACTGTTACCACCCGGATCATTGACAAAATACTCTACAGTAGTTACTCCTACGTCAAAGTTTCTTGACGTAGCGAGATCACCCAGAGCAATCAAGCTTCGGATATCATGAGGACCATCTACTGATCCATCAGGGTTTGTGTATTGAACTGTGTAATCAACTAAAATTCCAAGTGGACAATTATCTACAGGAGTCGGGTGCGTCCAGTCAAACTGAGCGTCACAATCATCATTGACAGATGTCACTATAGCATCAGTAGGGCATACAATCGATGGTGTAACATCATCAGTTACCGTAATGGTAAACACACATGTCGACGTGTTCCCTGCTGTATCAATAGCAGTCCAGACTACCTCTGTAGTTCCGAGCGGGAACACAGCACCATCTAGACTAGTATTACTCGGTGCATCATAGTTGTGCGTAAATAGCGAGACTGTACAGTTATCTACGGCAGTAGGATCTAGTCCATCGCCGTCTGAGATATATTGGCAATCAGCTAAGTTATCTTCACTATCCGCGAAGGTCTCATCAGATGGGCAGTCTATAACTGGTGACTCAGTATCATCCACGCGCACCATGAAGCAGCATGTATCACTGAGCATTCCATTTTGATCAGGATCTTCTGTCTCGATAGATGTATAGCATACTTGAGTCATTCCTAACTGGAATATTTCTCCACTAGCATCATCATTACCTGTACTCAGCGTATCACCGTCTAGATTAATGATATGGTAGGTAATTGCTACAGGACAATTTTCAAAGCTATTGAGTAGACTGAGTTTCCCATCACCGGATGTCCATGTACAAGCTCCTTGATCCGTCTCAGCGACAATCATGTTGCCAGGGCAAGTGATGCTTGGTATCTCCGTATCTTCAACTATGAGTGTAAACTCGCATGTATCTGTATTTCCTTCGATGTCTGTCGCAAGGAAACTTACCGTGTAAATTCCTACTGCGAGAGACTCTCCGGCTGGAGGTCCAGATAACTGCGTCACGGTAGCTAGTCCACAGTTATCATCAGCAATCGGCGTACTGAAGATAGCTGAGCCTTCACAGATATCCGTATTGCTTCCTACTCTCAATGTATCATTGGAAGGACAAGTAACAAAAATCGGATTCTCTATGTCAGTTACAGAGATCGTGATCATACAGGAGTCTTTGTTACCCTCAGCATCCATAGCCACCCATAAGATATCAGTATCGCCGAACGGCAGATTAGCTCCATCGAGAGACGTACTGTCTGGAGCCGTCACAAAGTTGTGGAAGATCATAACTCCTGGGCAATTGTCCGTAAAGTTAGGATCCAGTTCGCCTCCTGTAGGTATGAATCCGCACTCTCCAAGAGTGTTGTCTTGATTCAGGTTGATCACGTTACAGTCTAGGACAGGAGCTTCAGCATCGACTACTTCAAAGCTGATTGTACAAGTGCTAGAATTTCCAGCACTATCAGTGACAGTGTAGGTGACACTATATACTCCCACGTCATACAGACCACTTGCGTCATCTGTTCCATATGGGCTATTATTAGTAATAACCAAGCTAGTGTCACAGTTATCCGCTCCAGTGATACTAAGACCACTCACGGTAGCTGCGCAAGTACCAGGTTCTGTCTCAAACTGAACCAGACCCATTACTTCTGCGATATCCTGACCATCATTGAGTAATCCAGGAGATTCTGGGCTAGATGGATTCCAGCTTCCGACAGTTCCTGCTCCTAGAAATTGAAGACTGGTGCCTATCATAGTACTTACGGTCTCACTTACACCTATGTCTACAGACATTTCTCCAGCAGCAGGGCCGTTGGAGGCAGTGAAAGTGCCCTCATAACTGATAAACTGGAGGAGTTCACCATCACAGACGAGTGCAATACCTTCTGTTCCTTGTGCAATGCCTACGGTAAATGTGGATACCACGGCACCAAAGCCATCGCCTTCATCAGGGATGATCTGACCGCTTAGTGTATCGGTTCCATAAAAAGCGCCGCTAAATCCATCATACAGATAAAGGATGCAATTACTGAGATCAAATCCAGCAGGACCTGCGACTTCTACAAATTCTCCTACATCTGCGAAGGCATTATCGTAATGCAATTCATTAATCCAAGGCGTCGTAGGCAGTGCTGCTAGATCTGGGCATATTGCCATAGGAGCATCTACATCATCTACTATCACCTTGTACATACAGGTATCAGCCAATCCAGATAGATCTGTGACAATTATCGTCACTGTATTTTCACCTACAGGGAAGAAGGCCGTATCAGGCACTCCGATCGTGAGAGAATCATCATTAATAGCAAACTGTATCAAAAGATTTCTAGAATCTGTGCAGTTTTCGAAAACCTCCAGTTCTGGCACATCGATGACCGCGCCACACTGTCCTGGATCATTATCAGCATGCTTATGTGCAGGACAGATAATGTCAGGAGGAAGTAGATCTTCCATATAGAAGACATCTACGCTGTCACTCTGCCTACAGAGACTATCCTGAGTTGGTCTCAGCGTGTAGAATAATCTTACAGAACCATTAGCTATATCTTCTGGGCTCCAGAAATACTCAGTCTCTCGAGATGGCAGATCAAAGAAGAAGCCAGTTCCTGTAGTTCCCCAGAGACCTCTGATGTCATCAGTGTCTGGATCTGTCACAGCAAATACCTGTGATGTCTGATCTGGGCTACATATGGTGTTAGTTTCTATAGTACCAACCTCTACGCTAGGGCACTTTGGCACCATAGCTAAGCGTCGTTGATCCTCACAGATACAGTTTTCCTCTCCATTGCTTGCAATCTGATCAAAAGTGATAATCACTCCATTCTCGATATCGCAAACTGCGTCAAAGTCACCTTCAAAGTCAACCGTATCACCTATCGCAATAGGACCTTGAATAAAAATCCGCTCTACACTACCGCCGATCACGTCACCATTATCATCTGCACAGTAGACGTCAAGGATAAGTTGCTGATCAGCCTCTACTGGTAATGAATCTACTGTAAGACTACCCGTATAGGCAAAGTCGGCAGTTGAGCGGCATACCAGTGCAAAGTCAGTAAATGTTGGGACTGATCTCCTTACTCTAAAGTCCTGCGCTATAAAACCAGTAGTCGTACGTAGAGTAAGACAAAATCCACCTGGCTCAGTCGCACAAGGTACATCCCCTACAGTAGAAATCCCCCTAAACTCAATGGAGCGGCGAGCATCACACATAATGTCACTACTTGCCTCAATCGCTAGGTCAAAGGAGGTCATCACGACTCCCATGGAGAGATCTATAGGCGTCTCGGGAAAACTAAGAGCAACACGTGTAAAACCAGAAACAGGATTGGTCCTAGCATACACAAATTCCAGGCATGTGTTGTCATCTACCGATGTACACATGAATAAGGTCTCGTCAAATGTGATTCCAGGATCAAGTATTATAAATAGCGTGTCATTTGGCTTCGTAGCAGTCTCTATAAAACTTGCTAATGTGATTTCTGTACTAATTATATTGGGCTCACATCCCTGAAGGATGCTATCGGTTTCTATCATGAGTTCAAACTCAGATAGATAGGGAGGATCTGCTCCCTCTACGCGTATATCAGCTGATCGGATAGTAATCTCATCATTGATCGCAGCCTCGCCACAAGGCCTCAAACCTTCACCAATAAATCGCAGATTTTCTCCAGAGGTGAAATCGCAATCGGTCTCTACGATAACATTGAAATATACCGCCCTTAGATTGGGATTGATCTCATCAAGTGTACCTGGAAGGCCCTGCTCACCTACCGCCGAGTGATCCTCTATAAAATATGTCAGCACATTACCCTGTACAGATGGAGTGAGAAATTCTGTATTGCCTGAATTCAGCGGATACTCTACTGATACTGGTCTGATAGTAGCACCCTGTGGTACTACGATTGTAAATACTGGTTCGTTAAGAAACGCCGCCTGCGCACTATTAAATAAGACGAGGAAGGTATCACTACTACACAAGTCAATAGGCAGCTCGGGATCACGATCGATAGCGAGCTGCACCTCTGATAATTGTGGCTCTGCAGTGATAAAAATTGTGTCTTCTATACATGGAGCTGTGCCTGGATCCATAGGAAATGATGCACACTCCCAACCCATCTGAACCAATATACTATCAGGAGGACACTGTGATATTACTCCTGTCACTTCGATCTCTTGCGTCTGTCTTCTCAGGAGAGCTTCATTGAGCCTTATCCAATCACCTTTAATATAAGGTATAAAAGGAATAACTGTATCTGCATCCGCATCACGAACTCCTAGGAGTTCGATACTCGATACTCTATCTTCAAATGCGAGCCACACGTTAAAGCCATTGACATTGGAAATATTTCTTACATCGATATTCCACGACACCGTGTCCTGACTGGCAAATTGATTACCACTTAGATTCTCCAGTTCATACATGGGGAGCTGATGCGTTACATCTCGCAACCCTGTGCGTATGACAGGCTCATAGCAAGATGTGTCGTGAGCATAAGCATATTTCTGGGCATGATGAGTGACTCTTATGGTGCCATCTTTACTGCGGCAGCTCGGTGTAAAGCTTGGTCTGAAAGTATAGCCAGACTCAAATATCTGAGGTCCGTTTTGATCACCCTTAGGCCAATCTCCAGGGTTATACCAGGTAAATCTCTGTAAAGTGTCATCACCCGAGATGCGATCTGGTTCTCCTACAAATGTCTGTAGCCGGGTGCTAGGATAGCCATCTGCTACTGCTCCCTCAGAATCCAGCACTGTCGCGTCCGCATTGAGAATATCGCAGGTAGTAATCTCTACTGTAATACTATCTAGACTATAGTAAGGTCTGATCTCACCAGGATAGATATCGCCAGGACCTCCATCATAGCTCAATTGCATAGAGACAGCATAATCTACACATCCTCGAGGTCTAGGGCGACCAAATGCAGTGGTAGAAAATTCTGGACGATGTACATAGAGCTCCATGGATAAATCAAGACACTTTACTTTATCCAAATCTGGGTCATTGTCTTGTATCGTATCGACAAGATTATAGAAGACCACTCTTGGCTCTTCCAACCTCGCAGCATTTTCTCGTTGAATACTTCTATTCTTCAAGACTTTCATCTTGAGATTTACATTGATACTATCATTAGGCTGTAATCCGCCTGCAGGTAGAGAATCTGTGAATTCGTAGGTGAATAAGTGATCGAACCCAGTCTGATTGTCAAACACGGGAGGGGGCATATTGAAGGTGTCATAAGTCATGAGATCTGCATCCCAAATGATAAATTCGCCACCAGCATATTCTAAAATATTCGCTCTGTTGGTAGACATGTAAGATACATCTAAGAAAGCGTTGGGCCACGTCTGATCAGGACCACCACTCAGCCCAGGAATCTGTCGACTCGTAGCGATAAGACAGAAAGTGTCGTGAGGCATCACTCTGCGCAACTGAACAGGATCTATAGTAGCCGGATCGACGTATTCATCACAATTCGTAGGGCTAGGAAAGCCAGTTGTGATTCTCTGCGTCTCGGTTGATCTTACTGTCAGCCCACCATAGGGACAAGGATTTCCACAGATAAAGACAGGGCTGTAGACAGGGCATGAAAAAGTCTCAAGAACGTCGCATGCTACATCACATTGAAAATCCATCTGAAAATCAAATCTCGAAGAACCTTCGAGAGCGTCACAATCAAGGACCAACTCTAGATTAAAACAAATAGCAGCATTATCGTCAAAGAGCGCTGTATAGAAAACGCTGTCGCCCACTTGCACTGCTGGACTTACTTCTGAAGTACCCGTCATCGAAGAGCTAAGAAGACTAATACCAATAGGCATGCGTCCAATAAGCGTCAACTCTGAAGTAGGACACTGAATAAAACTATCGCCTCGATTACCGCTAAATCGGTGCGCTCCACATACCATGACGGTAAATGGTTCATTATCAAATACATTGGAAGGGGCTATAACAGTTCCGTCACCATCAAGAGTAAACTGAAAGAATCGAGATCTCGTCGCTACAACTTCAAGATCAAGTCGATCTCTACACTCATCCGTAAAAGATGTCGCTACTTTATACGAACCAGATACTCTTCTTGCTCTACATCCTGGAACTTCAACAGGAAGATGCTTTAATAGAATTGTATACGACTCGCCTGGTGCAAGATCGTCAAACTGTCCATCACCATCGAGATCCTCTAGTCCTACTCCAGGACCGTCAGGATCCACTGAAAGATCACCCAAATTGATGACCACGCCTGTATCTGTAGTTGCAGTTGTCTGACCTATCGAAAAAGGCACATCCGTACCATTCACACAAGCCGCTACGATAGGAATTCCGGTGCTTGCTCGACCTGGATCCAGCGATAGACTAAAACCTCGAGAGTTAAAGCCTGCCAAGTATTGGATGTTATAGGCGACTACTTGACCGTCATTTGTAAATTCATGGTTAACAATAGAGGTATCACAAAAATTAGAAGCTTGTTGTACGCCGCCACCAGTATAAATGACATCAGGTACTCCGCCTGCTAAGGGAAGTGCACAGTCGACTATGAGGGATCGCTGACAGATCTCACCAGCACAACCCCAATAGGCTTGCATCTCACTGTCCGTATTACAATCAAGTACAGCGATGCTACGCGTCAGCTCGATAATTTCTCCATTGTCAAAGCAATCACCTAGACCAGCACGCATAAAGTCGTCTGTATCAAATATATAAAATAAGGTGTCGCCTCTCATCTCAGGCACTATGGTAGCACCCACATGATCGATATTAAATGTATTAATACCTGACTCTTCAAGAATCCAAAATTGAAAGCTATCTACACAGCCCAATCCACCATTCACAATCTCAATAGGTTTCATAAGGGTATCACCAAATGTCACCTCAATTGGTTCTGGCTCTGAAATAGCAAGTGACCCAACTAATAGGTCATAGGCATTTACCGTAGGATCATTATCAACCACCACACCTGCATCATGGAAGATTCTGATAGCACCCTTAAATGTTCCACCCGCCAACTGAAACTCAACTGCCTCACAAGTCTGCGCCACACGCCCCCAAGTAATGATAAACTGATTACCAAACTCGATCACGCCATCATCAGCTTCAACTCTAAATCGGACCTTATTAAGATTGCTTATATCGACACGCGTAAAGGTGAAGGTAGAACCCAGCTCACCGATAATGTCAAATTCCCCAGGCACGTAGTCAATACCCGGCGGCAGATCAAGCTCGATGACGACACCACCGCTGTTGTCCGTAACCGTAAAGGCAAATCGCGCAAAGTTGAGAAAGGAAGCCTCGTCAAGGCAAGCTACTACATCCTCTGTGGGAAATTCGTCCCCGGCAAAATCACTGTAAAACACAGAGACTTGAGATTGGCCACAGAAAGGTACTAGTAAGACAGCGCCGAAGACAAGCGTGCGCAGTAGAGTAGAAATGGGAGTAATGACTCTCATAAGTTCATCGTTTCATTCAGGTGTATGCTAGAAACACAGAGTCTCTATCATGGATAGGTTCATTGACAGACTCAGCTCGCCTATGGGCAGAGCTATGCCTGACTGAGCAAAGATAATCAGACCAATTGACAATCTCATACTTATTGTTGCTAATAACCCTAAATCCTAGGTCTTACACATATATAATCTTTCTATACGTATGATGCCCAAGTGAGGCTATTTACATATTCAAAATATTCTATGCCTTTGAATCCAATGAGATCATCAGATCCTCGACCTGGTGCACGATCTCATCATACTGCTTGCTTCGTTTCACACCCCGATCGCGATGCAGTGGCAGATCCACAGCCACTCTGTGGACGATATGCGACGGTTGACGATCGAGTATATAAATCTCATCCGCTAGATAGACAGCCTCACTGATATCATGTGTGACAAATACGACCGTGCTCTGAAAACTATGCCAGAGATCACTGAGTAGATCTTGCATTTGCAATCGGGTGCGTATGTCCAGAGCTCCAAAGGGCTCATCCATCAAGAGTATGCGGGGATTTGCCAAGAGGCTCCTTGCGATCGCGACTCTCTGTAGCTGCCCTCCACTGAGTGTAGGGTACTGGGCGTACTTATGTTCATGACCTTCTAGTCCTACACGCTTGATGAGTTCTAGGGCTTGCGCATCGCGCTCTTTGCGGGGCATACCCTTGTATCTCAGGGCTAGAGATACATTATCGAGCACTGTCATCCAGGGAAGACTGCTGTATTGTTGAAAGACCATACTGACCCTATGATCTGGTGACGCTGGCTTCCCATCTATGAGTACATGTCCAGTCGTAGGTAGCTGTAAATTGGCGATATATCTTAGAATCGTGCTCTTGCCGCTTCCACTCGGCCCTAGGATGCATATAAATTGACCTTGATCGGGCTTATCCTCTATGAGCAGATCGAGATCCTTGATGACCCAGTTGGCTCCCTCATCATAGCTCTGCCCTACTCCGCGCAGTTCTATGATATTGCTCAGACTTGTGTCTTTGAAATCAACTGCCATTTGCTGCTTTTATGTAGGGGAACTTTCGTTCAAATGCGAACTTGTAAATCATCATTCCTAGCACAAGCAATCCAAGCACCCATAGCACCCATACGGTGTCCTGAAATACGGAAGACAGGTATTTATCTGGTAGGAATTGGATCAGCTCATTGAAAAGTAGTAGGTAGAAGGCACCTGCAAAGAGCCACTTGACCACGCTTTTCATGTAACCCACTATCAATTGTACACTCTCGGAACCTTGCTGGATCAATACCGGCTTTCTGCGCGTAACGTACTTATGTGGAAACCATCTCTTGTCCAAGCTCGTGAGCAGACGATCCTGTAAGATACCTATCAATATGATCAGTAGTAATATCGCGAAGGTTTTATCCAATCGTCCTCTGCGCAGGCCTACTTTCCAGATGAGTCCACCTAGTCCTCCCTCACCTCCTATAGACTCTGAGATGATGATATAAGTCCAGGAAATCGCTGTAAGTACTCGTATATCATCGCTGATACGACTCAGCACAGACGGCAGATATACAGTTCGTACGGTCTGCCACCAGTTAGCGCCTATAGTGTACACTGTCTTTACGTAGACTTGATTGACTTCATCTATACGCTGTATCACGATCGGTAGCAGGTAGATCAATATACCAAATGCTAAGAAGTGAATCTTCATACCACTTCCTATTCCAAACCAGGCAATGAAAAGTCCTAGCACAGCAGGTAAACTCACGTAGCGCAGAGATTCTACAATACCTTTTGCCGAAAGGCGTATAGGAATAACTAGGCCAATGATAAAACCGAGAGGAATTGCCAGTGCTATCGCTTCTATATAACCACCTAGATTGAGGCCTATAGAATAGCACATATTGCTAAGTAGGCTATTTTCACGAAGGAGCTCACCGAAAGCTCGATAGACATCCCCAGGTGATGGCAGTATGCCTGCTTTGATGATAGGCTCAGACCCAAAGGTCAGGAGATACCATAATAGTACGACTAGCCCATACCCCAGTAGCTGCATGAGCACTCTGGTAAGGGCGTTGGCATCATCCCAGTGCGAGCGTAGAATCATCTACTGTGCGGCTATCAGCTGGAATTCTGTGCGGCGATTGCGCGCCTTACAACTCTCAGAAGAATTTCCTTCGCAGCCAGCGACTGGCTCATCAGGACCATTACCTACGGTAATAATGCGATCTCTGTCCACATTGTATTCGGCAACTAGGTAATCTGCCACAGCTTTAGCTCTAGCTTGTGAAAGCCTCATATTCATATCTCGAGCTCCTACATTATCTGTGTTGCCCTCTATCCGTATACGTGAATTTGCGTATGTCTTGAGAACTGCGGCAAACTCTAAGTCGATGATCGTCTTAGCATTACTTCCTAGGGAACTCACACCTGTGGCGAAGTTGATCGTCACTGGCTTAGTACTGATCGCAGGTGCCTTTTTATCTTCTGTCGTAGGCGCCTTGAAATTTTTGGATCGTTCTCCATCATAGGCACTTCCCGTGAGAGCAGTAGTTCTACTTGCTGACGCGCTCGCTACGAGCTGGCGGAAGGGTGGAAATGGTTTCTTGATGATTCCTTCCTTAGTAAATAGGCGATTGACATTGTCATAGAGCTGCTGTCCCTTGTAGGCTCCGTCATCTCTGAGATTAAAGAAGCTCATATTGTCACCATGCGTGGCGAGGTAAGCGTCGTACATCATACCCATAGCATCATCTGGTGGCATGTCATAGGTCTCACCCATGATTTTAGCTGCTTTTACCTGATTAGCTTCGTTAGTCAATTCGGCACTGGCCTTCATCCATCCTTCATAGAATTTCTGGACTTTATCTTGGTTCTCTGAGACAAAATCTTCCTTGGCATACAGTATACCTGCGAGTGCGTAGGCAGCATCCTTAGTACTTTGAAGTATGCTACTTCCCTTGACAGTTTCTAGGATCTCGAAGTGCGCGGGACTCCAGACTACAGCAGCATCTGCGCTACCTGCTTTGAAAATTGCTGCGGCTGTAGGATTATCAGTAGCCTCGATGATGGTCACATCATCCAGTGTCATACCAGCAGCATTGAGCGCCATCATAAAGAAGGTCTGGCTCGGAGTGAGTGGTGTAAGGACGACTTTCTTGCCTCGTAGATCATTGACACTCGTGATGCCGCGACGTGCCACGAGCACGTCTCCACCTCTAGACCAGTCAGTCTGCAATACAACTACTGGCTCATCCTCTGTCATACCCTCATATTCGAGCAACATGCCATCAAAGGTATTGGCCCGCATATCAATTCTATCGGATTTCCACGCTTGCCAGGAGGAGACCATGTCATCCATGAGGATAAAGTTGACTTTGATACCGTACTCTTTCCAGAAGCGAGAGTATTCGCTGTGCTTGAGACCTTCATTAAAGTAAAGACCTGGAGCAAATCCACCCCAAGTGACGATCTGCACATTGAGAGCGTCATCATCATCTGATCCACCTCTATCGGCTTTGCTATTTTGGTTGTTTTTGCCTTTATCCTTGCCACTACCGAGCAATCCTCCACCCTTTTCTTCACCTTCCAGTTCTACTTTATCAGCCTGATCGGCTTTAATCTTGTCAAGGACACCTGTCTGCTGCAACAGGTAACGTCCACCAAAAAAGATGAGCGCAAGTATAAGAAGCGTGATAATGAGCTTAGAAAATGTGGTTAATTGTCTGGCCATGGTACTGTGTGCTAGTGCTGATTAATCAAATAGTGTGTCATACTGATTGCCTCGCTTACCTCCACGTGCCTTTACGGGTTCGGGAGTAGTGATAGGCGAATCTAGATCAAGGACATTGTTGTCGTCTTTAGCTTGTTGGAGGAGTGTTTCTTTGTATTCACCGAGAAGGAGCGAGTCGCCTTGCTTTTCCCACTGCTCGAGCATTTTCAGGCCTTTCTCCTCAAATACGCCATTCTGCAAGTCGATGCTAGCCATGAATCCTTCACTCATGTCCATGAATTGTTCCATTTCTCCCACTTTCTGACTGACGTCGTCGGCAATGGCCTCTAGCGCTTCATCAAACATCCTGCGCTTATCGCTATCTCCAGATATGATACTCATGGCGCTTTTCATAGCTCCATGGCTGGCACGGATCGCCTTGCGCTCCTGCTCCTTAACCTCCACTTGATCGACGATATCTTCCATCATGATCTCTGAGTTCTCGTGCATCTTAAAGAGCACTCGATAGAGGACTTCCATACGTTGGTATAGATTGGATAGTTTGGCATTAGACTCTTGCAGTCGAGCAGCCTTGCGTGATCCTAGGATCATGGCCTTTTGCTGATCATTATCTCTTGCCTTACTTGCTATTTCGAGATTACTCTGTATATCCTTTTGATTATTGAGCATCTGCTCCTTGAGCATATGCATCTGGCCTCGTAGCTGAGTAACCTGGCGATTCATCTTGCGTAGATTACTCTTAAGGTCGTCTACGTATCCTCGGAGAATAGCTATCGGATCCATCTCGATGAAGAGCCCTGTGATCCATCGCATGGCGCTCTTGTACATGTAGCTAATCAGCGTCCGTGACTTCTTATCTATCGCCAAGAATATGATCGCTCCTAGAGCGAGTAAGGATATACCCAGACCGATAGGAGTAGCGGCAAATGCGGCAAAGGCCGAGAAGGCTGAAGATACTACGATACCTATACCTAGCACTATTCCACCAAGTACCACGGCTCCTAGGATACCCTCGGGCTTCTTCCAGAATGATTTTTGTAATTTCCGTTTCGCCATGAATTATGCGGTAGTGAGGTATTTTCTGATATTTTCGAGATCTGTCGTAATCTGAGATGTAAGATGCTCGTAGCTCGAGTCAAAGTTGGCTTTGGTCTGAGATAATTTAGCCTGATCAGCTTGTAGCTCTTCTTTCATTTGCGCGACAGCGCTATCCATCTCCTTTATCTTCTGCTCTATAGCCTTGATTTCTGACTGCCATGTGGCGATCTGAGATTCTGAATCTGCGATTTCTTGCTGCTTACCGTCCAGCCTTCTTGAAGTCTGAGCTTGTAGCGACTCGAGAAATTTCTTATCTTCTTTCTCTAGAATCTCAAGGTAGTGCTGGGCGCTGTTTTGCAATCCTGCAGGTGTGGCTTCCATTGCCTTGGCCATGGCATACGCCGACTTATATCTAGTGGCATCATCCATCTGCATCTCGTGTAAGGACACGAGAGAGCGCTTGTATTCTAGGTAGTCAAAGCCTGGCGTGTTAGCATCATTCATGGCGCCGAGCAGTATTTCGAGAAACTTGTCTTCTACCTTGCCATCCACATCTGTCAACTTGAGTATGGGAGTGGTAGTACTCGTAGGCTCTGCACTGCTAGTGTTCACTTCGACACTTGCGCTACTTTGCTCGGGAGCAGTTGGCTGCCGAGATGACTCTGCCTCTGTGACAAAGAGCCCTTTCATCTTATTAAGTATACTAGACATAGATAGTGTATGAGATCCTGTACTCGGATCACTGACAAAGGTACAGCACCTAGCATATACATAGACGGTCCGCTAAGATAACTGCATAGCTGAGACAGCAACTTACATTTGCACTCATGGAAGTAGAACATCATTACCAGCTACGTGTACGCTATTCTGAGACAGATCAGATGGGATATGTCTATTATGGTAACTACGCCAGCTACTTTGAAGTAGCGCGTGTAGAAGCTCTGCGTACTATGGGTCTCTCCTATCACGATCTGGAGACTGTCCACCATATACTCCTACCTGTACTGCGCTGCGACATACGATATCTGCGTCCTGCTAGATATGATGACCTTCTAGATATATATACGCGGTTCACGAGGCTAGACGCAGAGGAAGTATATACCTACACGGAAGTCAAGTGTAAGGCAAAGCTGTTAGCGGCTGGTCGCGTGCGTCTGCGCTACGTGAGTACTGAGTCAAGACGAAGCACTGTACTGCCACAGGTCGTACAAGACATCCTAGGCGATTATATGATTTCTCGTGATGAGTAACAGATGGATGCGGAATATGAGGTTCTTGCGTCTGCTACGATGGGCCAAGGAGCGCAGTCTACCGGGACTGAGCGGGATACCTGTGTATGATGTAGTGGATTTTGTCTGGCGAGAGATACGCAAAGACAATCTCATGACACGAGCCAATTCCATGGCTTTTAGCTTTTTTATCTCCCTATTTCCACTGATCATCGTGGGTCTGACACTGTTGACTTATGTACCGAGTGCTAACTCGGACAGCTTTATAGAGTCTAAGCTGATCGAAGTATTTCCGAGCACGGCTGAGGAATTTATCCACGGATTAGTTACAGATCTGGAAAGTATCAAGCGCGGCGGTGTCTTGAGTCTTGGGTTTCTTGCTGCGCTGTTTTTTAGCAGCAATGGAATGATCAATATGATGCGTGGATTTAATAAACAGTATAAGCTATCCTTTAAGAAACGCTCTGGCCTCAAGAAGCGCGGCATTGCAATTTTACTTACGATTTTGCTATTTGTACTGACGTCCTTCACGATCATCTTTATCACTTTTGGGCGAAAGCTCATCAGTCTAGCCTTTGAGTTTTTCCAATTATCTGACCTGGACTATATCGGGCTAGGCTTACTGAGATGGATCGCTGTGATTTTCCTTTTCTACAGCATCATCAGTGTGATTTATAAACTAGGACCAGCCTTTCGGCGAAAGCACGGCTTCCTCACTCCAGGTGCAACCTTGGCTACGGTCTTAATCATCTTGATTTCACTGATCCTGTCGTACATCGCTAATCGATTTGGAACATGGAATAGGATCTATGGATCGATCGGATCGCTCGTACTGATCATGGCTTGGTTCCAGGTGAGTTCGCTCTTTTTACTGCTGGGGTTTGAGATGAATGCTGCTATCGTAGTGGCTAAGGATAAGCGCCTCAGTCTGCCAGAAGGTGAATCACTGTGGGTAAATGAAGGCAACAAGCAGTAGTAGGCTTAGGCTCTACGAATCAGCGACACGAGCATCTTGATCTTGATAAGACTCGAGAAAACTGCCGATGAGATAGAGGCTACCTGTGATGAAGATCAGATCATCAGTCGATGCCTCTCTGCGCACTGCTTGGTAAGCCTCGTATGGATCTTTTATTGCTCGTGCATGCCATCCCATCTCCCGTGAAATCTTAAGCAATTCCTCAGTGTCAATCGCTCTGGCGATCTCTGCCTGACTGAAAATCACTTCACAGTCTGGAGGAAGATCCTGTAGCAAGCTCGCCACGTCCTTCTGTATAGAAAATCCTAAAATCAAGAAGATCTTGCGTCCCTTCTGCGAGTTGAGATAATCGAGCACGTGCCCAAAAGCTTGAGCATTGTGAGCGCCATCGATGCGTAGCTCTGGCTCCGTCGCTAGCAATTGCCATCGCCCTGCTAGACCAGTAGACGTGTACACTGATGATAAGCCTTGGGTAATCACGTCCGCTTCTACTGATACTCCTTGCAAATGGGTATAAGCGATATACGCTGCTAATGCAGTCTGCACATTCTCCGCCTGATAAGGACCTCTCAGATCAGTTGCACCTGTAAGCTGTGACTTGCCTGGCTCCATGGATAGCATGTAGCGTCCACTGTCTAGATCGACCTCTGAGACTAGCTCAGAAGACTGATACACAGTTACCGATTTTGAAGCAGCGATACTCTCTATTACTGATCTAGGTGAAGAGGCTATACCCGACGCTAGCACGGCCGTACAACCAGTTTTGATGATGCCAGCTTTCTCTGCAGCAATAAGCTCTAGCGTGTGACCTAGTACGTCTTGGTGGTCGTATGCTATACTGGTAATTACCTGCAGATCACTATGAAGTACATTGGTACTATCTAGCCGGCCGCCAAGTCCTGTCTCTATGACTGCTATATCAACGGCTTGTGAGACGAGATGATCGTAAGTAAACGCCACTGTGGCTTCAAAGAAGGACGGCTGTATCCTATCCATGAGTTCTCTGTGCTGCATCACCCAAGCACTTACAGCTTGCTGAGAGCAGGGCACACCATTTACTCTTATACGCTCGCAGTAGTCGGTGAGATGTGGCGAGGTGTAGAGACCAACTTTCAGTCCCTGTGCCTGTAATAAACTCGATAGGATGTGAGAGACCGAGCCTTTACCATTGGTACCAGCTACATGAATAGCTCGCAGCTTAGCTTCTGGATTACCCAGAGCATCACAGAGAGCTTGGGTCTTGCTCAAGTCAATCTTGGGAAGCGGTCCGCGCATGCGAGCATAGGCGGGTAGTTGATAGTAGAGGTAGTCTATTGCCTCCTGATACATAAGCTGCTTCACACGATTTACTTGACCTTAAAGTCAAAGGTAATTGTACCACACTGACGATCTACACCGCTTGCATCAAAGGCAAACTTTAGTGCGTTTTTTCGAGCTAGCTCAATCAAGTGAGAATCTGTAGTTGTGGAGCCACGCTGCGTGTAAGTAACCGAGCTGGGTATCACTTTACCGTCAGTACCCACGCACACTTTCATGACGACTTTGCCGGTCTTCTGTGTGTTATCCGAAACATCTGGTGAATAGACGAGTCCTCTATCAGAAAGACCACCTCCTACGGTGCCACTTCCAGTGCTGATGCCCTCTAGAATATCACTATTGGGATCTCCTCCTGGATCGCCCTGATTACCATCCGTGTCGGTCTCGCCTTTGCCATCGCCAAATAGATCGCCGTATTGTTTCTTCTTGGCATCGTAATCTGCCTTGGCTTTGGCGTCAGCCTCCGCCTTTGCTTTGGCTTCGGCTTCCGCTTTTTTCTTGGCTTCGGCTTCCGCTTTTTTCTTGGCTTCGGCATCAGCTTTCTTCTTTGCCTCTGCAGCCTTTTCTTTTGCCTCCGTTTCAGCCTTTTTCTTAGCTTCAGCTTCTGCCAGTTCTTTAGCTTCTTGCTCAGCTTTCTTGATGGCTACCTCCGCCGGATCCTCGGTCGTGACGACCTCTTTCTGCTCAGTGACTTCTGGTTCTGACTGCTCAGGCTCTGAGCTCTCTTCTGCTGTTTCCTCTACCGTCTCTTCTACAACAGTCTCTTCTGGTACTGACTCTTCTACCTCTTCCACGGGTGGACTCTCTTGAGCACCTGTCTCTTCTACTGGTTCATCTTGCTGTGTGTCAGGCATAGACGCACCTCTACCCTTGTCCGGCTCACCAAAGCTCACGAGCACGCCTGCTTGACCTGGAGGTGGATCAGGATAACTCATAAGCTTAAGAAATAGGAGAAGTATCAAGATCACGCCTATGATCGAAGTAATGATCTTGGCGATCTTGCGGTGCTTTTCTTCGTATACTAGTATGTCTGCGTACATGGTCTTGTTGCTTTGTCGTACTACTATGATGCTCTCGAGTTGCTGATAGGTGCCCTGTAGGGGATAATTAGCAGTGTCTTAACATCTTACTTCTTGGGCTCCGTGGCTAAGATAGCGCTGATGCCTAGATCATTGGCTATATCCATCACTGCCACCACATACTCTATGGGTGTGCCTTGCTCTGCGGCTATCGTGAGACTCGCTTTAGGGTCTTGCTGGACTTGAGCACGTACACCGCTGCGCAATTTGCTCGCAGAGACTTGATTAGCATTGAGATAGTAGGCGCCACTTTTCTTGATCGATACGGAAAGTGATGGCGGGGCAACCGTAGTGCTGTTAGAGCTCGGCAACTTCAGATTGAGAGCATTTTGGCTGACAAGCGTAGAAGTAAGCATGAAGAATATGAGAAGCAGGAAGATGATGTCTGTCAGTGACGACATCGAAAATTCTGCGCTGACTTTATTTCGTTTTTTAAGTCCCATGGATGGTGATTGTGATAGTGATTGACTAGGATCCTGGTTCTTGCAGGAGATCCATAAATTCCATGGTCGACCGCTCCATCTTGAAGACGACTTTATCTACACTTGCTACAAGGATATTGTACCCGATGAAGGCTAGGATTCCAATAAACAAGCCAGCAGCCGTAGTAATCAGGGCTTGGTAAATTCCGTCTGCGAGAACATCTGGTGTGACATTCTGCTCTGTAGCCATGGTGTAGAATGCTAGGATCATACCTGTCACTGTTCCAAAGAATCCAATCATCGGAGCTGCACCTGCTATGCTGGCCAGTGTGCTTAGATTTTTCTCTAGTTTAAATAGCTCTAGATTACCCACATTTTCTATCGCAGCATCGATATCTCTGAGAGGCTTTCCTATGCGCTGTATACCTTTCTCTACCAGGCGTGCAGAAGGAGAATCTTCTTGAGCACATAGTTCCTGTGCATGCTTGATATTGCCAGCAAGTACGCTGGTGCGTATCTGATTCATAAAGGTGGTATCAACTCTGCTTGCTTTCTTGATACTCAAGTATCGCTCGATAAAGATGTAGAGCGCTATAAGGAAAAGGATGAAGAGGATGGCTACGATGATCATTCCGAGTGGCCCACCCTTTTTGATCAGCTCAAAGGCGCTCATAGTTGCCGTGCCGGCTTCATCACCGAGATCGGCTTGAAGGGAGAAGAATAGTGAATGCATGGTCAGTGGTTTTGGTATAGAAGTGGTGAACGCGTCTAGATGGACGGTTCTTATGAGAATGCCACAAATTTCGCATTTCTTTCACAATGTATTAAGATTTCTTTAGATATGTCTGTCAATGCCTCTAGACACTTGAAGTTCTTGCATAGCGAGATCTACGGCATGGTCAGTCTGCTCTGTATGGCGGCAGGTCTTGCAGGAGGGCTAATGTGCATGTTTGCCTTGTTGCCTCGTCCTACTTCAGGATTCTTGACAGTTCGTCTACAATTTTGAGCTACTTTGTGCTGCTGGTGGGGCTTTCGCCCAAATGTGGGAGTGTTGACTATCGCCAGAGATATGCTTGCCGTGATAGATCCATCAGCAGATATGATGAAGTTGTCTCATAGCATTAGATGCACAAATTAGCCACTATCGGCACTTGCGAATACGGGCTTATGAGTTACTCAGATGATGCTAACTTCTCATCAATACGCTGGTTAGAAGCAGCAGAATCCCAATCCCTCACTAGTCATCTATCCTGTACGATCACAGTGCCTTGAGAAATGACCTTCCCCTCATATGTCAATATCCATGGATACCAGCCAGGCGAATAAGCACTCACGTCTATACTATGTTGCATAGAGGATAACTCTGAAACTTGATACATCTGCTGACCG
>Ga0115029_1000362_pt1 | contig 47023 bp, 40 predicted proteins | sample SidtaG_3_FD_87297 | JGI IMG/M metagenome (GOLD analysis project Ga0115029, IMG submission 87297) | Marine algal microbial communities from Sidmouth, United Kingdom - Sidmouth_Asex1 metaG | ecosystem: Host-associated > Algae > Red algae > Unclassified | place: Sidmouth, United Kingdom | collected... | reverse complement strand
CATCCAGCTCATCCAGCTCATCCAGCTCATCGAGTTCGTCACGGGCGTCGAGCCGATCCAGCTCGTCGAGCTCGTCCGTGTCGTCGTCACGCCCCAGGTTGGCCGGCAGGCCGATCGCCACCGGAACCTTGCCGTCGACGGTCGCCTCGCGGTGCCGCTGCACCCAGAAGTCGCGCAGCAGCAGGTAGGGATCCAGCGCAGCCTGGTTCAGCAGGTTGCCGGCCGACAGGAGCCTGGCGCGGGTCGAGATCACGTCGGCGGCGCTCAGTCCGATCGACACCCCGCCATCGAACAGGTACGCCTTGGCCGAGAACGCGGTGGAATCGGGTACGCGCCCGACCGCATCGCGTCCGTTGCTCGGTCCCAGCAGCGGCAGCATGAGGAACGGCCCTTCTCCGACGCCCCAGACGCCCAGCGTCTGTCCGAAGCTCTCGTCGTTCTTCGCCAGGCCGATCTTGGTGGCCGCATCGAAGAAGCCCAGCATGCCGGCGGTGGTGTTGACCACCACGCGCCCCACATCGTTGCTCGCCTGGCCGAACTTGCCCTGCAGCAGGGCGTTGGCGATGTCGGTGACATCGTCCAGGTTGTTGAAGAAATTGGTGACGCCCAGTTCCAGGAAGTCCGGCGTCACGTACCGGTAACCCTTGGCGACCGGCTGCAGCACCGCCTCGTCCAGCGCATTGTTGAAGCGGTAGACGCCCCGGTTGAACCCCTCGTAGGGATCGTGCACCGGACCGGTCGGGCTGTTGGTCGCGCAGCCCGCGCCCCAGAGCACCAGCAGCGGCAGTGCCAGGAGCGGCAGGCGGGGACGGGAGAACGGGGTGCGTGTCATCGGGTCAGTCGTGGTGATGGCATCGGGAATGCCGACGTCAGGCGGCGCACCGGCAGTGTAGTCGAACGTCCCGTGGACACCTCGGGTGTCAATTCGACGTCGTCCCGGCCGCTACTGCCGAACTCGCCCCGTTCTGCCCGCTTTGGCGTTACCGTGCGCTGCGCCGGGCGTCGATGGGATCACATCGGTCGCGGCAGCGGTCGACACCTGGCGCATCGGACGCCGCGGGGTCGGCTGGTACATTTGATGCGAAGGGTCGAGCCATGAGCACTGCACAAGCCAACGGCGTTCCCGACGCGACGAGCGTTCGCCCCGAGGGCGACGAGGCGCTGGTACGCGTGCGCGACCTGCATTTCGCCCGCGGCAGGAAGAAGATCTTCCAGGGCATGACCTTCGAGGTGCCGCGCGGCAAGATCACCACCATCATCGGTCCCAGCGGCACCGGCAAGACCACGCTGCTGAAGATGATCGGCGGGCAGCTGAAGCCGTCGCAGGGCAGCATCGAGTTCGACGGGCAGAACGTCGCGAAGCTGAACCGCAAGGCGCTGTACGCGCTCAGAAAGCGCATGGGCATGCTGTTCCAGTCCGGTGCGCTGCTCACCGACCTGAGCGTGTTCGAGAACATCGCCTTCCCGCTGCGCGAGCACACCGATCTGCCCGACAGCCTGATCTCGCACCTGGTGCTGATGCGTCTCCACGCGGTGGGCCTGCGCGGTGCGCGCGATCTGTACCCGGCCGAGCTGTCCGGCGGCATGGCCCGGCGGGCGGCGCTGGCACGCGCGCTGGTGTTCGACCCGATGATGATCATGTACGACGAGCCGTTCACCGGACAGGACCCGATCTCGATGGGCGTGCTGCTCGAGCTGATCCACACGGTCAATCACGCCCTGGGGCTGACATCGCTGATGGTGTCGCACGATCTGGCCGAGGCGTTGTCGATCTCCGATCACGTGGTGATCATCTCCGAAGGGGTGGTGGTGGAAGCCGGTTCGCCCGAGCAGCTTCGGGCCAGCCCGTCCGAATGGACCCAGCAGTTCCTGAACGGCAGTCCGGACGGTCCGGTGCCGTTCCAATTGCCTGCGCCGGACTACGCCTTCGAACTGCTCGGCACGAGCACCGCGACAGGGAGCGACCGATGATCGATCGCGTGGCCCGCTTCGGGCGCTTCTGGCTCGATGCGCTCGAGCGGTTCGGGCGTGCGCAGCTGTTCCTGGCGCGATCGCTGGGGGCGATGCCTTCGCTGATCCCGCGCTTTCCGTTGCTGATCCAGCAGCTCTACGCCAGCGGCGTGATGACGCTGTCCATCATCCTGGTGTCCGGCCTGTTCGTCGGCATGGTGCTGGCGCTGCAGGGCTACAACCTGCTGCAAGGGTTCGGTGCCGAGGCGGCGCTCGGCCAGGCGGTCGCGCTGACGCTGGTGCGCGAGTTGGGACCGGTGGTGACCGGACTGCTGTTCGCGGGTCGGGCGGGCTCGGCCATGACCGCCGAGATCGGCCTGATGAAGGCCACCGAACAGCTGTCGGGACTGGAGATGATGGCGGTCGACCCGTTCAAGCGGGTCTACGCGCCGCGCCTGTTCGCAGGTTTTCTCGCCTTGCCGATGCTGGCCGCGATGTTCAGTGCCGTCGGCGTGCTGGGCGGTTATCTGGTCGGGGTCGAGGTACTGGGCGTGGACGCCGGTGCCTACTGGTCGAACATGCAGAGTTCGGTGGCCTTCGTCGAGGATGTCTGCCAGGGACTGATCAAGGCGCTGGTGTTCGGACTGGTGGTCAGCTGGATCGCCATCTTCGAGGGTGCCGACTGCATACCGACCTCCGAGGGGGTCAGCGCCGCCACCACGCGCACCGTCGTCTATTCGTCGTTGTCCGTGCTGGGGCTCGACTTCGTCCTGACCGCCATCATGTTCTGAGCCGCATCGGCTGAACCGATGCCTCGCAACGCACTCTCAATACGCACCTCGCCTGGACCGACACATGAATTCACGCACCACAGAGATCCTGGTCGGCTTCTTCATGCTGATCTTCTTCGCGGCCATGCTGTTCCTGGCCATGCGGGTCAGCAACCTGACCAGCCTGGGGTCCAGCACCGGCTACGCGCTGGTGGCCCATTTCGACAACGTGGGCGGATTGAAGTCCGGTGCGCCGGTATCGGCCAGCGGCGTGCGGGTGGGGCAGGTGGAATCGATCGTCTACGATCCCGACCAGTTCTCGGCGGAGGTCATGATGAGCGTGGGCGAGGATTTCGTCGGCGCCTTCCCGGAGGACACCACCGCCAGCATCTACACCGCCGGGTTGCTGGGCGAGCAGTACATCGGCCTGGAGGCCGGAGCGGAAGACATCATGCTCGGTGACGGCGACGAGGTTACGTTGACGCAATCCGCGCTGGTCCTCGAGCGGCTGATCGGACAGGTACTGTTCAGCCGCTCGGGCGCAGAATGAAACCCGGGACGCTGCCTTCGCGCTGGCGTCTCAGGGACGACCCATCCGTCAGGAGATTGACCGTCATGCACTCCATCATCACCCGCGCCCTGCCGCTCCATTCCCCGGTTCGCGGGAACGCGCTGCGCCGGCTCGCCGCGGTACCGCTGTGCGGGCTGCTGCTCGTCGTCGCGGCCTTCGTCGCACCCCCGGTCGCCGCCGCCGACCATCCGGCGCAGGCACGGGTCAAGGACGCGGTCGAGCAGGTGATCGATGTGCTCGACACGCGCGCCGACGAACTGGCCGCCGATCCGGAGCTGCTGGCGCGCACGGTCGAGCAGTACATCGTGCCCTACGTCGACTTCAACACCATGACCAAGCTGGCGGTGGGCAAGTTCTGGCGCGATGCCGACGCTGCGCAGAAGACCGAACTGGTCACCGAGTTCAAGATGTTGCTGATGAACACCTACGCAGGCGCCCTCAAGGAGTACGAGGACGCCACGATCCGCTTCGAACCGTTCCGGCCCGAGAGCCGTGATGATCGGGCGATCGTGCGCTCCACCTACAAGCAGGCCGGAACCGGCGACGTACCGGTCGAGTACAAGCTGCGTGACAAGGACGGTTGGCTGATCTACGACATCGAGGTCAACGGCATCAGCCTGGTGACCAGCTATCGCAGTGCGTTCGCCAACGAGATCAGCCGCGGTGGCGTGGCCGGCCTGCTCGATACGCTCAAGGAGCGTAACGCGAAGAAATCGTGACCGGGAACGCGCCCGACCGGGTCACGGTCACCGTCGAGGGCGAGCGGGTCGGTCTCGACGGCACCATCGGGTTCGACAACGCGCCCGGGATCCTCGACGAGGTCAACCGGGCGATCCGCTCGACGCCGTCCATCACGATCGATCTGGGTCAGGTGCGACGCAGCAACAGTGCCGGGCTGGCGCTGCTGATCGAATGGCTGGCCGAGGCACGCCGGCACGGCCATTCGGTGCGCTACGAGCGCGTGCCGGAGGGATTGCGGCAGATCGCCCGCGTCTGTCAGGTGGAAGCGTTGCTGAACGCCTGAGGAGCGCTCGCCCCGGCACTCACCCGGACGCTCACCCGGGCATTCACCGGACACACCGTCGCGGTACCATGCCGTCCCGAACGGGTTGTGCAGGGTAGTGATGGACAAGTTTCTGATCGACGGTACCGGGCCGCTCGAGGGCGATGTGCGCATCTCGGGCGCCAAGAACGCCGTGCTGCCGATCCTGGCGGCCACGCTGCTCGGCAGCTCCGCCTCCACCATCGCCAACGTGCCGCACCTGAACGATGTCACCACGACGATGTCGTTGCTGGCGCGCATGGGGTGCGGGATCACCATGGGTGACGGCATGGAGGTGGATGTCGATCCCACCACCATCAGCGACTACACCGCCGCCTACGAGCTGGTGCGCACCATGCGCGCCTCCATCCTGGTACTCGGCCCGCTGGTGGCGCGCTACGGTCAGGCCGAGGTGTCGCTGCCGGGCGGCTGCGCGATCGGGGCCCGTCCGGTCAACCTGCACATCGAGGGGCTGAGGGCGCTGGGCGCCGACATCGCCATCGACGGTGGTTACGTGCGCGCACGCGCCGGGCGCCTGCAGGGCACCCGCATCCGCTTCGACACGGTGACCGTGACCGGCACCGAGAACCTGCTGATGGCGGCCACGCTGGCACGCGGCGAGACGGTGTTCGAGAACGCCGCCCGCGAACCCGAGGTGGTCGACCTGGCCAACTACCTGATCGCGATGGGCGCGAAGATCGAGGGCGCCGGGACCTCCACCATCCACGTGCAGGGGGTGGACTCGTTGCAGGGCTGCCGCCATTCGGTGGTGCCGGACCGGATCGAGACCGGTACCTTCCTGGTGGCCGCGGCCGCCTCGCGCGGGCGGGTCAAGGTGCTCGATACGGTGCCATCGCTGCTCGGTGCCGTGCTCGACAAGCTGCGCGAGGCCGGTGGCACGGTGAGCTGCGGCGATGACTGGATCGAGCTGGACATGCAGGGCCGGCGTCCCGGGGCGGTCAACCTGGTGACCGCGCCGTATCCGGATTTCCCGACCGACATGCAGGCCCAGTTCTGCGTGTTGAACGCGCTGGCGGACGGTATCGGCAAGGTGACCGAGACGGTGTTCGAGAACCGCTTCATGCACGTCAACGAGCTGCAGCGCATGGGCGCGGACATGACGATCGACGGCAACACCGTCACCATCCGCGGTGTCGAGCGACTGACCGGCGCGCCGGTCATGGCCACCGATCTGCGCGCCTCGGCATCCTTGCTGATCGCGGCGTTGTGCGCCGACGGCGAGACCACGGTGCGGCGCGTCTATCACATCGACCGGGGTTACGAGCGCATCGAGGAGAAGTTCGGCGCGATCGGCGCCGGCATCCGACGCGTGCCCGATCGGCCGGATCCGGCGAGCGCTGCATCCGCCGGCACGGTCCCGGCCTGAGCGCGTGAACGGCATCGATCCCCCGTTGCGAGCGGCGTCCGAACGGCCGCTGCGTTTCGCCCTGTCCAAGGGACGCATCTTCGATGACACGTTGCCGTTGCTGGAGGCCGGCGGCATCGTGCCCAGCGAGGATCCGGCAGCGTCCAGGAAGCTGATCATTCCGGCGCGCGATCCGTTGCCCGGCGGGCAGCGGATCGATTTCCTCATCGTGCGCGCCTCCGACGTACCGACCTACGTGCAGCGCGGCGGCGCCGACCTGGGCGTGGTCGGCAAGGACGTGCTGATGGAGCACGGTGGCGACGGCGTGCTCGAATCCCTGGACCTGGACATCGCCCGCTGCCGACTGATGGTGGCCGGCCCCGCGGGTCGGGCCCTGCCGAGCGGCCGGCTGCGCGTGGCGACCAAGTTTCCCGCCTGCGCGCGTCGCCACTTCGCCCGTCAGGCGCGCCAGATCGATCTGGTGAAGCTCTACGGCTCGATGGAGCTGGCACCCCTGGTCGGGCTGGCCGACCTGATCGTGGACGTGGTGGACACCGGTTCCACGCTGGTGGCCAACGGCCTGGAGCCGCTGGAGCACATCGCGGACATCAGTGCCCGCCTGATCGTCAACCGCTCGGCGATGACGGTCCGTCATGTCGCGCTGGCCGAGATCGTGTCCCGCCTGGCGGGCGCGCGCCGCGCCGACAGGACCGCCGCCTGACGCTCCCCTCAATCGCTATACGCTGGCTGACCGATGACCGTGACACCGACCGACCGTTCCACCGACGATCTGCGCATCCGCGCCGAACATGCGCTGCGCTCTCCCGGATCGCTGATCCAGGAGGTGCCGGTGTCCGAGGCCGCCGCCGCCACGGTGTCGGGCTGTCGCGACGAGGTGCGCCGTATCCTGGACGGTCGCGACGATCGGCTGGTGGTGATCGTGGGGCCGTGCTCCATCCATGACCCGGATGCGGCGCGCGAGTACGCCGAAGGCTTGCTGGAGCAGCGCCGCCAGCATGCCGACACGCTCGCGATCATCATGCGCGTCTACTTCGAGAAGCCGCGCACCACGGTGGGCTGGAAGGGGCTGATCAACGATCCGTACATGGATGGCAGCTTTCGCATCAACGAGGGGCTGGCGACCGCGCGTTCGCTGCTGGCGGACATCGCCGACAGCGGCCTGCCGGCCGGTGTCGAATACCTGGACCTGATCAGCCCGCAGTACATCGCCGACCTGGTCGGCTGGGGCGCGATCGGTGCCCGCACCACCGAAAGCCAGGGGCATCGCGAACTGGCCTCCGGACTGTCCTGCCCGGTGGGCTTCAAGAACGGCACCGCCGGCAGCGTGCAGATCGCGGTGGATGCGATCGGCGCGTCGCGTCACGCGCACCATTTCCTGTCGGTGACCAAGGAAGGCCAGTCGGCCATCTTCCAGACCAACGGCAACGAGGACTGTCACCTCATCCTGAGGGGCGGAAAGATGCACACCAACTACGATGCGGCCAGCGTCGACGATGCCTGCGCACTGCTGGCCAAGGCCGGCCTGCGAGAGCGGGTCATGATCGATTTCAGTCACGCCAACTCGCGCAAGCTGCACCGGCGCCAGAGCTACGTGGGCCGCGACGTGTGCGCGCAGCTGGGCGACGGTGACCGGCGCATCATGGGCGCGATGATCGAGAGCAACCTGCTCGAAGGCAGCCAGTCGACCTCCAACAAGCCGCTGGTCAGGGGGCAGAGCGTGACCGATGCCTGCCTGGGCTGGCAGGAAACGCTGCCGTTGCTCGACAGCCTGTCCGAAGCGGTGCAGCGACGCCGTCGAGGCTGACGCCGGCGGCGGTGTCCGGTCCGGTGGCGGATCACGTCACCGGGCCTTCGGCGTCAAGTCCGGACGTTTCGCGCCGATCCACCGTCTGTCGCCCCGGCTGCAGGGGCTGTCTGGACAGGTGTCATGGCGCGTTCCTCCGATGCGATCTTTCCGCTGTCGCTGATCCGGGACAAGACGTTCCAGATGCATCAGCTGCGGCGCGTGCTGTGGTTGACGCTGCTGTTCATCGCGCAATCGACGTTGCTGCTCGGCGTGTTTCACCATCAGTTGCTCGGGCGGCTGGCGGCGGGCAACGCACCCTTGCTGTTCGCCTCCGAGGACATCGGTACCCTGAGCGAACGGGTGCCCTCGGTGGCCGGCGCCATGGGCAGCTGGCTGGTGCTGATGCTGGCGATCAACGCGGTGGTCACCGGCGTGATCGGGGTGTGGATCGTCCGGCGTCTGGGCAATCCGCTGCTGGCGATGCGGCGGGCGCTGAACGACATCGGCGAGGGGCGGCTGGACACCCGGCTGCGCGAGGGCGACGAGCGGGAGTTCGCGGAGCTTGCCGAGGCGTTCAACCGGGCGCTGGAAACGGTTCAGCAACGGGTTCGGGTGGCGCGCGAGGCGACCGCCATCCTCCAATCGATGCCCGACCAGCCGGCACCGGACGCCGACGCGATGCGCGAGGCGCTGACCCGGTGTCGCACCAGCCTGGACTGGTTCGAACCGGACGCGCTGGCGGCCGGTGACGATCGTCGCCGGCCCGTCACGCGCCGATGAGTGGCGTGCGTCCGGGCAGGCGCGCCCGGGGATGCGCCCGGGGATGCGCCCGGGGATGCGCCAGTGGACGCGCCCTCGGACGCGCCGGTGCACGGGCTGCGCTCGTGCTGGCGCTCGTCTGGCCCGCCGTGTCTCCAGGTGCCAGCCAGCGCGGGGCTCCGGGGTTCGACGCGGTCGTGCTGCCGGTCGACGAATCGGCGGCGGAACGGGACTACATCGCGGCATCGGCCCTGATCGAGGAGCGGCGCTACCGTCAGGCGCTGGCGGCATTGCGGCGTGTTCAGGTCGATCACCCGGGCTTCAGCAAGCTGTCCGCGGTGCAGACCCGCATCGCGGTCCTGCACGAGGCGCGCGACGCGGGTGCCGCCCTGCCGGCCTTCCTGGGGGCGTTGGCCGACCGGGATGCCGGGCACCTGGACGAGGCGCTGCAGTCGCTCGACGCGCTGGTCGACGATCATCCGGACAGCGTGCTGCTGGATGATGCGTTGTACCTGGGCGCCTACCTGTCGGTCATGGACGGCTACGATTTTCCGGAGGCGCGTCGGCGTCTGGAGCGCTTGTCGGCCAGCGTGCCGGACTCCGCCTACACGGACTCGGCGCTCTACCTGTCCGGCATCGTGCACGAGCAGCTGGGCGACACCGCCGCCGCCCGCGGCACGCTGGTCGAGCTGCGCGATCGGCACACCGCGCTCGGGCTGCCGTTCGGCTACCGCTGGCCGGTCGGTACCCTGCTGTCCCGCTACTGGTTCGACCGGGCGGAGCGGCGCATCGACATCATCGATGCGCGCCTGCGAAACGCCAGTCGGGTGGACACGACCGCGCGGCTGGGCGACGGTCGGCTGCGCGTCGAGGTACGCGTCGGCGAGCGGCGCATGCAACTGCTGCTCGAGCCCAGCGCGCTGGTGCGCGACACCGCCTGGCGCAACGCCTACCTGGTCGATCGCGAGCCGCCGAGCGTCGGTGTCTACGAGGGGGTGGTGGAGGGCGCGGCCGACTCGTGGGTGCGCGCGACCATCGACGGCGGCGCGATCAGCGGCATGATCGGCATCGATGGGGAGCGGCTGCGACTGTCACCCGACGACCTGAGCGGTACGCTGGACTACTACCAGCCGACATCGCAGGGTTCGCCCATCGGCAGCCGGGATGGCATCGATCCCACCGATGCCGGACTGGCCGGCTACCTGCAGGCCATCGATCTGATGGTGGCGCCGCCGCGCAGCGAACCCGCCGGCGCGAGCCGGCGAGCGCGCGAGCGGTTCAGCACCACCCGCGAGGTTCCCCTGTCGATCGTCGTCGACAGCCGCTTCGACGGGTATCACGGCGGCAGCGGCCTGGCGCGCGCACTGGACTACCTGAACGTGGCCGACGGGGTGTACCGCGAACACGGCCTGTCGATCGCGCTCGACGAGGCGGTGGTGTTCACCGATTCGGCCGACCCGCTGAAACTGCGTCCCGGTACGCTGGAGAGCATCCTGAGAAGCTTTCGGGACTATCGCCTGGCGCATGCCGATCGTTTCGAGGACAGCGCGGCGACCTATCTGTTCACCGGCAACCGCAAGACCGATCCGACCCTCGGACTGGCCTGGATCGATACGCTGTGCCGGATCGACGGCTACGATGTCGGCGTGACCACGCCGAGCTCGTTCGGGGATGTGCTGCTGACCCACGAGCTCGGTCACTCGTTCGGTGCGCAGCACGACAGCGACACCGCGTGCTCCGCCGACGACGAGGGGCTGATGTGGCCGCACATCTCCGAACGCACCGGTACCCGGCTCACCGGCTGCAGCCGTGCCAGCGTGCAGGCCAGCCGTGCCCGGTCCTGCCTGTCCAACACCGTCGACCTGAGGCTCTCGGCCGGGGTGCAGGACAACTCGGCGGTGTTCTCGGTCAACCACGACGAGACCGGCCTGGAGGTGGACGCACGCCTGGTGGTCGAAGCGTCAGCACCGGGTCAGATCGACTGGCCCGCCGGCTGCCGGGTGGTGTCGCCCACCAGTGCGGACTGCACGGTCACGGCCGTTGCCGCCGGCGAACAGCGCCGGGTCACGTTGCCGTTGCTGGCGGGTGCCTCGCTCGGCGCGCCGCTGGGTGCACGCGTGACCCCGGTCGGCATCGTCGAGCTGCGCCCCGGCGACAACACGGCGACCACCGACGGACAGGCGCCGTTGGTGGTGGCGGCCGCCCCGGGCGATGCGGGACAGGAGACGGCTGCCTCGACCGGATCGTCCGGTCCGACGGCTCGGGCGCCCGCGCGCGATCGCGCGCCGGGTCAGCCGGCCGGCGGTGCCGGCGGCGGCGGGGCGGCGGATCCGCTCGTGCTCTGGCTGATGGCGATGCTGCCGGCATGGCGCCGCATCCGCCGACGTCACCGCGCCGATGCGAGACGTTAGCCGTCCGCGCGATCGCGGGGCTGCGCACCCGGTTCGCCAGCGTCCGGTGAGGGGTCCGGTGAGGGGTCCGGTGGCGGGTCCGTTAGCGGGACGGGTCGCGGTCGAACTCCCGGTATCGCCGACAACGTGACGGGTCGGCCGTCGCGCAGCACCGACAGATCGATCGCCTGCAGCGCCGGCAGCTCGGCCACGCCCAGCATCAGTGCCCGTGCGTCGGCGATCGGGCGGCCGTCGAGCTCGACGACGATGTCGCCTTGCAGCAGCCCGGCGGCGGTACCGGGGGCATCTCGTGCCACGCGGGTGACCAGCGCCCCGCGGGGGCTGGCCAGCGTGCCGTCGGCCAGCGGCGTGACCGGAGGGTCGTCGCTGTCGATGCCCAGCCAGCCACGCCTCACGTGAGCGTGCTCCAGCAGCTGGGGCACCACGTGCGCCAGCACGCGCGCCGGTATCGCGTAACCGATGCCGCGTGCCGCTGCCCGTCCCCCGGGCGCTGCGGAGCCGGCCGCATCGAGAAACACCGCCGTGTTGACGCCGACCAGCTCGCCGAGCGTGTTGATCAGCGCACCGCCGGAATTGCCCGGATTGATGGCCGCGTCGATCTGGATGAAATCCTGCCACACGCTGCCGCCGACCACGCGTCGCTCGGTCGCGCTGACGATGCCCTGCGTCACCGTCTGCCCCACGCCGAACGGGTTGCCGATCGCCAGCACCACGTCGCCGACGCGTGGCGGCGCCACCGCGTCCAGGGTCAGGGCGGGAAGATTGCCGGTCGGAACGCGGACCAGGGCCAGGTCGGTCTCCGCATCCTCGCCGATCGATCGGCCGATCAGCAGCCGCCCGTCCGGCAGGGCGACGTTGATCACCTCCGCACCCTCGATCAGGTGCCGGTTGGTGACGATCAGTCCGTCCGCCGCCACCACCACGCCCGATCCCTGGCGGGTGTCCAGGCGACTGAGGCTGCCGCGCCGGGCGCGGGAGCTGCTGGCGTAGACGCTCACGACGGAGGGCGCGGCGCGCATCACACCGGCATTCCAGGACAACGGCGCGGCGGTTCCGTCGCGCACCGCGGAGCCGAGGTCCGCCCGTCGAACGTGCGTGCCCGACGTGCCGACATCGAACGTCAGGGCGACCCAGGCAAGGATCCCCGAAGCCAGACCGGCCAGACCGTAGAGTGCGAGACTGCGCGATGTCATCGGCACAGGGTAGCCGAGCCGGCCTTCGAGCAAGCGCGCCAGGCGGGCGGCGCGTCGGCAACGGCCTTGGCCGACGTGGGCGGTCCCGAGGCGTCCGGGGCGTTCCGGGCCGGGCCGTGTCGGGCCGTGTCGGGCCTCTCGACGGCGCGGGGTGTCCGGAGGGATATACTGCGTGGTTATCCGCCCTGCGAGTCAATCGTGCAGGACGTGCGGCGGATGCGCTGCGAGGGCGCCAGGATCGGAATGCGGATCGTGTTGCCGAAGACGTGCACCATTGTCCTCGCCGTTTCGTAGACAAGCCTGTCAGAGCGACTTCGCAAAGGCAGACCGGACACATGACAGACCAGAGGTGATCGACGAATGAGCTCCCGACAAGACGACCGTCAGCCGCCCGGCGAGAAGGGGCCCGGTGCCAAGGATCGCAGCGTGCCGGACCAGTACGCGGACGCCACCACCGACTCGGTCACCAATCCGGCAGCGCTGGAATCCTCGGTGACCGACGCGATGGACCCGAAGCGGCGTCGGCTGCTCATTGCCGGTGCGTCCGGTGTCGGAGGGCTGGGTACCGCGGCCATCGTCTGGCCGTTCGTCGCCTCGATGCTGCCCAGCGCACGCGCGCAGGCGGCCGGTGCGCCGGTCGAGGTCGACATCTCCAAGCTGGGCGGCGGTCAGCTGGTCACCGTGGAATGGCGTGGCAAGCCGGTCTGGGTGGTCAACCGGACCGAGGAGCAGCTTGAACGGCTGGAAGCCGATACCGCCAGGTTGTCCGATCCGGGTTCCGAACAACCGCAACAGCCGGAATACGCGACTAACGACACGCGCTCCATCAAGCCTGAATACCTGGTCGTGGTCGGCGTCTGCACCCACCTGGGCTGTTCACCGACCTTCCGTCCGGACGTGGCACCGGCCGATCTGGGCAATGACTGGGACGGCGGCTTCTTCTGCCCCTGTCACGGTTCCAAGTTCGACCTCGCCGGACGCGTGTACGCGGGCATGCCGGCTCCGATCAACCTTCAAATCCCGCCTTATCGCTTTGTCGACGACGGCACCATCATCGTCGGCGAGGATTCCGACGCATCCGGAGGACAACCTGCATGAGTACCAACATCTCCCCGGGCGACACGCGTCCGGCCACGGAAAAGACCGGTAATGGCCTGCTGAACTGGGTCGACGAACGCTTTCCGCTCACCAAGCTGCTCGAAGAGCACGTCACCAAGTACTACGCGCCGAAGAACTTCAACGTCTGGTACGTGTTCGGCGTGCTGGCGATGGTCACGCTGGTCATCCAGATCGTGACAGGCATCTTCCTGACCATGAACTACAAGCCCGACGGCGAGCTGGCGTTCTCGTCGGTGGAGTACATCATGCGCGACGTCAACTTCGGCTGGCTGATCCGCTACATGCACTCCACCGGCGCCTCCGCGTTCTTCGTGGTCGTGTACCTGCACATGTTCCGGGCCCTGCTGTACGGTTCCTACAAGAAGCCGCGCGAGCTGCTGTGGGTGTTCGGCATGCTTATCTACGTCGCCCTGATGGCCGAGGCGTTCATGGGCTACCTGCTGCCGTGGGGCCAGATGAGCTACTGGGGTGCGCAGGTCATCATCTCGCTGTTCGGCGCCATCCCGTTCGGCATCGGCGATGCGGTGACGCTGTGGCTCAAGGGCGACTACATCATCTCCGACGCGACGCTGAACCGCTTCTTCGCGCTGCATGTCATCGCCGTGCCGCTGGTCCTGCTGGGTCTCGTGGTCGGTCACATCATGGCGCTGCACGAGGTCGGATCGAACAACCCGGACGGCATCGAGATCAAGAAGAACAAGAACGCGGCCGGCATTCCCAAGGACGGCATCCCGTTCCACCCGTACTACACGGTGAAGGATCTGGTGGCGATCGTGATCTTCCTGATCGTGTTCTTCGCGGTCGTGTTCTTCGCACCCGAGATGGGCGGCTACTTCTTGGAACACGCCAACTTCATCCCGGCCGATCCGCTGAAGACGCCCGAGCACATCGCACCGGTCTGGTACTTCACCCCGTTCTACGCGATCCTGCGGGCGGTCCCGGACAAGCTGGGCGGCGTCGTGGCGATGGGCGGTGCCATCGTGGTGCTGTTCTTCCTGCCCTGGCTCGATCGCAGCCCGATCCGCTCGATCCGCTACCGTGCGCCGTGGTACCGCATCATGCTGTTCGTGTTCGCGGCCAACTTCATCATGCTCGGCTACCTGGGTGTCCAGGTCGCCACGCCGCTGTACACATGGATGTCGCGTCTGGGCACGCTGATCTACTTCGCCTACTTCCCGCTGCTGTTCGTGCTCAGCCGGAACGAGAAGGGCAAGCCCTTGCCCGAACGGGTCACGTATCACGGATCGGCCGAGCCGGAACCTGACGACGTCGACGTAGCCGGAGCAGCAGCACGATGAGCTTTCGTCCCTACCGATCTGAACGAGGGCCTGTCGGGGTGCGGCAAGCGACTCGCCGGTCGTCGCGGGTGAAGACGCTCGGGCGACGGTCGGCGGGGCAGGATGCCCGCCTGCTCGTCGGCGCGCTGGTGGGCGCGGCGGTGCTCGCCCTGTCGCTCGCCTCGTTCGGTACCGCGGATGCCGCTGGCGCGGGAGTGGCTCTGGAAGAGCCGCGCATCGACCAGGGGAACGAAAAATCGCTGCAGCGCGGGGCGGCTCATTTCGTCAACAACTGCATGGGTTGCCACAGTGCCGGCTACAACCGCTACAGCCGGGTGGCCGCCGATCTGGGCCTGTCAGAGGAAGACGTTGAGAGGAACCTGATATTCACTACCGACGCGGACGGCGAGCCGACCAAGGTCGGGGCGCTGATGACCAACAACATGACCAGGGAGTACGGTCAGCAGGCCTTCGGCGTGAAGCCGCCCGACCTGTCGTTGACGGCCCGCTCGCGCGGTACGGACTGGATCTATTCCTTCCTCAACACGTTCTATCTCGATCCCGATCGCCAGACCGGCGTCAACAACCTGGTGTATCCGGGCACGGCCATGCCGCATGTGCTGTGGAACTATCAGGGGTTTCAGGTACTCGAGGACGGCGAGAGCGAAGCGGAGGGAGAGGCCCATGGCGCACCGCAACTGGTACTGGCCGATGCCGGTTCCCTGTCGGCGGAGGAATACGACGACATGACCGCCGACATCACCAACTTCATGGCGTACATGGCCGATCCGATCAAGGAGACGCGTCATCGGATCGGATGGCTCGTCATGCTGTTCCTTCTCGGTCTGCTGGTGGTGGCCTATTTCCTCAAGAAGGAGTACTGGAAGAACGTTGTCTGAACCATCGGGCCCGACCGGAGGGGCGCGGGCGACATCGGGTCGTCGGCGCTCCATCCCGCTGCTCTATTCGGATCCGGTGGCGATCGACTCCCACCGCATCCGGTTGCTCCTGGCCGAGAAGGGCATCGAGCACGAGACGATCGACGTGATCGAGGGCCGGGCGCCCGATTCGCTACGGGCCTTCGATCCGAACGAGACATTGCCCGCATTGATCGACAGGGACCTGCCGCTGTACGAGGTGGGGGTCATCACCGACTACCTGGACGAGCGGTATCCGCACCCGCCGATGATGCCGGTCGATCCGGTATCCAGGGCACGCAGTCGGCTGGCACTTCACCGGATTCGTTCGGACTGGCAATCGCGGTTGCCGGATGGCGAAAGGCCTGCCGCCGCGAAGGCGGCGCACTTGTCGTCGGCACTCGCCGAGGCGGGAGAACTCTTCGCCGCCATGCCGTTCTTTCTGGGCGAGCAATTCTCCATTCTCGATGCAGCATTGCTTCCCGTGTTGTGGCGAGCGAGCCGATATGGCATCGTCTCTCCCGCCGAGGCTCCATCGGTCATGGCGTACGCGAATCGCATGTTCGCGCGTCCGGCTTTCCAGGCGAGCCTCAGTGACCGGGAACGCGACATGGGCGGAGAGACAGCGCGGTGACTTCCAGCAGACCGTATCTCATTCGTGCACTGTACGAATGGATCGTGGACAACGGATTCACCCCGTACATGCTCGTCGATACCGCCCAGGAACTGGTGGCGGTGCCACGCGCGTTCGTCGAGAACGGACGGATCATCCTGAACATCAGCCCGGAGGCCACGCACAGCCTGGTGCTCGGCAACGAGTCGGTGACGTTCAACGCCCGTTTCAGCGGAACGGCCATGGATGTCAACGTGCCGGTGGCCAGCGTGCTGGCCATCTACGCACGGGAAAACGGGCAAGGCATGATGTTCGGCGATCAGGACGACACGCCGCCCGAGCCCAGCCCACGCCCCACACCGCCCAAGGTGGTCGATGGTGGCAAGCCTGCGCCGACCCCGCCGGCGACGGTCAAGCGTCCCAATCTGAAGATCGTCAAGTAGCTCGTCGAAGGCGATCACCGGGCCGGATCATCGGGCCTGGATCGCATCGCGGACCCAGCACATCGCGTAACCCTCCACGCGGTGCCAGTCCGGGTTACCGGCGGCGGCGGCGGTCGATGTGATGCCGATGACATCGATGCGGATCGGACGTCGCGGATCGACTCGTCTGGCCGCGAGCCAGGCTCGCCCGGCACGAAGCAGGCGCGTGCGTTTCCGTGCATCGACACTGGCCAGCGGGCCCCCGTGCGACATCGACGCCCGATAGCGAACCTCCACGAAGACCACGGTGCCGGCACCCGGCTCGACCGCGATCAGATCGATTTCACCCACGCGACGGCGAAACCCTCGTTCGAGGATGAACAGGCCTGCCGCCTGCAGCTGCCGCCCGGCCAGCGCTTCGGCCTCGCTGCCCCGTCGTTGCCGGACGGTCGTCGATGTGCCGGGCGATCGTCGGGTCGTCAAGGTGAACCTCCGTGTTCACGTGAAGAATGTCCTCGCCGGGCGAACCGATGCTCGCCGGCGGTGCGTCAGGGCCTGTGAAGGAATCAAGGGTGCATCCTGCCGGCAGGATGCACCCTTGATTCCTTCACAGGCCCTCAGCCGTCGCCGATCCGGGGCAGGTTGTCCGGCATGTCGACCGATTCGACCGGTGTCGAGACCCCTTCCTGGTATCGGGCCCAATCCAGGTCGCGATGCACCACGCCGTCGGCCTCCAGCGTCAGCCGTCCGGTGTAGCCGGGCAGCTGCTGGCCCGAGACGAGTGCATCCAGCGAGGTGACGATCGTCCAGGCATCGATGCCCAGTGCGTACAGCTTCCCGAAGCCTCCGGCCGCGTCCGGGAAGCGCTGCACCAGCGCCTGCTTCAACGGATCTTCGTCCAGGGAGGCGTCCAGCACCCAGGGCGCATCGACGTAGAAGACGCCGTTCAGATCCCGATCCCGCTTCTCGTCGTCGACCAGCGACGACACCCGCGAGGTGGCCAGGCGAGGCACTGCGCCGGCACGAAAGAAATCGAGCTGCGGGCGGACCGAGCGGGCCTCCTCGTTGCTCATCGCCATGAACACCACGTCGACATCGTTGCGGATGGCGGGTTCGTGGAAAAGGCGCTTGCCGATGGTGCTGCTGAGGGTCCGAAAGCGCGCATCGCTGTCGTCGATGGCCAGCGCCTGGCGGATCTGCTCGGAAAAATCGTACTCCCCGCCCGGCAGCACCCCCACGTGCACCACGTCACCCCCACGCGCGAACATCGCCTCCTGGAACGCGCGCGCTTCCCGGTCGCCGCGCGAGTCGTCGCTCTGCAGCACGATCGCGTTGTTCAGCGACAGGGAAGTGGCACGCCTGGCGGCCGCGCGGGCCTCGTCCTCCGGAGCGAGCCCGAACTGGATCGCGTTCTCGCGGGCGCCACCGGCACCCATCTGCTCGACGGTGTTCAGCGTCACCGTCGGGACCTGGATGCGTCGCTGGGTCACGATGGCGGCGACCGCCTCCTTGCGAAGCGGGCCGACGATGGCGTTTGCGCCATCGCGCACCGCACTCTCGAAGGCGCTGCGTGCGAACCCGGGATTGGCGCCCACATCGTAGAAGCGGACGTCGGGAACCGCCCGCCCGCGGCTGCGGTCCTGCTCGCGCGCCGCGATGAGTCCGTCGCGTATGGCCGCCGCCGCCGCCGCGGTGCGACCGTCGGTCAGCGGCAGGAGCACGGCGATCCGCTCGATGCGCCCGTCGCCGCTGATCCCGCCGAATCGGGTTTCCCGGGCCAGGGAGGCGATGAAGCGATCGTTCGCCGGATGGTCCGGGAACAGGGTGCGCCATTGCGCCAGTGCGGCATCCCGCCCGCCCTGCGGCGAGGCGACGTCCAGGTCGGCATTGGCCAGCGCCAGTTCGATCCAGCCCTGGTACACATCGCTGCGCACGTTGGTGGTCAGGCGCTGCAACGTGGACAGGGGCAGCTCGGTGAGCATCAGCCAGATGCCGGCCTGGCTACGCTCGATGATCCGGGGATCGTCGAGCTGCTCCTCCAGGCCGATGCGCGACACCAGCTCCTGATCGGCATCGCCGAGGCGACGGAACGCCTGTGCACGGGTCTCGTAGACGCGCGCGCGGTGCAGGGCCGAGTCGATCGTAACCGGTGCCGGCAGCGCATCGACGGCGCCCTGTGCATCGTCATCGAGCAGCAATGCCTTCGCGGTCAGGATGTCGCGCCGCTGCGCCAGTTCCAGCGAAGCGAGTTGCAGCGGAACCGCGTCCAGGCGTTCGCGTCCCGGCTCCCGCAGTCCCCGGTCGTACAGGATCTCGGCCGCGACCAGCAGATCGTCCTGCCGACTCGCCTCGTCGGTGGCCGAAGCGGCACGACGAGAGTAGACATCGGCCGCCTCGATCGGCAGGCCGCGCTGCAGCAGCTGGCGCGCGTCGGGGTCTGTTACGCTGGCGAAGGCCGGGTCATCCGGCAAGGCGGGCAGCGACGTGCCGGTGCTTGCGCAGCCGGCCACCATCGCCAGCACCAGTGCCAGCATCCCTGCCAGGGTTGCCCGGCGCGCGGGTCTCGCCTCGGTCATCGCTTCAGTCAACGAGCCGTTCATGACGGCCGCGCGGATCGGTTCTCTCATGTCGGGCGAGCATACGCTGTACCTGGTAGCCACGCCAATCGGCCACCTGGACGACATCGGCCTGCGGGCGATCGATACGTTGCGATCCGTCACCCGCATCTACGTCGAGGACACCCGTCACAGCGCCGGGCTGCTGCGCCACCACGACATCGACACACCGATGACGGCCCTGCACGAGCACAACGAGCGCGAGCGGGCGGGTGAAATTGCCGAGCGCATCCGCGAGCACGGCGATGCGGCGCTGATCAGCGATGCCGGCACGCCGGCGATCAGCGATCCGGGCTATCGGCTGGTGCGCGCCTGCATCGAGGCGGGCGTGCCGGTATCGGCGGTGCCGGGTGCCAGCGCGGTGCTCGCCGCGTTGATCGTGTCCGGGTTGCCGACAGACCGGTTCGAGTTCGCAGGCTTCGCCCCCGCGCGCACGGTGGCGCGCCTGGGCTGGTACGCCGCTCTCGCGGGACGCGAGCACACCGTGATCGCCTACGAGTCGCCGCACCGGATCGTCGATTCGCTGGTCGACCTGGTCGCGGCGATCGGCCCCGATCGGCAGATCGCGGTGGCGCGCGAGCTCACCAAGCGGTTCGAGACCGTGCAGCGCGGTAGCGCCGCACGGGTGCTGGAGCGGGTCAGCGCGGATCGTGATCAGCAGCGCGGCGAGTTCGTCATCCTGATCGGGGGCCAGGCATCGAGCGGTTCGATGCCTGGCGCCATCGGCGAGCAGGCCTTGTCGGTGGACACGCTGCTCCAGGCCCTGACGCCTCATCTGCCGCCGCGCACGGTGGCTCGCATCGTCGCCGACCTGGTCGGATTGCCGAAGCGTCAGGTCTATGCGCGTGCGATCGAGCTCTCGGATCGCGGCTGAAGTGGTAGATTGTCGTCGGGAGTCGGCCAGGCTATCGCTGTGATCAGGTTGCGCGCACCTTCGGGAGCAGGCGGGCGGATCGGGGAGGAAAGTCCGGGCTCCACAGGACAGGGCGCCAGGTAATTCCTGGGGGGCGCAAGCCTACGGAAAGTGCAGCAGAGAGCAGACCGCCTACGTGGCCGGTGGTGCAAGCCACGGGTCGCCGGCAAGGGTGAAAGGGTGCGGTAAGAGCGCACCGCGTCGGTGGCAACATTCGACGGCATGGTAAACCCCGCCTGGAGCAAGACCGAATAGGGGGACGTTGACGTGGTCCGCGTCGTTCCCGGGTAGGTCGCACGAACGTCGTGGTGACACGGCGTCCAGATGAATGATGGCCCTAGACAGAACCCGGCTTATCGGCCGGCTCCCACCTTCTGTCGGGCCTCCGGGCCCTCGCACGGTCCGATGTCGATGATTCCCTGTTCGTCCGCGGTCCCTGTCCGGTCCCTGTCCGGTCCCTGTCCGGGGCACGTCGAGGCCGTTTCCGGGGCGTCCGGACGCCTGTCGGGTCCGCACCAGGTCTGCACCGGGCCCGCATTAAGTCCGCGCCATGTCCGCGCCATGTCCACGCCGTGTCCGCATCAGGCCCTGCCGTCGCCAGAATTTCCGACGCGCTAGCAGAACCCCCGAGCGCGGTTTCACACAGGATTGTGAACCGCTGTTACCAATTGTCTCGCGCGTCAAAAGCCCGTCATTTAGGGGAGGGGAAACCGGGTTGCCGAGCTGACACGTATTCTCGATATGCGCTGTAAGTGCTTGATGAGCGGTTCGTTGATCGAGGCGTAAAATTGTTGTCGCGGGGGACAAAAACCAGTGCCGTCAAACGCTTGGAGCGTTGACCGCATGTGACACGGGTCGTATAGTGCCCACGGGTGCCGAGAAGTGCCGGCAAGTGGGAAAAAACGCGCTAGCGGCATGCGATTCCGTGGAATCACAAAGATCACGGTCGACGCGAAAGGGCGCATCGCGGTGCCGAAGCATCACCGTGACCACTTCGCCGAACACGGCATCAGCGAGATCGTGCTGACCGCCGACCTGTCCGGTTGTCTGCTCGTCTACCCCCAGCCGGTCTGGCTCGAGATCGAGGACCAGATCAATGCCCTGCCCAACAGTCACCCTGACACCCGCCGCATGCAGCGCCTCTACGTCGGACACGCCACTCCGATGGATCTGGACGCGACCGGTCGTGTCCTGCTGTCGCCGGAGCTGCGTCAGTACGCCGGCATCGAGCGCCGCGTCGTGCTGATCGGTCAGGGCAAGAAGCTGGAGCTGTGGGCGGAGGAAGCCTGGATGGCCGAGAACGAGCGCTGGAAGCAGGACGCGCGCGGAAGTTCGACCTTGCCGCCGCCCGACGCCCTGCAGTCGATCTCTCTCTGATGACGCCATCGCAGCCCATGGAGCGTGGACACGTCGCGGTGCTCGGCAGCGAGGCGGTCGAGGCGCTGGCGATCCGCCCGAGCGGGCGCTACATCGATGTCACCTACGGGCGCGGCGGGCATGCCGAGAGCGTGCTGGCAAGCCTGGGCGAGCAGGGCGCGCTGCTCGCCCTGGACCGCGATCCCGAAGCGATCGCCGATGCGCGGGCGCGCTTCGCCGACGAAAGCCGTCTTGCGGTGCATCAGGCGAACTTCGCCGCCATCGAGGCGGTGGTCGAGGCGGCCGGCTGGTCGGGACAGGTCGATGGTCTGCTGGCCGACCTGGGCGTGTCGTCTCCGCAACTGGACGTGGCCGCGCGCGGCTTCGGTTTCTCGCGCGACGGTGCCCTGGACATGCGCATGGACCCCGGTTGCGGCGAATCGGCGGCGCAGTGGATCGCGCGTGTCGACGAAGCGGCGCTGGCCGACGTGCTGCGCCGTTTCGGCGACGAACGCTATGCGCGACGCATCGCGCACGCCATCGTGCTGGCACGCGCGGTCGAACCGATCCTGACCACGTGGCAGCTGGCCGAGATCGTCAAGGCGGCGCACCCGCGCTGGGAGCGACACCATCATCCCGCCACGCGGACCTTCCAGGCGATCCGCATCGCGGTCAACGGCGAGCTGGACGCGCTGAGCGCGCTGCTCGAGGCGGCGGCACGGGTACTGGGCGCCGGCGGCCGCCTGGCCATCATCAGCTTTCATTCGCTGGAGGATCGGCTGGTGAAGCGGGCGTTTCGCAAGCCGCCGCCCGATCCGTCGATTCCGCGCGGCCTGCCGGTACCGGAACCGCTCGTCGATCATCCGTGGCGCCCGATCGGCAAGCCGGTGTTCGCCTCCGAGACCGAGCTGGCCCGCAACCCGCGCGCCCGCAGCGCGGTGCTCAGGGTGGCCGAACGATGCGGGCAAGGCGCCACGCGGATTTCCGGCCAGCGAGGACGGTCCGCATGAACCGCTGGAGCATCCTGTCGATCGTGCTGGCGGCGCTGTGCGCGTGTTCGGCGGTCACGGTGGCCTGGTCGCAGCATCTGTCGCGGGCCGCCTGGGCCGACATCAGCCAGAGCCGACGCGCGGTCGAGGGCCTGGCGGTTCGCTGGAGCCAGTTGCAGATCGAGCAGAGCACCTTCTCCGAGCACGGACGGATCGAGCGTGCCGCGCGCGAGCGGCTCTCCATGAGTCATCCCACGCTGGAGAGCTCGCGCCTGATCGTGCTCGGCCGTCCGGCAGGCATACGATGAGCGCACCGCGACGCGCGCCCCCCGCGGTGCGTGACACCCCCGTCCTGATGCCGGCCCGGAGTCCGCGGTGGCGCCGGCAGAGCGTCATGGCGGTGTTCGCCCTGCTCGGTCTGGGGCTGATGGCGCGGGCGGTCTTCCTGCAGGTGTTCGACCACGACTTCTACCGCGGCCAGGGCGATGCGCGCCAGCAGCGCACCGTCGCCATCCCCGCTCATCGAGGCATGCTGCTCGATCGGCACGGCGAACCGCTGGCGATCTCCACGCCGATCCAGACGCTGTGGGGCAACCCGCAGGGCCTGGTCGAGCAGCCGGGCGCACTGCGCGAAGTCGCCGCGATCCTGGCGCTGGACCCGCAGGAGCTGCAGGACAGCGTCGACAGCGCCGCCAGGCGCGGGCGCGAGTTCATGTACATCAAGCGCCACGTGACGCCGTTGCTGGCCGAGCGGGTCATGTCGCTGCGCGTGGCCGATCTGGCGGTGCAGCGCGAATACCGGCGCTACTACCCGAGCGGTGCGGCCGCCTCGCACCTGATCGGGTTCACCGACATCGACGATCGGGGCCGGGAAGGGCTGGAGCTGGCCTACGACGAGTGGCTGGCCGGCGTGCCCGGCAAGCGACGTATCCTGCGCGACCTGAGCGGTCGCGAGATCGCCGGCATGGACATCCTGGTCGATGCGGTGCCCGGTCGCGACCTGCGCCTGTCCATCGATCGCCAGCTGCAGTACTTCGCCGAGCGCGCCCTGCTGGACGCGGTGGCCGAGCACCGCGCCGAGTCCGCCTCGGTGGTGGTCATGGACATCGCGAGCGGCGAGGTGCTCGCCATGTCGAACCTGCCCGGCTACAACCCCAACGACACCGCCGATCGCAGCGGCGGTCGCCAGCGCAATCGCGCGGTGACGGACGTGTTCGAGCCCGGCTCCACGATGAAGCCGTTCACGATCGCCGCGGCGCTGACGTCGGGCCAGTACACCGCCGACGACATCGTGTTCACCTCGCCGGGCAGGTACCGCATCGGCAAGTACGTGATCTCGGATGCGCGCGACAACGGCTGGCTGGACCTGCGCGCGATCGTCACCAAGTCCAGCAACGTCGGGGTGAGCAAGATCGCCACCACGCTCGAGCCCGAGCAGATGTGGGACGTGTTCGATCGCTTCGGTTTCGGGCGCCCGCCCGGCAGCGAGTTCCCGGGCGAGGTCGCCGGCTACTTCAACCACCCGAGTGCCTGGCACCATGTCGAGCAGGCCAGCGTCTCCTATGGGTACGGCATTTCGGTGTCGGTGCTGCAGCTGGTGCACGCCTACGCGGCCATCGCCAACGACGGGCTCATGCCGGCGGTGTCCTTCCTGGCCACCGAAGAGGCCGAGCCGGCCCGGCGGGTGATCGGTGCCGGCGTGGCGGACGAACTGCAGGACATGCTGGAGGGCGTGGTGGTCGACGGTACCGGCGGACGGGCGGCGGTTCCCGGGTATCGCGTGGCCGGCAAGACCGGTACCTCGCACCGCTCGCAATCCGGCGGCTACGCCGATGATCGCTACGTCTCGGTGTTCGCAGGCTTCGCGCCGGTATCCGATCCGCGCTACGCGATGGCGGTCGTGATTCACGATCCGAAGGCCGGCGAGCACTTCGGCAGCCAGGTCGCCGCACCGGTCTTCGCCGAAGTCATGAGTCACGCGCTGCGTCTGGGCGGCGTGGCGCCGGACGATATCGACGAGCGGCTGCGGACCGTCGCTTCACCGGCGAAGGTGCCGGCCCGCGTCGGGAGCGATCGCCTGTGAACGCCGCCGATGCCCGCGCCACCGGTCGGCGGCATTCGCTGGCTCAGGTGCTCGACGGGCTGTCGGTGCACCCCTGCAACAGCGTCGACTGGCGTGCGGTGACGGTGTCGGGTGCCTCGCTGGACACGCGCTCGCTCGCCGCCGGCGAGGCCTACCTGGCCATGCCGGGACGCACCTCGCACGGCCTGCAGCACGTGCAGCGGGCACTGGAGGCCGGCACGGTGGCGGTGCTCAGCGTACCCGGCGCGTTCGCCGCCCACGCGGGCATGACGGATCGGCTGGCCGCGCGTGGCGTGCCGGCGCTGGAAGTGGAGGCCCTGGCCGATGCGCTGAGCGAGCTGGGCGGGCGATGCTTCGACGCACCCGATGCAGCGATGCGCGTGGTGGCGGTCACCGGCACCGACGGCAAGACCAGCGTGTGCCGGTTCGTCGCCGACGCCTTCGCGGCACTCGGCGAGCCGGCCGGCTACATCGGTACGCTCGGCTGGGGCATGGCGGGCGAGGGTGCGGCACCACTCGATGCCACGGCGCTGACCACGCCCGATGCGCTGGTGCTGCGGCGCATGCTGCGCGCGCTGGCCGATGCCGGCGCGCGCACCGTCGCGCTGGAGGCGTCCTCGCACGGGCTGGCCGAAGGGCGCCTGGACGGGCTGGTCATCGACACGGCCGTGCTGACCAACCTGGGTCGGGATCATCTGGACTATCACGGCAGCGAGGCGGCCTACGCCGCGGCCAAGAGCGGCCTGTTCGACTGGCCGACGCTGTCGTCGAGGGTTCTCAATGCCGACGATCGTCTCGGACAGGCGCTGGCACATCGTGCCGAGGGCTCCGGCACCGCCGCGCTCACCACGTTCTCGCTCGCCTCGCCGGTGCCGGGCGAGGGCGCCGGTGCCGGGCTCCATGCGTACGCGATCGAGCCGTCATCGACCGGCCTGCGATTCGAGCTGGAGGAGCGACGAGCCCATGGCGGGCGCACGCGTGCCAGCGTGACCAGCGCCTTGTTCGGCGTATTCAACGTCCAGAACCTGCTGGCCTGCATCGGCGTGCTGCGCAGCGCCGGCGTCGCCTTCGAGCGGGCCGCGGCCGTCGTGTCGCGACTGGCGCCGGTGGCTGGCCGCATGCAGCGGGTGCCGGGCGGTTCGACCGCTGCGCCCACGGTCATCGTGGACTTCGCGCACACCCCGGATGCGCTGGGCGCGGCCATCGATGCGGTGCGCGCGCACTGCCCGGGTCGGCTGTGCGTGGTGTTCGGCTGCGGCGGTGATCGGGACCCGGGCAAGCGGGCGCCCATGGCGCGCGCGGCGGCTGCCGCCGATCGCGTGATCGTCACCGATGACAATCCGCGTACCGAAGCCTCGATGGACATCATCGCGATGATCCTGGAAGGCTTCACCGACCGAAGTGCCGTGCGGGTCGAGCCGGATCGGCGCGCTGCCATCGCCCTGGCCCTGCACGACGCCACGGCCGGCGATGTGGTGCTGATCGCCGGCAAGGGGCACGAGGATTATCAGCTCGTCGGCGAGCGGCGCCTGCCGTTCAGCGACGTGGCGGTGGCGTCCGACTGGCTGGACGCCGACGCTCGGCGCCGGGTCGGTGGGACCGTCGCGGCCGGGGAGTGCTCATGACGGTCCGGCTGTGCCTGTCCGAGCTCGAGAGCGCGCTGCCCGGCCGGCTGGTCGGCGACGACCTGAGCTTCTCCGGCATCGGCATCGACACGCGTCGCTTCCAGGCGGGTGGCCTCTACGCGGCGGTGCGCGGCGAACGTCTGGACGGGCACGATTTCGTCGCCCAGGCCGGGGCGGCCGGGGCGGTCGCGTTGCTGGTGGAGCGCCAGGTCGAGTCCGAGCTGCCGCAGCTGATCGTGGACGACTCGGTCGACGCGCTCGGCCGCATCGCGCACCTGTGGCTGCAGCGGCATCCGTTGCCGGTGGTGGCGATCACCGGCAGCAACGGCAAGACCACCACCCGCGAGATCGTTGCCGCCATTCTCGGCACGCTGGGTCCGGTGCTGGTCACCCGCGGCAACCTGAACAACGACCTGGGCGTTCCGCTGACGCTGTTCCGCCTGGACGCCTCGCACCGTTACGCGGTGATCGAGATGGGTGCCAGCCAGGCCGGCGACATCGCCCGGCTGGTCGCGATCGCCCCGCCGGACGTGGCGGTGATCACCAATACCGGCGCTGCGCACCTGAAGGGGTTCGGCAGCCTGACCGGTGTGGCGAACGCGAAGGCCGAGCTGTTCGATGCGCTGGCAGAGCATGGCGAGGCGGTCTACAACGTCGATGACGGGCGGGCCCGCATCCTGGGCGAACGGGCGGCGGGTCATCGCCGGCGCACGTTCGGCATCTCGGCGGCAGCGCACGTGCGCGGTGTGCCCGGCCCGGGCCTGCGCTTCGATGCGCTCGGCCAGCGCTACGAGCCGAGCTTCGGGCTGCTGGGCGACCACAACGGCCTGAACGCGCTGGCGGCGGTGGCGGCGGTGCAGTGCCTCGATGTCCAGGAGCAGGCCATCCTGACCGGACTGGCGGCGGTGCGATCGGTACCCGGGCGCCTGCACCAGCTGGATCCGGGCAACGGACTGTGCCTCATCGACGATAGCTACAACGCCAATCCGGCATCGATGCGCGCCGCCACCGAACTGCTCGCCCGCCGCCGCGGTCGGCGTCACCTGGTGATCGGCGACATGCTCGAACTGGGGGCCGAGGAGGCCACCCTGCACGCGGACGCCGGTCGACACGCACGAAGGCTCGGCATCGATGCGTTGTGGGCGCTCGGTCCGCTCGCCGCGCAGGCCGCGTCCGGGTTCGGCAGCGGCGCGCACCGCTTCGAGCGGATCGAGCCGCTCTGCGCTGCGCTGCTGGGCGCGCTGCGGGCCGGCGACACGGTACTGGTGAAAGGTTCGCGCGGCTCGCGCATGGAGCGCGTGGTCGAGGCGTTGTCCAGCGGCACCCCGGGCAGCCCCGAGGCACCGGGTCACTCGAGGACCGCGATGTCCGGCGCCGGCGCTCCGCTCAGCGGTGGAGCGCCGTCATGATCCTGCTGGTGGTCGACTGGCTGAGCGCCCTCAACGAAGGGTTCGACGTGCTGCGCTACATCACGCTGCGCGCGATCTTCTCCGCCCTGACCGCACTGGTGATCTGCCTGCTGGTCGGGCCATGGCTGATCCGCTGGCTGACCGCCGCGCGCATCGGTCAATCGGTGCGCGACGACGGCCCGCAGACCCATCTGGTCAAGGCGGGTACCCCGACCATGGGCGGAGCGATGATCATCGTGGCGGTGACCCTGTCCACCCTGCTGTGGTCCGACCTGGGCGTGCGGCAGGTCTGGTTGGTGCTGTTCGTGGCGATCGGGTTCGGGGCGATCGGCTGGGTGGACGACTACCGCAAGGTGGTGCTGGCCAATTCGGTCGGGCTGAGCGCCCGGCAGAAGCTCCTGTCGCAGGCGCTGGTCGCGGGCATCGCCGTGGGCGTGCTCTACGCCACGGCCACCACGCGTCCGGAGCTCGAACTGGTCGTGCCGTTCTTCAAGGATGCCGGCATCTACCTGGGCTGGATGTTCCTGCCGCTCGGGTTCCTGGTGATCGTCGGCTCCAGCAACGCGGTCAACCTGACCGACGGGCTGGACGGCCTGGCGATCCTGCCATCGGTGATGGTGGCGGGCGGGCTCGGGCTGATCGCCTACCTGGCCGGGCACGCGGTGTTCGCCGACTACCTGCTGATCCCGAACGTGGCGGGTTCGGGCGAGCTGACGGTGTTCTGCAGTGCGCTGGTCGGGGCCGGACTGGGCTTTCTTTGGTTCAACACCTATCCGGCCCAGGTGTTCATGGGCGACGTCGGTGCGCTGTCCATCGGTGCCTCGCTGGGCGTGGTGGCGATCATGGTCCGCCAGGAACTGGTGCTGTTCATCATGGGTGGCGTGTTCGTCATGGAGGCGGTGTCGGTGATCCTGCAGGTCGGCTCGTTCCGCATGACCGGCAAGCGCATCTTCCGCATGGCCCCGATCCACCATCACTTCGAGCTCAAGGGCTGGCCGGAACCCCGGATCATCGTGCGCTTCTGGATCATCACGGTGATCCTGGTGCTGGTCGGCCTGTCGACGTTGAAGATCCGCTGATGAACGCCACCGATCTGGTCGACAAGCGCGTGCTGGTAGCCGGTCTGGGCGTGACCGGCCGCTCGGTCCTGCGCTGGCTGACGAACGCCGGCATTCGCTGCGACGTGATGGATGCCGGTACCGCGGCCGCCGACCTGCCACCCGGTACCGCGTTGTTCGACGACCTGAGCGGTGCGCTGGCCACCCCCTGCGACGTGATCGTGCTCAGCCCGGGCATACCGCGCCGCAGCGAAGGGCTCGAGCGGGCGATGGCCGACGGTTGCCTCGTCATCGGTGACATCGAGCTGTTCGCGGGCGCCGCACGCGCGCCGGTGATCGCGGTGACCGGCAGCAACGGCAAGAGCACCGTGGTCGCCTGGCTGGCCGAGTCGCTGGTGGCGGCCGGTGTCCGGGCGGTGGCCTGCGGCAACATCGGCGAGGCTGCCCTGGATGCGCTGGCCGACGAGGTCGAGCTGTACGTGCTGGAACTGTCCAGCTACCAGCTGGAATCCACCGATTCGCTCGCGCCGCTGGCGGCTTGCGTGCTGAACGTGAGCGAGGATCACCTGGACCGCTACGACGGCTTCGCGCACTACGCGGCCACCAAGCGGCGCGTCTACCACGGCGCGGCGCATCGCATCGTCAATGCGCAGGATGCGCAGACGTGGCCCGATTCGACGCCGCGCGCCGCCGATGCCTGCATCTCGGTGAAGGAGGCACCACCGGCGAGCGGGTCCGGTACGGCGTCGATGACGCGCTGGCACCTGAGCGGTGGCACGTCCGGCTCGCTGTGCCGTGACGGCCGCCTGTTGCTCGAAGCCGGTGCCCTGGCACTGCCGGGCCTGCACAACGTGTTCAACGCGCTGGCGGTGCTGGCGCTCGCCAGCGTCGCGCTGGAGCGCTTGCACGGCGCGGTGGCGCTGCCGGGCGAACTGCTGAAGGCGCTCGCCCGGTTCACCGGCCTGCCGCATCGGACCGAACGGGTCGCCCGCATCGACGGGGTGAGCTGGTACGACGACTCCAAGGGCACCAACGTCGACGCCTGCGTGCGGGCCATCGAGGCGATGCCCGGGCCGGTCGTGCTGATCGCCGGCGGTCTGGGCAAGGGCGCCGACTTCACGCCGATCGCGCACCGGGCCTCCGCACTCAGGGCGGTCGTGCTGATCGGTCGCGATGCCCCGCAACTAGCCGCCGTGCTCGATCCGGTGACGCGGGTGCAGCGTGCCGACACGCTGGAGGCGGCCGTCGACCAGGCCGGCCGGCTGGCGGAGCCGGGCGATGCGGTGCTGCTCTCTCCCGCCTGCGCAAGCTTCGACATGTTCAAGGATTTCATCGCACGCGGGCGTGCCTTCCAGAACGCCGTGCGCGCGCGCGCGCCGGCAGGAGCGATCCGATGAGCAGCCTGATATCGCGTCATGCGACAGGAACACGGACGCTGGACGCCGCTCGGAAACGCCCGGTGATCGAGGCGTCCGGTGCGTCGCGCTCGACGCCGCGCTTCGCGGACCATGCCCTGCTGATCGCGATCATCGGGCTGGCGCTGTTCGGTGCGGTCATGATCGCTTCGGCCTCGATGGCCTTCGCGGCCAAGAACTACAGCACGCCGTTCTTCTTCGTGACCCGGCAGCTGCTGTTCCTGGGCGTGGGCGCGGTGGTCGGCGTGTTCCTGTTCCGGCTGCCGCTGGGCGTGTGGGAAAAGTACGGCCCGCACATGATCCTGGTCGCCCTGGTGGCGCTCGGGCTGGTGCTGATTCCCGGTATCGGCAAGGAGGTCAACGGCAGCCGTCGCTGGATCGACCTGGGCATCATCACCGTGCAGGTGTCCGAGGCGGTGAAGCTGTTGATCATCGTCTACCTGGCAGGCTATCTCGTGCGTCGCGGTCACCTGGTGCAGAACACCTTCGGCGGCTTTCTGCGCCCGCTGGTGCTGATGGGCGTGATCAGCGCGCTGTTGCTGCTGGAGCCGGACTTCGGGGCGTCGGTGGTGATCGTTGGCACCGCGCTGCTGATGCTGTTCGTGGCCGGCGTGCGTTTCAGCCAGTTCGCCGCGCTGGTCGCGCTCGTCGGTTCGATCGGTGCGGTGCTGATCGCCCTGTCGCCCTACCGCATGCGGCGCTTCGCCAGCTTCCTGGACCCGTTTTCGGACCCGTTCAATTCCGGTTTCCAGCTCACCCAGTCGCTGATCGCCATCGGCTCCGGCGGCGTGACCGGCGTCGGCTTCGGCGCCAGCGTGCAGAAGCTGTTCTACCTGCCCGAGGCGCACACCGATTTCCTGTTCGCGGTGCTGTGCGAGGAGCTCGGACTGATCGGTGCGCTGGGGCTTATCAGCGTTTACGCCTTCATCGTGTTCCGCTGCTTTCGCCTGTCGCGGCAGGCAGAAGAGCAGGGCAACCGCTTCGGCAGCTACGTGGCGCTGGGCATCGGTATCTGGATCGGCTTGCAGGCGTTCGTGAACATCGGCGTGAACATGGGCGTCCTGCCGACCAAGGGCATCACGCTGCCCCTGATGAGCTATGGCGGGTCCAGCGTGGTGGTCTTCGCCGCCAGCTTCGCGCTGCTGCTGCGCGTGGAATGGGAAGTGCGCCGTACGGCGCAGGCGGAGGAGCGGCGATGAATCGTCCGGTGCTGATCGCCGCCGGGGGCACCGGTGGGCACGTGGTGCCGGCGCTGGCCGTGGCACGGGCGCTGGGCGAGCGTGACGTGCCGGTGGTGTGGGCCGGTACCGAGCGGGGGCTGGAGGCGCGTCTGGTGCCGGCCGCCGGCATCGAGCTGCGCCCCATCCGGGTGCACGCCCTGCGCGGCCAGGGCCTGCTCGACACCCTGCTCGGGCCCGTCCGGCTGCTGCGCGCGATCGGCCAGTGCATCGCGCTGCTGCGATCGCTGCGTCCGCGGGCCGTGCTCGGCATGGGCGGTTTCGTGTCCGGGCCGGTGGTGCTCGCGGCCCTCGCCCTGCGCGTGCCGGTGGTGCTGCACGAGCAGAATGCGCTGGCGGGCATGACGAACCGCCAGCTGGCGCGCTTCGCCACCCGGGTACTCGCCGCCTTTCCCGGCGCCTTCGCGCCGGGCGTGAAGGCCGAGGTGGTGGGCAATCCGGTGAGTTCGGGAATGACGGTGGCACCGGTGCCGTCGAGCGATGGCGCCGGGGCGCTGCGCCTGCTGGTGGTCGGTGGCAGCCGCGGGGCGCAACGGCTGAACGAGGCGCTTCCCGAGGCACTGCGCTTGCGCACCGGCACGGCGGCGGTATCGGTCCTGCACCAGGCCGGGCAGGGACGCGGGGAGCCGACGCGCCAGCGCTACGAGGCGGCAGCGGCCGAGCCGCGCGCCGCGGCAATCGCCGCGGACCGGATCGACGTGCGCGATTTCATCGAGGACATGGCGGTCGCCTATCGCGATGCGGACCTGGTGATCTGCCGCAGCGGCGCGATGACCGTGACCGAGCTTGCCGCACGGGGGCGCGCCGCCTTGCTGGTGCCGTATCCCCATGCGGTGGACGACCACCAGAGCGCGAACGCGCGCTGGCTGAGCGAGGCGGGGGCGGCCGAGCTGATACCGCAGGCCCGGCTCACGGGTGCGCTGCTGGCCGAGTGGATCGATCGGCTGGAGGCCGATCGCACGCGGCTGGTCGAGATGTCCCGCGCGGCGGCCGAGCGGTTCCGTCCCGGCGCGGCCGAACGGGTAGCGGATGCGCTGGTCACGGTGTCGGGCGGGGCTCGCGCCGCGGCGCCCGCCGATGCGCGCCGAGGACGCTGCTGATGCCGATCACGTTGTCACCGGCGGTCAAGAGCCAGATGCGGCGCGTGCGCGGCATGCACTTCATCGGCATCGGTGGCGTGGGCATGGGCGGCATTGCCGAGGTCATGCACCACCTGGGCTTTCGGGTCAGCGGTTCGGACCTGGGCGAGAACGCGCTGACCCGCCGCCTGGTCGGGCTGGGCGTGACCGTGCACCGCGGCCACGAGGCCCGCCAGGTCGAGGATGCGGACGTGGTGGTGATCTCGACCGCGGTACCCGAAGACAACGCCGAGCTGATGCGGGCCCGCGAGCTGGGCGTGCCGGTGGTCAGGCGGGCCGAGATGCTGGCCGAGCTGTTCCGGTTCCAGCAGGGCATCGCGGTGGCCGGCACGCACGGCAAGACCACCACCACCAGCCTGGTCGCCAGCCTGCTGACCGAGGGCGGCATGGATCCGACGTACGTCATCGGCGGCCAGCTGACCAGCTCGTCGACCAATGCCTACCTGGGACAGAGCGACTGGCTGGTGGCCGAGGCGGACGAAAGCGATGCCTCGTTCCTGCACCTGCAGCCGGTGATGGCGATCGTGACCAACATCGACGCCGATCACCTGTCCACCTACGGCGGCGACTTCGAGCGCCTGAAGCAGACATTCGTGGATTTCCTGCTGCACCTGCCGTTCTACGGCCTGGCGATCGTGTGCATCGACGATGAACACGTGCGCGACGTGCTGCCGCGCATCGCCCGTCCGATCCGCACCTACGGGTTCGACGAACTGGCCGACGTGCGCGCCACCAACGTGGAGCAGGACGGGCAGGCGATGCGCTTCGACGTGATCGTCGATGTCGGCGATGTCACCTCGGTGATCTCCGACATCAAGCTCAACCTGCCGGGCCGGCACAACGTGCTGAACGCGCTCGCCGCGATCACCGTGGCGCTGGAGCTGGGTGTCGACGTCAAGAGCGGCAAGCGTGCGCTGAGCCGCTTCGCCGGTATCGGACGACGTGCCCACCCGCTCGGCGAACTGGTGTTCGGCGCCACCGACGACGCTGCCGGGTCGGTCGACGGGCGTCAGGTGTCGCTGGTGGACGACTACGGACACCACCCGACCGAGGTGGCGGCCACTCTCGAGGCGATCCGGGGTGGCTGGCCCGACCGGCGTCTGGTCGTGGTGTTCCAGCCGCATCGCTACACCCGCACGCGCGACCTGTTCGAGGACTTCGCCGACGTGCTCGGCACTCCGGACGTGCTGGTGCTGTGCGAGGTGTATCCGGCCGGCGAGGAGCGCATCCAGGGCGCGGACGGCCGCGCGCTGGCACGGGCGATCCGCGCGCGCAGCGGTCAGGGCGGCGGGCTCGATCCGGTGTTCGTGGAAGACATCGACGACGTGCCGGCGCAGCTGGGCCGCATCGTGGAGTCCGGCGATGTGGTGCTGACGCTCGGGGCCGGCAGCGTCGGCGCGCTGGCCCAGCGCCTGGTGCGCGAGCACGGCATCGCGGAGGCGAGCCGGTGAGCAAGGTGTCGCTGCCGCTGCCACTGCCGCCACCGGAACGGTTCGGACGCGTGGCCGTGGTCATGGGCGGCTGGTCGGCCGAGCGTGACGTGTCGCTGATGAGCGGGCAGCCGGTGCTCGATGCGCTGGTCCAGGCCGGTGTGGACGCGCAGGCCGTGGACGCTGGGCGTGACGTGGCGCAGGTGCTGCAACGCGGCGGCTTCGACCGAGCGTTCCTGATCCTGCACGGCGGCGCCGGCGAGGACGGTACGGTGCAGGCCTCGCTGGACCTGGCCGGCATCGCCTATACCGGCAGCGGCGTGCTCGGTTCGGCGCTGTCGATGGACAAGGAGCGCGCCAAGGCCCTGTGCCGGGCGGCCGGCGTGCCCACGCCCGAGGGCACGATGTGCAAGAGCGAGAGCGAGGCCTGGCAGATCGCTGTCCGGCTCGGATTTCCGCTGGTGGTCAAGCCGGTCCGGGAGGGCTCCAGCATCGGCGTCAGCATCGTGCGCGAACCGGCGGCGCTGGCCGACGCCTGGCGATCGGCCGCCGCGTACGGGTCCGTGCTGCTGGAACGCTTCGTCGATGGCGAGGAGATCACCGCATCGGTGGTGCAGACCGCCGACGGGGAGCTCGCCCTGCCGCTGGTCAGCATGCGCGCCGCGAGCGGCTTCTACGACTACGAGGCCAAGTACCTGCTCGACAGCACGCGCTACGATTGCCCGGCTCGCATCGACGCGGCGCTCGCCGAACGCATCCAGGACCTGGCGCTGCGCGCGTTCCGGGCGCTCGATGCCGGAGGGTGGGGGCGCATCGACTTCATGCTCGATGCGCAGGGCGAGCCGCAGTTCATCGAGTGCAACACCGCCCCCGGCATGACGTCCCACAGCCTGGTGCCGATGGCAGCGGCCGAGGCCGGTCTGTCGTTCGGCCAGCTGTGCCTGGCCATCCTGGCCACCACGCTCGATGCCGACGCCGACGCCGACGCCGACGCCGACGCCGACGCCGACCATCGGGCGACGCAGGCCGGGCAGCGAGCATCGTTGCTCGATGCGAGGACCGGTTCATGACCACGCGCGAGGGAAGCGGTGCGTTGCTCGATGCGGTCACCACGGTGCGGCGCACGCCGGTGCTGCCGGTCGCGAGCGGACGCCTGTCGCCGGGCACGCGATGGATGATCGGTCTGGCCGGCGTCCTGATCATGGGCTCACTGGCCGTGATCGGGATGCGACTGGTGCAGGATCCCCAGCGCTTTCCGGTCAGCAACGTCGATGTGCTCGGCACGCTCGACTACACCGATCGCGACGCGCTGCAGGCGCTCATCGCCCGCTTCACCGACAGCGGGTTCTACTCGCTGGACATCGAGGCCCTGCGCGGCGAGCTGGAGGCGCTGCCGTGGATCTCCGTGGCGCGCATAGCGCGCGAGTGGCCCGGCCGGCTCGAGATCACCGTGGAGGAGCACGAGCCGGCCGCGCGCTGGAACGAGCAGGCGCTGGTGAGCAAGCGTCTCGAGCTGTTCCGGCCGCCCCAGCTGCAGCGCGACGATGTCCGCTACGAGCAGTGGCGGCGCCTGTTCGCGCCGCTGCCGGCGCTGAGCGGCGCAGAGGGTCGACACGAACCGGTACTCGACGACTACCGCCGCTACGCCGCCCAGCTGGGGCGGGCCGGCCTGGAGATCGTCCGGCTCGAAGAGGACGATCGCCGTTCGCAGACCGTCGGGCTGGCCGGCGGCATCACCCTGCGGCTCGGCTACGAGGAACGCGAGTTGCGCATGTCGCGCTTCCTGGACGTGTATCCGCAGCTGGTCGACGAGGCCGGGCAGGGTCCTTCGCGGTTCGACATGCGCTACAGCGACGGCTTCGCCGTGTCGGGCGGTTCCTCCCGATGAACGTCAACCCCTCGCCCGATCGGGCGTTCCACAGCAGGTGCGCAGGATGAACGGCTCGGCAGACAAGCAGATGATCGTCGGCCTGGACATCGGTACGTCCAAGATCGTCGCGCTCATCGCCGAGGCGGATGCGGACGGCGGACTGGAGCTGGTCGCACTCGGCTCGCACCCGTCCAAGGGGCTGAAGAAGGGCGTGGTGGTCAATATCGATGCGACCGTGGAGGCGATCGGCAAGGCGGTGGCCGAAGCCGAACGCATGGCAGGCGTGGAGATCCGGTCGGTGTTCGCCGGCATCGCGGGTTCGCACATCAAGAGCCTGAACTCGCACGGCATCGTGGCGATCAGGAACACCGAGGTGGAATCCGAGGACGTGGAGCGCGTGATCGATGCGGCCAAGGCGGTCGCGATTCCGGCCGACCAGCGCATCCTGCACGTGTTGCCTCAGGAGTTCGTGATCGATAGCCAGGAGGGCATTCACCAGCCGATCGGGATGGCCGGCGTGCGCCTGGAGGCCAAGGTGCACCTGGTCACCGGGTCGATCAGCGCCGCGCAGAACATCGCCAAGTGCATCCGCCGCTGCGACCTGGAGGTCGAGGACGTGATCCTGGAGCAGCTGGCCTCCAGCCATTCGGTGCTCACCTCGGACGAGAAGGACCTGGGCGTGCTGCTGGTCGACATGGGCGGCGGCACCACCGACATCGCGATCTTCACCGAGGGTGCCATCCGGCACACCGCGGTGATCCCGATCGCCGGTGATCAGGTCACCAACGACATCGCGGTGGCGTTTCGGACCCCGACCCAGTTCGCCGAGGAGATCAAGGTGAAGCATGCCTGTGCGCTGCGTCAGCTGGCATCCCCCGACGAGACGATCGAGGTGCCCGGTGTCGGTGACCGGGCCGCCAGGCGACTGGAACGGCAGACGCTGGCCGAGGTGGTCGAACCGCGTTACGAGGAGCTTCTGGGGCTGGTGCAGGCGGAACTGCGCCGCAGCGGCTTCGAGGATGCCTGTGCGGCCGGTGTGGTGCTGACCGGCGGCACGGCGAAGATGGAAGGCGTGGTCGAGCTGGCGGAGGAGATCTTCCACATGCCGGTGAGGCTCGGATCGCCGCAACACGTGTCGGGACTGGAAGAGGTTTCCCGCAATCCGATCCATGCCACGGGGGTCGGGCTGCTGCTCTACGGGCAGCAGCGGCGCAAGGACCCGCGCAGCGCTCCGGTGGACACGACGACCGAAGCCGGGGTGCTCAGGCGGATTGCCGATTGGCTCAAGGGTCATTTCTGAGCCGGAGGGCTTGTCGAGTTGCAGTCGAAGTGAAGTGAGAAGTAACGGGCTTGCAGTATAGAATCTGACGATCGGCTGCAGGACCGGATGGACAGTGGTACAAGGGGGGCGACAAGGCGGTAGACGCCGGGTCGCGACAGAGAACGCACGATCACACGGAATATCCAGGGGATAAACATGTTCGAACTCGTAGACTCGATCAACGATTCGCCGGTCATCAAGCTCATCGGTGTCGGCGGCGGTGGCAGCAATGCCGTCCAGCACATGGTCAGCTCAGGCATCGAAGGCGTCGATTTCATCTGTGCCAACACCGATGCGCAGGCGCTCAAGGGCATGCAGGCGCAGACCGTCCTGCACATCGGCCAGAGCATCACCAAGGGGCTGGGCGCAGGCGCCAATCCGGAGATCGGCCGCCAGGCCGCGATGGAGGATCGCGATCGCATCCAGGACCTGATCCAGGGCACCGACATGCTCTTCATCACCGCGGGCATGGGTGGTGGCACCGGTACCGGCGCGATTCCGGTGGTCGCGCAGATCGCGCGCGAGATGGGCGTGCTGACGGTAGCCGTGGTCACCAAGCCGTTCCCGTTCGAGGGAGCCAAGCGCATGCGCGTGGCCGAGCAGGGCATCGAGGAGCTGCGCGGTCACGTCGACTCGCTGATCACCATCCCGAACGAGAAGCTGCTGTCGGTGCTCGGCAAGAACATCAGCCTGCTCGACGCGTTCCGCGCGGCCAACGACGTGCTGCGCGGTGCCGTGCAGGGCATCGCCGAACTGATCACCAACCCGGGCCTGATCAACGTCGACTTCGCCGACGTGCGCACGGTCATGAGCGAAATGGGCCTGGCGATGATGGGCTCGGGCGTCGGGCGCGGCGACGAGCGGGCCACCGAGGCGGCCGAGATGGCCATCTCCAGCCCGCTGCTCGAGGACATCGACCTGCTGGGGGCCCGCGGCATCCTGGTCAACATCACCGCAGGCCTGGACATGGCCATCGGCGAGTTCGAGGAAGTGGGCAACGTGGTCCGCCAGTTCGCGGCCGACGATGCCACCGTGGTGGTGGGCACCGCGATCGACGAGGCGCTCGAGGGCGAGCTTCGCGTCACCGTGGTCGCCACCGGGCTCAACCAGCCGGAGCAGCGGCAGCAGCAACTGCGCTCGGTCGCGTCCCAGAAGGCGCCGCGGGTGGTGTCGGGCGGGGGGGGCAGCTACTCGAACCAGCCGGCCGGCGGCTCGCAGTTCGGCCAGGGCGGCGGTGCCCAGCAGGGCGGCCAGCATGGCGGCCAGGGGCAGGCCGGCCAGCACGGCGGCCGGGGTGGGCACTCCGGCGGCATGCACGGCGGTGGTTCACGGTACGACAATGCCTACGAGAAGCCGTCCGTCGAGCGCAAGAACGTGCGAGGCAACGCCCGGCCGCCGTCCCGCCAGGGTGGTGCCGGTGGCCAGGACGTGGAGTACCTGGACATCCCGGCCTTCCTGCGACGTCAGGCGGACTGAAGCGGACCAGGGCCGACAGAAGGCCGGCTGATCCCGGCCGAAGCGTCGGTGCTGCCGTTCGGCGGCATCGACGCTCCGGCGCGAATCAGCCCGTTCGACGGTGTCATCGGCATCGCCGCGCCATCCGGAAAGGCTGGGTGGATCACGATTCCGGCATGACGAAACGGTTACGGCGGCGTCGTCATGCTGCACTGCAACATCGATTCGGTTAACCTTCGTGCCGTGGTAGCCGGCGAGCGTCCTCGGAAGCGCGCTTGCCCGCCCGGTGGTGGATTGTTGCCTGGCAGGACCGGCGAACGTGACGGCATTTCGGGCTAGCAATGCGCTGGCGGGATGCTACATACCTATGACGGCCGGCGTTTCCGGGGTCGTGATGCCGGCAGCAGGGACCCATCAGTGATACGACAGCGCACACTCAAGAACGCGATCCGGGCGACCGGCATCGGCCTGCACACCGGAAAGAAGGTCCTGCTCAGCCTGGCGCCCGCGCCGATCAACGCCGGCATCGTGTTTCGCCGGGTCGACCAAGTGCCTCCGGTGATCATTCCCGGCAAGCCGTACAACGTTTTCGAGACCGAGCTGGCCACCACGCTGGTCAAGGACGGGGTGCGCGTGTCCACCGTCGAGCACCTGATGTCGGCCCTGGCCGGGCTGGGCATCGACAACTGCTATGTCGACCTGTCCAGCGACGAGGTACCGATCATGGACGGCAGCGCGGCGCCCTTCGTGTTCCTGGTCCAGTCGGCCGGCATCCTCGAGCAGGGTGCCCCTAAACGCTTCACGCGCATCAAGCGACCGGTCGAGGTCCGTGAAGGGGACAAGTGGGCGCGGTTCGAGCCCTTCGACGGATTCAAGGTCAAGTTCACCATCGACTTCGACCATCCGGTGTTTCGGCACCAGGCCAAGACGATGGAGGTCGACTTCTCCACCACCTCGTTCGTGCGCGAGATCAGTCGGGCCAGGACCTTCGGGTTCATGCGTGACATCGAAGCGTTGCGCAAGAAGGACCTGGCGCTCGGCGGCAGTCTGGACAACGCCATCGTCATCGACGAATACCGGGTGCTCAACCAGGACGGGTTGCGTTACCGCGACGAATTCGTTCGCCACAAGATACTGGACGCGATCGGCGATCTGTACCTGCTGGGGCACAGCCTGATCGGCTCCTTCACCGCCCACAAGTCGGGGCATGCGCTCAACAACCGCCTGCTGCGGGCACTGGTCGAGGACACCGCGGCCTGGGAAGACGTGGTCTTCGAGGACGAGGTGAGCGCGGCGCCGATCCGCTACGGTCAGGCACACGCCGCGGCGGGCTGAGCGCGCATCGGCGGGCGGTTCAATCGTCGGCGGGAGGGGCGCATCGCTTCTCCAGCTGCCCGGCCAGCCGTTCGAGCGCTCGGGACAGGGCATCGTCCTCCATGCCGGCGGCGATGGCCCGTACGTGTCGCGCGACCCGAGGATCCTCGGGCCGGCGCGCCTTCCGGCGGATCGGCCGAGGGCGAGCTTCGGGTGGCGCGACGTGCCAGCTGATCTGCCGAACCTGCAGGCCTTCGGCGATCAGTGCCTGGCCCAGCTGACGTTCCGTGAAGCGCAACCTGGCCACCCAGGCGGCGCTGTCGACCACGATCCGGAGCCTGCCCTCCACGAGGCGGCAGAAAACGATACGCTCGGCGGCGCGTGCCGGCACGTTCCGTGAAACGAGCTGACCGATACGCTCGGCGTCGCGCAGGGCGGCGCTGGTGTCCGCTCCGATCAGGCCATCGATTGATTTCATGACGCACGATCCGTCGCCGATCCGGCAGTCTAGCGCGCCCCGCCGGCGCTCCGGTGCCGCGTCGTGGTCATTGCTGCTGTTCATCGTGGTGGCGAGCGCGGCTACCGGGTGGGTGATCGGGCGCGGCAGCGCGATCGGTGAATCGCGGATCCTGCAGGCCGGCGTCGCCGCGGGCGGAACCGCGGCCGCCGATGGCGCCGCCCCGCCGGTCGCCGGCGGCACCGAGCCGGACGGTGGACCGCGCGACGGTGCCGACGTCGATGCGTCGGCTGCGAAGATCGGGCGGCTAGAGGCCGAGATCCTGCACCTTCGGGTGCTGTTCAGGCGACTCGCCGAGGTGGCCCAGCTGGACGACGACGACGGCGAGTTCGAGCTCGACTTTCCCATCGACGCCGATGCGGGCGATGGCGAACCGCGGTCCGCGCTGCCGTCATCCGGGCTGCAGGCGGCAGCGCTTCTGATCGAGCGATTAGACCCCATGATTGCGCAGAGCGCGCCGCTCGCCCGAATCTTCGACGAGCGGCATCGAGCCTGGAGCCGGCGGCTGTCCGGCCACCCGTTGCCCAGCGGCACGTTGAGTTCGGGATTCGGTTGGCGGCTGGACCCGCTGGGCGGACAACGCGTCATGCACCGTGGTCTGGATTTCGTCGCGCCGATCGGTTCCGAGGTGCTCGCGATCGCGGATGGCGTGGTGACGTGGGCCGGTCCCAACGGCGGGTACGGGTTGTTGGTGGAACTCGAACACGCCGAAGGGTTCAGGACTCGCTATGCGCACAACGAGACAACGATCGCCGAGCTGGGTGCCTGGGTGCGCAAGGGCGAACCGATCGCCACGCTCGGTTCCAGCGGTCGCTCGACCGGTCCGCACCTGCACCTGGAGGTGCATCGGCGCGGCGAGGCGCTCGACCCGCTCCACTACGTCCGCTGAGCGCCATCGCACGGTCCGGATCGGTCCGCGGTGGCGCTGCCGGTTCTCGAACGCGGGTCGCGGCCGGCGTTCACCGGTCAGCCGCGATGCGGATGTCATAATCACCGGTTCGGCGCGCCCCTGCGCGCCGGTCACGCCGATCACTCAGGTCCGTTCTGCATGCTAGGAAATCTTGTCAAGAAGTTCGTCGGCTCGAGCAACGACCGCACGGTCAAGAAGCTTGCCCGCGAGGTCGATGCGATCAATGCGCTGGAGTCCGATCTCCAGGGGCTGTCCGACGAGGAGCTCGCCGCCCGCACACCCGCGTTGCGCGCGCGCCTGGAGGAGGGGGCGACGCTTTCCGCCATCCTGCCCGAGGCCTTCGCGATCGTTCGCGAGGCCGGCAAGCGCGCGCTGGGCATGCGTCACTTCGATGTGCAGATGATCGGCGGCATGGTGCTCAACGCCGGCAAGATCGCCGAGATGCGCACCGGCGAGGGCAAGACGCTGGTGGCCACCACCGCGGTCTACCTGAACGCCCTGACCGGCAAGGGCGTGCACGTCATCACCGTCAACGACTACCTGGCCCGGCGCGATGCCGAATGGATGCAGAAGCTGTACGGCTTCCTGGGACTGACCACCGGCATCATCGTGGGCGGCCTGTCGACCGAGGAGCGACGGATCGCCTACGCCGCCGACGTCACCTACGGCACCAACAACGAGTTCGGGTTCGACTACCTGCGCGACAACATGGCCCATGCGGCGGACCAGAAGGTGCAGCGCGGCCTGAACTTCGCGATCGTCGACGAGGTGGACTCCATCCTGATCGACGAGGCGCGCACGCCGCTGATCATCTCCGGGCCGGCCGACGGCGACAGCACCCTGTACACCACGTTGAACGAGGTGGTGCCGTCGCTGGGGGCGCAGACGGCGGAACCCGCCCCGGGCGAGGAAGGCGATGGCGACTACAGCATCGACCTGAAGAGCAAGCAGGTGCACCTGACCGAAGCCGGCATGGAGCACATCGAGCAGCTGCTGATCGAGCGCGGCATCCTCGAGGAGAACGCCAGCCTGTACGACTCGGGCAACATCGCGATCCTGCACCACCTGAACGCGGCCCTTCGTGCCCACGCGATCTACACGCGAGACAACGAGTACATCGTGCAGAACGGTCAGATCGTCATCGTCGACGAGTTCACCGGACGCACCATGCCGGGGCGACGCTGGTCGGACGGCCTGCACCAGGCCATCGAGGCCAAGGAAGGGGTGCAGATCCAGCGCGAGAACCAGACGCTGGCCTCGATCACGTTCCAGAACTTCTTCCGCCTGTACGACAAGCTGGCCGGCATGACCGGCACGGCCGACACCGAGGCGTTCGAGTTCCAGAACATCTACGGGCTGGAGACGGTGGTCATTCCCACGCATCGGCCGATGGTGCGCGACGATCGGGCGGATCTGGTGTTCCTGACCCAGCGCGAGAAGTACGACGCGATCATCGAGGATATCGAGGAGTGCGTCCAACAGAAGCAGCCGGTGCTGGTGGGCACCACCTCGGTGGAGACCTCCGAGTACCTGGCCGGGCTGTTGAAGGCGAAGAAGATCGGGCACGAGGTGCTCAACGCCAAGCAGCATGAACGCGAGGCCACCATCATCGAGAACGCCGGTCGCCCCGGGCGGGTCACGATCGCCACCAACATGGCCGGTCGCGGCACCGACATCGTGCTCGGCGGCAGCCTGGACGCCACGCTGGCCGAGGCCGGCAGTCGCGTCAGCATCGCCAAGGGCGACACGTCCGAAGCTGCCGCCCCCGGCACCGCCCCGGCGGCCGATCCGGCCGTGCTGGAAGCGGCGCGCTCGGATTGGCAGCACCGGCACGACGAAGTGGTGAGCGCCGGCGGCCTGCACATCATCGGCACCGAGCGGCACGAGAGCCGGCGCATCGACAACCAGTTGCGCGGTCGCTCCGGGCGACAGGGCGATCCGGGCTCCACGCGCTTCTACCTGTCGCTGGAAGACAGCCTGATGCGCATCTTCGCCTCGGAACGGGTCAGCAACCTGATGCAGAAGCTGGGCATGCAGGAAGGCGAGGCGATCGAGCACCCGTGGGTGACCAAGGCGATCGAGAACGCGCAGAGGAAGGTGGAGGGGCACAACTTCGACATCAGGAAGCACCTGCTCGAATACGACGACGTGGCCAACGACCAGCGCAAGGTGGTCTACGAGCAGCGCAACGATCTGATGGAGAGCGACGAGGTGCGCGAGATGGTGGACGAGCTACGCGAGGAGATCGTACCCGGCCTGGTGGCGCAGTACATCCCGCCCGGCTCGCTCGAGGAGGCCTGGGACCTGGACGGCCTGCAGGCCGAGCTGGCCACGCTGAGCGACGAGACGATCGACGTGAAGAGCTGGCTGGAGGAGGACCCGGACCTGCCGGAGGAGCAGATCACCCAGCGCGTGCTCGATCGCCTGAGCGAGAGCTACGCCGAGAAGGAACGGGCGGCGGGCAGCGAGGGGCTGCGCCGGTTCGAGAAGTACGTGATGCTGCAGGCGCTGGACGAGCACTGGAAGGAGCACCTGGGTGCCATGGACTACCTGCGCCAGAGCGTCGGACTGCGCGGCTACGCGCAGAAGAATCCGAAGCAGGAATACAAGAAGGAGGCGTTCGAGCTGTTCACCAACATGCTCGACGACTACAAGGCGGCCGTGCTAAAGGTGCTGTCGCGCGTTCAGGTGCGCGATCGGGCCGATGCGGACGAGGCGGCCGCGCAGGCACGATCCCGGGCCGCGGCCGCCGCGCAGGCTCAGGTCAGCTACGAGCATCGGGCGGCACCGTCGTCGGCGGCAGACACCGCCGGTGCGGGCGCGGGTGCGGGTGGCGGTGCGGGCGCAGTGACGGGTGGCGCGGCGGTGGCTGCGGCCGTCGCGCAGCGCGATGCCGCCGGCGCGGTGGCCGAAGCCGATCGACCGGAGGCGCCGGCGCAACCGCATCGCCGCGACATGCCCAAGCTGGGTCGCAACGAGCCGTGCTTCTGCGGCTCGGGCAAGAAATTCAAGAACTGCCACGGCAAGCTCGGCTGAGACGATACCCATGCCGGTGAAACTGAATCTGGCTCCGGCCGTTCCCGTGCCGGGCGTGCGCCTGGCCTCGGTGGCGGCCGGCATCAAGGCCGACGGCTCGACCGACCTGGTGCTGGTCGCGCTCGACGCGGGCGCCCGGGTGGCCGGCGTGTTCACGCAGAGCCATTTCGCGGCGGCACCGGTGATCGTTTCGCGCAGACACCTGGAGGCGTCGGCCGGCAAGGTGCGCGCCCTGCTGATCAATTCCGGGAATGCCAACGCCGGCACCGGAGATGCCGGCCTGTCGATGGCGCTCGGCCACTGCGAGGCGGTGGCCGGCTCGCTCGACCTGCCGGGCGAGACGGTGCTGCCGTTCTCCACCGGCGTCATCGGCCAGGCATTGCCCGATGCGCGCCTGCGTTCGGGCATCGAGGCGGCGGCCAGCCTGATCCGTGCCGGTGCCACCGCCGCCGAGGAGCGGGCCTGGCAACGCGCCGCCTCCGGGATCATGACCACCGATACGCAGCCCAAGATCACCTCGCGCCGTATCGACATCGACGGTGCGCCGGTGGTGCTGACAGGCTTCGCCAAGGGCGCCGGCATGATCGAGCCGCACATGGCGACGATGCTGGCCTACGTATTCACCGATGCCGCCATCGAGGCGTCGGCGCTGGACGAGGCCCTGCGCCTCGCGGTATCGACAAGCTTCAACGCCATCACCGTCGACAGCGATACCTCGACCAACGACTCCCTGGTGCTGTGCGCGACCGGGCAGGGGGTCGCGCTGTCACCGGATCGTGCCGGCTGGCAGCCGTTCGTCGCGGCGCTGTCGGCGCTGTGCCTGGACCTGGCGCAGGCGATCATCCGTGATGCCGAAGGGGCCACCAAGTTCATCACGGTGCGGGTCGGCGGCGGCGATTCGGTCCAGGAATGCCGCGCGGTGGCCTACGCGGTCGCCAACTCCCCGTTGATCAAGACCGCCCTGTTCGCCTCGGACGCGAACGTGGGGCGCTTGCTGATGGCCATCGGCAAGGCCCGCCTGCCCGAACCCCGCAACGCTTCGCTGAGCGAGCGCCTCGACCCGAACCGGGTCGATGTGAGCATCGGGGGGGTGAGTGCGTTCACGCAAGGGGGCATCGCGCCGGGTTACACCGAGGCGCAGGGCGCCGCGGTGTTCGCGCAGCAGGAGATCCTGATCGACATCGCTCTGGGGCGTGGCCAGGCCGTGGCCGAGATCTACACCTCCGACCTGTCTCACGACTACGTGAGCATCAACGCGGACTACCGAAGCTGATGGGTCCGAATCGGTGAGCGAACCGTTGCGCATCGTCGAGGTGGTGGCCGGCGTGATCTTCGATCCGCGGCGCGAACGTGTGCTGCTGGCGCTGCGAAAGCCCTCGCAGCATCAGGGAGACCGCTGGGAGTTCCCGGGCGGCAAGATCGAGGAAGGCGAGAGCGAGACGGCGGCGCTGGCGCGCGAGCTGCAGGAGGAACTCGGCATCCGCCCGGACGAGCTCTCGCCACGCACGGTGATCGAGCATGCCTATGCGGACAAGACGGTGCGTCTGGCGGTGTTCGATGTCACCCGGTTCACCGGTCGGCCCGAGGGGCTGGAGGCGCAGACACTGCGCTGGGTACCGATCGCGGAGCTTGCCGGCATGCCCTTTCCCGAGGCGAACCGGGTGGTGGTGGAGGCGCTGGTGAGCGAGGCGCGGGCACACGATCGGGCCGATGGCACCGATCGATCACCCGACCGTCATCCGGTTCGATAGCGAGCGTCCAGACGATCGACCGCCTCTCGGGTCGCCTGCTCCGAGCCGGTGTTGTCGATGACCTCGTCGGCGACGGCAAGCCTTGCTTGCCGGTCGGCCTGCGCATCGATCATGCGTTGCGCCGTGTCCGTGTCGATGCCATCGCGCTGCACCAGGCGGCTCAGCTGCAGCGATTCCGGCACATCCACCACCACGATACGATCGAAACGATCCTGCTGCGCGGTTTCCACCAGCAGCGGGACGGCGTAGATCGCGTACGGCGCACCGCTGTCGGCCGCCGCCACCAGGCGTCGTTCGGACAGCGTGCGGATCAGCGGGTGCAGGATCGCGTTCAACGCCTGCCGGTCGGCATCGCCGGCGAACACGCGTCGCCGCAACCGTACGCGATCCAGCGAACCGTCGGCTGCCAGCATGTCGCTGCCGAATCGCTCGACCAGCGAGGCGAGTCCGGGCGTGCCCGGCTGCACCACCTCGCGCGCGAGCAGGTCCGCATCGATCACCGGCGCGCCCAGCTCGGCGAAACGCGCCGATGCCAGCGACTTGCCGCTGGCGATGCCGCCGGTCAGGCCGATGACGAGCATGAGGGGTTCACGAGGGGGTCATCACGAAGAGGTCATCACGAAGGGTTCACGAACGGGCTCGCGAACGGATTCAGGCGAACAGCCCGTAGTAGCTGTCGATCATGCCATCGCCCCACAGCATGGCGATGAAGCCTGCCGCGGCCAGGAACGGGCCGAACGGCATCGGCACGCTCCTGTCGCGCCCGGTGACGGCGATCAGGATGACGCCGACGATGGCCCCCACCAGGGACGACAGCAGGATCACCAGCGGCAGCGTCTGCCAGCCGAGCAGGGCACCGATCGCCGCCAGCAGCTTGAAGTCCCCGTAACCCATGCCTTCCTTGCCGGTCAGCAGGCGGAACACCTGGTACACCGTCCACAGGACCAGGTAGCCGGCCGCCGCGCCGATCACCGCGGCACGCACGTCGGCGAACACCGGCACCAGCGAGGCGAGCAGGCCGACCCACAGCAGCGGCAACGTCAGGTTGTCGAACAGGAACTGGGTGTCGAAATCGATCATCGACATCGTGATCAGGAACCAGGTGACCAGGATGCCGAGCAAGGCCTGCGGGCTGGGGCCGAAATGCCAGGCGACCAGCAACGACAGCAGCATCGTGGCCGCTTCCACGAGAGGGTAGCGCGCCGAGATGCGCGCACCGCACCCCGAGCAGCGCCCGCGCAGCGCCAGCCAGCTCAGGATCGGGATGTTCTCGAGGGCGCCGATGGCGTGGTCGCAGTGCGGACAACGCGAGCGCGGCACGCTCAGGTTGAACGGGGTCGGAGTCGGAGTCGGGGTCGGGGT
>Ga0115029_1000361_pt1 | contig 47064 bp, 40 predicted proteins | sample SidtaG_3_FD_87297 | JGI IMG/M metagenome (GOLD analysis project Ga0115029, IMG submission 87297) | Marine algal microbial communities from Sidmouth, United Kingdom - Sidmouth_Asex1 metaG | ecosystem: Host-associated > Algae > Red algae > Unclassified | place: Sidmouth, United Kingdom | collected... | reverse complement strand
TCTTCCAGCGCCATCGCGCAAGCACGGTCCAGCAGGTCTTCACGTTTCCATATGAAGAAAAGGCGTCGGAGAGCTTCGCCTCTGACAACTTCACTTGGGTCGTCAATCAATGATCTGATGTCAGGTTCGTGCTCGAAAGTTTGTCACGAGTAATGAAGATGATTGCACTTGCTCTGTCGAACGGATCGGCGTTCTGGTCGTTGAGGTCTGAAATCTCTTGTGCGGTAGTCTTGCGTTGACGGGTCATCGGGATATTCGATGGATCTCTTGAAGAAGTTTCTCTCAGCCGCTTGAAAAACCAAACAACAAAAACTTGAATGCCTCTTGCAAAAGGTCTGATGAGCTTCGCAAATCGACTAGGTTGTCGAAGCGAAATGAAGAATAACTGTACTGAAATTGGTGTGCGAACCGCTTTATTTGAACGCTTCAAGCCTGTTTCAGTCGACGTCATTTTCCCTATTCCACGTCACCGGAGCAAATTTGTCGTTTCCATCGAGGATGCTCAGGATTGCACTATACGCTGAAATTTGTCCAGATCGATCTGGCTCTTGCAGCAAACAGCGTATTAGTGTGCTCATGACTTTTTTCTTCTTTTCTTCGTCCTTGATGCCGTTCTTGTAGTGCATGCCAAGTGCATCGATTCCGTCCTGGCGTGCACTCTCGTCCTCGTCATTCAAGGCCATGTGGCAAGCACGGTCCAGCAGATCCTCGCGCTGCCACATGAAAAACAGCCGTCTCAGGGCCTCACCACGGATGATCCCGTCAGGATGATCAAGTAGCGATCGGATTGTCGGCTCGTATTCGTAAAGTTGATCGTGGGTGATCAAGTTGATGGCCCATGCGCGATCGGTTGATTTTGCCGTCTCGTCCAGAAGGTTCAGAAGGTGTTGTGGTTGTGTTTTCAAGTCGCATTCCCTTGTGAGGTAGATTATTCGAGCAAAGCCTCTGTCGTTCCGACCGTTACATTGATCGCCTCGATTGTCGCCGAAAGCTTCGAAGTCGTGTGTGTGTCACCCGGATTTGTTATGTGTGAGTGTTCTATGGATCTTATCAAATCCTGTCGAGCGTTCCGCAGGCCTTTAAGTGAATCGGTCACTTCCTGTACATGATTTCTATTGCCAATTGGAATGCCCAGACGTTCCTGAAGCGCACCGGACAGATCGGCATCTGAAAAGTGCCCACTTTTCCCGGGCAGCAGGGTATTGGCAGCCCTTTCCAAATCCGATCGTGTTCTGGGCGACAAAGAGAGTGTGGGATCAGTCAACAAGCCATTCATCCGTGCCCGCGTTTCAGCACCCATCTGCGCGACCTTGCTAATCGACTCCCCGGCCGCATCGGCGATATCGCGGAATCCGGCTTCTCGCAGCCGTTCTATCGTTCGAAGCGTATCGTTACTCAACTCGGCCGCCGCCGCCAGGTCTTCCGCACGAGCGGCCGTGCGGGTCAGCGCGCCGAACCATTTTCCGATCGTGATGCCGATGCCGGCGATCGGAACCGTGCCGGCGGCCGACAAGCTCGCCTTACAATAGCGCCCCTCCGCGGCATACCCGGAAGCATTCAGGCCATCGGCCCATTCACCCAGCACGGGGACCAGGCCGAGGACGTCGAGCACGAAGTGACCGACACTGGACCACCAGCGTCCGCCACCGGCATCAGCCGGAGGACGATCACCGTCCAGGTCGGGATCGGGTGCGTTGTCCAGTGGTGGTACTGATGGCGGACAGCGCTTGCACGAACGGGTCGTCAAGCGTATTCAGCTCGCAGATGCGTCACGTTTCCTCAACGAACACGGCACGCAGATGCAGCATGGCCTGCAAATTTGCTCTACTCGAACTCTCGTAGTCGCTGCCAATCCACGTCGGTTTCCTTGTTCCATTCTCCGGGCGAAAATCGATCGTTTCCATCGAGAATGCTCAAGATCGCTGTATAGGCGCCGACCTGTTCCGTACGTTCCTGTTCATTCCTCAAGCAGGCGATCAGGGTTCGGAGCACCTTCCGTTTCTTCTTCGGGTCCTCGATTCCTCCCTTGAAATGCATTCCGAGTGCGTCAATTGCTTCCAGGCGCGCATACCCGCTTTCATCTTCCAGCGCCATCGCGCAAGCACGGTCCAGCAGGTCTTCACGTTCCCACATGAAGAAAAGGCGTCGGAGAGCTTCGCCTCTAACAACTTCGCTTGGGTCGTCAATCAATGATCTGATGTCGGATTCGTGTTCGAACAGGTTGTCATGAGTGATGAAACTGATCGCCTTCGCTCTATCGAACGGATCGGCGTTCTGGTCGTTGAGGTCTGAAACCTGTTGTGCGGTAGTCTTGCGTTGACGGGTCATAAACGCCCTCGTTTTACTCTAAAAGTGCTTCGGTAGTTCCGATGGTAACGTTCATTGCCTCTATCGTGCTGGACAAACGGGAGGCCGAGCGGGTGTCGGTCGAATTCGTCGCTCGTAAGTGTTCAATAGCGCCTATAGCGCCCCTCCGCGGCATACCAGGACGCATTTAGGCCATCGGCCCGTTCACCCAGCACGGGGACCAGGCCGAGGACGTCGAGCACGAAGTGACCGACACTGGACCACCAGCGACCGCCACCGGCATCAGCCGGAGGTCGATCACCGTCCAGGTCGGGATCGGGTGCGTTGTCCAGTGGTGGTACTGATGGCGGACAGCGCTTGCACGAACGGGTAGTCGAGCGTATTCAGCTCGCAGATGCGTCACGTTTCCTCAACGAACACGGCACGCAGATGCAGCATGGCCTGTAAATTCGCTCTACTCGAACTCTCGTAGTCGCTGCCAATCCACGTTGGTTTCCTTGTTCCATTTTCCGGGCGAAAATCGATCGTTTCCATCGAGAATGCTCAAGATCGCTCGATAAGCACCGACCTGCTCCGAACGTTCCGGCTCATTCCTCAAGCAGGCGATCAGGGTTCGGAGCACCTTCCGTTTCTTCTTCGGATCCTCGATCCCTCCTTTGAAGTGCATCCCGAGTGCACCGATTGCCTCCAGGCGCGCATATCCGCTTTCATCTTCCAGCGCCATCGCGCAAGCACGGTCCAGCAGGTCTTCACGTTTCCATATGAAGAAAAGGCGCAGGAGTGCTTCGGCTCTGACAACTTCACTTGGGTCATCAATCAACGATCTGATGTCAGGTTCGTACTCGAAAAGTTTGTCATGAGTGATGAAGCTGATTGCCCTCGCTCTGTCGAACTGATCGGCGTTCTGGTCGTTGAGGTCTGAAATCTCTTGTGTGGTAGTCTTGCGTTGACGGGTCATGAATGCGCTCGCTTTACTCTAAAAGTGCTTCGGTAGTTCCGACGGTAACGTTCATTGCCTCAATCGTGCCGGACAAACGGGAGGCCGAGCGGTTGTCGGTCGGATTCGTCGCTCTTAGGTGTTCAATAGCGCGTATCAAGTCTTCGCGAGCTTTCCGTAAGCTTCTCAGGCTGTCACCCACCTCTTTTACGTGATTCATGGAGCCGATGGGTATGCCCATCCGCTCTTGCAGGGCGCCAGAAAGGTCGGCATCCGATAAATGTTGTTCCAAAGCATTCATTGCTCTCTGCACCCTGATTCGTGCATTCGGCGTCAAGGAAATCGAAGGATCCGCCAAGAGATCGCTCATCCTCGCTCTCGTTTCCACCCCCATCTGAGACACTCGGCCGATCGATCTGCCCGCTGCATCGGCAATATCGTGGAATCCAGCCTCTCGCAGCCGTTCTATCGTTCGAAGCGTATCGTTACTCAACTCGGCCGCCGCCGCCAGGTCTTCCGCACGAGCGGCCGTGCGGGTCAGCGCGCCGAACCACTTTCCGATCGTGATGCCGATGCCGGCGATCGGAACCGTGCCGGCGGCCGACAAGCTCGCCTCCCAATAGCGCCCCTCCGCGGCATACCAGGACGCATTCAGACCATCGGCCCATTCACCCAGCACGGGGACCAGGCCGAGGACGTCGAGCACGAAGTGACCGACATTGGACCACCAGCGTCCGCCACCGGCATCAGCCGGAGGACGATCACCGTCCAGTTCGGGATCAGGTGCGTTGTCCAGTGGTGGTACTGATGGCGGATGCGGGTTCGGCGTGGGCGAGTTGTCCAGCGGTGGGACGGATGGCGGATGCGGGTTCGGCGTAGGCGAGCTGTCCAGCGGCGGTATCGAAGGCGGATGCGGGTTCAGCGTGGGCGAGGTGCTCGGACTTGGCGAGGGTCGCGAACTCGACGGCGAAGGGGCATGCGGGTTCGGCGTGGGCGAGGTGCTCGTGCTGCCGGCGCTTGCACCGTGGAACTCGACCTGCGTGCGCAGTCCGTGGCGGATGATGAAGCCGTGATCCAGTTGCCCCTGCAGCCGTGTCAGGGTACCCGCGTCCAAGCCGCCGTCGAGCAGCGAGCGGGCGAAGATCTCGCCCTCGTCGCCGGCGGCATCCTCGCCGCCCAGCGTGGCGTCCAGGTGGTGCCCCATCTCCTCGGCGAACACGGCGTGCAACCGTTGCGGTTCCTCCAGCAGGCGCCGGTCGAGGAGCAGGGTGCCGCCGTCGGCCGCATCGTAGGCGCCCCGGTTGGCGTCACCGAGCGTGCCGGGCTCGACGAAGGCGATGGCCGCGGGCATCGGCAGCCCGTTCGTCATGATCCGGCTCGCCAGGCGATCGAGCGTCGCGGCGTCCGCCTTGTCGCCGAAGGCCTGGGTCAGCGCCCGGCGAAGGCCTTCCGGATCGTTTTCCACGCTCGCCTGCAGGTCATCGATCAACGCCTGCGGCGAGGGTGCGGAGCGCGCGGCGGTATCGGCTGCGGTTCGACCGGTCATGCGCTCGAACGTGCCGGGTGCCTGTCGAAGGCGGTCCAGCTCCGTCGTCTGGCCGAGCAGGCGTTGCGCGGTGGTGCCGAGCTCGCCCCCGCCGCGCGATGCCTCGTCGGAGGCGGCGCGCGCATCGATCCGGACCGACCGGGCAAGGTTGCTGATGGTCGTCATGAGCTCGCTCCGAGGCGAAAGTGTGCGAGGAGGTCGGCGTAACCGTCGCCAGGGCAGGGGGTCGGGCGGCCGTGTGACAGGCGTGCGCCCTCGTGGAGCAGCATCTCGCCGGGCGCGAGCACCACCTCGTGGGCGCGGCAGTCGTCATCCTCGATGTGCAGCGGCCAGTGGGCCCGCGCTTGTTGATCGATGTCGAGCAGGACGCCGACGGCGTGGGTCCGGATCGGGTCACGGTGCAGGCCGATCGTGCTGCCGCGCCCGCACTCGCGGATACCGTGCACGACGCTCGGTTGCAGGTGATCGCCCACCCAGGCCTCGACGATCGGCTGCAGCGCCTCGTGCACGTGGGCGCGCAGCGCACCATCGAGCTCGGTCAGCCGGGTCGGCACCTGCGAGGCGCCGGCATGGTCCGGGTCCGGCGTGCGCTCGTCGGTGCGCTCGTCACGCCGTTGGCGATACGCCTGCAGCAGCCGTCGGTGCAGCGCTTCGGGTACCGGCAGCTTCAGGAAGCCGTCTCGGGTGAGCGGGGTCAGGTGCTCGGCCACCGTCTTCCGGTAGCCGAACCCGGCATCGCGGCTCCTGAACCACTTGGTGATCACCGCCTTGTAGCCCGCCTCGACCGGCGTGCCGTGGTGCAGGGTGGCAGGATTCGGTGTGCCGCAGTCCAGCCGGTTGTTCCAGACCAGCGCGGTGCCCGCCCGGGGCTGCACGGTGAGTCCGCACTCCGGGAAGTGGGTCGCGCCGCCACGGCGAGTGGTGTTCAGGTAGATCATGAAGGTCCAGGTCCGTTGACCCAGCGTCTCGATCTGATCCTCGTAGCCCGGGCTGTGCGGATCGAAGCAATCGGTATGCGCCTTGAACTCCTGGCCCTGCTCGTACCATTGCGCCTCGATCGCCTCCGAACCGGTGGGGTCGATGCCCATGTAGCGACAGATGCGCTCGTCGATCGCCTGCACGAACGGATCATCCAGCGCTGCCAGCTCGCAGGTACGGCTGGTGCGAAAATCGGATACGCCCTCCTCGGTCGTGGTCGAGCGTCGCAGGCGATCGCGCATCAGGCCGATCAGCCGAACGCATTCCTCTTCGGACAGGAAGCCGTCGATGCCGTGGATCTCGATATCGGGCGCATCGAGGCGCATGGCCGTCGGCAGGTAAGGTTGCTCGATAGGGCCCGGTGACAGGCCGAGCATCCGGCAGGCCTCGTCGTGCGCGAAGCCGTTGGCGGTCAGGATGTCCAGCAGTTCGTGCGCGGGACAGCCGCGCGAAACGTTCAGGCTGGCCCATTCAGGCCATGACAGCGAGTGTTCGGCACCCATTCATGGTCTTCCCAAGCGCGAGTTGTCGACACTCGCCGAGCTGATGACCGTACGGACTGCCGCTGTCCGGGGCTATTGGGGGAAACCCTGATTCTGAAATTTTGTGTCCGACTCGTTATGTCGGCTATTTCCGTCCACAGTCGCGGGCGTAGACACCGTTTCGCCCTCGATATCCGTCATGAGCGACGGGCCGCCGTCAGCGATCCTCGCCCTCCGGCAACGCCGTCACCAGCGCCCGGGCAGCACGCCCGAGCGTGCGCCCGCGCCGCGTGACCACCCCCAGGCGGCGCATCATCGACAGCGAGCGCATCGGCACCTCGACCACCGAGTCGTCGAGCATGTGCGATGGCAGCACGCTCCAGCCCAGCCCGACCGACACCAGCATCTTGATCGTCTCCAGGTAGTTGGTCTCCAGCGCGGTGATGATGGACACGTCGTGCGGGGCCAGCGCATCGAGCAGGATGCGCCGGGTCACCGTGCCGCGTCCGGGCAGCACGGCGCGGTGATCGGCCAACGCTGCCGGTGGCAGCGCCGTCCGGCCCGCCAGCGGATGGTCCGCCGCGCACACCAGCACCAGCGGATCCGGCCATACCAGCCGGGTGTCCAGTCTCGTGTCCGGACGCAGGTCCGACCCGTCGTCCGGCAGGGTCACGATCGCCAGCTCCAGCGATCCCTCGGCCACCGCCTCGCAGGCCTGCTCCGAGTCCATGAACACCAGGTCCAGTTCCACCGCCGGATGGGCGGCGACGAAGGTGCGCAGGATCGGCGGCAACCGGTGGATGCCGACGTGATGGCTGGTCGCCAGGCGCAGCCGGCCGCTGGGGTGCTCGCCGAGCGAACGCACCGCCTCGCGCGCCCTTTCGGCATCGTCCAGCAGCCCGCGCGCGCTCGTCAGGAACGTCTCGCCTGCCTCGGTCAGGCGGATGCCCCGGCCGAGCCTGTCGATCAGCCGCACATCCAGCTCACGCTCCAGCGCGGCGATGCGCTTGCTGACCGCCGGCTGAGTGGTGAACAGTGCCTCGGCGGCCAGCGAGAACGAACCGCGTTCGGCGATGGCGACGAACGTGGAAAGGGCGGTGAAGTCCATGCAGGTATTCCAGCACGGTCAAAATCATTCCAGCAAGGAATGTTGATCATCACCATGATGCATTTGAGCTATGTCCGGTGCGGCCGTAGAATCCGCTCATACCCTAGGACACGCTAGCGACATGGCCGGCAAGACGCTGTACGACAAGGTGTGGGATGCCCACGTGGTGAACGAGCAGGAGGACGGCACCGTCCTGCTCTACATCGACCGCCACCTGGTGCACGAAGTGACATCCCCTCAGGCCTTCGAGGGCCTGACCATGACCGGGCGCACGCCGTGGCGCGCCGGCTCCATGCTGGCGGTGGCCGATCACAACGTGCCGACCACCGACCGGGCCGCCGGCATCGCCGATCCGGTGTCGCGATTGCAGGTGGAGACGCTGGACGCCAACTGCGAGACCTTCGGGGTCACCGAGTTCCGCATGAACGATGCGCGCCAGGGCATCGTGCACGTCATCGGGCCCGAGCAGGGTGCCACGCTGCCCGGCATGACCGTGGTCTGCGGCGACTCGCACACCTCGACCCACGGCGCGTTCGGCGCGCTGGCATTCGGCATCGGCACCTCCGAGGTCGAGCACGTGATGGCCACCCAGACCATCCTGCAGAAGCGTTCGAAGCGCATGCTGATCAGCGTTGACGGTCAGGTCGGGCGCGGCGTCACCGCCAAGGACATCGTGCTGGCCATCATCGGCAGGATCGGCACCGCCGGCGGCAACGGCCACACCATCGAGTTCGGCGGGGAGGCGATCCGCGCGCTGTCGATGGAAGGGCGCATGACGGTGTGCAACATGTCGATCGAGGCCGGTGCGCGCGCCGGCATGATCGGCGTCGACCAGACCACCATCGACTACCTGAAGGACCGCCCGTTCGCCCCGAAGGGCGACACGCTGGCACAGGCCGAAGGCGCCTGGCGCGACCTGAACAGCGACGATGACGCGGAATTCGACACCGTGGTGCACCTCGATGCCGCCGGCATCGAGCCGCAGGTCACCTGGGGCACCTCGCCGCAGATGGTCGGCTCGATCGGCAGCCGCGTGCCCGATCCGGACAGCTTCGAAGGCAGCCAGGCCGAAGGCGCCCGGCGCGCGCTGGCCTACATGGCGCTGGAGCCGGACACCCCGCTGACCGGCATCGCCATCGACCGGGTGTTCATCGGCTCGTGCACCAACTCGCGCATCGAGGACCTGCGCGCCGCCGCCGAGGTCATCCAGGGCCGGCAGGTGGCCGCCGGCGTCAAGCAGGCACTGGTGGTGCCCGGCTCCGGACTGGTCAAGAGCCAGGCCGAGGCGGAAGGGCTGCACACCGTGTTCCTGGACGCAGGCTTCGAGTGGCGCGAGCCGGGCTGCTCGATGTGCCTGGCGATGAACGCCGACCGGCTCGAGTCCGGCGAGCGCTGCGCCTCGACCAGCAACCGCAACTTCGAGGGCCGTCAGGGGCAGGGCGGGCGCACCCATCTGGTCAGCCCGGCCATGGCCGCCGCCGCCGCGCTGGCCGGCCATTTCGTCGACGTGAGGAGCTTCTAGGTCATGCGAGAGTTCAAGACCCTGGATGCGCTGGCGGTACCGCTGCTGCGCGACAACATCGACACCGACGCCATCATTCCCAAGCAGTTCCTGAAGTCGATCAAGCGCTCCGGGTTCGGCAAGAACCTGTTCGACGAGTGGCGCTACCTCGATCACGGCGAGCCCGGTCAGGCGCAGGAGACGCGCGTGCCCGACCCGGACTTCGTGCTCAACGCGCCGCGCTACCAGGGCGCCCAGGTGCTGATCGCTGGCGAGAACTTCGGTTGCGGCAGCTCGCGCGAGCACGCGGTCTGGGCGCTGGACGACTACGGCTTCCGGGCGGTCATCGCGCCGGATTTCGCGGACATCTTCAACAACAACAGCTTCAAGAGCGGCCTGCTGCCGATCCGTCTGGACAAGGCGATCGTCGAACGGCTCGCAAAGGAATGCGAGGCCGGCGAAGACTATCGGCTGAGCATCGACCTGGCGGCCCAGACCGTCACCACGCCCTTCGGCGAGGTGTTCTCGTTCGAGGTCGATGCGTTCAGGAAGGATTGCCTGCTGAACGGGCTGGACGACATCGAGCTGACCCTGCAGCAGCGCAACCGCATCGAGGACTACGAGGCGAAGCGGCGCGCCGCCGCCCCGTGGCTGTTCGACACCCCGGACGTGCACGCCGCCAACGCCACCCGCAAGCCGAACCCCTCATGAGCCGCACGCCACGCACCGTCGTCATCCTGCCCGGTGACGGCATCGGTCCCGAGATCGTCGCCGAGGCGCGACGGGTGCTCGAGGCCCTGAACGAAAGCCACCAGCTGGGCCTGAGCTTCGAGCAGCACGATTTCGGCGGCGCCGCCTACGATGCGCACGGCGACCCGCTGCCGCCGGCGGTGCTCGATGCCTGCCGCCGTGCGGACGCGATCCTGCTCGGCGCCATCGGCGGTCCGCAGTACGATGCCGCGCCGCGCGAGCTGCGTCCCGAGCGCGGCCTGCTGCGCCTGAGAAGCGAGCTGGGCCTGTTCGCCAACCTGCGCCCGGCGGTGCTGTACCCGGAGCTGGCGGCGGCCTCGTCGCTCAAGCCCGAGCTGGTGGCGGGGCTGGACATCATGATCCTGCGCGAGCTGACCGGTGGCCTGTACTTCGGTCAGCCGCGCGGCCTGGAGGTGCGCGACGGCAAGCGCGTCGGCTTCAACACCATGGTCTACGACGAGGACGAGATCCGCCGAATCGCGATCCGCGGCTTCGAGATCGCGCGTGCCAGAAAGCCGGACGGGGGGGCGAAGCTGTGCTCGGTCGACAAGATGAACGTGCTGGAAGTGTCCGAGCTGTGGCGCGAGGTGGTCATCGAGGTCAGTGCCGACTACCCGGACGTCGAGCTGTCGCACCTGTTCGTCGACAACGCCGCGATGCAGCTGGTGAGTGCGCCCAAGCAGTTCGACACGGTGGTGACCGGCAACATCTTCGGTGACATCCTGTCGGATGCCGCGGCCATGCTGACAGGCTCCATCGGCATGCTGCCCTCGGCATCCCTGGACGAGCGCGGCAAGGGCATGTTCGAGCCGGTGCACGGTTCGGCACCGGACATCGCCGGCAAGGGGGTGGCCAATCCGCTGGCCACGATCCTGTCGGTGGCGATGATGCTGCGCTACACGCTCGACGAACCCGAGGCGGCGCTGGCGCTGGAGCGAGCGGTCGCCGGAGTGATCGCCGACGGTCTGCGCTGCGCCGACATCGCCCGAACCTCCGGTCCCGGCACGAGCGCCTCCGGAGCCGGGAACGAACGCACGGTGGGCACCCGCGACATGGGTCAGGCGGTCCTCGATGCCCTTCGCGACGACACCACGACAGAATCGACGGCCCGGCCGTCGGCAGGAGAACCAGCGTGAGCAAGACCTTCGATATCGCCGTGGTCGGCGCCACCGGCGCGGTCGGCGAGACCCTGCTGTCGATCCTGCACGAGCGCAAGTTCCCGGTCGGCAAGGTGCACGCGCTGGCCAGCGCGCGCTCGGCCGGCAAGCGGGTCGAGTTCGGTGACAAGCAGCTGGTGGTGCAGGACCTGGACGGGTTCGACTTCTCCACCGTGCAGATCGGGCTGTTCAGCCCCGGTGCCAGCGTCTCGAAGGTCTACGCGCCGAAGGCGGCCGCGGCCGGCTGCGTGGTGATCGACAACACCAGCCAGTTCCGCTACGACGACGACAAGCCGCTGATCGTGCCCGAGGTCAACGCGCACGCCATCGAGCGCTACAAGGGCACCGGCATCATCGCCAACCCGAACTGCTCCACCATCCAGATGCTGGTGGCGCTCAAGCCGTTGCACGACGAGGCGCGCATCACCCGCATCAACGTGTGCACCTACCAGGCGGTCTCCGGCACCGGCAAGGAGGCGATCGAGGAGCTGGGCCAGCAGACCGCCCGGCTGCTGAACGGGCTGGACGTGACGGCCGAGGTCTACCCGCGGCAGATCGCGTTCAACGTATTGCCACACATAGACACGTTTCAAGACAACGGTTACACCAAGGAAGAGATGAAGATGGTGTGGGAGACGCACAAGATCATGGAGGACGAGCGCATCCGGGTGAATCCGACATGCGTACGTGTGCCCGTGTTCTACGGCCATTCCGAGGCGGTGCACGTGGAGTTCGAGCGTCCGTTGTCCGCCATGCGGGCGCGGAAGTTGCTGGAAGCCGCACCGGGAGTGGTCATCATGGACGAGCGCGCCGATGCCGGATACCCGACCGCCGTGACCGATGCGGCAGGCCAGGATCCGGTGTTCGTCGGGCGAATCCGCGAGGACATCAGTACCGAATGCGGTCTCGATCTGTGGATCGTGTCCGACAACGTACGCAAGGGCGCCGCGCTCAACAGTGTCCAGATCGCGGAATGCCTGGTTCGAGACCATCTCCAGGGCCCATGATGCAGCGCCATTCGTAGCGGACTGCACATGAATTCTTGAGCTATAACTTCAAGCTCTTGGCAAGTCGACAGTTGTCCGTCACGACGTGCGCATCCGCCATCCGGCGAATTCGTTCCCGTCGGCGGACAATACGGGGCAGGATGAACGTGCGAAAACTTAGACTGGCAGCTGCGGTAAGCCTGGCACTCGCGACACCGGGTGCATTCGCGCTCGGACTCGGCGACATCGAGATGCGTTCGGCGCTGAATCAGCCGATGAACGCCGAGATCCGCCTGACGTCGGTCGAACCGGGCGAACTGGACGGCATGATCGTCAAGCTGGCCTCACCCGAGGCCTTCGCCCGCGCCGGCATCGAGCGCTCGGCGATCCTGACCGGCTTGCGGTTCACCGTCGACGAGAGCGGCGCGGCACCCACGATCCGCATCACCAGCCAGTCCCCTGTGGTCGAACCTTTCCTGAACTTCCTGATCGAGATCGACTGGCCGCAGGGACGCATGGTGCGTGAGTACACGGTGCTGCTCGATCCACCGGTGTTCATGACACCGAGCGCATCGGGCCGCGGCGCACTGGAAGACGGCGTTTCCCTGGCCGGACGCGATGAAGGCGCGTTGCTCGCCCCGGCACCGATCGAACGCGACCGGTCGTCGGACGGTGGCGAAGCCGTCTCGCTGGACGAACTGGCCGGTGCGGCCGAGGCGGTAGACCCGCAGCGGGCTGCCGAGCAAGGCGAGGTCGTGGCGCTGAGCGACCTGGCCAGCCCCAACACCGACACCGGCACCGACGCGCGGTCCACGCCCGGGTTCGATTTCGATGTCGAGCTGATCGGCGGAACGCAAGAGGTTGCCGACGAGGTGGTCGGTGCCGATGCGCCGGACGCCGGTCAGGTCGTCTCCCTGGATGAACTGCTCGACGAGCCGGTGCCCGCCACGCGCGATACGCCTGCCCCCGCCAAGCCGGAGGCGATCACCGAACGGGAGGTCGTGTCGGGCGATACGCTGTTCCGCATCGCCCAGGAGCTGCAGGGCGACGGTGTCAGCGTGGAGCAGACCATGCTTGCGTTGCTGGCGGCCAACGAATCGGCCTTCATCGAAGGCAACATCAACCTGGTGCGCGCCGGCGCCATCCTGCGTGTCCCCGATTCCACGGCGACGCGCCGGATCACCCAGGCGCAGGCCGCGGCGGAGGTCAGCAAGCAGGCCACGCTCTGGCAGGAATATCGAGACAGCCGACGGGCCGCCGGCGGAACGCGACTGGCCGGCATTCCGGCCGGCGACGCCGAGCCGGAGGCGACCGATCCGGTCGGCACGAACGAGCTGACCGACGCGTCAGACGTGTCCGGAACGAGCGATGAGGCCGCGGCGCGGGACGATGCCCTGACGGCCAGCGCCGAGGCCATCATGGAAGAGGCCAGGCGAGAGATCCGCGAGCTGGAGCAGCTGCGCATCGTCGGCGAGGACGCGATCACCGATCGCGATGGCAACGAAGCGGCGGTCGACGATGCCGGACGGTTGAACGCCATCGAGCAGCGCCTTCGTCTGGCGCGGGAGCAGCTCGCCTCCAGCCGCCAGGAAGCCGGGGACCTGAGCGACCAGGCCGCCGAGCTGCGCGGCACGACGACCGATTTCGATTCGCTGATCGCGCTGCGTCAGAACGACATCGCGGCGCTGGAAGCCCGGCTGGAAGAGGCGCGCGAACGTGCGCTGACGCCGGGCGAACCGCCGGTCGATCCGGCCGGTTCCGCCGACGCGTCCGCTAGCGGACCGGACGGGGCGCTCGACGGCGTGCGGGTTGGCGACGATACCTCGACGACAGGGCTGGACGGAGCGGCCGGCGAGGATGCGGTCGGGAATTCGCTGGCCGAAGGAATGGATGCCATCGGCTCGGCCGGCGACGAGGCCGGTCAGGCGGTCCGCGATGCCCTGCCGTCCGATGGCACGAACTTCGAAGGCGTCGATCCCGTCGACGGTTACGAGACGCTGGCGGCGAACGATCCGCTGCAGGAGTCCACCGAGGCGATCGAGGAAGACCCGAACGCCGTCGATCCTGAAGCCGCGGACGAGGCCGCTGCCGAACGGGCCGGCGCCGATGCGGCCACCGACGCCGGGGCCATCGAGCAGGCGCGCCCTTGGTACCAGTCGTTGCTGGCCGACCCGGCCCGTCTGGCCATTGCCGGCGTGGGCGCGCTTGCACTGTTCGGAGCGCTCGGCACGTTGCTGTGGCGCCGTCGTCGCGAGAACGATCCCGACGCCTGGCTCGAGGACGATGCAGACGAGCCGATCGTCGATACGGACGCGGCCGATCCTGCCCGCGTCCAGGCGGCCGCCGTGTTCGACGAGCCGCAGGAGCGGGACGACACCCACGACACGACGTTGTCCGCCGTCGACGATCCGGCGCTGCAGACCTCGGACCAGACCGCCACGGAGCTGGCCGGGTTGGGCGAGGACAGCCTGGACAAGGACGACACGATCTCCGAGGTCGACGTCTATCTCGCCTACGGCCTGCACGGTCAGGCCGAGGAGCTGCTGAGCCGTGCGATCAAGCGGGATCCGAACAACCCGGCCTACGTGCAGAAGCTGCTGGAGACCTACCACGCCCAGGGCAACGCCGAAGCCTTCGGGATGACCGCTGACGACTGGCAGGCCCGGTTCGGCGGCACGAGTCATCCGGACTGGCCGGCCATCGCCGTCATGGGGCGCGAGCTGCAGCCCGGGTCGACGGCATTCGCCGCCGGTGAGACGGCCGCCGAGCCGCTGGCGGGCGAGGATGACGACCCGGCCTTGTTCGACCAGAGCCTGGATCCGGCGTTCGCGTTCGACGCGGGTGACCTGGAAGCCACCGGCGACTTTTCCACGCTTTCCGACGAGATCGTGCTCGATGAGGACAAGGACACGATCGAGTTCGACGCGGAGCAGGCCTTCGCGCCGATCGATCGACCGGCACCGTCGAACGAGAAGGCGCCCGGAAACGGGGCGGGTAGCGGCATGACCGGTATCGAGGCGCCGGAACTGCAGTCCCCGAACGCGCTGGAGGACGACCTGACGCTGGACCTGGACAAGCTGTCCGACGAGCTGGCGCTGGAGAGCACCGAGATGCTCGAGATCCCGGACCTGACCGCCGACAACGATCTGCTGACCGACGAGGCCGAACTGGTCGGCGATGCCGACGAGGTCGACACCATGATGGATCTGGCCAAGGCCTACATCGACATGGGTGACAAGGATTCCGCGTCGAGCACGCTGGGCGAGATCGTCAAGAGCGGCAACCCCGACCAGGTGACCGAGGCGGAGACCCTGCTTCGCAAGATTTCCTGAGCGGGTCGACCGTCCTGCGACGCATCGCTCTGGCCGTCGAGTACGACGGCCGGGGCTTCTGCGGCTGGCAACGCCAGCCGCACTGCCGCGCGGTGCAGCAGGCACTGGAGGAGGCGCTGGCCCGTATCGCGCGGCAACCGGTGACGGTGAACTGTGCGGGGCGGACCGATACCGGCGTGCATGCCGCCGCGCAGGTGTGCCACTTCGACGAGCCGGTCGCACGGCCGCTGCGCGCGTGGAGCTTCGGGGTGAACAGCCACCTGGATGCCGGCGTGGCGGTGCATTGGGCCGAGGCGGTCGCTCCGGACTTTCACGCGCGTTTCTCGGCCGTATCGCGCAGCTACCGCTACACCATCCTCAACCGTGCCACCCGGCCGGGTCTGGATGCCGGACGGGTCGGCTGGATCCGCGAGCCGCTGGATGCGGATCTGATGCACCGGGCCGCCCAGGCGCTGGTCGGCGAGCACGATTTCCAGAGCTTTCGCGCCGCCGAGTGTCAGGCGAAGCACGCCGTGCGTTCGGTCCTGGGCATACGGGTAAGCCGGCAGGGTCCACAGGTCACGATCGACATCAGCGCGAACGGATTCCTGCACAACATGGTGCGCATCGTGACCGGCTGTCTGGTCGCGGTGGGACGTGGCGATCGGTCGCCGGGCTGGGTCGCCGAGGTGCTCGCGGCGCGCGATCGCACGCATGGGGCGGCCACCGCGCCGCCAGGCGGACTGGTGTTCGTGCAACCGGGTTATCCCGAGCGGTTCGGGATTCCCGATTTCAGCGATGAGCAACGGGCGGTCTGGCGCCCCGAATGACGGACATCGTCCTGTCGTACGGCTAGGGAGCCTCTGCACGATGCAGGGGGTGGCGCATTGTGCAGAGGTTCCCTAGGGAGAAGGGGCGCCGTCTGATAAGGTCCGCCGCCATGGCAGCACGCACCCGAGTCAAGATCTGCGGCATCACGCGACGCGACGACGCGCTGGCCGCCGCGCGCGCCGGCGCGGACGCCATCGGGTTCGTGTTCGTGGCGCGCAGCGCCCGCGCCATCGAGCCCGAGGCGGCGCATCGCATCGCCGCCGAGCTGCCGCCGTTCGTGACACCGGTCGGGTTGTTCATGGATCCGGACGAGGCGCTGGTGCGACGAACGATCGAGGCGTGGCCCGAGCTCGTACCACAGTTCCACGGCAAGGAATCCGCCGCCGATTGCGAGCGTTTCGGCAGACGGTACCTCAAGGCGCTGGGGGTCGGATCGACCGGCACCCTGCCCGGGAACGAGGTGCTCGACGCGTTCGCCGGTGCCTGCGGCTTCCTGTTCGACAGCCACGCGCCGGGCGAGCTCGGCGGGACCGGCAAGACCTTCGACTGGAGCGCGCTGGCCGCCCGTGGGTCCGATGCCCGGACGCTGGTGCTGGCCGGCGGACTGCACCCGGGCAACGTGGAGGCGGCGGTGCGACAGGTTCGGCCCTGGGCGGTGGACGTCAGCTCCGGGGTAGAGTCGGCGAAGGGCATCAAGGACCATGCGGCGCTGCACGCGTTCATGGCCGCGGTCCGTTCGGCCGACCAGGCGATCGGCGGGGCAGTTCCCGAGAATTGAAGACGTCCGACAACGACTACGTGACACACGAGCAACGGAGCAGCATGGCAAGCAACCCGAACGCAGGCGGCGGCGTGGACCGCTCGGCGGTCAATACCGACACCGGTCATTTCGGCATCTACGGCGGCAGTTTCATCGCCGAGACGCTGATGGATCCGGTCGAGGAACTCAAGGAGGCCTACGAGCGCTATCGGCAGGACAACGCGTTCATCGCCGAATTCGAGTGGGAGCTGAAGAACTTCGTCGGCCGGCCGAACCCCCTGTACCACGCGCGACGCTGGTCCGAGTCGCTGGGCGGTGCGCAGATCTGGCTCAAGCGCGAAGACCTGAACCACACCGGCGCCCACAAGATCAACAACACGGTCGGGCAGGCGCTGCTCGCACGTCGCATGGGCAAGAAACGCATCATCGCCGAGACCGGGGCCGGGCAGCACGGCGTGGCCACCGCGACGGTGTGCGCGCGCTGGGGCATGGAGTGCATCGTGTACATGGGCGAGGAGGATATCCAGCGCCAGGCGCCGAACGTGTTCCGCATGAAGTTGCTGGGCGCGACCGTGGTGCCGGTCACCAGCGGCTCGCGCACGTTGAAGGATGCGCTGAACGAGGCGATGCGCGACTGGGTCGGCAATGTCGACGACACGTTCTACATCATCGGCACCGCGGCCGGACCGCACCCGTACCCGACCATGGTGCGCGACTTCAACAGCGTGATCGGCAAGGAGATCAGGGAGCAGTCGCACGAGCATTTCGGGCGCCTGCCCGATGCGATCATCGCCTGCGTGGGTGGCGGCAGCAACGCCATCGGGGCCTTCCACCCGTTCATCGACGATCCCGAGGTGGCGCTGTACGGCATCGAGGCCGGCGGTGACGGGGTCGAGACCGGTCGACACGCCGCCCCGCTGAGTGCGGGGCGACCGGGCGTGCTGCACGGCAACCGCACCTACCTGATGGAGGACGAGGCAGGCCAGATCATCGAGACCCATTCGGTGTCGGCCGGCCTGGACTATCCGGGCGTCGGGCCGGAGCACGCCTGGCTGAAGGACATCGGACGCGTCATCTACGATGCCGCCACCGACACCGAGGCGCTGGCGGCCACGCACACCCTGTGCCGGCTGGAGGGCATCATCCCGGCACTCGAATCGGCTCATGCGCTGGCCCATGCGGTGAAGCTGGCACCGACCTGGAGCAAGGACCGGCACATCGTGGTCAACCTGTCGGGCCGCGGTGACAAGGACATCAACACGTTGGCCACCCTCGAGGGCATGACGTTGTGAGCGAGGCTGCGAACGTGGCCGCGAACGTGGCCGGCACGGACACCGGCGATCGGCGACGTATCGCCGAACGGTTCGCCGCGCGTGACGGTGGCAAGCTGCTGATCCCGTACATCACCGCCGGCGATCCGGGCCTGGATACCACGCTTGCACTGATGCACACGCTGGTGGAGGCCGGATCGGACATCATCGAACTCGGCATTCCGTTCTCGGATCCGATGGCGGACGGTCCGGTCATCCAGCTGGCCTGCGAGCGGGCGCTGCGCGCCGGCACCCGGCTGGTCGACGTGCTGGAGACCGTCCGGCGCTTTCGCGAAAACGACGACGACACCCCGGTGGTACTGATGGGCTACCTGAATCCGGTCGAACGGCTCGGCTACGAAGCCTTCGCCGATCAGGCGATCGCGGCCGGTGTGGACGGCGTGCTGACCGTCGACCTGCCGCCCGAGGAGGCCGGCACGCTCGGCGACGAGCTGGCGCGGGTCGGCCTTGACGCGATCTACCTGCTGTCCCCGACCACCTCGGACAAGCGCCTGGCACGGGTCGCCGCCTTGGGCTCGGGCTATCTCTACTACGTCTCGCTCAAGGGCGTCACCGGGGCGGCGAAGCTCGACACCACCGAGGTCGCCAGCCGGGTCACGCATCTGAAGTCGATGGCCGACCTGCCGGTGGCGGTCGGGTTCGGGATCCGCGATGCCGAATCGGCCGCCACGATCGCCGCCGCCGCCGATGCGGTCATCGTCGGCAGCGCGCTGGTGGCGTTGATCGGCGAGCACGGCGACGATGCGCCCACCCTGCATCGGGAGATCGGCGAGCTGGTGGGCGGCATGCGCCGCGCGATGGACGCCGTGTCACCGACTCCGCCATCGATCCCGTCACCGACCGGCAGAGGCTGAATCATGGCCGAGGACAAGGACGCCACGCCGCCCAAGGCGCCGGGCAGCGCGCAGCGGCGCATGAGCTGGTTCGAACGGCTGATCCCGGCCCGCATCGGTGCGCGGCAGGAAGGCAAGAGTGCCAAGGGCAACGTGCCCGAAGGGCTGTGGGTCAAGTGCGACGACTGCGGTCACGTGCTCTATCACGCCGAACTGGACCGCTCCCAGGACGTCTGCGTCAAGTGCGGGCATCACCGGCGCGTGCGCGCCCGGGTCCGGATCGAACGCCTGCTCGACCCGGGCAGCGGCGAGGAGATCGGCGCCGACATCGAGCCGGTCGACATCCTGAAGTTCAAGGACAGCAAGCGTTACAAGGATCGCCTGACGGCGGCGCAGAAGGAGACCGGCGAAAAGGATGCGCTGGTGGTCATGCGGGGCACGCTGCACGGCTCGCCGGTGGTGGTCGCGGTGTTCGACTTCGCCTTCATGGCGGGGTCCATGGGCTCGGTGGTCGGCGAGCGCTTCTGCCGTGCCTGCGACCGCTGCCTGGAGGAGGGCATTCCGTTCGTGTGCTTCAGCGCCAGCGGGGGCGCGCGCATGCAGGAGGCCCTGTTCTCGCTGCTGCAGATGGGCAAGACCAGTTCCCTGCTGACGCGACTGGGCGATCGGGGCCTGGCCTACGTCTCGGTGCTCACCGATCCGACCATGGGCGGCGTCTCGGCAAGCCTTGCCATGCTGGGCGACGTGATCATCGCCGAACCCGGCGCGCGCATCGGTTTCGCCGGTCCGCGGGTCATCGAGCAGACGGTGCGCGAGAAGCTGCCCGAGGGGTTCCAGTCGGCCGAGTTCCTGCTGGAGCACGGCGCCATCGACATGATCTGCGATCGACGCGAAATGCGTGACACGCTCGCCCGCCTGCTCGGCAAGCTGGGCGATCGGCCGACGCCGTTTCCCCAGCGCGCCGGCACCGAGGGTGCCGCCGACGGCGCTGCCGCACCCGCCGTGGCGCCTGCCGCCGCGGCGGCTCGGTGAACCGGAGAGCGCACGCTTGGCCGATACGCCGCTGGACGCAGCGCTAGCGCGGATCGCCTCCGCGCATCCGTCGGCGATCGACCCGGGGCTGGAGCGCCTCGGGCGCGTCGCCGTACGGGCCGGGCTGGATCGGGTCACGGTGCCGCTGGTGACGGTGGCGGGTACCAACGGCAAGGGCTCGACGGTGGCGATGCTGGCCTCCGTCTGGCAGGCGGCCGGCCATCGCGTCGGCACCTCGACCTCGCCGCACCTGGTGGATTTCAACGAGCGCATCCGCATCGACGGCACGCCGGTGCCCGATGAGCGGATCCTGGCGGCCATCGCCGACATCGAGCCGTTCATCGTTCCCGACACGCTGACCTACTTCGAGATCGCCACGCTGGCCGCCATGGCCTGCTTTCGCGATGCCGGGGTCGAGGCCATCGTGCTGGAGGTCGGTCTGGGGGGGCGTCTGGACGCGGCCAACCTGTGGGACGCCGATCTGGCGATCCTCACCAGCGTGGCGCTCGATCATGCCGAGTGGCTGGGCAGCGACCTGCTGGTGATCGCGACCGAGAAGGCCGCCATCGCCCGGTCGGGGCGTGCGTTGATCGTCGGCGAATGGCCCGCGCCGGCCTCGCTGGCACCGTTCGCACGGGCGAACGACATCGAGCTGGTACCGGCCGAGCTGGCCGCCGTGCCCGGCGAGCTGGGCTTGCCCGGGGAGCACCAGCGCCGCAACGCCGCCTGCGTGGTCGAGGCGGTCGCCCGGCTGCACGACCGACTGCCGGTGTCGGCACCGGACCTGCGGCGCGGGTTGTCCGCCGCCCGGATCGACGCCCGGATGCAGCGACTTCGCCTCCGGGACATCGAGGTCTGCCTGGATGTCGCGCACAATCCGCACGCGGCGGCGGCACTGGCAAGCGCGCTTGCCGCCCAAGCCGTCACGGACACGGGCGCGAACACGGGCGCAGATGTCGGGCCGGCGGGCTGGCACCTGGTGTTCGCCGCCCTGGCTGACAAGGACATCCCCGGCATCGTCCAGGCGCTGGCGCCGATCGCCCGTTCGTTCGCCTGTCCGTCGTTGCCCGGCGAGCGTGCGCTGTCCGGCGAGGCGCTGGCCGCCCGGGTCGGCGCGGCACTCGATGATCGGACGGTACCGGTGAGCGCCTGCACCTCGGTGGCGGACGCCTCGGCGCTGGCCTTCGCCCGTGCCGGTGATGAGGGCGGGGGCGTGCTGGTGGCCGGCTCGTTCGTCACGGTGGGCGCCTGGGTGGGCGTGCACGCGCTCGATCGGCAATGAGCCGGTTGCGAGACGAGGATGATCGTGCCGCGCGGCTGCGACAGCGGCTGTGGGGCGGAGCGGTGCTGATCGCCATCCTGGTGATCCTGTTGCCGCTGGTGCTCGACGGCTCCGGCAGCGAAAGCCAGTTCCGCCGCGTGGAGCGGCTGCGCGAGGAGCCACCGCGCGTGCTGGGCATCGATGGTCGGCCGGAGCCTGCGTCCATTCGCCTGCCGGATGCCTTGCCCGACCCTGGACCCGCCCCTGGTCCTGACTCCGGCCGCGATGAGGCGCGCGTGGGAACGACGTCCGCCTCGATCGATGCGACGGCGGTGCCGCGCATCCGTATCGGCGAGGACGACCCGCCCGACTACATGCGCATTACCCCGTCTCCGCGGACGCTGCGTGCGCGCGAGCGCAACGCCGAGCTCGATGCCTGGGTGGTGCAGGCGGGCAGCTTCGCAAGGCGGACCAACGCGGTGGCGGTGCGCGATCGCTTGCGCCGTGCCGGCTATCCGAGCTTCGTGACCGCGCAGGACGAGGCTCCGGCCCTGTTCCGGGTGCGGGTGGGACCGATGATCGACGAGAACGCGGCCCGCGACACGCAGCGCGCGGTTGCCGCGCTGACCGGCCGCGAGGCCATCCTGGTGAGCTATCCCTGAGCGAGCGACTACACTTCGCCGACCGAACCCCCAAGGAGAAGGCCGGTGTCAGGCATCGACATCGCCATCATCGTCGTGGTGCTGCTCTCGGCGTCGATCAGCTACTTTCGCGGCTTCTTCAAGGAAGCCATGAGCCTTCTGGTGTGGGTGGGCGCGATCCTGATCACGCTCGGCTTCGCGTCCCGCTTCGCCAGCCTGATCCCGGTCGAGGCGATCGCCACCCCCAGCGCACGCCTGGCGGTCAGCTCGGTGGTGCTGTTCCTGGGCACCTTGCTGGTCGGCGCACTGGCGAACTTCCTGTTACGGCGTATCCTTGCCGGCGCACGGCTCAAGCTGGTGGACCGGATCATCGGTGTGGTGTTCGGGCTGGCGCGTGGCGTGGTCATCGTGGCGCTCATCGTGCTGGTGGCCAATCTGGCGCCGGAACTCAAGCAGGAACGCTGGTGGAGCGAATCCGAATTGCTGCCCGAGTTCCAGGACATGGCGCGGGCCATTCACGGCCAGCTTCCGCTGGAAGTGGCCCAGCATTTCGATTTCCAGGAAACCACCTGATCATGCGGACGGACGGCTAGAGAATGTGCGGCATCATCGGCATCGTCGGCAGCGATGCGGTCTCCAGTCGGCTGTACGATGGGCTCACGCTCTTGCAGCATCGCGGCCAGGATGCCGCCGGCATCGCCACCTGCGATGCCGGCCGGCTGATCCTGCGCAAGGGCGCCGGCCTGGTGCGCGACGTGTTCCGGCCGGCCGACATGCAGCGCCTGACCGGCAACCTGGGCATCGGCCACGTGCGCTACCCGACCGCCGGCAGCTCCGGGGACTCCGAGTCGCAGCCGTTCTACGTGAACTCCCCGTACGGCATCGTCATGGGTCACAACGGCAACCTGACCAATTCGGCCGAGCTGCAGACCGAGCTGTTCGAGTCCGACCTTCGGCACATCAACACCCGTTCGGACAGCGAGGTGCTGCTGAACGTGTTCGCCCACGAGCTGCAGGCCACCACGCCCGGTGCCCGGTTCAGCCCGGATGCGCTGTTCCAGACCGTGCGTCAGGTGCACAAGCGCTGTCGCGGCGCCTACGCGGTGATCGGCATGCTGGTGGGGCGCGGCGTGTTCGCGTTCCGCGATCCGCTGGGCATCCGGCCGGCGGTGATCGGCCAGCGGCGCACCGAGGCCGGCACCGAGTACGCGGTCGCCTCCGAAAGCGTCGCCCTGCGCGGCCTGGATTTCGAGCTGATGCGGGATCTGGCACCCGGCGAGGCGGTGTTCATCGACAACGACGGGCAGCTGCACACCGCGCAGTGCAGCGATGCACCGCAACTGGTGCCCTGCATCTTCGAGTACGTCTACCTGGCACGCCCGGACAGCATCATCGACGAGGTGTCCGTGTACAAGGCACGGCTGCGCATGGGCGAGACGCTGGCCAGGAAGATCCTGGCCGAGCGTCCGGACCACGATATCGACGTGGTGATCCCGATTCCCGACACCAGCCGCACCTCGGCGCTGGAGGTGGCGTTCAACCTCGGCGTCAAGTACCGCGAGGGTTTCATCAAGAACCGCTACATCGGCCGCACCTTCATCATGCCGGGCCAGGAGCTGCGCAAGAAGAGCGTGCGCCAGAAGCTCAGCGCCATCGAGCTGGAGTTCAACGGCAAGAACGTGCTGCTGGTGGACGACTCCATCGTGCGCGGCACCACCTCCGGGCAGATCGTGGAGATGGCGCGCGAGGCGGGTGCCCGGCGGGTCTACATGGCCTCGGCCGCGCCGCCGGTGCGCTATCCGAACGTCTACGGCATCGACATGCCGGCCACTACCGAGCTGATCGCCGCCGGACGCGAGGTCGACGAGATACAGCGGATGATCGGCGCCGACTGGCTGATCTACCAGGACCTGGCCGACCTGGAGGAGGCGGTGCGCTATGCCAAGCGCCCGATCGAGCACTTCGAGGCCGGATGCTTCACCGGCGAGTACATCACCGGGGACGTCACCGACGACTACCTGAACGCGCTGCAGAGCGCACGTTCGGACGGTGCGAAGGGCGCCGCCGGTGAGGACGGCCTACTGATGCTGTAGCGGCGTCCCGTCGCCCAGCCTCATCAGGTGACGCCCCTGCAGTTCGTCCAGCGTGGCATCGACCTCGGATCGCCGGCGCGATGCGTTCCAGTGGAGCTCCTCGGCCAGCACCGCGGCCATGCACGCAAGGTCGGCCCGCGTCAGCGCGCCGGTGATGGCCAGATCGGTTCGTCGCGATACCACGTCGCAGAGCGTGCCGACCAGTTCGCGACGGGCCATCCAGGCGATCTCGGCGGTGCTCCAGGTGGTGGCGTCGGGCAGGCGCTGCTCGTCCGGCCGGCCAGCGATCCGCGCGTTCGCGATGTCCAGCGCCTGCGTGCCGTAGCGCCTCAGCAACGTGTCCAGGCGCTCGCGTGATACCGGTACCCGTGCGGCTTGCTCGTCCAGCCAGCGCCTGCGTTCGGGCGGCGTGACCGGGAAGTCGCGTCCCCCGCCGATCGGCAGCGAGCGGGTGCTGGTCAGGCGCCGCCGCGACAGCCTCGACAGCAGCGTATCGCTCACCTCTTCGGCGAAGCCGCGGAACGTGGTCCACTTGCCACCGACCAGGCAGACGATCGGCCAGGCCCGGGTGGCGGTCGGTTCCAGCACCGGCGCCGAGTGATCGCGGCTGATCAGGCCGGGCAGGTCGGCCGCCGAGTTCGGCAGCGGCCGAATGCCGCTGTAGACGTGCACGATCTGCTCGCGCGCCACGTCCACCCCCGGCAGCAGGCCGGAGACGCTGTGCAGCAGGTAGTCGATCTCCTCGTCGTCGCAGTGCACCGTGTCCGGATCGTCGGCCGGGATGTCGGTCGAGCCGATCAGGGCCAGGCCTTCGTAGTCGAATACCAAGCAGATCCGCCCGTCGTCCGCCTCGAAGTAGATCATCCGCCCGTCCAGCTGTCGCACCAGGGCCTCGTTGCGCAGCAGCAGGTGCGAGCCCTTGGTGCCGCCGATCAGCTCGCTCTTCTCGCCCAGCGTGGCGTTGACGCCGTCGATCCAGGGGCCGGCGGCGTTGACGACGATCCGCGGGCGCACCGAGAAGCGCGTGCCGTCCGCGCGGTGAAAGTCCAGCACGCCGTCGGTGACCGAATCGAGCGCTGCGTGGTTGGCCGCCAGCGAGACCGGAGAGGCGCGCAGTCCGTCCATCACCAGCTCCAGCACCAGTCGCTCGGGGTTGACGATCATCGCGTCGTGATAGACCCCGACCGCCACGATGTCCGGGGTCAGGGCGGGCAGCCAGGACAGCGCCCGGCGCCGGCGGAGCAGCCGGTGCCGGGGCAGCGTGCGGTCGCGCGAGCCGTAGAAGTCGTACATCGACAGGCCGAGCTTGATCAGCGCGGCGCCGCGCGCACGCGGGGCGGTGACCGAACCGAACAGAGTGCGCACGGCCGCCGGGATGCCGCGCAGCCAGGAGAAGATCGGGATCACCGTCTGCAACGGGCGCACCCGGTGAGGCGCGTTCTTGAGCAGCAGGTTGCGCTCCAGCGTGGATTGCGCCACCAGCCCCAGCTCGCCGGTTTCCAGATACTTCAACCCGCCGTGAATCAGCCGCGAGGGGGCGGCGCTGGTGCCTGAGCCGAAGTCCCGATTGTCCACGATCAGGCAACGCAGGCCCTGTTCGCACAGGTCGCGATACAACCCCGCGCCGTTGATGCCGCCGCCCAGGATCAGCACGTCCACGTCGGCCTGCGGCTCGAGGCCGGCGAGGCGCTGCAGGGGGTCGAGGCGAACGGGCGCGCTCACGAGGGCTCGGTCTCATCGGTGGCGGCCGGGGCGCCCAGCGCCTCCAGCTCGGACCAGTGTCCGCGCAGGGTCTCGGCGATTCGCGTGAACAGCTCGAACCGCCGCTCCAGGCGGGCCTGCCGGTGCGGGTCGGGACGGTGCAGGCGAACGCTGCCGTCGGCAAGCGGCGGTGCCTGCTGCAGCGAGGGGTAGACGCCGGCCGCCACGCCGGCGCACAGCGCCGCGCCACGCGCGGCCGCCTCGTCGATGTCGGGCACCTGCACCGGTAGCCCGATCGTGTCGCAGAACAGCTGCGCGAAGGCGGGATTGCGCGAGACGCCGCCGGTCAACCGCACGTCGCGCACCTGGAAACCGCGGCGCAGCGCATCGATGTGGGTGCGATGGTTGAAGGCCACGCCTTCGAGCACCGCACGCAGCAGGTCGCCGCGTTCGTGCCAGCCGTGCAGGCCGGTGAAGCTGGCGCTGGCGCGTTCGCCGTGAGGCGAGCCGAACAGATAGGGATGGAACAGGAGGGTCGAGTCGCGTTGCAGCGCCGCCTCGATCTCCGGATCCAGCCGGGCATGGATCGTCTCGCCGGCTTGGCTCGCCCGGTCGCGTTCGCTCGCGCACAGTGTGTCGATGAACCAGTCGTAGTTGGCGGTGGAGGCCGGGGAGATCGCCATGCTGTTCCAGCGTCCGGGCTCGATCGCGTTGCGACAGAACCAGCCGCTGTCCACGCGGGGCGAGTCCGAGACGATCTCGTTGATCGAGTAGGTGCCGGCGATCACGCCCAGCACGCCCGGCACGTGCGCGCCGATGCCCAGCGCCGAGGCGGTCACGTCGTGCAGGCCGGCCGCCACCGGCGTACCGGGGCGCAGGCCGGTCGCGGCGGCTGCCTCGGGGGTGATCTCGCCGATCAGGGCCGCGGAATGATCGACCGGCGGCAGCGCCGTGGACAGGGCGCTCAGCCCGAACAGCGCCAGCACCCGGTCGCTGTAGCGCTGGGTGCGCACATCGGTGAACGCGGTGCTGGCCTCGGTCCGGTCGGTGCCGATCGTGCCGGTCAGGCAATGGCGCAGCCAGTCCTTGCAGGCGAGCACGTGCGCGATGCGGGCGAACCGTTCCGGCTGGTGTTGCCGCAGCCAGGCCAGCAGGGTCGACGGTGCCGAGGCGTGGGGAACCTGTCCGCTGAGCGCGAGCGCCTCGGACGATACCGACCCTTGCCGCCAGGCGGCGATCAGGTCCTCGGCACGGCTGTCCAGCGACAGGATGCCGGGCCCGAGCGGCTGCCGGTCCGCATCGAGCAGGTACACGCCGTCGCCGTGGGCGGTGGGCGCTACCGCCAGCACGTCCGAGGCCGGACGAGCACCGGTGCTCAGCGCCTCGGAAATCGCCTCGGCGGTGGCACGCCAGAACGTCGGCAGGTCACGCTCGACGTGCCGGGCACGCGGCATCGACGGTGCCAGGCGCCGACGCGCGATCGACAGGGGTGTTCCGTCGACATCGAACAGGACCGCCTTGGTGACGGTCAGGCCGCTGTCGATGCCGAGCAGGCTGGGCATGGTGGGCTGGAGCTCCGGTTGCGCCGATGGTAAGGGCCTGTGAAGGAATAAAGGGTACATCCCCTTATTCCTTCACAGGCCCTTACCAGAAGGAGCCGCTCGATGAAGCGCGGACCCGGATCGTGCGACCGCACCACGCCGCTCAGGTCACATCAGGCGCAGGCCGGCACGCTGGAAGTCGCCCACGTCGATGCCGAAGCTGCCGTCGCTGTGGGTCGTCTTGATCTGGTAGACCTTGCCCTCGTTGTCCATGTCCAGCTTGAACAGGTCGACCACGCGTTGCGACACCGGCTCGTGCGCCGCGTCCAGGATCAGGATCACCCGCGGCTTGAGCTTGTCCGAGTTGTTCGACAGCACGATGCCGACCTCGCCGTTGGTCAGCTCGACCACGCTGCCGGGCGGGAAGATGCCCACCGCGTCGATGAAACGGATGACCAGGTCCTCGTCGAATTGCTTGTCGCGCAGCGCGTACAGCTCCTGCAGCGCATCGGAGGGTGACATGGCGGCCCGGTAGAGCTGCCGTGTGGTCATCGTGTCGTACGCCTCCGCGATCGCCACGATCTTGGCGAACAGCGGAATGCTCTCGCCGGCCAGCTTGCGCGGGTAGCCGGTCCCGTCGGGACGCTCGTGGTGCGAGTGCGCCACGTCGGCGGCGCCGGACATGACCGACTTGGTCGATATCAGGATGTCGCGCCCGTAGCGTGCGTGCTTGCGCATCTCCTCCATCTCGGCCTCGGACAGCGGCCCGACCCGATCGAGCACTTCGCTGGACACGCTGGTCTTGCCGACGTCGTGCAGCATGCCGCACACGCCCACGTCCTCCATCTCGCGCGTGGTCATGCCCATGGACTTCGCCATCACGATGCTCAGCGCGGAGACGTTCATCGAGTGCTGCGCGGTATCCTCGTGCTTGGCCTTGATGCGGGTCAGCCAGACCGAGGCGTCCGGGTTTCTCAGGATGCTGTCCACGCAACCGTTGACGGCGAGCTTCACCTTGCCGCCATCGATCTGCGCACCCATGCGGATCTCGGAGAACAGGTTGCCGATGGCTTCGCTGGCGAGCGAGTGGACCTCGCGTGCCGCATCCATCTCCTCCTCCACGGGCATCACGCCGTCCAGGATGGAGCCGGCGCCGGCGAACGGACGGGGGCTCGGCGAAGCGTCGACCTTCTCGCCGAGCGAGAATTCGTCGTAATCCACGAACACGTACGCGCACTCGTTCTGGATGGCCAGCACGTCGCTCGGCGACTTCAGTTCCAGGCCCTGGAACATGAACACCGAGTCTTCCCAGGGGCAATCGAGCTCGACCACGAACATGCCCACGCGCAGGTCCTTCACGTCCATCTTCCGGTGCAGCACCCGGGTGCGCTTGGTTCGCTCGCGCTCGCGCTCGGGCGCCGCGTCACGCGGTCTCGGACGACGCTTCGGCGCTTCGGCCTGCTTGAAGAAGTTCTTGAACACGGTCGGCTGCGCCTCGTCCCCGTTCGGCCGAGACCGTCATGGTCTCCCCGTCAACCAATCAGCGGCGCGCCGGTACAGAGCTTGAGCCGTGCCCGGACCACCGGGCAGGTCGATGGACGAGCCGACGGACGATCAGGGGGAGGGCGATCGTTGCGCGATGCTCCCTTGTCCATCCAGTGCCACGAACCGCAGCTGCGGAGCGGTGGGGCCGGACACCGCGACATGGCTCGCCGGTCCCCGTACGGGGACCTCGATCAGCGTGCTGTCGTGCCCGACACCGTGCTGCCGACGGTAGCGGGTCGCCAGTGCGCTCCGGGCCGACGCGGGAACGTCTTCGATGCGATCGGTGAGCACCACCAGGGTGCGCTGCCGGTCCAGCCCGTCGATCAGACGCAGCAGATGCTCGTTCGACATCGTCACGCAGCCCTCGCTGGACCAGGGTGCGCGACTGGGATGGGCGCGCGGCACGCCGTGCAGCCAGATGCCCGATCCGGTGCGTCCCGACGCTCGATCGAGCGCGTTCGGATAATCCAGCGTCAGAGCCGCTGCGCCGTAGAGCTCGGGCAGCGCCTCGTCCGCGTGCAGCGCCTCGATGCGATAGACGCCCAGCGGCGTGCGTCGATCGCCCTCCCGCCACTTGCCGAAGCCGGCGCTGCCGCTGGACACGTAGTGACGAGCGGCCAGCGTGGCCCGACCGCCGTGCACCCGGTAATGGCGCAGTTCCGAGCGCGACAGGTCGACCATCAGCACGGTGCCGACATCCGGCCCGAGCTGCACCAAAGCACGCGGCAGCATCGGCTCGCTCGTGCCGGGTACCGGCCGTCGGGCGATGGCCAGCCGGGTGCGCGCCTCGAGCAGCAGATCGACCAGCTCCTCCGGCCAGTGGGCGGCGGACAACGGCCGAACGGCGTCCAGTGCCTGGACACTGAGCAGTTCGGCCTGCACCAGCTGGGCCAGACGGAAGTCCGGATGCCGTCGCACCAGATCGGTGGAGAGCACCAGGGCCTCGCGCAGCCGACCCTCGGCCAGCTGCCCCAGCAACACGCCGGTCTGCCGGTCCAGCGCCTCGATGCTGTGGCGGGGGATGTGCGGCGCGGCACTCGCCGGGCCGGCGAGTAGCGCCACGATCAATGCCGGCACCAGTGCCGACCCGCGCAGCAACTTGCTGACCCTCACAACGCACGCTCCTCGTAGATCGTCCAGCCCGCACCCGTCGGGCGCAACAGCATCAGTCGCCCCTGCGGCACGTCGTCCAGGTCGCGCCAGCGCACCAGCGCCACGGCATCGGGTCCTGCGAAGGTGATGTCGCGGTTCACCGCGCTCCAATCGGGGCGACTCGCCGCGAGCGAGGATGATGCCAGCGTACCGCCCTGGAAGTCCGTGGCGTAGTGCGCGTTGCGGTGGTGCGCCCGATCGCTCGAGGCGCTGTTCCACCAACGACTCAGGGTGGTGTCCAGCACCGCCTCCTCGCGTGGCCCGTCGGCGGATGCGCCGTCGGGCGGCCCCGGGCTGTTGCGCCATCGCGAGTCGTGCAGCACGGGCACCGGTGGAGCGTGCGTCGGAGGCGGCTCGCCCAGCGCCCGTGCGTAGGCCTGCGCGGCGCGCCAGCGCTGGATCCTGCGCACCGACTCGACCGTGTCGGCGGTGCGCGTATCGAGCGCGATCGCCGCCTCCAGCTGCACGACCGCCTCCTCCCAGTCGCCGCGCCGCGCGGCAAGACTGCCCAGGCCATGCCGGATCTGCGGGAGCTGGGTACACTGTGGCAGCAACGCCTCCAGTCCGCGCTCGGCACCCGGCAGGTCGCCCGCCCGTGCGATGGCCACGTGCCGGTCCAGTTCGCCGGCACAGTCCGGTCCGGAAGCGTGTGCGGGGGACGGTGGTTCGGCGTGCGCGGTGGAAGCCAGGCATAGCAGCAGCGTTGCGCCGGCCTTCACGAGCGATGAACGAGCAGGGTCGAACGACGGCACCGTGAAACCTGCCCCGAGAAAGGTGAACTTGAGAAAAGTGAAGCTTGTCACGCAATTCTAGCCCAGTGATCTGTCATGACCGGCCCTGACGACGACCTCCCCCCGTTCCAGCGATTCCAGGCCGATGCGGGGAACACCCCATTGCGCGACGAGACGCTGGCGGTGCGTGCCGGGTTCACCCGTTCAAGCTTCAATGAACATGCCGAACCGATCATGGCGACCTCGAGTTTCGTGTTCGAGAACGCCGCCCAGGCCGCGGCGCGCTTCTCGGGCACCGAGCAGGGGCCGATCTATTCACGCTTCAGCAACCCCACGGTGCAGGCCTTCGAGGGCCGGCTGGCCGCGCTGGAGGGCAGCGAGGCGGCGATCGGCACCGCCTCGGGCATGGCCGCCACCGCGGCACTGATGCTCGGCACGCTGCGTCAGGGCGATCGGGTGATCGCCACGCGCAACATGTTCGGCAGCACGGTCAACCTGTTCAGGAACTTCCTGCCGCGCTACGGCATCGAGGTGGACTGGGTCGACGGCTTCGACCCCGAAGGCTGGGCGGCGGCGCTTTCGCCCACCACGCGCTACCTGTATCTGGAGACCCCGACCAATCCGCTGACCGAGGTGGCCGACATCCCCGCGATCGCCGCGGTGGCCGAATCCGGTGGCGCGCAACTGGTGGTCGACAACTGCTTCTGCACCCCGGCGCTGCAGAAGCCGCTGGCGCTGGGCGCGCACATCGTGACGCATTCGGCCACCAAGTACCTGGACGGTCAGGGGCGTTGCGTGGGCGGTGCGGTGTGCGGCTCGGCCGAGTTGATCGATCAGCTGACCGCCTTCATGCGCAGCGCCGGCCCGTCGCTGAGCCCGTTCAACGCGTGGGTGTTCACCAAGGGGCTGGAGACGCTCGGGCTGCGCATGCAGCGCCACACCGAGAACGCCGCCGCGCTGGCCGACTGGCTGGCCGGACAGCCGCAGGTTTCCCGGGTGCACTACCCGGGCCGTCCGGATCATCCCCAGCACGCGCTGGCGGCCCGCCAGCAACGCGGCTTCGGCGGCATCCTGGCGTTCGAGGTCAACGGAGGTCGCGAGCAGGCCTGGCGTCTGATCGACGCCACCCGCCTGTGCTCGATCACCGGCAACCTGGGCGATACGCGAACCACCATCACGCATCCGGCGACCACCACCCACGGCCGCATGACCGCCGAGGACCGGGCCGCCGCCGGCATCGGCGAGAGCCTGGTTCGCATCGCGGTCGGCCTGGAGCACGTCGAGGATCTGCAGCGCGACCTGTCGGTGGCGCTCGCCGCCGTCTGACCGGAGCCGCCATCCCACGTGAACGAGCGAGCGAACGGACGGGACCTGCGCACCGATTTGCGCGCGATGTTCGATGCCGGTATCGCGGCGGTCGGCGGCCGGGACGCGACCCGACGGGCCTGCTGCGAGCTGACGATCCGGGCGCCGATCCGGCTGGTGGCGTTCGGCAAGGCGGCCGAGGCGATGACCCGGGGTGCGCTGGACGCGCTGGGCGAGCAGGTGCGCGATGCCCTGGTGATCAGCAAGCACGGGCACCTGAGCGGGATTCTTTGCGCGGATGCCCGCCTGAGCTGCCTGGAATCCTCGCACCCGCTGCCGGACGAGGATTCGCTGGCGGCGGGCGAGGCGCTGCTGCGACGGCTGGGCGCGATCGGTGATGACGAGCACCTGCTGGTGCTGATCTCCGGCGGTGGCTCCTCGCTGGTGGAGGCGCTGGTCGAGGGCGTGGACCTGGCGACCCTGAAGGCGCGTACCGCCGGGCTGCTCGCCAACGGAGCGTCGATCGGCGAGATCAACCGGGCGCGGCGCGACCTGTCGCGCCTGAAGGGCGGCGGGGCGCTGCGGGCGCTGGGCGATTGCGGCGTCACCCAGCTGCTGATCAGCGACGTGCCGGGGGACCTCGTCGCCGACATCGCGTCGGGCCCGTTCGTCGATCCGGAGGCGGCCGGGAGCACGACGGGTGCGCCGGCGCGGGTCGATACGCGGCTGATCGCCTGCAACGCGATCGCCCGCCGGGCGGCGGCGGAGGCGGCCGTCTCGCTCGGCTATGCGGTGCTCGATCAGGACGGCACGCTGGACGGGGACCTGGACGAGGCGCGGGCACGCATCGAGAGGGATCTGCCCGATCGGCCCGGCACGGTGCGCATCTGGGGCGGAGAACCGACGTTGACGCTGCCCGAGGTGCCCGGACGAGGCGGGCGCAACCAGCACCTGGCCGCCAGCCTGGCGCCGGCGCTGGCGCTCAGGCACGCCCCTCGCGTCGCCGTGCTGGTCTGCGGCACCGACGGCACCGATGGGCCCACCGATGCCGCGGGCGGCCTGGTCGATCCGGACAGCCTGGCACGGGGCACCGCGGCGGGCGTGGACCTGGCCGTGCGGCTGGCGGCGGCCGACAGCGGACCCTGGCTGGAAGCGGCCGGTTCGCTGGTGCGCACCGGTCCGACCGGCACCAACGTGATGGACCTGGCGATCGCCGGCTGCGGTTGAGGCTCGATTCGGCCGAAGCTCGATTCAGCGGCGCCGGATGTCGGCCCGGTCGCGCAGCTCGGCGGTGCGCTCGCCCAGCGCGCGTCGTGCCAGCAGTGCCTCGAGCGGCTCGCGCACCGTCTCGAAGGCAGGCTGCGGCGCGGCACGCTTCTCGTGCAGCAGGAGCACGTGCGCGCCGTAGTCGCTGATCACCGGCCGCGCGCTCGTCGAGCCCGGCGCCATGTCGGCCAGAGCCTCTGCCAGGGCCGGGCTCAGCGTGTCGGCCGACAGCCAGCCGAACTCGCCGCCGCGCGCCGCGTTCGCATCGATCGAGTGCTCGGCGGCCAGGTCCCCGAAGTCCGCACCGCCCTGCAACGCATCGATCAGCGTCTGCGCCTCGGACACCTCGCTCACCAGGATGTGGGCGGCACGGTAGTCGCTGTCGGGAAGGGTGGCGACCTGGGCGTCGTACTCCCGGCGCAGCGCATCGTCGTCGAAGTCCAGTTGCGCCTCCTGGTCCGCCAGCCAGGCGTTGGCCAGCGTCTGCGTGTATTGCAGCAGCAGTGCGGAGGCGACGTCGGCGCGACGGTCCAGCCCGGCGCGTTCGGCCGCCTGGGCCAGCACCTCCATGTCGATCAGGCGGGCAAGGATCGCCGTCCGGTCGATGTCCGGGCCCGCCTCGTCGAGCTGGGCCTGCACGGTGCTCAGCGAGATCTCCGGGATCGGCCGCCCGTTGACGGTCGCCACGACGTCGTCGGCGTCGAACACGCCGGCAGCGCCAAGGGACGGCACCACCGGTCGGTGCGCCTCGGCAGGTTCGCCCGCCTCCGCGCGGGCCGCGGCAGCCGGCAGTGCCAGCGCGAGGACCAGCAGCAGGCTGCCGGCGGCGTGAGGGTTCGACATGAGGACTCCTGGACGGCACCGGATCCGGCGACCCCTTGGAGCGGCAAGCCACATGCCAATTGACCGGGCGTACAATCGGAAGGCCACGGCCGAGGATTCGCGTCTTGAGTCAGTACTTCGACATCCATTCCGACAATCCGCAACGGCGGCTGATCGCCCAGGCGGTCGCGATCATCCGCAAGGGCGGCGTGATCGTGTACCCGACCGACTCGTGCTACGCGCTCGGCTGCCACGTCGGTGACAAGGCGGCGATGGAGCGCATCAGCCGCATCCGGCGCACCGACAAGGACCACAACTTCACGCTGGTCTGTCGCGACCTGTCCGACATCGCCACCTATGCCCAGGTCGACAACACCGTCTACCGATTGCTGAAATCGCTCACGCCGGCACCGTACACCTTCATCCTGAAGGCGACCAGCGAGGTGCCGCGCCGGCTGCAGAACCCGAAGCGCAAGACGATCGGCATCCGCGTCCCGGACAACATCATCTGCCAGGCGCTGCTGGACGACCTGGGCGGGCCGCTGATGAGCAGCACGCTGATCCTGCCCGACAAGGGCGAGCCGGAGACCGATCCGGACGAGTTCCGCTCGGTGCTGGAGAAGCACGTCGACCTGATCATCGACGGCGGCAACTGCGGTCCCGAACCGACCACGGTGCTGGCGATCGACGAGGACGGCCAGATCGAGGTGCGTCGCGAGGGGCGCGGCAGCCTGGACTTCCTGTCCGAGCGTCCGGCACGCGGCAAGGCATGAACGAACCGGTGACGGCGACCCTTGCCCGCGTGTCGGGCGAGGCCGTCACCGAACTGCCGCTCGATCTCTACATTCCGCCCGATGCGCTCGAGGTCTTCCTGGAGACGTTCGAGGGGCCGCTGGATCTGCTGCTGTACCTGATCAAGCGCCAGAACCTGGACATCCTGGACATTCCCATCGCCGAGATCACGGCGCAGTACATGCGCTACATCGAGCTGATGGAAGAGATGCGGCTGGAACTGGCCGCCGAGTACCTGCTGATGGCGGCGATGCTGGCCGAGATCAAGTCGCGCATGCTGTTGCCGCGCGTGGACACCGAGAACGAGGACGAGGACGACCCGCGGGCCGAGCTGGTGCGGCGCCTGCAGGAATACGAGCGCGTGCGCGAGGCGGCCGAGACGATGGAGGCCTTGCCGCGTCTGGAGCGCGAGCTTCACCAGCTCAGGGTACCGATGCCGACCCTTGCGCGCACCGCGCCGCTGCCCGACGTCACGATGGAGGAGTTGCTGGTGGCGCTGCAGGCGGTCTCCGAGCGTGCCCGTGTCAACGGGCATCACGAGATCGAGCGCGAGGCGCTGTCGGTCCGGGCGCGCATGAGCGCCGTGCTGGCGACGCTGCAGATCGGGCAGACGTGCGAGTTCTCGACCTTGTTCAACCCCGAGGAAGGGCGGGGTGGCGTGGTGGTGACGTTCCTGGCCATCCTGGAGCTTTGCAAGGAAGGACTGATCGACATCGTGCAGGGTGCCGCGTTCGCGCCGGTGTATCTCAAGGCACGGGTCGGCGCGAGCGATGACGGCGCATCCGGCTCCGGATCGCGATGAGCTCACCGCCCGGCCACCGACCCAGAACAATCGAGTCATCGATGGATCCGATACAGATCAGAAACGTGCTGGAGGCCTGCCTGCTGGTGGCCGGCAAGGCGATGAGCGTGGCGCAGCTGCAGGCGCTGTTCGGCCAAGCCGAGGAGCAGACCGCGCAGGACGGGTCGCAGGCGGAGGGCGAGCGACCCGACCGCGCGGCCGTGCTGGACGCGTTGACGTCGCTGCAGTCCGAATACGAGGGGCGCGGGATCGAACTGGTGGAGGTGGCCAGCGGCTGGCGCCTGCAGTCGCGTTCGTCGATGGAGCCGTGGGTTGCCCGGCTGTTGCAGGAGCGTCCACCGCGCTACTCGCGGGCCCTGCTCGAGACGCTGGTGCTGGTCGCCTATCGCCAGCCGATCACTCGCGGCGAGATCGAGCAGGTGCGCGGCGTGGCGGTCAGCTCGAACATCATCAGGACGCTGCAGGAGCGGGAATGGGTGCGCGAGGTGGGGCACAAGGAGGTTCCCGGACGTCCCGCGTTGCTGGGCACCACCCGCCAGTTCCTGGACTACTTCAACCTGAAACGGCTGGAGGATCTGCCGCCGCTGGGCGAACTCAAGGACCTGGACAGCCTGGAGCCCACCCTGGCCGCCGTCACCGGGGACCTGGGCGATGCCGCCGGCGGTGCGGCTGCCAACGATGCGGGCGAGACGGGCGAGGAAACGGTATCCGGTCCCGCGCCCGATTCGGACCTTGTGCTCGATTCCGGATCCGATTTCGATTCCGGATCCGAGCTTGCGACCGAGCCCGAGCCCGAGTCTGATCCTGATCCTGATCCTGCGGCCGAGCCTCGCGCCGTGACCGCTCCCGAAGAGCAGGCCTGGGAGGACCCGCAGGCAAGGCTGCGTCGCGTGATCGACCGGTTCGCCGCCGAGCATCGCGACGACCTGCGCGCGGACGCTCGCTGGCAGGACGCCGGGCCGGAGCCGGCCCCGCCGACATCGTCCGAAGCCGTCCTGGTCGATGCCCCTGCCCTGGAGCGTGACGACGACGTACCATGACTGGCTAGACAGGGGGATGCATCGCGAGGGAACGCGACCGATCGGCAGGAACGACGCGTCAGGGGCGAGCATCCGCGCCTGGTCGGTGTCGCGCCACCCCGCCCGAGCGACGGCGAACCGGATACCGACGACGTGACCACAGACACCAAGACCCGCCGCGAACGGCGCCCTGCACCGGACGATGATGAACGCGCCCCGCGGGCGAAACCTGCCATGCCGACAGGCGACGCGGACGCACAGCGCATCGCCGACGAGGTGCTGGGGCGAGAGCCTGTCACCGAGGGTGACTTCCCGGACCCGCCGGTCCCGTCGGGAGGCGCTCCCGACGCCGGCCGGAAGCCGCGGGTGCGCAAGCCCGGCGAGAGTCTCATCCAGGTGTCCCTGGGCGAGCCGGAAGGGCATGAAGAGGCGTCGACGGAGGATGCCGCCCCCTTGCCGGTGGATCGGGCGGCGTTGCGCGAGCGCAGCCCCGACATCGATCTGGGCGAGCGTCGCCGGCGCCCGCGGCCGACCCGGGAGCAGCCGGACAGTGCGCCGTATCCGGACTTCGATCAGGACGTCGTGCCGCCGATGCGTCCCGCGATCGCGGCGCAGGAGCCGGTCATCGACGAGGCGGACGAAAAGGCGTTCCACGAGCAATCGCTGGCGTTCGATCGGCCGAGCACCGATGACGAGACGGCCGATCTGACGGCCAGCTCGCTGAAGACCGATCGGGAGATCGTCTACCGCGACCTGGGCGGCCGGGAGCTGGACACGAGCGCAAGCGTGGCGGCGAACGACGACGGGCGTCCGGAACAGCCCGTCGATGCCGACGATGCCTCGGAGGCGGAGCGCTCCGCGGGCAGCTACGGTCTGCTCAGGCGCGCCTACGAACGGATCGCGAACGCGCTGCGGAAGGTGTCGGTGTGGTTCGGCATCCGCGACGAACGTACAGACCGCTGAACGTCGGGTGTGCCGATGCGGTTACATTGATTCGCGAAGGACTTGGCCGGAGGGTGCTCGAATGCAACAGATCGTGGAAATCGGCAGCCTGCGCGAGCGGGTGGAGATCGTCGATTCGCCGTACCACGGGCACATCGGGCGGATGCGCCGCGCGTGCGGCGAGAACGTCACGATCGACGAGGGAACGCTGGCGCTGCTGATGCAGCGAGCCGCCGTGGCACGTGGCCAGACGGGCGACGAGCTGCGCATCGTGCGCGGGCGGGTCTTCCTGCCGGCCTGAGGCCACGGTGCAGGCTCTAGGCTACGATCGTTCGTCGCCCTCGGCACCCCGGTCCTCGGGGCGTCTCAGCAGCACGTACACCGCACCGGTGCCTCCGTCGCTGATGCGGGCCGAGCAGAAGGCGAGCACGTGCTTGCTGCGCTGCAGCCAGGCGTTCACCGCAGGCTTGAGGCGCGGACCGCCGCTGCCGCGCATCAACCCCTTGCCGTGGATCACGCGCAGGCATAGCCTGCGCTCGATGCGCGCCGCGGCCAGGAATCCGGACAGCTCGGCGCGCGCATCCTCGACGGTAAAGCCGTGCAGGTCGATCTCGCCCTGGACCGAATAGCGTCCCGCCTTCAGCTTCTTCAGCACCGAACGCTGCACCCCGGGCCGCGTCCAGGCCAGGTGCTCGCCGGTCTCCAGGAAATCGTTCTCGGACAGGTCGTCGAGCAAGGCCTCCATGACCGACCGGTCGTCCTTCTCGCGCTGGCGAACGCGTACCGGCGCGCGCGGTCCGACGATCTCCACCCGATCGTTCTTGACCGGGCGGACCTCGCCCACGGCTGCGCGAAACAGCGAAAGATCGTCGTCGGTGATCGGTTTCCGAGGGCTCATGCCCCAGTATAGGAGCGATCAACGATTGACCAATGACCAGGAGCCCGAGATGACACGCAAGGTGCAGAAGACGCTCGAACAATGGGCCGAACAGCTGACACCCGATCAGCTTCGCATCGCCCGGCAGAAGGGAACCGAGCGCGCGTTCACCGGCGAGTACGACGGCCACAAGGCGGATGGCGTCTACGCTTGCGTCTGCTGCGGAGAGCCGCTGTTCGATTCGGCGGCGAAGTACGATTCCGGCAGCGGTTGGCCGAGCTTCTACCAGCCGGTCGACGAGCAGGCGATCGAGCAGGAGCACGACGACACGCTGGGCATGCGGCGAACCGAGGTACTGTGCGACGCCTGCGGCGCCCACCTGGGCCACGTGTTCCCCGATGGGCCGCAACCGACCGGGCAGCGCTACTGCATCAACTCCGCCTCGCTGGACTTCACGTCCCGCGATGAGGCGGACCAGGGCTCGTGATGCGGGTCGGTGCGCGCCCGGCCGCCTTGGCCGTCGCACTGGTGTGCGCCGCCGCGCTGGCCACGCCGGCGCTGGCGGTCAAGAACGTCCGGCTGGACGAGGTCAGCGACCAGCGCCTGCCGGATTTCGAGCTGCCGGGCCTGGACGGATCGATGTGGAACCCCGAGGCGATGGCCGGCAAGGTCTGGATCGTCAACTTCTGGGCAACCTGGTGCGCTCCGTGCGTGGAAGAGATTCCGGCCATGAACGCCGCCTTCGAATCGATTCGCGACGACGGGGTGGGCATGCTGGCGATCAACGCCGGTGAAGGTGCCGAGGCCATCGATGCGTTCATGCAGAAGATCCCGATCGACTTTCCGGTGGTGCTGGGCGACGGCGCGACCACGCTGCCCAACTGGCAGCTGCGTGCCTTGCCCTCGACGCTGATCGTCGATGCCGACGGCAACATCGTGTACGCCGCCCTGGGGCCGCGTGACTGGGACGACGAGGAACTGCTGGACCGGATTCGCGACCTGGTCGATTGATCCGTCGACGGTAGGCCGCCCGGCCCACCTGCTCAGGCGTCGTCGTCGCCTGCATCCCGCTTGCGGTGCCGCTCCACCAGCCCGTCCACCACCGACGGGTCGGCCAGCGTCGAGGTATCCCCCAGATCGTCTCCATCGTCGCCGACGATCTTCTTCAGGATGCGCCGCAGGATCTTGCCCGAGCGGGTCTTGGGCAGTCCGGGCGCCCATTGCAGCAAGTCCGGGGTCGCCTTGTCGCCCAACCGGACACGCACGTGCTCGCGCAACGCCTGCTTCAGGTTCTCGTCGGCCACCGCATCGTGCATGGGCGTGATCCAGGCGTACACCCCCTGGCCGGTGTCGGGATTCGGGTAGGCCACCACCGCGGCCTCGGCCACGTCGGGATGGGACATCAGCGCGGTCTCGATCTCGACCGTGCCGAGGCGTTCTCCGGAGACGACGATGGCGTCGTCCTGGTGGCCGGTGATCCAGTAGTCGCCGTCGGCGTCGCGCGAGGCGGTGTCGCCGGTGACGTACTGGCCGGGCCGGTCGGCGAAGTACTGCTCCACGAAGCGCTCGTGGTTGCCCCAGATGGAGCGTGCCTGACCGGGCCAGGAGCGCGACAGCACCAGCTGGCCCCGCGTCTGCCCGGACAGCGGCTCGCCGCTGTCGTCCAGCAGGGCGGGCTCGATGCCGAAGAAGGGCAGGCCGGTGGCGCCGGGCTTGAGCGGTGCGGCGCCTGGCAGGGCACTCAGCACCACGCCGCCGGTCTCGGTCTGCCACCAGGTGTCGATGATCGGGCAGCGCGATTCGCCGACGGTCTCCCACAGCCAGGTCCAGGTGGCGGGATCGATCTGCTCGCCCACCGTGCCGATCAGACGCAGGCGCGAACGGTCGACCGCCTTGACCGCCGCGTCGCCGTGCGCCCGCAGTGCCCGGATCACCGTCGGCGCGGTGTACAGCACCGAGACGCCGTGGCGCTCCAGCACCTGCCAGAAGCGCTCCGGGCCCGGCAGGCGCGGATTGCCTTCGTAGATCACCGAGGTGGAGCCGTTGGCCAGCGGCCCGTAGACGGCGTAGGTGTGCGCGGTGATCCAGCCCAGGTCGGCGGCGCACCAGACCACGTCGCCCTCCTTGTGGTCCAGCACGTAATGGTGGGTCATCGCCGCGTACAGCAGGTAGCCGCCCGCGGTGTGCAGGACGCCCTTCGGGCGGGACGTGGCACCGGAGGTGTACAGGATGAACAACGGGTCCTCGGCATTCATCTCGACCGCCGGACACTTGGCGGACGCACCCTGCACCAGGTCGTGGTACCAGAGGTCGCGCCCGTCCTGCCAGTCGACGTCGCTGCCGGCATGCCGGATCACGACCATGCGCCGGATGGCGTCGGTCTGGCTGCACGCCAGATCCGCGTTGGCCTTGATCGGTACCTTGCGTCCGGCCCGTACACCGCCGTCGGCGGTGATCAGCACGCTGCAGCCGGCATCCTCGATACGGTCGCGCAGCGCCCCGGGCGAGAACGTGGAGAACACGATCGAGTGGATCGCGCCGATGCGGGCGCAGGCCAGCATCGCGATCATCGTCTCGGGAATCTGCGGCAGGTACAGGCAGACCCGATCGCCACGCTTCACCCCGAGCCCCTTGAGGGCGTTGGCGAACCGGCACACCGCCTCGTGCAGCTCGCGGTAGGTGAGCGTGCGCACCGCTTCGGGGTCGTCGCCCTCCCAGATCACGGCCGCCTGGTCGCCGCGCGCCTCCAGGTGGCGGTCCAGGCAGTTCCAGGCGACGTTGAGCTTGGCACCCTCGAACCAGTGGATGTCACCGGTGACGAAATCGGTGCGGTGCACCGCCTCCCAGCGGGAGAACCAGTCTACGAACTGCTCTGCCTGCTCGGCCCAGAACGCATCGCCATCGGCCAGCGAACGCGCGTACATGGATGCGTAGGACTCGGCATCCAGGTGCGCGGCGTCGCTGAACGCACGCGGTGTGAACGGCATGAGGGGGAGACTGCCTTCGGTCATGCAGACAAGGGGGTCGCAGGCTTGACCGGCAGTGTAACCGCCGATCAGCCCGTGGTGCGGCCGGTGTCCGTTCCCGGACGTGGCAGGCCGATGCGCTGACGGCGTTCCCACAGCGCCTTCCGGCTGATGCCCAGCCGCTGCGCCAGTCCGGTTTCGGACAGGTGCTGCTGGTGATTGACCACGAACCAGCGAAAATAGCCCTCCAGGTCCGGCGCGGCGTCGAAGGCGGTGTCCAGGCCGGTCAGGTGTTCACGCTCGATCGCCCCGTCGGGGGCGACCAGCGCCGCCCGGGCGACCAGCTGCTCGAGTTCGAGCAGCTGGCCGGGCCAGCTGCGCGCCGACAACCAGTCGGCGGCCGCGGTGCTCAGCGACGGGGGTTCGCGGCCGGTGCGGATGCCGATCGATTCGAGCGCATGGCGGGCGTGCGTGACGATGTCGGCCCGTCGATCGTCCAGCGGTGCGATGTGGGCGCAGGCCTCCGGTGCGAACGATCGCGAAAGCTCGGGGGCGATGCCCTCCGGCTGCGTCTCCAGCGAGCCGTCGGCGATGACCGTCAAGGCGGTGCTCGAGCCGCTCTGCTGCCCCAGCTGACGGGCCAGCACGCGCTGCGCATCGAGCGTCATCAGGCTCAGACGCCTCAGCACCAGCGTGCCGTTGCGCGCCGCGCGCAGCGGCGACACGTCGGGCGGCTCGAGCGACGGGCCCGATCGTTCGCCGGACCCGGATGGCGTCATGGCCAGGTCGACGACCACCAGCGGTCCGTCCGCCTGGCGGGTGCGCGCGTGCAGGGCACGGGCTACCGCCTCGCGCCCGCTGCCGGTCTCGCCCCACAGCCAGCACCGCTGCCGGGCGGCGTTCGCGTGCAACCGGTCGGCAAGCGTCTCCAGGCTGGTGCCTTCCACGCGCAGCGAGGGCGGCAGCAGGCGCGTCAGATCGCGGGCCAGCGCGGCGGCGCGTGCGGCCAGGCGGTCGCGCTGCATGGCGCGCTCGAGCACCAGCAGCAGCTCGTCGTGATCGAACGGCTTGGCGATGTAGTCGCTGGCGCCGGACTTCATCACGTCGACCGCCGAGCGCACGCTGGCATGGCTGGTCATGATCACGACGGGGCACGGCGCCACGCGCGCGATGATGCCCGTGCCCGGTTCGTCCGGCAGTCGCAGGTCCGCCAGCACCACGTCGTGGGAATGCAGGCTCGGTCCCTGATCCGAGCAGGCATCGGCGATCGTCGGCACCGCGTGCACCTCGAAGCCGCGACGTTCCAGGAAACGCCGCAGGGCCCGGCGGATGACGTCCTCGTCCTCGATGAGCAGCAGGCGGTTCACGGTCGCGGCACGTCCGCATCCGGCAGGCTGACCTCCAGCGTGGCACCGTGCCCGCCAGGCCGCGAGCGCACCTTGCCGCCATGCCGGGTGACGATGCTGTAGACCAGCGACAGTCCCAGCCCGGTGCCGGCGCCCACCGGCTTGGTGGTGAAGAACGGGTCGAACATCTTCTCGCGCACCTCGTCGCTCAGGCCGGTGCCCTGGTCGTGCACGCTTACCGCGATGGTACCGTCCCTGCGACGGGCCTCCAGGTGGACCGTGCCGTTCGCCGGCGAGGCCTGACAGGCATTGTCGAGCAGGTTGACGAACACCTGCACCAGCTGGTTCGGTATGCCCTGGACCCGGAAGCCGTCGGACACGTGCTGTTCGAAACGCAAGTCCTGTACATCGGGCGAGTACCGCACCAGCCGCACCGCCTCATCGATGCAGCCGGCCAGGTCGACGACGCCGGCGGCCACGGTCGCCTGTGCGCTCCCGCCGCGCGAAAAACCGAGCAGCGACTGCACGATGCCGTCGATCCGGGCGACCTGCTCCAGGATGTCGCCGGCCTGTTCGTCCAGCAGGCCGGCCTCGTCGTCGTCCAGGCTGCGCGCACGAGCGGCATCTTCCGGCCCGAGGCCGTCGCCACGGCCGCTCATCGACAGCACGTCGGCCCTCATGTTCTGAGCCAGGCTTGCAATGCCGGTCAAGGGGTTGCCGATTTCGTGGGCCACGCCCGCTGCCAGCCGACCGATCGAGGCCAGCCGTTCGCTGTGCGCCAGTTCCATCTCCAGCGCCATCAACGATGTCCGATCCTCGACCAGGATCACCTGACCGGCGCCCGTCGCATCCAGGTCGGCGCCGATGCGGGCGCGGCGAAGGTCCAGCGTGAGGCGGCCCGCCAGCGTGTCGACATCGATGCGCTCCGCCTCGCTGGAGGCGCAGTTCACGAAATCTCCCAGCCGCTCGGCCCAGGGGGCGGGCAGCGCATCCAGCGCTCGCTCGCGCGCCTGGTCGTCGGCGACGCCGGTGATGCTAGCCATGACCCGGTTCCACAACAGGATGCGCCCGTCGGCGGACAGCGAGAACACGCCGATCGGCAGTTCGCGCAGCACGTCGCGCAGGTAGCGACGCAGATCGTCCAGCTGCTTGGTCAGGCCGCGCATGCGAGCCCGCGAGGCCTCCAGGCGTTGCTCCAGCCAGCGCGCGTCCGCATCCTCGGACGCAACGGCCAGGGGTTGGCCCGCCGGTCGATGGTGAGCGAGGATGTCGCGCGCCAGCGTGGGGCCCATCAGCCCGGTCAGGTTGCGCTCCAGCCGATCGTGCAGTTGACGCAGCTCGGCGCGGCGCGTCTCGCGCTCGTGAACGCCGGTCTCGCGCAGGGCGCGCGCGAATTCCTCCTGCGCCACCCGTTCGCCCAGCGTGCGCTGCATCGCGTACCGGTAGTGGATCCCGGAGCGGGCCAGTTCGGCCATGCCGGAACGCCCGGCGCCGGCATCGGCCGCCCGGAGCGTGGTCAGCTCGCCCAGCGCTTGTTCGCGCGGGCGGACCGGCAACAGCAACGAGCCGAGCACGAAGCCGAACACGTTCACGCTCAGCGAGACGAACGTGGCCCGGGTCCACGGATCGGTCTGGACCGGAAACCATCCCGCCGGATCGCTGGCCGGCGCGAACAGCGGCAGGATCAGAAGGATCGCCCAGGCCAGCGCACCGAACGACAGGCCGCACACGAAGCCGTTGGCGGTGCCGCGTGCCCAGAACAGCAGGCCGAGCGTGCCCGGCAGCAACTGGGCGGCGGCCACGAAGCTGATCAGGCCCAGGCTGGCCAGCTCGCGGTTGCCGTCGATGGCCAGCGTGAACGCGTAGGCGCCGGCGATCAGCAGGGCGATCACGCGTCGGCGCGCGCCCAGGATGCGCCGATAGCCGTCAGTGTCCGCCGCGGCGCCGGACAGCGAGGCCGGCAGCAGCAGGTGGTTGACGCACATCGAGGACAGCGCCAGCGTGGTGACGATGATCATCGCGCTGGCCGCGGACAGCCCGCCCAGGAAGATCAGCACGGACAGCCAGTCGCGTTGCAGCGTCAGGCTGATGCCCAGCACGTAGAAATCCGGGCCGGTCGACAGGCCCAGCAGGCGCCCGGCGAACAGGATCGGCACGATCGGCAGGTTGAGCAGCAGCAGGTACAGGGGAAAAAGCCAGTAGGCGGTCGTCAGGTGTTCCGGGCGTTCGTTCTCCACGAACATCATGTGGTACTGGCGAGGCAGCAGGAACGCGGCCGAGAAGGCCAGCAGCAGCAGGGTGGTCCACAACGGGCTGTCGGTCGGTTCGTACAGCGCGTCCAGCATGCCCGGCTGCGCCTTCGTCCAGTCGACGAAGGCGCCGGGCGAGTCGAACACCTCGAACAGGATGAAGCCGGCGGCGATCAGCAGGGCCAGCAGCTTGATCGCCGACTCGAACGCGATCGCGCTCACCAGGCCGCGATGGCGCTCGCGCATCGACAGGTGGCGCGCGCCGAACAGCAGCGTGAACAGCAGGATGACCACGCAGAAGCCGAACGCCACCGCGTGCAGGCGGGTCTCGCCGGTCAGTACCTGCAGCGAGCGCGACACCGCCTGGATCTGCAGCGACAGGTACGGCAGCGTGCCCAGCAGCAGGAAGAGCGTGACGATGGCGCCGGTGGCTCGCCCGCCGTAGCGAAACGCCAGCAGATCGGCGATCGAGGTCAGCTGGTACTCGCGACACAGCGCCAGCAACGGTGCCAGCAGCCTCGGGCCGAGCAGGAAGGCGCCGGTCACCCCCAGGTAGATGGTCAGGAACACGTAGCCGGAACGATCGGCCAGTCCCACGCTGCCGTAGTAGGTCCACGAGGTCGCATAGACACCGAGCGACAGGCTGTACACCAGCGGATGGCCGGTCAACGCGTCCGGCAGCAGGCCCCGGTCGGTGGCGTGCGCGATCAGGAACAGCAATCCCAGGTAGGCGAAGCCGATCGCGAACAGCGGCGCGGGGGCCAGCAGGGGCATCGCGCCGCTCATGGTCCGATCACCGTGCGCTCAACGCTCGCCGCGCCGGTTGGCCCACACCAGCACGATGATCAGCAGCCAGGGAACGAAGATCGCGTACCAGGGCAGCGCCAGGTGCGCCCACCAGTGCGTCATCGGCGAACTCGTCAGGAACAGCGCCAGCGCGGCGATCAGCAACGTGTGGTCGTGAAACGGGCGCTCCTTCACGATGACTCCGGTCGCGGGGGCGCCAGCCGGGGATCGTGCCGCCGGCGTTCGGCCGGTACCCGCTCGATCGACCAGTGCGCGGGGCTCAGGGCATGGAACGCGTCCAGGCTGTCGGCGTGGAACGGTCGCTGGCCGAGGAACGACCAGACCTGCTGCAGCAGCGCCAGGGCCCGGTCGGGGTCCAGCGCCGGTGCGCCGGTCTGCTTGCCGAGCTTGCGACCGGCCCGGTCGCACAGCACCGGTACGTGCGCGTAGCGTGGCGGCGTGCGACCGAGCCGTTCGATCAGCGCGACCTGGGCCGGGGTGGGATCGAACAGATCCGCCCCGCGCACCACCTCGCTGGCCGCTCCGGCATCGTCGACGGCGGTGGCCAGTGGCCAGGCGATCACCGTGTCGCGGCGCAGCACGATCACGTCGCCGACATCGCGTTCGAGCACCACCCGCCGTTCGCCCTGCACCGCATCATCGAATGTCGTGGTGCCCTGCAGGTGCACGCGCAGCGCGGTGCCGTCCGGGGCCGGTGATCCGGCGGGGCGATCGTGACCGGCGAGCCGTTCCTCCAGCTGCGACACGCTCAGCGTGCGGCCACGGCAGGTACCCGGGTAGATCGCGTGACCGGCGAGCTGGCGCCGGCTGCAGCCGCAGCGATACAGCAGTCCGGCCTGCGCCAGCACGCGCAGCGCCTCGTGGTAGCACGAGCGCCGGTCGGCCTGTCGCACGATCGGCGTGCGCTCGTCCAGCAGCCCGAAGGCGCGCAGGCTCTGCAGAATCGCCCGGTCGGCTCCGGGCACCACGCGGGCGACGTCCAGATCGTCGATGCGTACCGTGAACCGTCCGGCGCGCGATCGGATCGACGCCTGGCTGGCGACGGCGGCGACCAGCGAACCGGCGTGCAGCGCGCCGGTCGGTGACGGGGCGAAGCGTCCGACGTGCGTCCCGATCCCGGCGAGGATCAGGCGGTCTGCCGTTCGCGGATCTCTTCGAGCGTCTTGCAGTCGATGCACAGCTCGGCGGTCAGGCGGGCTTCGAGCCGCGCGACGCCGATCTCGATGCCGCAGCTCTCGCAGTAGCCGTACTCGTCGTCGTCGATGCGCTTCTGCGCCTCGTTGATCTTCTTGATCAGCTTGCGCTCGCGATCGCGGGTGCGCAGCTCCAGGCTGAACTCCTCCTCCTGGGTGGCGC